>JAAIGF010166530.1_pt1 | contig 19133 bp, 19 predicted proteins | sample 6487441 | NCBI WGS metagenome assembly JAAIGF01 (sample SAMN13974129, study PRJNA590717) | phyllosphere metagenome | biome: pepper field; feature: multiple bacterial spot infested pepper fields; material: pepper leaves; isolation source: leaves from pepper fields | host: Capsicum annuum ... | reverse complement strand
GCTAACCAAGCGGCCCTTTTCCTTTGCCCGCTTCTGCTACTTGCGGAAGACTTTCCAGCGGGTTGGGCGGAAACGCACATCATTGCCCACGGCGACGGTTGCGTCCAAAGGGACCTCGATTTCGAGGTGGTACGGCTCATGGCCGTTATTGGCGATATCGATTTCAGCAATCCGGGTGCCTGCGAGGCGGCGGCAGGTGGTTACTTTGCCGTAGAGGGCGTCGCGCTCGGTCGTCAGTGCCACGTCTTCCGGGCGGAAGAACAGGTCGCCCTCGCCTGCTTCGCTCTCGCTGATGCCGATGCTTTCGCCTTGGAACAGCACATGGCCGTCCTTGATCGTGACCGGGAGGTTGGAAGATTCGCCGATGAAGGAGAAGACGAAGGGGGAGTTTGGCGTGTCGTAGACGTCATCCGCCGTACCGACCTGCTCGATCTTGCCTTGGCTCATCACCACAACGCGGTCGGCCAGTTCCAGCGCTTCTTCCTGATCATGCGTCACGAAAACAGTGGTGTGGCCGGTGCGGTCGTGGAATTCGCGCAGCCAGCGGCGCAGTTCCTTTCGCACCTTCGCATCCAGCGCACCGAAAGGTTCATCCAGAAGCAGGACACGCGGTTCGATGGCGACCGCACGGGCAAGCGCCACGCGCTGGCGCTGACCGCCGGAAAGCTGGTTGGGATAGCGCTTTTCGAGACCCGAGAGATGCACCATGTCCAGAAGTTCGGAAACGCGCTTGCGGATTTCTGCCTTTGGCGGACGCTTGGAGGATGGGCGGACCTTGAGGCCGAAGGCGATGTTTTCTGCAACCGTCATATGGCGAAACAGCGCGTAGTGCTGGAACACGAAGCCGACATTGCGTTCCTGCACCGTTCGGTGCGAGGCATCTTCATCACCGAAGAAAATCTGGCCCTGCGTGGGCTGTTCCAGACCGGCGATGAGACGCAGAAGCGTCGTCTTGCCGGAGCCGGATGGGCCGAGCAGCGCGATCAGTTCGCCAGAGCGGATATTCAGCGACACGTCGTTCAGCGCCGGGAAGCGATCGAACTGCTTGGTGATGCCGGAAACTTTCACTTCCATAAATATGCCCTTCAATGCTTGCCGGCAGCGTTGCCCGCGCCAAAGCGTAGTTCGAGAATGGTTTTGAGAACAAGGGTAACGAGCGCGAGGCCAGCAAGAAGCGTGGCAACGGCAAAGGCGGCACCGATATTGTACTCGTTGTAAAGAATTTCGACATGCAGCGGCATGGTGTTGGTTTCGCCTCTGATGTGGCCCGAAACCACCGAGACGGCTCCGAATTCACCCATGGCGCGGGCGTTACACAGAAGTACGCCGTAGAGCAGGCCCCATTTGATATTGGGCAGCGTGACATACCAGAAGGTCTGCCAGCCGGATGCGCCAAGCGAAATCGCCGCTTCCTCGTCTCCCGTTCCCTGATCCTGCATCAGCGGGATCAACTCACGCGCCACGAAGGGGAAGGTCACGAAAATGGTGGCCAGCACGATGCCCGGCACGGCGAAGAGGATCTCGATGCCGTAGCTTTTGAGGAACGGCCCCAGCACGCTGTGCGAGGAAAACAGAATGACATAGACCAGACCGGAAATGACCGGCGAGATGGAAAATGGCAGGTCGATCAGCGTGATCAGAAACGCCTTGCCCTTGAACTCGAACTTGGCGATGGCCCAGGCGGCAGCGACGCCGAAGATGAGGTTGAGCGGCACCGAGATGGCCGCGACCAGCAGCGTCAGGCGGATGGCCGAGAGGGCGTCGGGCTCTACGATGGCTTCCCAGAAGGCATCTGCGCCCTTGCGAAAGGCTTCGAAGAAGACCGAAACGAGCGGCAGCACAAGAAACAGCGCCAGAAACAGGAAGGCGACGAAGAAGAGGCCGAGCTTTGCCGGTAGCGATTCGCTCGCCGGATCGCGGAACGGTCTGGTTGGAAGAGCGCGCGCATTATCAGGCATAACCGTACCTCTTGCGGCTCCAGGCCTGAATGAGATTGATGACGAAGAGCATGGCGAAGGAAATGATCAGCATGATCGTGGCGATGCCGGTGGCACCCGCATAATTGAACTCTTCCAGCCGGATAACGATCAAAAGCGGTGCGATTTCCGAGACATAGGGAATGTTACCGGCAATGAAGATGACGGAGCCATATTCCCCCACACCACGCGCAAAGGCCAGCGCAAAGCCGGTGAGGATGGCAGGCGTGAGACCCGGCAGCAGAATGCGGGTGATGGTCTGAAAACGGTTGGCGCCGAGCGTTGCCGCCACTTCTTCCACCTGACGGTCGATCTCTTCCATCACGGGCTGCACCGTGCGCACCACGAAAGGAAGGCCGATGAAGATGAGCGCGATAACGATACCCGTTGGCGTAAACGCGATCTTTATGCCGAGGGGTTCGAAGAGCGAGCCGATCCAGCCGCGGTTAGAATAAAGCGTCGTCAGCGCAATACCGGCAACAGCTGTCGGCAGCGCGAAAGGCAGGTCCACGATAGCATCGACAAAGCGGCGGCCGGGGAAGCGGTAGCGCACCAGCACCCAAGCGATGATAACGCCGAAGAAGGCGTTGACCATCGCGGCGATGAAGGCGGTGCCGAAGCTGATGCGCAATGCATTCAGCGTTCTGCTATCGGTGGCAATGGCGAAGAAATCCGCAAAACCCAGCTTTGCCGTGGACCAGATGAGGCCACCGAGGGGAATGAGAATAATGAGAAAGAGATAGGTTATCGTGTAACCGAGCGTCAGGCCAAATCCTGGCAAGACGCTGGACTGACGCCACTTCCATCCGCTTTGCGATGGGGTACTGCTCATCAAGGCTCCGGGTAAAAACGGGTGTCATCGTCAGCCACCCTCTTATGCACCATCGACCGGCCTTTCAGCCGGTCGATCTCTACTCCCGTTCCGGTTCGAGCCGCAGAAGCGGCTCGTCCGGACTGTTCGCATCATCCGCTTACTTTGCGGGCTTGTAAATCTGGTCGAAGATGCCGCCGTCACCGAAATGTTCCGGCTGCGCCTTTGCCCAGCCACCGAAGATCGGATCATCGATGGTGACGAGCTTGATATCCGGAAGCTGCTTCAGCAAATCCTTGGAAACGACGGACGGGTTGGACGGGCGGTAGAAGTGCTTGGCCGCAATGTTCTGGCCTTCATCCGAGTAGAGGTACTGGAGATAGGCTTCTGCGACCTTGCGCGTGCCCTTGGCATCGACATTGGCGTCAACCACGGCAACAGGCGGTTCTGCGAGAATGGAAATCGGCGGAACGACGATATCGAAAGCGTCAGCACCGAATTCCTGACCGGCGAGATAGGCTTCGTTTTCCCAGGCGAGCAGAACATCACCGATCTGGCGCTGTGCGAAGGTGACGGTGGAGCCGCGTGCGCCTGTATCCAGCACCGGAGCGCGCTTGTAGAGTTCACCGACATAGGCCTTGATCTTATCCTGATCGCCCTTGAACTCTTCGTTCGCCCAAGCCCATGCCGCCAGATAATTCCAGCGTGCGCCACCGGAAGTCTTCGGGTTCGGCGTTACAATCTGGATATCGCCCTTTACGAGATCACCCCAGTTATGGATGCCCTTCGGGTTGCCCTTGCGAACGAGGAAGACGATGGTGGATGTATAGGGAGAAGAATTGTGCGGAAGGCGCGTGCGCCAGTCCTTGTTGATCTTGCCGCCGTTCTGGACGATGGCATCGATATCGCTCTGCAGCGCGAGCGTTACCACATCGGCCTCGAGACCATCGATAACCGAGCGTGCCTGCTTGCCGGAGCCGCCATGCGACTGCTGGATTGCGACATCTTCGCCCGTATCGGCCTTCCACTTCTTGGCAAAGGCTTCGTTGAAATCCTTGTAGAGTTCACGGGTCGGATCATAAGAAACATTAAGAAGCTTTGTTTCCGCAGAGGCCGTTCCCACAGCACCCAAAGTTACAGACAGGCTGAGCGCAACTGCGCTGAGGCTGGAAAGAAATTTCGACATCACTACCCTCCTGGATGCGTTGAGCCTCAAACTAACCGTTGTGAAAAACTAATCAATTGGTGCAATCGCAATCGCAAAAGTGTTTCCCCTCGGCTTACTGCGACGATAACAAAAGCACCGTCTGGCCCCGAAAATACGCAACAAGTTGCGCACCATATTTCTTTCAAACGCAAAAACTGTTCTCGTTTTTCGCATATTTTTCTTCGTTAAGCACATAAAATTCGCTTGAAGAGAATAGCGTTTCACTCACTTGCCACTCACGCCGCGCCAAGGCCGAGAAGAGAAATCTATAAAAATTACAGAAAATATAATCTTACCTCTTGCAATTTCGAACCACATGCTCTTAAGGTCGCGGCGGCTAAGTGTATCAATTTGCCCTTACTGGGAGTCTTTTGCGCGTAAGGTCGCCAGAAGAGAGATATTTGCTCATCACCGCGATGTAGAAGAATAGCCATTCCTGTCATCTGTTGCGCGTTTCTGGGATTATCGGGACAGTAAAGTTTCGGAAATCGAGAAATGACGATCAATACGCCTTCGCATACCGTTTCCAGCCACGATGTCGCCTCTCTGGATGCCGCCTTGAAAGCGTTGAGCCTCGCCGAAAGGCTGGCACTGGTTGCGGGTCTCGGTGCCCGCGCCGTTTTCACCACCAGCCTCGGCATCGAAGATCAGGTGATTACGGCAGCCATCGGCACGCATCGTCTGCCGATCGAAGTCGCGACGCTCGAAACCGGTCGCCTGTTTCCCGAAACGCTCCGCCTGATTGACGAGACGGAAGATCGCTATGACCTCACCATCACCCGCTTTTATCCGCAGAAGGACGATATCGACGCCTATGCGGAGAAATATGGCCTTAACGGCTTTTATGAGAGCGTCGAGGCCCGCCACGCCTGCTGCCATGTCCGCAAGTTGATTCCGCTGGCCAAGGCGCTGGAAGGTGCCGGTTTCTGGATCACCGGCCTGCGCCGTGGTCAGTCCGGCAACCGCGCCACGACGCCGTTTGCGGAGTTCGATGCGGATCGCAATCTCATCAAGATCAACCCGCTGGCAGACTGGGACATCGATACGATCAAGGCCCATGTTTCGGCGGAAAACATTCCCGTCAATCCACTTCATGCCCGTGGGTATCCCTCCATCGGCTGCGAGCCGTGTACCCGCGCCATCAAGCCCGGCGAGCCTGAACGCGCCGGTCGATGGTGGTGGGAAAATGACGAGAAGCGCGAATGCGGCCTTCATGTTGCCGAAGCTGCGCAAAGCTCAGCCATACCCACCGCCCCACAGAACTAATTCTCATTCAGTACATTGCCCGGAGTTTAAAATGTCCAATGCAGTTCCGGAAACGGAAGGCAACAGCGTAAGCAGCCCCAAGCAGCCGCTCGATCCTCATCTGAAAGCCCTCGAAAACGAAGCCATTCATATTTTCCGCGAAGTTGCAGCCGAGTTCGACCGACCGGTGATGCTCTATTCCATCGGCAAGGATTCGTCCGTGCTGCTGCATCTTGCGCGCAAGGCGTTCTTCCCGGGGCGCATTCCCTTCCCGCTTCTGCACGTCAATACCGGCTGGAAGTTCAAGGAAATGATCGAATTCCGAGACAATATCGTCAAGGAATACGATCTCGATCTCATCTCCTACACCAACCCGCGTGGCGCTTCCGAGAATGTGACGCCATTCACGCACGGTTCGGCGCTCTACACCGACATAATGAAGACGGAAGCGCTGCGTCAGGCTCTTGACGCCGGCAAGTTCGACGCTGCCTTCGGCGGCGCGCGCCGCGATGAGGAGGCCAGCCGCGCCAAGGAACGCATCTATTCCTTCCGCACGCCGGATCACAAATGGGACCCGCGCAACCAGCGCCCGGAACTGTGGAACATCTATAACGGCATGGTTCGTCAGGGCGAAAGCGTGCGCGCCTTCCCGCTTTCCAACTGGACCGAGGTCGATATCTGGCGCTACATTCAGGCGGAAAACATTCCGCTCGTGCCACTCTATTATGCGGCTGAACGCCCCTATATCGAGCGCGACGGCATGATGATCCTTGCCGAAGACGATCGTCTTGAGCTCCAGCCGGGCGAAGAGATCAAGTATGATTCGATCCGCTTCCGCACGCTGGGCTGCTTCCCGCTGACGGGTGCAATCCGCTCCGAAGCGACGACGCTGGACGAAGTGATTTCCGAGCTCGAGATTGCCACCGTCTCCGAACGCCAGGGCCGCGCGATTGACCGCGACCAGTCCGGCTCCATGGAAAAGAAAAAGCGCGAGGGCTATTTCTGATGACACAGAACACCAACGCGCAATCCGCGACCATTCTGCCATTCGTCGAGCCTGCGAAATCCGTAAAGGATACGCGCCCGCTTCGCCTCATCACCTGCGGCAGCGTCGATGATGGCAAGTCCACCCTGATCGGCCGCCTGCTTTGGGACACCAAGGCGGTGAAGGAAGATCAGGCCGCGACGCTGAAGCGGGACAGTGGCAAGCAGAACGATCTCGGCCTGCCCGATTTCGCGCTGCTGCTGGACGGTCTTCAGGCGGAGCGCGAACAGGGCATTACCATCGATGTTGCCTATCGCTATTTCGCCACCGACAAGCGCGCCTTCATCGTTGCCGACACGCCCGGCCATGAGCAATATACCCGCAACATGGCGACCGGCGCTTCAACCGCCGATCTCGCCGTGCTGTTGGTGGATGCCCGCACCGGCATTCTGGAACAGACCCGCCGCCACGCCACCATTGCAGCACTGATGGGCATTCGCCAGTTTGTGCTGGCCGTCAACAAGATCGACCTGACCAATTATGACAAGGCCGGTTTCGAGCTGATCGCGCATGAATTCAAGGAATTCGGGTTGTCGCTCGGCATCAAGCAGATCACCTCCATCCCCATGTCGGCGCTGAAGGGCGAGAATGTCGTTCTTTCGGCGAAGGCTTCGATGCCGTGGTATGAGGGTCCGACGCTGGCCGAAACGCTGGAACTGGCCACCGTTCGCTCCACCCAGACTGGCGGCTTCCGCCTGCCCGTGCAGCGCGTTTCGCGTCCGGGCGAAAGCTTCCGTGGCTATCAGGGTACGGTTGCCGGTGGTGCGGTGAAGCCGGGCGACTCGGTCGTCATTCTTCCCTCCGGCATGGTCGCCAATGTGAAGCAGATCGTGACCTTCGATCTGGTGCGCAATGCAGCCGTTGCGGGCGATGCCGTGACGCTGGTGCTGGATCGCCAGGTCGACGTTTCGCGCGGCGACATGATCGTCTCCATAGATTCGCAGCCTCAGACCGGCCTTGCCTTCGATGCGCAGATCGTGGCGCTGCAGCCGGGCGGCATCGAGCCGAACAAGCGCTACTGGCTAAAAAGCGGCAGCCGCCGCCAGCGCGTCAGCGTTCAGCCTGTAACCCAGCTGGACCTGAAGAACGGCCAGTGGCAGCCGCACGCCGAAACGCTTCAGATGAATGCCATCGGCAAGGTACGTCTGGCTTTCGATGAAACCGCGATCTTCGACCCTTACGAGCAAAACCGCTCCACCGGCTCCTTCATCCTGATCGACCCCGACACCAACAACACGGTCGCGGGTGGGATGATTCTCAGCAAGCGCAGCGATAAGGGCAAGATTTCCGAGGACGAACGCGTCATCCTTTCGCTACCGGCGGATCTGGCCGAAGCCCTGCTCGCCAGCGAACTCCTCTCCAGCCGCCGCGACGAAATCGAACTCCGGCGCACCAGCGCGGCAACCGCTTCCAGAATATTGGAAGACCTGGACTAACCGAAAAGGCGCCGAACAAATCGGCGCCTTTTTTGATCCGACAGCGGTAAGATGGTGCGGCGGAACGTTTCCATTTAAAAAGGAAAAGCTCTAGCCTCGCGACAGGGAAAAATACCGCTGTGCCGTTTCTGCCCGGTTTTGCAACGAAGGTGGAAATGCGTAATCTCCACAGACCTTGTAGGTGAAGCCGCCCGAGACCAGCGTCTGATCCAGCACGGCTTTCATTTCGTCTGGCGTCCTGTAGATGGCGTTATAGACGTCATCCAGCTCTTCCGAGAAATGCTGCTTCAACGTCATGCGTTTGGCGATATCGGAGAGCGGCTCGCGAACATAGACTTCCGCTACCGGTGCTGCGAGTTTACCGATCAATTCAAAAGTCTGCAACACAGCCTCATCGTTCAGATAAAGCAGGAGCGCCGTGACGATGATAAGGTCGAAGGGCGGCTGAAGCCTAAGATCTTCCACCTCTATCGATGGGACTTGCCCCACCTGAAAGTGAATTCTGTCTGGAATAGCCACATCCGCATTTGCGCGCGCTATGAGCTCGTCGGAAAAATCGATTCCGAGATAGGCGTGACCTTCGTCGCGATATGCCAAAGCCAGCCGTCCTGCACCACATCCAAGCTCCAGAATCTTGGAGCGCGAGGCTGGTCTTGGAAGAAGATGAGAACGCTCGTGAATGTCACGATCCGTCGCAAGAGACGAGCCTGCAGACTGCAACATCACCGCGTTCACCGCATCGGTCTCTTTTTTCGCCCGTGCGTTGAAGAAGTTCTGAATTTGCAGGCTATCGATGTTTTCGTGCGTATCGTAAATCCGAGCCATGATCAGCCTTACTTCGCCAGGTTTCTGGAGCCAGCGGCCATTGCGATGCAGACATCTGCAAGAACCTCGATCGTATCGATGCAGGGTACGGCGACTTCAACCTCTGCAAAGTCCAACGGGATTTCGGTGCATCCCAAAACGATGGCATCCACCTCTTTTTCCACCAGATTTGCAGCAGCCAGAGCATATAGATGCGCAGGTCTCTCTGCATCGCTAACCGGCAGTGTTCGATGGTAGCCCTTCTTGATGTTGCAAATGCCGCGTGTCAGCATTTCCTGAAAGGCTGCATCGGGATAGACAATCTCCACCGCAAGACCCAGTTTTGCGGCTTCCACGCCATAAAGGTCAATCGACCTCGTGCCATCCGCACATAGCACTCCAATTCTTCGGGCGTCCGGAGCAGCGGCAAGTGCTGCCGTGAGGCTCTCCGCCAGAAGGTTGATGATCGTAACATCCGCCTCGTCGGCAATCTGCTGCCGGGCATAGTGAGCTGTGTTGCAGCACATGGCGACAAAGGAAGCGCCTGCGTTTTTCAGTTTCTCCGCAGCCTTCACATAACCCGGAACGAAACTTTCCCCGCGTCCTTCCAGATACATGCTGCGGCTTGGAACCTGCGTCGCATTATAAAGGAGGAGTTCGGGGTGTTGCGAATCCCGGAAAGCGCCGAAAGCCGTGATCTTCTCCTCGATGCGCCGAACAAGCTCGGCAGACGCCGCAACGCCTGCTCCACCAATGATTCCAATCGTCCGGTTCGCTTCCGTAAAATCCAGCATGATATCAGGCGAGCTCGTTCAGGGAAAAAAGATGGAGGTTTTCGCGGGCAAGTGCGAGATCATCCTCGTTGTCGATCTCATAGGCAGTCAATTCCTGGGCGCTGATGGGAAGAAATTGCCGGAGATGCTCATAGACTGGCGTGTTGCCGATATCTGCGAAAAACTCGTTGGGCAGCCAGGAAATGTTCGCCCACTCGAATTCGGTCGGATCCTCACGTCGAAAAGATGTGACCTGATCTCCATCGATCGTGATGAAAACCGCATCGCGGGTTTTTGTTTTCGTGATTGCCAGGCGCGGCACATTCGGCATGCATGATTTGAGGAAAGCTTTGAAGCTTGCTTCTTCGATCAGCATATCGCCATCCATGAAAAGGCAGTCGCCCTTGATATGGCGTGCGCCGAGTTCGTAGCTATGAAGGGTCGTCGTGGTGCGAAAACCCGGATTGCGCACGACAAGAACGTCGGGCCGGATTTTGCGAAGCTCGGAGATGACCTCCCTCTCTTCAAAGCCGACGACCACCCTCACATCTTCTACCTCCGTGAGAAGGCTGAGCAAGTGCTTGAGGATTTTGACACCCTCGATTTCGACCAGGCATTTGGGCTTTCCGTGGCCAAGACGCGACCCAAGTCCGGCAGCCGCTATTACAGCGTGTTTAACAGTCGACATAAGGATTTTCCGTTCAGCGCGACATAATTGGATACGGACACAAGCGCATCAGGAGCATTGTGAAGTCCGGTGAAAGCAACGCCGATATCGGCAACATCGAAAATCGGAATGTCGTTGAATCCATCACCGATGGACACAAGGCGCCCGAAGCGCTCTTTCAACTCCAGGCCAGCGACATTCTTGCGCATGACGACGTCAAGTCCGGTAATCCGTCCTTCGTCATCCGTTGTGGCTGTGGACGTATAGAATTTGCAGCCTAGCCGCTCGATGAGAGGCTGAATCCACAAGTCGAGATTGCCGGTGACGACAAAACATCTGTCTATGTTGTTCCTGATGAAGTCCTCGATATCGGGATCGAATTCCACTTCCGAGACAATCGACCGGATACGATCGATCCCCGCGCTTCGCAAAATGGCAAAGCGCAATCGGAAGGAATCCTCGAAGGGGATCGAACCAGCCATGGTCAGTTCTGTCAAAAGACGCATTTCTGACTCGAGCCCCAGTTCCGAGGCAATCATGGGAAGCAGTTCGGCCTTGGTAATGGTTCCGTCCAGATCAAAGGCGAAAGCGGTGCCGGATGAACGCGGATAAGGATGAAGAGGAGACTGCTCCGCAGCTGTATTCCGCACATCGATTGCGTGTCTGTACATGTTAAGACCTTGAGAGATGGATGCCGTCATAAATGGAATTCAGGATGACCTGAGACGCGGGCGTTTCCGATGGCAAAAGGACATCAAGGAGCGCTTTACGCTCTTGCTCAAGCGGCCATGATTTTCCGCTTTTATAATCGAGGACTGCCTGCTTCATGCCATCGAAATCTTCAACACGATGTGCAGCCTGCTCACCCAGACGTCCAAGCGCATTGAATGGCGCATGAATGCCAGAGTCGAAGAAAATAATCGGTTTTTCAAAGAGATGGTATTCGGTCAGGAAGGCAACGCCATCGGTTACCATCAGGTCCGAGGCATCGAACAGCTTCGCATAGTCACCCTCGCATACTGCGCAATTCGGCAGAGCGGACCATTTTGCCACGAAGGCATCGTAACCCTCAGGAGCCATCGCGCCGGTCCGCGTTGCGGTAAAAGCGAGTGCAGGATGTGGCTTTAGGACGAATTGAATATCGGGACTGCTTTGAGCCCACTCGTACATCTGCTTGCAGATGAGATGGAAGACGCCGAAGCCCGCGCCCTGAATGACGAGAGAATGGTGAGGAGCCCAGATAACGCGATAACCGCGGCCATCACCGCTCTCAACCGGCCACACTCCGTGCCCCCGCGCTTCCAGCAACCTGTCGAGCTTGGGATAACCCGATAGAACGAATTTCTCCGGGTCGGAATGCTGGAAAGACTGATAATAGGACTGCGTCTTTTCCGTCTCGCAGAACACCTTCCAGGCCAGTCGATGATAGACCTGATCGTAATTCAGATGATAGGCCTCATCGGCCTCATCCTTCCCATCCGGATTGGCAAGCACACCCATTCCATAAGGCACAACACAAATGCGCGCATAGGTGATCTCATGGGTTCGCAACCCCGGCGGCACCGGCATGTCCCATTGCTGCTGCCGAAACACCACATCGGGCCGCAGATTGCGCAGAACATCGGACGCATCGATAGAGGACAAATCCAGCCGGATATGAGGCACGCCCATCGCGTTCAGGGCAAGATGAACATCCGTCTCGCCTTCAAAATCGCCGCGCCCGAGATGACTGTGATTGATCGAGACGACCAGAGGGTGGAAGCGGGGATCTTCGATCATCGCCTCATAGACACCCACCAGAGCATCCCACATGGCAATGGACTGCACGACAAATACGGCGCGCACGACGCGCGCGTTTGCACGCAACTCTCGCAGAGCAAGATTGGACGTCTGTTTTACCGCGTGAACGCCCGTCAGAAGCTGCGTCAAACGCGTATCAAGCTGCACAAGAACCTCTTTCGTGACAGCGATCTTATCCCGATCCCTCTGCTCTACGCGCAAATCGATGCCGTCGATGAGCTGCTCCGGGATAGACTGCAGACCACCATGAAGAGACTGAAGAAGCTTTGCGATCTCAAGCTGGATTTCGCCCTGCATTTCGACCTGCTGACCGATAGCTTCTATCCGCGTCTGCAAAACCTCCAATCCAAGCGCGAGCTCGGAAAGCGCAGGCGCCCGCGTCGAAAGTTCAGCCTCGGACATTCTCTCGCTCCTTTGGTCGGCCAGCATCCCGCGACAATGGGCAAGATGTGATGAACGAGACCTAGAGCGACAAGCTTTCCTCAAGCTGACGTAAGCGCACCATAGAAAGCGTGGACGAGGAGCAATATAATGGAGAAACAAGGGATTTTTTCAATCTGGTCGGAGTGAGAGGATTCGAACCTCCGACCCCGTCGTCCCGAACGACGTGCGCTACCAGACTGCGCTACACTCCGTGACCAGCGGCGTTTCTATAGACCAGCCTCCTGCTTTGGACAAGCATGGATCACGAATTTTTTGTGACAGGGGGACGCCGGAGTTCAGGCGTCAATTTGGCACAGTGAAAATCGTTACAAAAAAGCAATTGTGGCAGGAAATTTTCAGTGGATGTGCACTTCCTACTCCCCGTCTTTCGTAAATCTGTTAGGGGAACATCATCTCCGGCGAAAAAGCCGGATCGGCACAAAAGGACGTTTCATCATGCGATTTCGCAGCGTAATGCTTGCGGGGCTTGCCATTGCCCTGTCCGCTTGCACGACAACCCCATCCATCTCTGCCAAGAGCCCGGTCGAAACCCGCTGGGTTGGACAGTCCGCTGGCGTCTTCTTCGCCAAGTTCGGCCCGCCGCTGAGCGACGTCGATTCCGGCAGCACCACGACCTATACGTGGCGCGGTGGCTACAAGACGGCCAAGATTCCGGCGAAGTATGAAGAGAAGGATGGCAAGCGCGGCCGCCAGATTTCGTCTGCCCGCACGTCTTACCTTTCGTGCACGGTTCAGCTGACTGTTGGCGAAGACTACAAGATCCGCTCGATCCGTACCGTTTCCGACCGCCCGGGCGTCAACGGCCCGAGCTACTGCGCGGAATTCCTCGCTGCGGAATAATCTCCGCCTTTTCGGCAATTAAAGTAACCCGCTTCAGCTCGAAGCGGGTTTTTCTGTGTCGCGGCGCAAAAAACTATCGGAATTATGTGCCAAAATGCGGCGCGCAGATCAGCCATGCGTATTAAACATGGCTAGCACTTAAACCGATTAGATTTATGCAAAGCTAAATTTCCCTGTTTGCATGTAGCCGTTTTATCAATGCGCTATCTGTTGGAAAAACATGGCAAATTGCCTCAGCTGCATTTTGTCGCAGGCATTTGCTAACCGTTTGAAGCGACCCGCTATCGCTAAGTGAAGTGCCGTGTTGGCACATGTTGCAAGAGTTGTCCCCCATTGATGTTTGGTTTATTGCGCCGCACAAAAATTGAAATTCCTCAAGACATGCAGGTAGCGACGTGATCAAAGACAACAAGGGCAATGGCTTGCCGACCGCAATCTCGAAAGACGCCTTCACCATGAACCGTCGTCAGGTTCTTGGAACGGCGTTTGCGGGCCTTGCTGCCGCAGCTCTTCCGGGCGCACCGGCGATTGCGCAGTCTGCCGATAAAAAGGTGGACGTGCTTCTGATCGGTGGCGGCATCATGAGCGCCACGCTCGGCATCTGGCTGCGCGAGCTGGAGCCCAACTGGTCGATCCAGATGCTGGAGCGTCTCGATGCCGTGGCAATGGAAAGCTCCAATGGCTGGAACAATGCAGGGACCGGCCACTCTGCGCTGGCTGAACTGAACTACACGCCGGAAACCGCCAATGGCGGCATCGATATTTCCAAGGCGGTCGAAATCAATGAATCCTTCCAGATTTCGCGTCAGTTTTGGGCATGGCAGGTGCGCAACGGCGTTCTGAAGAACCCGCGCTCCTTCATCAACCACACACCGCATATGAGCTTCGTCTGGGGCGATGAAAACATTGCCTATCTTGAAAAGCGTTACGAGGCGCTGAAGGCGAGCCCGCTTTTTGCTGGCATGCAGTATTCCAGCGACCCGGAGCAGATCAAGAAATGGGTTCCGCTGATGATGGAAGGCCGTGATCCTTCCCAGAAAATCGGCGCGACATGGTCTCCACTCGGCACCGACATGGAGTTCGGCGAAATCACCCGCCAGTTCGTGTCGCACCTCAAGAGCACGCCGAATTTCGATCTCCAGGTTTCAAGCGAAGTCGATGCCATCGAGCGCAATGCGGATGGTTCGTGGCGCGTCAGCTACAGCAACCTTGCAAATGGCGGCTCGCACACGGTGGATGCAAAGTTCGTCTTCATCGGCGCGGGCGGCGGTGCGCTGCACCTGTTGCAGATGTCCGGCATCCCGGAAGGTGAAGACTATGCCGGCTTCCCGGTCGGCGGCTCGTTCCTCGTCAACGAAAACCCGGATGTCAGCATGCTGCATCTGGCCAAGGCATACGGCAAGGCATCGACCGGCTCTCCGCCCATGTCCGTTCCGCACCTGGACACACGCGTCATCGGCGGCAAGCGGATCGTGCTGTTCGGACCTTTCGCAACCTTCTCCACGAAGTTCCTCAAGGACGGCTCCTATTTCGACCTTCTGACCTCGACCACGATGAGCAACATCTGGCCGATGATGAAGGTGGGCATGGATGAATATCCGCTGGTCGAATATCTCGCAGGCCAGCTGATGCTCTCCGACGAAGACCGCATCGCAGCGCTTCGCGAATACTTCCCGCAGGCAAAGGCCGAAGAATGGCGTCTGTGGCAGGCCGGTCAGCGAGTGCAGATCATCAAGCGCGACGCCAACAAGGGCGGCGTCCTGAAGCTCGGCACGGAAATCGTCGCAGCAAAGGACGGCAGCATCGCCGGTCTCCTCGGCGCTTCCCCAGGCGCTTCGACAGCCGCCCCGATCATGCTCAGCGTGCTTGAGAAGGTGTTCAAGGACAGGGTTGCAACGCCGGAATGGCAAGCAAAGCTCCACCAGATCGTCCCTAGCTACGGCACCAAGCTGAATGACGACCCGGAAAAGGTTCAGCAGGAATGGGCCTACACAGCCGAACACCTGCAACTGCCAACCCCGCCGCAGATCGATATGGCTGTAATCAATGCCAGTGGCGCGGCCCCCGCCGATGCACCGGTTAAGAAGACGCCGGATATGGCGCTATAATATACACCAGGCCGCGTTTGAACGCGCTTGCATCATCAACTAAAAAGGCACGGCTACGGCTGTGCCTTTTGGTTTCTGGGTCGATGACATTGGGTTCGTCGGCGCAGCCGTAGCGGTACGGCTTTCAACAATCCAAGCTTGAATCCGTTACCAACCAGTGGCAAAAATTGAAAATGTTTGCCGTGTAGTTCGGCAAAACGTCGGCGTTCAGCTTTGTGGACAGAATTTAGTCCAATCTTGTCACAGGAGGATCAAATGGCCAAATCTATGATCCCGTCTGTGTGGCGAACATCGTCGCCCTCATCTTTCACAAAACAATTCGAGCTCAGTGTGGAAGATCATCTCGCGGTCCGTTACGCTCGCAGGGAACCGCTGCCATTTGGCCGCTTCGCCGGTTTTGTCACGATCTGCTCACTGTTTGTCGGATTGATAATTGCACATGGATGGTGGAAAAGCGGAGACACTTGGACGGCCGTATGTATTGCTGCTGTCTCTTTGATCGCGGGCCTTCTTCTGGCGAAACTTCTCTATGGCTTCATCAGGGCACAGGTCTGGGGCTTCTGGATTGGCTTCCTCAATGCACGCGAGGCAATCAATATTCCACTCGAGATGACCATAGATGTAAAAGGCGTCCATATCCTCGTCCGTCAGCAAACATGGTTTTGCCCGTGGGAAAGCCTCGATACGGTTGAGGAAGACGCAGAGCGTTACTATTTCTGGACCTCGGGAACACAGACCCATATTTTACCCAAGCGTTTGTTCGAAGATGAGACTGAGGCTGAGAATTTCGCTGAAGCATTACGGACATGGTGGCGTCAAGAGCCGGTTTCCCCTCCACGCCGTGTAGGCACAAAACATCTTGATTGGGGACAAAAATCGTAAGCAAGATTGTGGCTGGGGCGCCAGGATTCGAACCTGGGAATGCCGGTACCAAAAACCGGTGCCTTACCGCTTGGCGACGCCCCAACGAAGCAGGTGGGCGAAGCGCCACTGCCTGAACGGCGCCTGATTAGCAAAGCAGAGCGGCACCGGCAATCATTATGTTTGCGTGGTTGCAAGTTTTCTTGTGGGTAGAGACACATGTTCATGCTAGGCCGGAGGGCGTAATTTTAAGAGCTTTTGGACGACCATGGCAGAACCCGTATTCGACCTTGAATTTCAACCGGCTTATGGCACCGCTGTTCCAGTTGCGGAAAATGTGCAGCGATTGACCGTCAACAATCCATCGGCTTTCACTTTTCACGGCACGAACAGCTATATTGTCGGCACGAAATCGGTTGCGGTGATCGATCCGGGGCCGGAAGATCAGGCGCACTTTCAGGCGTTGATGGACGCGCTCAAAGGCCGCGAGGTCACGCATATCTTCGTCAGCCATACGCATCGCGACCACTCGCCTTTGGCGAAGCGATTAAAGGAAGCGACCGGGGCTTTGACTGTCGCCGAAGGGCCGCATCGCGCTGCGCGACCGCTGCATGTGGGTGAGAAAAATCCGTTTGCGGAAAGCGCCGATACGGATTTTCTGCCGGATATCGTGCTTGGAGACAACGAGACCGTAGCAGGCGATGGCTGGGCACTCACCGGCCTTCACACGCCCGGCCACACCGCCAACCATTGCGCTTTCGCTCTTGATGGCAGCGGCATCGTGTTTTCCGCCGACCACGTGATGGCATGGGCAACGACGATTGTTGCCCCGCCCGATGGCGCAATGAGCGATTACATGGACTCATTGGAAAAGCTGCTGAAGCGCAAGGACCGCCTGTTTTTGCCCGGCCATGGCGGCCCGGTCAACGATCCTACCGCCTTCATGCGTGGTCTTCGCGCCCACCGCCGGATGCGCGAAAAGGCGGTCCTGACGCGTATCAGGGCGGGAGACCGAACCATCGCGGACATGGTGAAGGTGATCTACCGCCGCACCGACCCGCGCCTGCACGGGGCTGCCGCACTTTCCGTGCTGGCGCATATCGAAGACCTGATCGAAAAAGGCCTCGTCCAGACGGACGGCCCGCCTTCGCTTACCGGGATTTATGATCCGGCCTGAAAATCAAACTCATGCCCATGGGTTGATGACGTTGAGTGGAAGTTCTTCAAAGTCGCTGACATTGCGCGTGGCGAGCGAAGCACCATGGGATATGGCGATTGCTGCAATCTGGGCATCGAATTGGCTGATCGGCTTGCCAATCTTGCGACGGGCAACAGCAATCCGGGCGTAAATGTCAGCCGCTTCCCGATCAAAGGGCAATACCCGTCCCGCCAGATCCTGTGAGAAGACTGGCTGAATAGTATCTTCCAACTGCTGACGACGGCGGCCTTCAGGCAACAATCTCAGGCCATAAAGGATTTCTGCTTCCGTAACCGAGGTCGTAAATACGGAATGGACCGGAAGATGTCTGACCCATTCTACAACTACAGCAGATGGGTCTTTAGCGAAGAGCTCGGAAATGACATTCGTATCCAGAATGATCATTGCGTGCCGAAGTCTGGATTTTCTCTGATTGGTTCTCTTGCCGGGATGTCGAGTGTCACGCCTTCACCGGTCAACCGGTTGCGGATGGCATCGGCCAGATTTGCCGGTTCGGCCTCATGGAGAGACAGCGCAGCTCTCAAGATATCACGCGCTTCATCTTCCATCGAGCGCCCATGATGAGCGGCGCGAACGCGCAGGCGGCGCTTTAATGCCTCATCGATGTTGCGGATCGTCATGCTTGCCATCACGCCCTCCATTCATCATTGATTGCATATACAGCATCGCTGCGTCGTTCTCAATGACGTGGAATTAGTTGTCGTTCAAACCCTGCATCTCCGCATCCAGCGCATCTAGATAGCCTTCGGCGATCTCCGCGCCCATGCCGAGATCGTGGGGGCCGAAGCGGGAGGCGACGCGGACGTCTACGAGGGTGGTTTCGGTGTCTTCGCGCAGGCGGATCAGCACGTCGAAGCGGGCACCCCAGATCAGCGTGCGCATCTCCCCCTGCATCAGCACAGTGCCGCTGCCATTGAAGAAGGTTGGGGCCGGGGCCTCTGCCGGGCGGGCCAGCGGCACGGGCACGATGGCTGGCAAATCCTCGACAGGCGGCGTGTCCGTCGTTTCCGGCTGTCGGTCCTGCCTGGGCACGCCGGGCTGAACATCCGGTAAGGCACCGATCAGGCCATCTGTGTGGACAATGCGGATGTGCTGCGCCTTCGCCACCTTGCGGGCGGCGGTGTAAACGCGGTCGATGGCGCCTTCATAGCGATGTCCCGCAAGGCTGGGATAGGCCGCAAGCTGCAAATCCCGCTCCGCTTTTGCAACGACTGCCGGGCGCGGCAGCCATTGCTGGTTGGCGGTGGGGATGGAAAGCCAGTTCGGCACATCCGCAACATCCGTCGTGACATCGTAAATTTGGGGCTTCTGCCAATAGAGAAAGCCCGCATAACCGACGACGCCAAGCGGAATGGCCGAGAGCATCAATGCATAAAGCGACCACATACCGCCCTTTGCGCCCGCAGACCACAGGCGTTGCAGACCGATGACCGCAAGCAGCAATGCCACGGCGCCGATGCCTGCGGAAATCAATGTGAGAGCGATGAAGTCCGGCGTCGTCAATGGCCCGAAGCGATGCAGCGGGGCGGCAATGGCAAAAAGCAAAAGCGCCGAAAGCCCGAGATAGCGGGAGAGATATGCCGCATGGGAAACGGGCCGAACGAAACGCACAGTCATGAAGCGGGCACCCGGAAGCACGTGCATTGGCAACAAAGCGCTCCGGACAGGCGTCTCCTGCCGGAATCACCGGTACGGAATTTTCATAGAGCCTTTTGGCCGCGAATGGAATCGCTTCACCTTTATTTGCTGGCTTGCGAGAGCAACCTTTACCGAGGATGGGACTTTTCTACACCGGTCAAGCGGGGTAAACGCTCGACCAGAGATTTCGGGAGAGACGATCATGCGGGCTTCAATCGTTCTGGGTTCACTTGCGGCGCTAATGGCTCTTTCATCATGC
>JAAIGF010291543.1_pt1 | contig 19142 bp, 16 predicted proteins | sample 6487441 | NCBI WGS metagenome assembly JAAIGF01 (sample SAMN13974129, study PRJNA590717) | phyllosphere metagenome | biome: pepper field; feature: multiple bacterial spot infested pepper fields; material: pepper leaves; isolation source: leaves from pepper fields | host: Capsicum annuum ... | reverse complement strand
GGATTCCATTGCCACAAGAGGCTTGAAGGATTTGCCGGTTCTCGGTTCGACATCCACCCAGCAATCGTTACAGGCCGTCCTTGGCAGGCTTCAGGAACGTGGCATCTGCGACCTTTTCGCCGTCGATCTTGCCCCGGATTGGCTGCCGGCCTCTGTCGTGAAAGTGGTCGCGCCTCAGTTGGAAAACCCGGATGGCGATCGGCATCGGCGGTTTGGCAGCCGCGCACTTTCCAAGGCTCTTTGATGAAAACTATCTTTGTTGGACCGAGCCTGCCAGACGCTCGGGATTATGCTGCCCCGGATATCGATTTTCGACCGCCCGCCTGCCAGGGAGACGTCATGCGTGCCTTAGCCGACGGAGCAACCGCCATTGGCATCATCGATGGACAGTTCGCAATGGCAGCACCCGTGTGGCATAAGGAGCTCCTATACGCCCTTTCGAATAAGGTTCGCGTGTTTGGAGCTGCCAGCATGGGCGCCCTGCGTGCAGCAGAGTGCGCGGCCTTCGGAATGGTCGGCATCGGCAGGATCTTTGAGGATTTCGCTTCCGGCAAACGGGTAGACGATGCAGATGTGGCCTTGACCTATGGTCCAGCAGAGCTTGGTTATCCAGCCACAAGCCTTCCACTGGTGAATGTACAGGCCACCCTCGACAGGATGCTACAAAAGCAGATGGTGAGCGCAACGGAGTACAACTTGCTCAATGACGCCGCCTGCCAAATATTCTTCAAACGCCGGACATGGAAAGCTATCGCCCAGGCGGCAAACATGGATTTCGACAGGCTGAAGGCGGTTGTGGACATTTGTTGGATCGACCAGAAGAGGCTCGATGCTCTGGAATTGATCCAGGCAATGCAAGGTGATCTGGCGCCAGCGGTCGACATGGAATGGCAATTCAACGCGACGCCGCTTTTCCGGAAAATGTATTACTAATTAAGCGCAACGCGAATGGTGTGCCGCATGATCAAGCTCTGCGTGTGCAACGGTTTTGCAACGCGCGAAATGGAATCGGTGCCGTTAGGGTGAATTTGTCGCAACAACATACGATGAGTTTACCGATGACTTCCATGAACACTGACGCCCAGATTAATGAACGCCAGGAGGACTTTCTCACTCTCATCAACATGCTGACTTATGCAGAAGGTGTCGCCGACTCCCTAGGAGCGCCTTCCGCCAGCTGGTATATCGACGTCGCAAAACAGGCTCTCAAGTCCGCACTGCAAAGCGAGATGGACGTTGACCTTTCAAATGTAGAAATCATCAATCTTGCCTCCGTTCGCGCAGGCCATTGCTGACACCACCTTTTTCAAGAAGAAATTTTTGCCGGGACAGGGATAACTTCCCTATCCCGGTTTCTATTATGCTTTGCCAAGCATCTGAATAATCGCGGAAAAGTCCTTCCCGCCTCCTCCCGTGTCCAGAAATCTTTGATAGAGCGCTGCCGCTTCCCTACCGAGCGGTGTTTCTGCACCGCTCATTCGCGCTGCGTCCTGTGCCAGAGACAGGTCTTTCAGCATCAGAGCCGCCGCAAACCCCGGGAGATAATCTCGATTGGCGGGTGAAGATGGAACGGGGCCTGGCACCGGGCAATAGCTGTTCAATGCCCAACATTGACCGGATGACACAGAGGCAATATCAAACAGGGATTGCTGAGAAAGCCCTAGCTTGTCGGCGAGAACAAAGGCTTCCGAGACGGCTATCATTGATACCCCGAGGATCATGTTGTTGCAGATTTTTGCCGCCTGCCCCATGGACGGTCCTCCACAAAAGACGATCCGCCTGCCCATTGCCTGCAGCAACGGTTCTGCTCGCGCATAGCTTTCTGATTGCCCGCCCACCATGAATGTCAACGTGGCGGCCTGTGCACCTGCCGTTCCGCCGGAAACCGGAGCATCCAGTGAAGGACAGGCGTGGTTGCTGGCCAAGTCATGCGCTGAACGGGCGCTTTCGATATCGATCGTGGAGCAGTCGATCAACAACGTCCCGGCAGGGACAAGAGAGACCAGACTGCTCCAGACAGACAGCACATGGTTGCCGGCTGGAAGCATGGTGATGACGACATCGCATCCATCGACCGCATCTTCGAGCGAGTGGCAGGGTAGGACACCGCCTGCGGCTGCCTGTTCAAGCAGATCCGGCACCAGATCGAAGCCACGCACAATGTGCCCCGCTTTGACCAGATTTGCTGCCATCGGCGCACCCATGTGGCCGAGCCCGATAAATGCAATGGATGTCATTGTCGCCTCCTTCTGATGTCACCCTGCAACTAGCCGTGCAAACCATGGCCCAGCGCCTTGAACGACGCTTCCTGAAATGCTTCGCCACGGGTGGGGTGGGCATGTATCGTTCCAGCGACGTCCTCTAGGCGAGCGCCCATCTCGATGGCGAGCGAAAAGGTGCTGGACAGCTCAGACACGCCCGCGCCTACGGCCTGAATGCCGAGGATCAGATGGTTATCCACACGAGAGACGACCCGCACGAAGCCTGCCTCATCCCCCATTGTCATGGCGCGACCGCTGGCGCTGAAAGGAAATTGCCCGACAGCAACGTCGATGCCCTGAGCGCGCGCTTCGGCAGACGAAATTCCGGCACTGACGATCTCCGGATCGGTAAAACATACGGTGGGAATACAACGCTTGTCCCACATGCGTTTTTCACCGGCAATAATGTCTGCCACCATTTCACCCTGGGCAGAGGCACGGTGAGCCAGCATCGGCTCGCCCGTAATATCGCCTATTGCAAACACACCGCGCATGGATGTGCGGCAGCGTTCATCGATACGGATGAAGCGCCCGGCCATGTCGAGCCCAAGCTCCTCTAGACCAAAACCTTCGGTTCGCGGCCTTCTTCCAACTGTAACCAGCACTTTGTCGGCGACTAGCGTTATGTCTTTGCCATCCCTTTCGGAAACAACCAGTGCAGAGGCGGTCGCGTCATATCTTCTTGCGACTGCATTGGTTAGGACCGTGATGTCCAATTCACCAAGCCGCTTTGCAACGGGCTTTACCAGGTCGGCGTCGTATTGTGGAAGAATTTGGGGCGTTGCCTCAACGATCGTGACGCGTGATCCCATCTTGGCAAAGGCGGTGCCAAGCTCCAGCCCTATATAGCCGCCACCGACGATAGCCATGCTCTCAGGCACCTCGTTCAGCGAAAATACCTCTGCCGAAGACAGGACATTTTCCCCAAAGGGAAGATCAGGCAGTTCTACGGGTGCGGACCCCGTAGCAATGACGATGTTCTCCGCCCTGACAATCTGCGCGCCTGTTTCCGTTTCAACAAGTACGGTTTTGCCATCGCGAAACTGCGCGGTCCCCTCCAGCATTTTCACCTTGGCCTTTTGCAACAAGGCTGCGATGCCGTTGTTCAGGCGACCGACGATGCCGTTCTTCCAGGCCATTGTTTCACCGAGATCAAGGCTCGGCTGCTGTAGCCGGATGCCAAGCGAAGTGCGACCCGCCGCCATCTGGCGAACCTTGTAAAACTCATCCCCGGCATGGATCAGCGCCTTGGATGGAATGCAGCCCACGTTCAGACATGTACCGCCGGACCTTGCCTGTTCGACAATGACGGTATCGATGCCCAGCTGGCCAGCGCGGATGGCACAGACGTAACCGCCTGGACCTGCACCGATGATGAGAAGCTTGCAATATATCTCTTTCATGTCGGCCTCAGCTTTCAATGAAAATCAGGGCTGGCGTTTCAAGCAGTGCCTTGATGCGCTGGATGAAATTCGCAGCATCCCATCCGTCGATGATGCGGTGATCAAAGCTGGAAGAAAGGTTCATCATCTTGCGCGGCACAAACTGGCTGCCATCCCAAACCGGTCGGACGACAATCTTGTTCACACCTATGATGGCGACCTCCGGGTGGTTGATCAGCGGCGTGGAAGCAATGCCGCCAAGCGCGCCCAGCGAACTGACGGTAATGGTGGAGCCGGAGAGTTCCTCCCGCTGCGCACTTCCTGTCCTTGCCGCCTCCGCCACCCGCGAAAGTTCGGCAGCACATTCCCAGATTCCTCGCTCTTCTGCGTGTCGAACGACAGGCACGATCAGACCGGCTCCCGTCTGTGTGGCGACGCCGATATGGACGGCGGCATGTCTGCTGATCACACCGGCAGCGTCGTCAAACGTTGCATTCAACGCTGGCTGCTCGGCCACGGTCTTGACGATGGCCTGCATGAGGAAGGGCAGGATCGTCAGCTTGGTCTGTTCTGGCCGACGTGCCGCATTCATCTTGGCACGCAATTCCTCCAGATCGCTGACATCTACCTCCTCGACATAGGTAATGTGGGGAATGCGGGATACGGAAAGAGCCATCTTTTCCGCGATCCTGCGCCTCAAGCCGGTGATTTTGATCTCTTCAACCACCGTCTTCCGATTGCGCCCGGATGGAGTTGGAGCACGGGTTCCCGCCGCCAGAAAAGTCTCGATATCATCATGCGTGATCCGCCCTGCAGGTCCGCTGCCAGCGAGCTGGCGCAGATCGATACCGGCGTCCAATGCCCGCCGCCGCACAGCCGGAGAGGCCAATGGCTTTTGCAACGGTGCATTTAACGGCGCAGATTGTACTGGGGGTTCCGCGGCCTGAACTTCGGGCTTCGGCACTTTGGCGGCTTCAGAAGCAGCAGGAATCGTCACGCTAGCAGGCGTTTCGGCAGCCTCGCCACTGCTTTCCTCTGTCTCGATGCGAACCAGCGGTGCCTTGACGGCAACGGTTTGCCCAACATCCACGGCAATCCATGTCACGGTTCCCGCCACAGGTGCGGGTATTTCAATGGTCGCTTTGTCCGTCATAACCGCCGCAAGAACCATGTCTTCCCGAACGACATCACCGGGCTTGACGTGCCATTCCACAAGTTCGGCCTCAGCAACGCCCTCACCCACATCAGGCATTTTCAGAACATATTCGGCCATGGTCACGCCTCCATCAATTCAATCAGTGCGCGCCCGACACGGGCGGGGCCGGGGAAGTAATCCCACTCCTGCGCATGGGGATAAGGCGTGTCCCATCCGGCAACCCGGATGATCGGGGCTTCAAGGTGATAGAAGCAGTGCTCCTGAACGAGTGAGACGACCTCCGCTCCGAAGCCGGAGGTCAGCGTTGCCTCATGCACCATGAGGCAACGGCCGGTCTTTGCAACAGATGCCACGATGGTATCGAGATCGAGTGGAAGCAGGCTGCGCAGATCGATCACCTCGGCGTCGATGCCCGTCTCTTCCGCTGCTGCCAAAGCCACATGCACCATTGTCCCATAGGCAATGATGGTAACCTGTGTACCTGGGCGGCGAATTTCTGCCTTGCCAATTGGAATGGTGTAGTGACCTTCCGGCACCTCGCCCAGATCATGTTTGGACCATGGCACGACAGGCCGATCATGATGACCATCAAACGGCCCGTTATAAAGCCGCTTCGGCTCCAGAAACATGACCGGATCGGGATCCTCTATGGCAGACATCAGCAATCCCTTGGCATCATAGGGATTGGACGGAACGATTACCTTCAGGCCGCAGACGTGGGTAAAAAGCGCCTCGGGGCTCTGGCTGTGCGTCTGTCCACCGAAAATACCACCGCCGGTCGGCATTCTAATAACGATGGGGCAGGTAAAATCACCATTTGAGCGGTAGCGGATACGGGCTGCTTCCTGCGTGATCTGGTCGTAAGCAGGGTACATGTAATCCGCGAACTGGATTTCGATGCATGGGCGCAAACCATAGGCAGCCATCCCGATTGCCGTCCCTACGATGCCGGACTCGCTGATGGGCGCGTCGAAGCAACGCGTGCGTCCGTACTTGGCCTGAAGCCCCTGCGTGGCGCGGAAGACGCCGCCGAAGTAACCAACATCCTCGCCAAAAACCACGACATTCTCATCGCGTCCCATGGAGACGTCCATGGCACTGCGCACAGCTTCGATCATCGTCATTCTTGTCATGTCAGTACCCCGCCTTCTGGCGCTGTCGGCGAATGTGATCAGGCATTTCCGCGTAGACGCCTTCAAAAATATCGCGAACGGAAGGCTTGCCACCGGCGTGCAGCGTGCCGTGGCTTTCCGCCTCCTTCTGCGCTTCGATGACCTCATCCATGATCTCGGCCTCTGTCTGCTGGTGACGCTCCTCTGACCAGGCGCCAAGCACGATGAGATGGTTCTTCAGACGCAGTATGGGATCGCCGAGTGGCCATGCCTCGGACTCGGTCTTGGGACGATATGCGCTGGGATCATCCGAGGTGGAATGTGCGCCCGCACGGTACGTCACATACTCCACGAGTGTGGGACCAAGATTACGGCGAGCCCGCTCGACAGCCCATTTCGCCACCGCATGAACGGCGAGATAATCATTGCCGTCCACGCGCAGCGCCGGGATGCCGAAGCCAAGGCCTCGGGCTGCGAATGTGCCGGAGCCCCCGCGGGCTATTCCCTGAAAGGTGGAGATTGCCCACTGGTTGTTGACGATATTCAGAACGACCGGTGCCTTGTAGGTTGAAGCAAAGACGAGGGCCGAGTGAAAATCCGATTCCGCCGTGGAGCCATCGCCGATCCATGCGGCAGCAATTTTCGTGTCGCCCTTGATGGCCGACGCCATGGCCCAGCCGACCGCCTGCACATATTGCGTTGCCAGATTGCCAGAAACGGTGAAGAATCCGTGGTCCTTGGCCGAATGGAGAACCGGCATTTGCCGACCGTGCAGAGGATCGTTCTCGTTGGAAAAAATCTGGTTCATCATGGTCACGAGCGGATAGTCGTCCGCGATCAGCAGACCTGCCTGCCGATATGTGGGGAAGTTCATGTCACCCTTCGACAAAGCCTTCCGAAAGGCGCAACTGACCGCTTCTTCACCCAGATGCTGCATGTAGAACGAGGTTTTGCCCTGCCGCTGCGCCATGACCATGCGGGCATCGAATGCTCTCAGCCGCATCATGTTGCGAAGCCCGATCAGCAGCTCCTGATGGGAAAGCGTGCCCGCCCATGGTCCCACCGCCTCTCCGTGACGGTTGAGAACGCGGATGATCGAATAGGCCAGATCGCGCATGGATTCCGGTGCAGCATCAATGTCCGGGCGTGGCACGGCACCGGCTGCGGGTATCTTGACGTTGGAAAAATCCGGCTGTCCGCCGGGCCTTACCGCCGGTTCCGGCACATGCAGGCTCAAGCCGCTCGTCGTTTCCGTCATTGCTTTCCGCTCCTCCACAGAACATCCGCCTCCTCAAGCGGTCGAAACCATCACAAACCGCGCGCAATCACCATGCGCTGAACATCGCTCGTTCCTTCGTAAATCTGGCATATCCGAACATCTCTATAGATCCGCTCGACAGGGTAATCGGCCATGTAGCCGTAGCCGCCATGGATCTGGATGGCGTCGGAGCAAACACGCTCCGCCATTTCAGATGCAAAAAGCTTCGCCATGGATGCCTGCGAAAGGCAGGGCTCGCCTGCCTCTTTCAAGGCTGCGGCGTGAAGAACCAGCTGCCGGGCAGCCTCGATCTGCACGGCCATGTCTGCAAGCCGGAAAGCAACCGCCTGATGTTCGCTGATTGCCTTTCCGAATGCTTTTCGCTGACTGGAATAATCCTTCGCCGCCTCGAAGGCGGCGCGCGCCATACCAACCGCCTGGGCGGCTATGCCGATGCGCCCACCTTCAAGATTGGCCAGTGCGATCCTGTATCCCTCACCCTCTCCACCCAGCCGCAAGGATGCGGGCACACGCATGTCCGTGAAGGCAAGCTGACAGGTATCGGAGGAATGCAGGCCAAGCTTTTCCTCGACCCTTATAACCTCGTAACCTGGTGTGTTCGTGGGAACAATGAAGGCAGAGATACCCTTCTTGCCCGCCTGTGGGTCGGTTACGGCAAAGACGATGATGACATCACCATTCTTGCCGGACGTGATGAATTGTTTTGCGCCATTGATCACGTAGTCGTCGCCATCGCGAATGGCGCGAGTCCTAAGGTTGGAGGCGTCTGATCCCGCATGGGGTTCGGTCAGTGCAAAGCCGCCGATCCATTCGCCGCTGCTCAGTTTCGGGAGAAAACGGTTTCGCTGCTCTTCCGTACCGAATTTAAGGATGGGCACGCATCCAACCGAATTGTGCACGCTCATGATCGTTGAGCATGATCCATCTGCCGCAGCGATTTCCTCCAGAGCCACCGCATAGGCAACGGCTCCGACATCGGATCCACCATAGTCTTCGTCAACCAGCATTCCGAGAAAGCCCAGCTCACCCATTTCCCGCAATTCCTTTGCGGGAAATCGACTTTCGCGGTCCCGCTCGGCTGCGCCTGGCGACAATCGATCATGCGCAAAGGCACGAGCCATGTCTTTGATTTGCTGCTGAGATTCGTTGAGTATCATACAGCCTCCTTAAGGAAGGCCGCGATGCCAACTGGGCTTCGCCGTTTGCCTGATGCAGTCACTTTCCACCTCCTTGGAAAGAGCCATTTGCGCTTTTCCCCTCCTCCAAGGCTGAAGCGCTACAACCGATGAAAAATCACTCAGGTTGCATATGAACGGTAACACCACATCCTTTACGATTCAAAACCAAACAGAGTAGCATTAATTGCCATCTTCAATCATTTGATCTAGAATTTGACAAAAGGTGAGATCATTTGATCCATGATGGAACTCGATAGCTTCGACCAGAAAATATTGCATGTCCTCAGCGAGGATGGGCGCATCAGTTGGCGTGATCTTGCCGACCGTATAGGCCTGTCATTTTCGCCAACCCTGCGGCGTGTCCGCAAGTTGGAGGAACAGGGAATTATCAGAGGATATACAGCAGTCTTTGACGAAAACCGCCTGTTGGGGAACATGGGCGTGTTCATATCCGTCACACTGGAACGGCAGATCAAGGATGCCCTTGTGACATTCGAGCATAGCGTCGCGTCCATGCCCGAGGTGGTGGGAGGCTACCAAACCAGTGGCAGTTCGGACTACCTGATTCACGCCATGGTCAGAGACCTCGCGCATTATCAGCAGCTTCTCGATTTTCTGACGACCGTACCCGGCGTTGCTCGTATCCAGTCCAACTTTGCCACGAAAACCTTCGTCCGCCGTTCGGCTGCCTTCACCGGTGAGTGAATTCTATCCGGCCTTGCTTTCCGGTGGAAATTGCAGAGCGATCAGTCTGACCTCATCTGCCCAGGCGTGCCTCGCTTCCGCCGTCGTCAAGTTATGGTCCGCATCGGCGATGTAAACGATGCGTGGATTGCCATAGCGGCTGGTCAGCAATCGTCCACGCGGGCCAAAATTCGTTTCCATCATCGCGGCACCGATATCGCCTTCGGTAAAGATGATTGTCATACGCGTGTCGTTGGCCACAACGGCGTTGAAATCCCGCGAGAGCTGTTTGAAACGTGGGGAAAGGAACGGAAAGCGCACCATGAGCGGTGTGGTGAATGACACAAATTTTCCAACAATCATGGCCCATAGATTAACTATGCCATTTTTGACGCGCACCTCGCCGCTGAGGACCCGACGCCAGAATGTGGACGACATCAGCTTCGCGCCATAGCTTGCCAGAGGTTGACGCGATGAAATCAGCAATGCCTCTACATCGGCATCGTCCGGGATATAGAAATCGAAAACATTGACCGGCACGACGCCGCTGAAACGTCTGTCCCTGACACCACTCTGGAAGGCGGCCCAACCGCCGCTGCACCGCCCCGTCACGACGACGGGGAACAGACGTCGTTCTTCCAGAAACTGCATGGCGGCATCGATATCTTCCAGTTGCCCTTCCCCGTAGATGATCTGCTCCGGCCGACCGGGAACTGCTGGACTGTCAGCGATGTTGGCCATGTCGAAACGCAGACTTGGCACGCCGGACTTTGCGAGATCCCTGCAAAGCTTGGCAGATATCCGACCCCAGCCAGACGCACGCTCATAGCCGGTCGGGAGAACAAGCACGGTCGCACCGGTGCGTGGACCTGTTGGCTCCGAGAGCACGCCATACAGCCGGTTATCCTGTCCAAACCGCACGGGCGTTTCCCGAAAACCTTCCCCCTGCAGGGCGGCGGTTGTTGGCAGAGCGAATGGCTCATGGACGCGTTTTGGGGCCTGACTTGCGATTTTGGCTGCCCATTCGGCCAATGTTTCAATGGCGGAGGTCGGTGGCACTGAAAACAGCACATCCCGGATGAATCGATCATAGCCCTCGAACACGAGGGCTCTGGTGTCTACGCCAAGCGTCTTTATGTGCTCGGCAAACTCCACATCAGCGTGACGGTTTTCCTGCTGGAGCAGCAATATGTCGGCTGCGGGTGCCTTTGTGCCCGATGCGATGTTTAGCTTGCGCAGGCCTGCCGCTACCGGTTCGGGAATGACCTGCTCTCCCATGGACGGACCACTGGTACCGGTGTTGGGAATCGATCCCTGATTGGCGATCCGGCTTAGAGCAACGAATTCTCTCAACCAGTGACGACCGGACAATGCGGGTGCGGCAAGGGCCAGACCCGCAACGCCCCCCGATTGCTCTGCTACATTCCACGCGATTGCACCGCCAATGCCGTGCCCGACAAACAGGATGCGGTCCGCACCAGATAGTGCCTTCAACTTTTCCGCAGCTGTCCGCGTTGTTTCAAGCCAGATATCAAGACCGGCATCATAGCTGGCGCGATCAAGGGCGTCACCGGTTCCGGGATAATCGAAGCGCATGCTCGCCATGCCGCGCTTTGAAAGCTCGACGGCAAGACGTTGCCAGAATTTGCGCGCGCAGAGTTCCTCAAATCCCCAGGAGCCGACGAACAATACCGCCGTATCCGTCATCTCTGGACCCACCAAGGAGGAATTTTCGGGAACCAGCTGCGCATCTGCCGGCCTGAAAAGACCAACGGTATCTGCGAATGTCACGGGGTAATCCGCAGCGATCTGGGCGTTCTTTCCCTTTATCTCATGCAGACCGACCATGGCATTCATCCCCCTTGACCCCCAACCCTTGCGAAACGCGCTGTGACAATGCCTGAGCGATATTAAACAATACTTGAGATAGTCTTGACGCTGCGGCGCCACGGTCCCTCACGCTACAGCTCAAAGATCGGACGCTGGCCTTCTGCCTGAATGTGCCGCCACCAGGATAGCGTTGAGCTTTTCATAATATTGAGAGGATTCGGACGTTCCCTTGAACCCTTCTATGCCGGGGAAATGCGTGTCTCTTTCGATCCACCACCGATCGACACCGATTGCCAGCGCTTTTTCCAGTACCCTTAACAAATCCCCTTCCCTGTCGGGATCGTAGCACCAGCCGGTTCCCAAATCGCGAAGGATTTCCGGGGTGCCGCCCCGTTCGGTTCCGATGACGGGAACACCATAAGTCGCCGCTTCCATCAGGATCAGGCTCTGCGGCTCGTGCCAGCGAGACGGAACGACGATGACATCAGCAAGTCTGTAGACTTCTTCCGGCGGGACAAATCCAAGAAACTGCACAGGTGCGTTTCCAACAAGTGATTTCAAATGTTGGACATAGTCCTCACGACCGCGACCGGCGATCAACAGTGTCGCCTTTTCAGGATTGGAGAGCTTGAGAAATCCGGAAATAAGATCTTCGACGCCTTTCTCTTCTGCCAGCGCGCCGAGATAGCCAAAGGTAAAGCGCTCGCTCACGCCACTTTTTCGTCCCACCAGCGGGGCGTGGAACAGAGCCTCGCTGCGATTGGCATTGAGCAGGACATGCCAATCCGCATTCGGCAGAACATCGTTTTTCAGGTATCGCTGGCGCAACGCGTCGCTGACCGAAATTGCCGTGACGCCATCGCCCTTGCTGGATTTGATACGTGAGGTGAGAATACGACATTCCAGGCAGGGCTTTGCACAGTTTCCAGAGCTTCGGAACATGCTCGATTTTGGGCAAAGCAGAGCATAATCATGCAGGTGCAGGCAGAGCGGAATATTCAGCGCACTTGTGGCCGCAAAGATAGCTGGCTGCATACGAGCGGAATTATGCGCGTAGACGAGGTCGACCTTTTCCCGGGCCAGTAACTCCATCATTTCCCGTGTCGAAGTGGCACCCAAGGCGCTCCGAATATGCCAGGCCAGCTTGGTAAGCTTACCCACTGCGGGTTTGCGTGGACCAGGCAGATAGCTGTTGTGCCAGTTTATTCTAAGGACCCTGATGCCATCACTGTTGACGCTTTCACCGGGCGGGGCGACCGCATCGCCTTCAAGCCCTAGAGAAAGAATGATGACGTCGTGATAACGCGAAAGTTCTGCCGCGCACATGCGTGCCACGATTTCTGCACCCCCCTCCTCCTGAGGTGCGAATGTCTGTGCGACGATACAGATTTTCATCGGTTTCGCATTTTCTCCATGACGCACTCGCTCTTGATAATGGGCTGGCGAGGCTGATGACCGGATATTATTTCAGCAGACGTAAACATTACATCAAGCACGCGAAATAGCAGCGAGGAGTGCGCTTGCACTCTTGCTCCAGGAAAACTGTGCTGCCCGTACTCCGCCCTTCGTGATCATCTCGCTCCGTAGCTGGGGATTTTCCGAAAGCAGGTCGATCGAGTGAACCATCTGAGCAATCGAATTCGGATCAAAATAGAGAGCGGCATCGCCGCAGACCTCGCGTGCTGGTTCAATATTCGAAGACAGGACCGGACATCCGAGGAACATTGCCTCCAGCGGTGGAATTCCAAATCCCTCATAAAGGCTCGGAAAGAGAAGAGCCGTCGCGTTTTTATAAAGAGCCGCAATTTCTTCATCGGAAAGCCGCCCGGTAAAGACCACGCGGCCGTTTTGCGGGCCCTTGCCAACGCCGCTGGCATCATCCTTGAAGACACTTGAGGCAGCTGCGCCGACTATAGCGAATGTGGGAGCCCGTTCTCCCATGGATGAGATGGCCTCAATGGCGCGGCCGATATTCTTGTTGGGTGTCGGAGAGCCCACGAAAAGCAGATAGGCGTTTTCAGCAAGGCCGAGGCGTCCAAGGACGGTTTCGTCAGGGACAATGTTGGCCATATGCTCGCAGCTGTTGGGGATAACGGAAACATCAGTCGCGCCGATTGTTTGCGCCAGCTCCCGACGCGAGAATTCCGAGACCGTCGCGATCTTGCCTCTGCGCGCAAGAATATGCCCAAGCGATCCGTGGACAGCCCGGTAGGAACGGGAAAAATTCTCCGGTGTGCGAAAGATCATCGCGTCATGGATGACGGTCAGACTTCTGCTGTGCAAGATCGGGCCGCTATTGCACAAATTTACCAGTCGACCGGCATGGGCGGCGGCAAAGAGTTGGGTCTGTTCCCACAGATGTCCTGAAAGAGTGCCGACATGACGCTGCTTTATGGCCGACAGTTTAAGGTCGAGCTCCGCATGGGCAGGTGCCAGCAATACCCATTCTTCCTGAGAGCCCGAAGCAATCAGATGTTCATCCAATGCTTTGACGATCTCGCGCGCGAAGCGCTGCACGCCGCTGGTTTTTTGAGACAAGAAGCGACCATTGATGAAATTCTTCATATGCGGCTGATGCTCTCAGCGGAAGGTTTACTCACAATGGTGCGATAGAGGTCCATAAGCTCCTGGTTCGTCCGCTCGCTGCGATACCGCTCCATGAAGCGTTGATATCCAGCCGCACCCATTCGTGCCCAGCTTTCTCGATTGCGTGACGAGATGGCTCGCGCCAGCGCCGCATGATCTCCGGCGGGAAAGAGAATGCCAGTAACGCCATCACTTACGACAGACTGCAAACCTCCGACGGCGGATGCAATAACCGGTTTATGAGCGCGCATTGCTTCCAGAGCAACCAACCCGAAGCCTTCCCAGCGCGAAGGCATTACAACAACATCGCAAACCGCCATTTGACCCGTAATCTCTTCGGCAGACTTCCAACCCAGGAATTCGACATTTGCCGGGGTAGCCTGCTTGAGATGGTCCCGATTTGTGACATGTGCACCAATGATGCGAAAGACCGCCGTTTCGCAAAGCGAGGCTGCAGCTTCAAGAAGAACGTCCACGCCTTTTTGCCTGTCCAGGCGACCAACGAAGAGTACTTTTGTGCGTTCGTCCTTCCACTCGGCCGGGACACTTTCTGGCGGTCTTGACGATATGCCGTTTTCGATCACCCTCATACGATCCGCGGGTATACCGGCCTTGAGGCCCTGCTGATACTCATGGTCCGAGATGGCCACAATAATTCGCGAAAGAGGGACCAGGGCCCTCTCGACCCATCGGGCTGGATATTTAAGGTTGCCAAGTGTCTGCATGTCGAACACCCAGCCATGGGGGCAATAGACGACTGGCGGAAACTGTCCCGGTAGCGCGCTGATCGCCCTGACGATTGCCCCGGCAAAAGTGGAATGTGCATGGACGATATCAGGCCTGAATTCCCTGACTTGTCGCGCCACTGCGGCACCCAGCGCAGGAAGCGCGGTTAATCGTCTTTTCCGCGCGAAGGTGGAGACGCAGGAGGGAGGGATGTTCTTTAGAAAGCTGACATGAGCGTCGGGAACCAGTAGCCTCACATTTTTTTCACCCAGCACTGCGATCTGAGCCGGGACCGTTTCGTTCAGATAGGTCGCGGGGCCGCCCGGCAAGGTCTCAAAGACGTGCAGAATCCTCATGATCCCCTCATTCATGATACAGCATCGAATGCGATCTGCTCTTTCACCGTGACTTAAAGCCCAAAATTCTTAATAATATGAAATGTAAGGGGAAAATAATAAATGTTATCTTCCGCGATATCAGGGGAAGACTTGTTTGCAGATGCACACTACGTCTCCAAGCAATTTAGTTCTACGCGGGACTGAATACACCTGACTGTTGTTCAATATATTTAAATGGTTGCACCGGCATAAGTGGGCCTGAAGCTCAACAAAGGCACTTGTCGTGGACAGAGGGCAGCGGATTTGAAGATCTGCATCGTATCGCAGACGTTTGCTCCCCAGGAAGAGGGTGGCGCGGAAATCTCTGCGCGGCTTGGCGCGGTCCAGCTGGGGCAGCGCCATGATGTCACGGTATTGGCACTCGGCAAGGCCGGCGATCCCGTTGCCCCGACCGGTGAGAGGCAACTGCCCGGCGGCATCCGGCTGGTCCGAATTCAGTGGAACAATACCTATCTCCCGCTGCCGCGGAAATCCTCAGTCGGGTTGATAAGACGCGCAGGCTGGCACCTGCGCACGGCATTGGGTGCAGTCTGCCCTCAAGAACTGACGCAGTTTCTGATACGGGAGAAGTTCGACCTCATTTATGCGCAGAACTCTTCCTATATGCAGCCTGCCCTGTTCATTGCGGCACGCCAGGCAAATGTACCCATTTGCCTGCATTTGAGGGATTATGGCCTGCTCTGTCCCAAGACCAGCATGTTTCGCAATGGTCAAAACTGTGAGCGTCCCTGTTTCGATTGCTCTCTTCTCAAGCAGCGCGTGTCCTCACTAAACGGGTCGGGCATGACGGTGATTGCCGTCAGCGAGGCGTTGCGGCAAAGATTCGCCGACACCGGCTTGCTTCAGGATGCCAAATGGCACGTCATGCACAACACCAATGCGGCAGAAAGCAGTTTTGAAACCAGCCTGGTTGGCAGACGGGAGCCAAAGTCGAAAACATTCACCTTCGGTTATCTTGGCGCAATCTCCGAAGAGAAAGGCATCGGGGATCTGTTGCAGGCGTTCAGCTCCGTTTGCGATAAAAACGATGCGCGGCTGGTTCTGGCGGGAAGAGGCCGTGAGAACGACGTCAAAAAACTGAAAAAAAGGGCTGCAGGAAAGGCGGTTGAGTTTACCGGCTTTGTTCCTCCCGAAAATGTCTATCGGCAGGCCGATGTGATGGTCTTGCCATCCCGCTGGCACGAACCGCAAAGCCGCATATTGATCGAGGCGCCAATCTACGGCCTTCCGGTAATTGGCACGATGCGGGGAGGAACGACCGAGATCATCAATCAAAACCAGACCGGCTGGCTCTACGACCCGGACCAGCCCGGCGCCTTGGCTAATCTCCTGACCAAGGCTATCGAGATCGGCCAGGAGCAATGGTGGAAACAGCGGGATACTCTGTTTCCAGGCATAGCAAATTTCAAAGGCACGGCAGAGCAATCCGACTATTATGGACGTCTGGAAGCGGTGCTGTTGAGTGCGGCAGCACGCTGAAATTATCCTCGCAACTTAGTTGTCGCCCGTTTGAAACGTGCCTTCCGGCTTGTCTTTCCAGAATTTTCCCAACCACAGATCGGTTGATGGCGGCCTGAATGCACCGAAGGCAGAGGTTGGGCTGAAAGTCATTTCGCCGAACAGGGGGCCCGATTCCTTGTCGTAGAAATCGATGCGAACGAATTCGAACCCCTGTGCCAGGGTGCGTGCCGCAGCTAGAATTTCATCCAGATGCGGAGGACGAGGCAACTCACCCGGCTCCAACGGATAATAGTGACCGAAATCGAGCTTGTTCCAGTTTTCGTCGTAGAAGCAGCGGCGATGATCCGAAAAGCGTGCGGTATCGATCTGTATGCACGGGATGTCGTTCTCAAAGCAGAACAGCTTGTAGTCGACTGGCGCCTCACCATTGTCGCCGATGAATGGCTCAATGAAAATTTCCGGATCGATGTGGTTATACCACTCTTCCGCCAGCCTCCACGCCGTTCGCCCTGCCAGCCAGGCCGCACATTTTTCCTTAGCACCGACCAGATCTTCCGGCCCGTAGACGAAAATGTTGCGATCAGATCCGTGATTGACCTTGATCACATAGGGAAACGGCAAAGGCGGGCAATCATCGAGATTTTTACCACGCCAGAGGGTCGGCGTCACCCATTTGTCGCCCAGCACCTTGGCCACATGTGCCTTCACCGCAATCTTGTCGCTGAGCATTATCAGCCGGGGATCGGATGCCGGGCTTGTCCATGCTATTTTCCGCGCGGCGAGATGCTCATTCAGTGTCTTCGGGTTATCGAGGTCAGGCCAGAGCTTATGATATCTGTAGTATTGCAATTGGGTGGCCTGCTTGATTGGCAGGCTGTTGATGGTGGCGTGGTAAAGGCTTTTCAACAGGCGGCGTATTCCTGAATGCTTCGGCTGATCAGATGCCATGGTTCCCCAACCCTCGCTAAACTCGTCTGGTACTCAAATATCTTTGCTTACGGGCGCGACGCTCGCCACAGCAATGTGCTGGATATGGACGCCGTCACAAGCGCGGTGAAAAAGGCGGAAAGTCCCGCTCCGATAAAGCCGAAGGAGCTGATCAGAATGACGCTCATCGCGATCGACAGCAGGACACTGGAAAGGTTGACGAAGGCGTAATGGGCGTCTTTTCTCAAACTGTTGAGACCAAGACCCATCAGGTCGGTGCAGGAGCGTACCACTGCGGTCAGCAGCAGAAGCGCAAACATTCCCTGATGCTCTCCAAGTTCCGGCATATTCATGAAGTGGACAAGAATATTGCCGCTCAAGAATATGGCGAGACCGAGAGCAAAGGCGACGGCAGCGGTTTTTGTGAACTGCCAGACCATCGCTTCCCGCCACTCTCTCATCGATCCCGTATTGTAGGCCTTGAACAGCACAGGAACCGCAACCTGCAATACCGCCGTCGAGATCAAGGTCTGCAATGCATTGGCCAGTGACCAATAGAATGTGTAGACGCCCGTCAAGGAAAGCGTGAGCAAGAGTGAAACGATATATCGATCAGCATAGACGAGGCCGACATTGCTCATGTCGCTGATGTAGATCAGCCATGCCCGACGCATCCGCTTGCGAACCCAGCGCAGCCGCACCGGCGCCTGAAAAATACGCCTGATGGGCCAGCTACGCAGAAACCAGGCCAGCCCCAGGAACATCAGAATATAACCGCAACTCCAAGCGGTCATGATCGCTTCGATTGTGCGAAGAGACTGAAATGCCAAGCCAAGCCCGATGACCGGCACGATCCAGGATGAGGTCCTTAGAAAAAACAGCACATTTGCCTGACTGGACATTTCCTGCGCAATCAAGGGCACGTGAATGTCGCAGGAAATCGTTTCCAGCCAGACGACCAGAAGAATGAGGAAATAGAGCGGGGTTACAGAATGACCAAGGGAGAAGGCGACCATCAGGACAACGGCCGTCATCACGGCGAGAGATGTGACCGTCACAAGCAAGCGGGTCTTCATGTAAAGACCTGCGACACCGGAGGTCTTGCCGCTCACATCTCGAGAGATGAAATAATTCAGGCCCCATCCCAGTGCTGCGGGGGCGGCATTGACGACGCCAAGCGCCAGGCCGTACACGCCGGCGGCCTCAAGCCCCATAAATTTGACGATGTAGAAGGAAAGCGCAAAACGCAAAACCAGCGTGGAGCCACGAAGCCCCATATTGAAGAGCACATTCATGCCGGAAAAGGATCGACCTTGCAGAAAAGGGATCCTGATAGCAGCCCGGTTGTTGTCTTCAGCCAATTTCAATCCTCAATATTGCAGCCCGGAATGCGTCATCCGGACAAGCCTGATGTCCTCCATTCCACTTTCCTCCAGTGAAACGAGGGCAATCACGACACTGCCGGTATCTTCCTCGTGCTGCATGAGGAATACTTCATCGAATACGTGGCTTTCACCCGAATGGATGCGCGATTTTGTTGCCACACCTCCATCTACCACGATGCAATCGAATTTTTCCCCTTTTTCGTCCTGCGCATCGCGTAAAACGCCGTGGCCTCCACGTCCGTCAATCGCGGCAAAGTGCAGACATGGCAAGGCCTCGACAGCATATGGTGCGTCCAGCGCCGGCCGCTCGGCTGCTTCCGGCAGAAGCATCGCTGTGAGCAATGGATCGTGCGCCGCAGCATCGACCAGCAAAACCCTGCGTCCCAGCTTTGACACTTCTGCCGCCAGATTAAAGGCAGCGTAAGGCGCACGGTTTTTGACACCTGTGGAAACGACGAGGATGGAATGATTGGTGGCCGGGCTCATTCCCGAGGACACAGTGCGGGCAAGGGCGCTGAAGTCGTCGCCCGCAGATGCGCTCAACGACTTGGTGTCGACTTCCCGAACAAGTCGGCTTGCCTGCGCAGTGCCGGAAAAAGGACGTTCCTCGTCCATGTGTGGCGGTGGCAATTGAGCCTGTCTGCCTTCCTCTCTGTCTGCTTCCGCGTCGACCTCCTTGCGCGGTTTGCGAAGAAGACGTTGCGGCTCGTAGGGCAGGCTGCGAAACTGATCGCGGACAACAAGGAGGCCAGCGGCCAGCATCAGACCCAGAATTCC
>JAAIGF010402701.1_pt1 | contig 19216 bp, 31 predicted proteins | sample 6487441 | NCBI WGS metagenome assembly JAAIGF01 (sample SAMN13974129, study PRJNA590717) | phyllosphere metagenome | biome: pepper field; feature: multiple bacterial spot infested pepper fields; material: pepper leaves; isolation source: leaves from pepper fields | host: Capsicum annuum ... | reverse complement strand
TTGCTGACCGATGCCGGTTCACCGGTACGTTACCTGGGCCACGATTTGGGAAACCCCGGTATCAGGCAACTGACCCGGGGTTTTCGCTTGTGCACACCGCCTACGCGTTCACGCGCTCGATCAACGTCTCATCCGTGCGATTGAGAGTGCGGACGTTGTTCACGCGCCGCGACACCGGATAGGTCGTGATCGTCTTCGCGATCGCGGCCGAGGCGTGCTCGAGCATCGCGAGCGCGGACTCCTTGTCGGTGAGCTTCTCCGCGCTCAGCCACTCGTCGCGCACGTCCGGGGTGAGGAACACCGGCATCCGGTCGTGAATCTCACCGGAGGCGTCACGTGCCTCGCGGGTGATGATCGTGAACGTCACCTTCCACTCCTCGCCCTCCTTGCGGGCCGCGTAGAGGCCGGCCGCTGCCAGCGTGCCGGCGTCATCGGAATGGATGAAGAACGGCTGCTTGCCATCCTCGCGGGCCTCCCACTCGAAGTAGCCGCTCATCGGCACGATGCACCGCTGCGACGCGAACGGGCCACGGAACATGCCGTTGGTGGCCACCGACTCCAGGCGGGCGTTGATCGGCGCCGGCCCCTTCTCCTTCGCCCACGACGGGCGCAGCCCCCACTGGGCGGCGTCGACGTCGCGGTGGAGCTCGGCGGTCTCGTCTTCGACCCACTGGCGCACGATCGGCGCCGTCGTGCGCGGCGCGACCGAGAACGCTGGCCGCCAGTCGCCGAGGGTGCCGCCGGCCGCGACGAACTCGCGGATCAGCTCATCGGTTGTCGCGTTCATCGCGTAGCGGCCGCACATGCGCTCACCGTAGACCGCCGCACGCCGAACGTCACGCCGGAGGCCGGCTCAGAGTCGGAGGACTCTGGCCCTGTCCCCTAGGACTTGTGCGATGCGGTTCTTCGAACGGCCGATGGCTTCGAGCTCACGAGCAGCGAGAACCGTCCAGGCTGGCTCATCAGCCATGAGTGTGCGGACCTCGACGAGCCTCGATTCCACTGTGTCGACCTCGGCCGTCAGCTGCATGAGGTCGACGTCGACCACGGGGCCTTCGGTCAGGCTTGCGCAGAGGGCGAGGAGCCGAGCGACGTCCTCGCTGGCGGGAGCGACGAACTCGACGATGCACCGCGTGAGCAGAGCGGTGCGCGCTTCGTGGCGCGGTATTTCGGCGATGATCGGCACCCAGGCGGGGTCCGGTTCCTCTCCGGCCGCCTGCATGCGCTGCAATTCTTCGATTGGTGGCAGCGTCGAACGGAACGCCTCGAGACGTTCGGACTCGGCCCGCAACTGCGGTGTGATCTTCGCGGCTGCAGCATGCCAAGCGTTCACGCGCAGTTGCGCGGCACCGAGCCGGTCGATGAGGCCCTGCAGCTGGGGCAGCCCCACCCCGCCGGCCGTGCACCGCAAGGCATGGCCGTTCGCGGGCTGCACGGCGCCGGCGTCGTCGTATTGGAACAGGCTGATGCCGAGCAGGTGCGCAGCGGCTTTCGCAGCGCGGGTGTAGCCGTTGCGGCTGTAGAACAGCGCCTGCGGGCTGCCATTGGCCGCCCCTGCGAGACGCTGCACGTCCGGGCTCCCGACTGGTTTGGCGTGATGCTTCACCTGAGCCACCCCGAAGCGGGAGCGCACGTCCACGCCACCGTCGGCGCCGTCGGCGGCTCGTGTTGCGTCGTGGAAGCCCATCCCCCGCATGTGCGCGGTGGCGACCTCCTCAGCCTGCTGCCACGTCAGCACGGCTCCCCCTTCGCTCGATGCGCTCATGTCTACTCCACACCTCCGACCGCAACCCGCGCCAGCAGGACGCAGGCCGGGCCTCGGCTGCACGACGGCCCCACACGGCAGTGACGAGCGCAGTGAGCCCTCAAGCTGCTCATGAGCGATCGATCCCGCGTCGGTTGCTCGCCAACTTGGACGAGACGCACCAGGCGGTCGCCTCTTCCACCTGCGGGCTGCAGAACGCCCGCACCAGGCCCTCGCCGCCACCGTTTACCCGGTGGCGAGGGCCGACAACCGGCTTGGAGCCCTCCCCCTATGGACAGCACGCCGGACACATCGTTCGCGGCACCGATGATCGACCTGTCCGACTTCGGCGCCTCACCCATCGAGGGCGGTGCGGACTTCGCGTGCTCCTGGTCCGGCCGCAACGGCGGGCAGCTGATCGTGCGCGCCGGAGTGCTGCATGCGAGCTCGGGTGAGCAGTCTGCAGCGATCCCACGCGAGCGCCTGCAGGGGTGGACCGTCCGGCCGAACGGCGATGCAGCCGATCTAGTCTTGCAGAGCAACGACGTGCTGCAGCTGCGCGTGCCGCTGGACCTGGTGCCCGTGATCGAACGGGCACTGCAGCAGCTACAGGACGGCTGACCCCTCACCGCGTTGGAGGAGTTCTTGCACGCCCTCGAATACCAGCGCCGGGACCGCCACGGGGATGCCGCCGGTGATGGCCTCGTTCTCGTGCAGCACCAGCATCTCGATGCGGCTCACCGGCACGCCCGGATTGCGGGCGGCCAGGCGCGCGATCATCGCCTGATAGTCCACGACGTCACGCTCGAACACGGTGTCGCGGTCCTCGGCATCGAACCTCTCGCGATCTGGCATCGCGCCCACCATAAGGGCGCAGGCGACGCGGCGTGCACTCCCGGGACCGCGGGGACGCCGCTACGGTCGAACCACCTCCCCCAGCGTTCTTGGTGGGGTGGTTTCAGGGTGGCCGCCGAGCCGATCGGCACGGCGGACCATCCGAGGCCGTGAACGGCGCCGGGGCGCTCCGCCTGCCCCTGGATCCCCTCGAGCGGATGGCAGGGCGCGCGAGCTCGTCATGTCGCGATCGTGCGGGCTCCCGATGAGCCGGGACGACGACGAGTGAGTGGGCGGGCGGCTATTCGGGGCGGGGCGCGTCGGCGCCGGTTGCAGCTGCGACGCGCCGCATTGCACGGGTCAGGGCGTTGCGCTTCACGCCGAGCTCGGCGGCGATCCGCTCGAAGCTCATCCGATCGTCGACGCGGAGCCGCTGCGCCTCAGCGAGCAGTTCGGGCGTGATCGGACTGGGCCGGCCCGGCGGACGGATCACGGGGAACGCCACGGCGAGGGCCTGCGCCATCCCGGCACTGTTGCGGATCGTGATGCCTTCGGCCGCGTACGCATCCCGCAGGCCCTGCCACACCGAGCGCACCGTGCGCTCGTTGACGTTCATGATCTGCGCGCACAACGTCACGCTGGCCCCGTTGGCCCACAGGGCCGCATAGGCCAGCTGGCGCCCCGTCATTGACACGACCACAGGTTCAGCCCACCGAAGGCGGGTCAGCGGCGACGAAGGGCCGCACGAGCCGTTCTGTGCCGTCTGGGAGGGCGACCAGGGTCGGGTGCGCGTGGAGGGCGCGCTCGAGCTCGACGCGACTGCCGGCGGGGATGCCGGCGGCGGCGAACTTGTTCCGCACCCGTACCCGCTGCTTGTGGAAGGTGCCGAACTGGATGCCGAGGATCGCGGCCGCCTGGCGGGCCGTCGCGCCGGCCGAGAACAGCGCGGCGAGCACGAACTCCCGCTGCGTCAGGCGCACGGGTGGCTCGGTTCGCCACGCTCGCACCGCTGCCATCACTCCATCCTGCCGCCGATCCCCCGGGCGCGCTCGCGATCGTCCACCGGCGCCGGCCGTCGGGCGGTCTGTCGGTGGCGCATCCGTAGGCTGCCGGGTGTGACGACGTGGAACAGCGCATACCGGGACGGTGACGGGCAGACGGTCGAGGTCACCTCGGACCTGCCCCGGCACGAGGACGCCGAAGCCGAGCTCCGCGCCAAGATCACGGATGCCGGCGGCACCCAGCCGCTCTACTTCCGCGACGACCGACCGACGCGCACCTGATGGCCGGCGGCGACAGCCGCGACGCCTGGCACCCGCGCCGCGGCGCGGTACCGGTCACCTGGTTCCTGCACGACGAACACGGGCACGCCTACGCGGCCATGCAACGCCTCGAGGACGACACCACCGGCGCGCACGCCTTCGAGGTCCGCGCCGCGGACGGCCGCGAGCTCGGCGTGCACACCACGGGCGATGCCGCCGTGGAAGCCGCCTGGGCCGACTACCTGCGCGGCCGCGTCGACGAGGACGAGGAGCCGGACCAACCGTTCTGAGCGGCCACCTCGTCATCCTGTGTCGGACGTGGGGAGGTAGGCTCCCGATCTGTTCGAACATCCGTTCGAAGGATGGAGCGGGAAGCATGGCCGACGTGCTGGTGGTCGCGCGCACCGAGCGCATCGGCCGCGTCCTCGTCGGCCAGCCGATGACGGCCGTGCAGGGCGGGTTTCCCTCCCCCGCGCAGGACTACGACGGCAAGCGCATCGACCTCAACGACATTCTGATCCGGGATGCGACCTCGACCTACGTTGTGAGGGTCACCGGGGACTCGATGGAGGGCGCCGGCATCGCCCACGGCGATGAGGTCATCGTCGACCGTTCACTGTCGCCGCGTGATGGTGATGTGGTGATCGCGATCGTCGACGGGGAGCTCACGATCAAGCGCCTGCGCATCCGCTCGGACGGCACCTGGCTCGTCCCGGAGAACCGGAAGTACCCCGCGCAGCGCCTCAACGAGCACGCTGAGCTCACCGTCTGGGGCGTCGTCACCCGCTCCCTCCACGTCGTCTCCCACCGATGAGCGGCGCCGAGCCGGTGCTCACGGCGCCTGACGTGGGCCGCCGCATCGCCCTGGTCGACTGCAACTCGTTCTACGCCTCGTGCGAGCGCATCTTCGACCCGACCCTCCTCGGCCGCCCCGTCGTGGTGCTCAGCAACAACGACGGCTGCGTGGTCGCCATGTCGCGCGAGGCCAAACGGATGGGGATCGAAATGGGCACGCCCTGGTTCAAGTTCGAGACCGAAGCGCGCATGTATTGGTAGCGCGCGTTATTGAGCCTCGCGCTATTGAGCCTCGATTTCGTATGCCGTTCAGCAGCAGGTCTCGGGTCCGCAGCAGTTGCTGGACGGCTCGACGCTGCGAGCGGGCTGGGGCCGCTCGAGAATCCCGGTGATCACGGTGCGACCGAGCTCGAAGGCGTCGCTGACGGGGAGGGTCTGCGCGCCGGGGTGTTCGGTGAGCCAGCTGGCAGCGTCCTGCGGGGAGGTGAAGTAGTGGACCTGGTTGCAGAACGAGGAGCGGATCGATGGCGTGTCTGCGGCATTCACGAGGGACATCACCGCGGTCGCCGGTTCGACACTGGTGACGCCGACGGTCGGGTCGACGCTCACCCGGATCGTGTCGCCGCTGGTTGGGGAGATCGACTCGATGCGGGCGGGGCGGTCCAGGAGGGCGGGGAAGATCAGGGTGTCGAACGCGCACCAGGTGTAGAGCTCTTCACCGGAGACGGTGAACCGGTGCCTGGTGGGGCGCAAGGTGAGGCCCTGGCCGATGATCCGGCCCTGGCCGTCGTACTCGGTGTCCGGCGTAGCGGCCAGGCGGGCTCGGACCTCGTCGACGGGGAGCTTTACGGCGCCCGCGAGGTCGTCGATGGTGACCGGGTCACCGTCGACGAGTAGTCGCAGCAACGGGACCAGCAGGGCTTCTTCATCGAATCGGGCGAGCCGGTCGGACAGATCGGTCGTGAGGTCAGTCATGGGCATTTTCTCCGGTTTCGTGGGTGATGAAGCGGGTTGGTCCGTGCTCAGGCGCAGCAGGACAGCATCGAGACGTCGGTGGTGAAGGCTTTCGCGACGATGCGGATGCCCTCGGCCATGGTCAGGTACGGGGCCCACGCGTCGGCGACCTCCGTGATGGTCTTACCGAGGATATGGACGCCCGCGGCGGCGAGCTCGCCGGCGTCCCGGGCGACGGCGGTGAGGCCGAGAATCTCACCGGTGTCGGCGTTGGCGACCATCTTGATGAACCCGCGGGTGTCTCGGTTCACGACCGCCCGCGGCACGTACTCCAGGGGAAGGACGCGGCAGTCGCAGCGGATCCCGGCCGCGAGGACTTCCTTCTCGGTCATCCCGACCGAGCCGATCGCGGGACTGGTGAACGTGACACGCGGCATCCGCGTGTAGTCGACGGACTCGTGTGCATCGGCGAAGGCGTTCTCGGCGACCATCGTGCCGTGCCGGGCGGCGACGTAGACGAACTCGGGATGCCCGGTCGCATCCCCGGCCGCCCACACGCGAGGATTCGAGGACTGCAGGTCGCCGGTGACTAGGACCTGCCCGGCGTCGCCGGTATTCACTCCCACTACATCCAGGTTGAGACCCTGCGTGACCGGGCGGCGTCCGAGCGCGACGAGGATCTCGTCGGCACGGAACTCCTGCTTACTGCCCAAGACTTCGGCCGTGACGACGATCTGGCCGGTCGCCACGTCCCGGGCCACGCGTGTGGGAACAGCGCGGCGGACCACCCGGATGCCCTCGTCGGCGAAGACCTCCTGCAACGCTTTGGAGACCTCTGGCTCCTCCTTCGACGCCAGCCGGGACCGCACCAGGAGGGTCACCTTCGCGCCGAGCCGGGCGAACAACTGGGCCATCTCCAGTGCCACATAGCCACCGCCGAGCACCAGCAGCGAGTCCGGGACCTTGTCCAACTCCATCGCCGATGTCGAGGTCAGGAAGTCGACCCCGTCCAGCCCTTCGATCGGTGGGGCCCAGGGGCGCGCGCCCGTGGCGATCAGGTAATGCGCCGCCTCGACCGTTTCGACCCTGCCGTCCGCGGCCGTGACTTCCAGCACCGGTGCATCCGGGGTGCCGGCAAAGGCCGCATCACCCTGATGGTTCTGCCAGCCGTAGGCATCGGCCACGTCGACGTACTTCTCGCTCCGCATCGCCTCCACCAGATCCTGCTTCCCGGCGATCAGCGCCGGCATGTCCACCAGGTCCGCGGTGGCGGCGATCCCCGGGAACCGGGAACCGGCGTCGGCGGCCACATGGCGTGCCTCAGCGGCCGCGAGCAGCGCCTTGGACGGTACGCATCCGGTGTTCACACACGTGCCACCGAACGTGCCACGCTCGATCATCACCACCGACTTACCCAGCATCGTGGCGCGGATCGCGGCGGCGAACGCCCCGCCACCCGACCCGACAATCGCGAGATCAAACGTCGACTGCATCCGATTCCTCCCTGGAGTACCGAAAATCCTGCTGATACAGTCATCATGAACCTTCCAGCATGGGGGAAGGTCAAGAGGTGCGTGCAACATGCGCAGAGGAGCGAGGAACATGCGGATCGGAGAACTCGCCGACGCGGCCGGCACGACCACGAAAACGCTGCGGTTCTACGAAGACCAAGGGCTCCTACCGTCCGCCGAGCGGACACCCGCAGGCTACCGCGACTACACGGCCGATGCCCTCACTCGGATCGGCTTCATCCACCGCGGGCAAGCCGCAGGCCTCACACTCGCCCAAATCCGGCAGATCCTCGACATCCGCGACCACGGTCAAGCACCCTGCGGTCACGTCCGGGACCTGCTCGATACGAGGCTCGCCGATATCGACCAGCAGATCGCGCAGCTCAACGACCTGCGCAACACCCTCGCCGGGCTCCGCGACCACGCCGAACACGTCGAACCCGACACATGTAGTTCTGTCGACGTATGCCGATACCTATAGCCGAAGCCGACCGTCCAAGGACTCCGCTGACAGGGCGTAGGGTCATGGTTCAGAGAGTCGGCAAAGGCATGCCGACTCGTTCGATAACCGCGCCGGCGTGGTCCTGTCGGGGTTGACGCCGAAGGAGTCGCACGGGTGGCTGCCCGGCTTCGCGCCGACGTTCGAGGACCGCGGCCTGGGCGAGCTCATCGACGCCGTGGCGGCCCGGCACGGGCGCACGTCGATCGGGTTCGGGCTCGGCGGGCTGCGGGAGCAGCCGGCGTGGTCGATGAAACGCGGCATGCTCTCCAAGCGCGCCACGACCCACTGGGACGAGCTCGCGACCGTCGCCGCGCGCTGAGGCCGTGGTTACTGCATGCAGTAACTACGGCGGCACTGCGTGCAGCTGTGGATGGGCAGCCGGCCCCACGTGGCGATCGGCGTAGGGTGCTCGAATGCATTTCGACGCCCCGAACTGCCCGACCTGCCTGCAGCGGCTCTCCGCCGAAGGCGCAGCGGATGCGCCCTACTGGTGGTGCGCCAGCTGCAGCCGCCCGGCAGCGTTCCGCGCCGACGCGGACGGTGCCGCTCTGATGGACGTCTGGCCGTAGGCGGCTTCTCGTGCGCTGAGTTCAGTCGTCGCGGAACTCTTCTTCGATCTGCGCAGACCAGGCGGCATAGCGCGCCTGCTCTTCCTGGGTGAGCGGTTGAGAGTTCTCTGTCTCGGCGCGCTCGAGCGCAGCTCGCAGCGCGGAACGGCCGTGTTCGGCGGCCGCTCCCCCACGGAGGACGGACCCTGCGACCGGGTGCAGGTCGCCGGCTTCGGCGCGGGCGGCGAGGTCCTCGTAATCGGCGTGCGAGTCCTGGCCGCTGTTGGCGCTCATGCGACGGCGGCGGGCTCGTCGAGCAGCTGGTAGACGCGGGCACGAGTGACACCGAGGACACGGGCGGTGTCGATCGCGCTGAGGCCGTGCACCTCGCGCAGCAGCCGGGCGGCGGTGCGGCGGTCCTGCGCGGCGCGAGCGTTGGCGTCCTGCGCAGCACGGTCGAGCTCGGCCGCCTCCGCGAGGCGCTCGGCGACATCGGCAGGCTGCACGACCTGCACAGCGAGCTCGAACGATGCCGGATCCGCGTCGGTGGCTCCGACGATGAGGTCACGTGCCATCGCGTCGACCTCAGCGAGCGTGCGCGCCTGGGTGGTGTAGTCGAGCTCGGGCACGGCGATGATCCACCATGCGCCCTCGCGGGTCGCTTCGACTGCGTACGTCTTGGGGTTCATCCCCGTCCTCACTTCCACTCGGCGGGCAGGTGCCCGATGACCTTCTCGATGCTGCGCAGCACGCCCGGACTGATCCGGTTGTGTCTCGGCAGTGGGATCGAGCGAGCCCCGTCCTTCGTCCACCAGGTGTGGCTGCCGGAGTCCCGACCGACCGAGCAACCCTGCTGCCGCAGGAACCACTCGACCCCGCTGCGCTTGGCTTCCTTCATGAGGATAGTCTAGCCCGGCATATACATCAATGTCAAGGGCGGCATATACATAGTTGAACGGTGCCGTGATGACCGAACCGGGGAACGAGAATGGCCCCGGCGCGTGGGGGGACGCAGCCGGGGCCGATAAACCGGGGGACGGTTCGTGCGACGGACATTACGCGGTTCACGCGCTCTATGGAAGCGGGCTGCGGCGAACGCACAGCAGCCCCGAACGGATCGCCCGGGACTGCTCTTGCGCGCCGCCTACGCCTGCTCTGAGGCGGGGCTGGTGAGGGCTGCGACGCGATCGACCTGTTCGGGTCGGAACCCGGTCCAGTGGTCGTCGCCAGTGCCGTCCTCGACCACGACGACGGGGGCTGAGGTGTAGCCGAGCTCGTCTTGGACGTAGGCCATCGCTGCGGCGTTCTCACGCAGGTTGACTTCGACGTACGCGACGCCCTTGGCATCCAGTGCGCGCTTAGTCATGGTGCACTGCATGCAGCTGGGTCCGGTGCTGTAGACGGTGACGGTGACCATTTCGCTTCCCTCTCTCCCCCTCGTTCTTTTGCCGTGAAGGCGGTTTACCGCCGCTAGGGAGAGCCGTCCGGAGTGCCAGTGACCGTGGAATACCGGAGTGAGCGCAGCGAGGGAGGATGTGCCGCGAAAGCACTGGCGTGCAGGGTGGCCGACCGTACGCTGCCGATGGCTTCACAGCAAAACGACGTGGCCCTGTGCGCCGGCTCGTCTCTTCCGCATTGAGGGTAGGCGGCTTGGAGTCTGATCGAGATGCTCGCTACCGCAGTAGCGCGATCCTGAATGTGGCGTTGATGAGGGCGTTGCGAGACGGAGCCCCGACCTTGGCTGCTATGTCGTCGAGCACGTCGCGCTGCTGATCGCTGAGGCGTATCTGTCGCTGGACTGTTTCGAGATTGCTCACTCGCCGGCTCCGGCCTTGCAAGAGACCGGCTGAGACATTCTCCGTCGGCTGGAAGTGCGTAGTTAGGTCGTCAATGGTAACGGTTCCGAGGGCTTCCACGAGGAGCTCGTCGTAGGTCTTGTCCCGCTTACCGGCGGGCACCCCAGCGCGTCGTGCAGCAAACACTGCGTCGAAGACATCGGGTTCGAAGTACGCCGTGATGTTTCGCAGACCTCCAGTCGAAGCCGTCGAGGGCTTCTTCGATTGCTCCTTCTTCCGGCCCGTCGTCGGCGCTTCTGCTGAATTACCCTGAGCTCGCGGCCCGCCTTCGGGCTGCTTCATCGCCGCTGGAGGCCGGGCGGGGGCCGGGGGAAGGAGTTTCCCGAGACCTGCAGCGCGTTCAGTTCCGGTTCCTTTGAACTGGGAGGAAAGGCTCGGGCGCTGGATACGAGGCTGATCACTCATGCGCTGACACTCATCTCCTGCTCGATTTCAGCAATGCGCGCGAGGATCTCCCCCGCGAGGTTCTCGTAGTCCGCCGCGAGACCGCTGGCGTCCCGCGAATAGAGGCCGTCGGCCGGAGTGTTCCCTGTTCGCAGCGAGGCAAGGCGAGCGGTACGGTCAGCGACTCCGGCCTGCTCGAGCTCGTGAACGAGCAGACCGCGGCGGCGAGCGTCAGCTGCTGCACTGTCGAGGTGTCGGACTCTGGTTGCAAAGACGGGTGCTGCGTCCCCGAGCAGATCAGCCAAGATCGCACGAACGTCGCGTTCGAGTCGAGTCGTGCGTGAGGTGATGGCGAACAGCGCAACACCTGCTAGCTGCAACTGAGGATTGCGCTCCCGAACGGAGCTGAAGCGTTCGGCAACACGCGAAACTCCATCGATGCTTGCTTCGTCAGGACGGGTCGGGATGACTACCGCGCGCGAGACGGTGAGTGCCGCATCGACGATGATTCGGTCGCCCGGCGGAGTGTCCATAAGTATGAGGTCGTAATCCGCGGCGATGCTGTCGAGTTTCTTATGCAGGACTGTTGCAAGGTCATCCGCGCCACGAGTCGCTCGGCTCGCGAAGACTCCGGCAACATCACCGACGGCCGGTCCTCCGGGCACGACATCCAGTCCAGGGCGAATGTCCTTCAGGAGTGGGAGTGGGAACGCGGCGGAGATGAGGCTATTCAGCAGATCATCGCCGCTGTTCGGTTCATAGCCAAGATCTCTTGCCACATTGCCCTGCTGATCCAGGTCGACAAGCAGGACTCGATGACCTGCCGCGGCCGCCAAGCCAGCAACGTTGCTCGCCAAGCTGGTCTTGCCGACCCCGCCCTTTCCTTGAGCGATGGTGACAGTCCTCGCGATGCTCATGTTGCCTCCCTCGTAGCCATTTGTCCCGCGCTGAGCCGAGCAATGGCTATCGCCTTTCAGCACGCATCGGGCAATGCATTAATTGTAGCGGCATGTAACGCTCCGCTCAACGCATTTTTGATGGCTTTACGTCTAGCTACAGGCCACGCTATTTTATTGCAATTGATATCGCGTGTCATATAGCTGATTTTGTTGCAGTCTTTATAGCGTTACCAGTGAATCGGGGGGGGTGAGAGCCGGCACCTAGCTTGCTGCAGTGCAGCCTCCGAGGTGGGGGAGGCGCGGTAGCGCCTCCCCGACCGTTCAGACGTCGGCGAATGGGGCCATGAGGCGTTCCACGCGGTCGCGGGGGAGCGAGAGGATCGCGAGGGCCTTGTGCATGTCGTCGGTGTTCGGGCGGCGGGCGCATCCGAGCATGACGCGGGCGAAGTCGGCGGCGTTGGCGGGCTGCTCGTGGCCGCGCTCAGCTACCCACTTGGCGACGTAGCCGAGGGCGCGCTCGGTGCGCTCCCAGTAGTCGATTTCGGTGCTGAGGTATTAGGTCTGGCGGTGGCCGCTGTGGAACTCGACGGTGAACCGGTCGCCGGTGGTGGCGATGACGATTCCGCTGTAGTCGAGGACCGTGCCGCGGCCGTCTGCGAGGTAGAGGCCGCTGACGCCGGTTCCGGGCTTGGGGGTGCTGCTGGGCATGGTGCGTTCCTTCCGGCTCAGGCGTAGTGGGTCTGGGTCTTGGGGCGGCCGTCCCAGACACGAGCGATCGCGAACGAGTTGATCGACACGAAGTTGCTGGGCTGCAGCTTCCGGCGGATCGGGTCGCCGATGTACTCGCCGCGCTTCGGGGTCACCTCGTCGCTCATGTAGCGCGACTCCGGGCCGCGGTCCTTCGCGATCGGTCGCAGCTGGACCGTCTTGGCCGTGGCGCTGACGACTTCGAAGAAATCGACGTTGGTCTGGTCGTACCCCCAGCTGGATACGAAGATCGTGCCGGGCTGGATCTCGGTGGTGTTGGTGCTCATTCGCTCTCTCCCTCGTTTCTTTGCCGTGAAGGCACGTAGTGCCGCGGAGGCCGGGAGCCCGGAGTGCAACCCGAAGGGCGGGGGAGGAGAGAATCTCGGCGCGATGTGAGGGAGCGCAGCGACCGCGTGCCGAGAATCTCGGGGGAGCCGGCGGCGCAGCCGCTTGCGCGCAGGGGGAGTGGCCGGATGCTGCCGCAGGCTTCACGGCAAAGAAACGGCCCCGTCAGGGGCCAGAACCGGTCGGCGTCAGCCGCCTCCGTCAGCGCGCGGCAGCGTGCCCGCCGGCGCTGGCCGGCCTGGTCCATAGCGCTGCTGCAGCTGCAGTGAGCGATGCGCAGTGCTCGAGCTCGGTGCCGTCCGGGCCGATCGGCACGTAGACGGTGGTCCGCCCGGTATCGCGGGCTTCGACGCGGCCGAGGTGTCCGCGACCGCGTACGCGCATGGTCCAGCCGCCACGGAGGTCGCGGGTCAGTTCTCGCGTCGGCTTCCACGGCAGGCCCATGCTGGGGAGCTTGTCGGCAACCGCCGACACGCGGCGCCGCGCAGCGGCAAGGTGCAGGCGTCGTCCCCACTGTGTGCGGGCCAGCCGCGCAGCGGTCGGGCTGGGCCGTGCCCATTGGGGGCGCACGCTCGATCAGCCGGTGGGGGAGTGCTGTGGGCGGGTGCTCCGTCAGCCGTCCACAGCCGGACGCGCCGGCCGGTGTGGGAAGCGGGGCGGCCATACCCGAAATGGCCGCCCCGCTTGCAAGGGGGTAAGCCCTTGCTGTCACCCCCGGTCGGCAGCGTATGTCGCGGCCGGGGTGCGCGTTAGTCGTGTCTTTGGGGGACGATGCGGCGGCCATCGGGGAAGCGGGCCGCCGCATCGCTTCGGGGCAGGGCACGGGATGGGTGCGCCTGCAGCCAGGCTGCGTGAACACCTGGTGCGCTGGCAGCGCGGCTCCCGAATGCTCCCTGCACGGGATCTCGTGACTGAAGGCAACGATCGCGCAACGTCAATCGTGTAACGCTTTTGGGGGTAATTTTCGACACCCGTCGCCGTTCTAGGGTGTTCCCCGGTCTCAGGGGCGGGGGAGGGCGTTGCGCGGAGTTCGGGATAGTCCGCGCGTTCAGCGCCTCTCCGGGGACTCGTCTTGGCCTGAGGCCTTTGTGTAAGGGGAAATTGTGAAAGTATTGAGTTGGCAGAAGGCAACGCCTTTTGCTGTGGCTCTGGCGGTGCTGCTCGCGGCGCTGCTGACGGTGTTGTCGATCGCGGGAACAACGAATGGAGTCCTTCCCGGAGCGTCCACTGCCGCCTCAGGTGCTGGCACGATGGGAGCGCCTCAGCAGCCGGTGCAGGCTGCTGGCGCTTCGGAGGGGGGCGAGTCGTGCTCGTTCAGCACCACCATCCAGGACTACGCCGATGTCACGAAGCCGGCGGACGTTGCTGTGGCGTCCGAGTTGCTGGCGTTGGCAGCCGATGAGGTGGCGGCGACGTCGAGCGGGCTCGAGTTGAACACGGCTGCGGCGTTCGCCGTCGCGTTCGAGGACGGCACGGAGATGCTGCGGGTGCCGTTTGTGGCGACTGAGGATGTGCTCGAGTTCTCGGGGCTGAGCGTCTTCTTCGATGCCGACCGGCAGATCACCGACACGGGTGAGGTGGTCTTCACCGAGCTGTCCGCAGATTCGGGTCGCATGCAGATGTGGCAGGGCGGCGAGTTGGTCTTCGACCAGGAAGCCACCGACCCGCCGGCCGCTGAGGCCGGGACGATGCAGACGGTGTTCAACTGGGGCACCCTCAACCAGTGCCTGTTGGATGCGGGTGTCTCGCAGTGGGCGATCACGATCATCGGCACCGGTTGCGCGCTGCTGTGCGGGGCGACGGCCGGCACCGGATGCATCGTCTGCATCGTCGGTATCGCGGGCATCGCCGGGACCACCGTTGGCACGTGTGTCGCGCGGGCTATGGTGTCCTGATGCGTGATCGTTTCCTCATCGTCGGCCTGATCGCCGCCGCCCTGGTGGTCCTCATCACCGGGCAACTGATTGGACAGTTCGTCGTCGCCTTCTGGGCGGCAAGCACCGTCCTGCTGATTGGCGCGGCCGTCGTGGCCGTGCGCACGAAGCGACGCCACACCGAGGCCAACGGGCGCTAACCAAGCACCTGCGAGAGGGCGGCGACCATTGGTCGCCGCCCTCTTCTCATGCGCGGTTCCCACAATTCGACCGAAGGTCATCGGCTCCGCCCGTCACGGGGGAAGTCCCGGCGCATTTGCTCGAGCACGGCCTCGATCGCGGCCTGCTCCTCCGGGGCTGCGAGCCGTTCGCGTTCGGCGGCCGCCTCGGCTGCGCGGCGTGCGGCTTCCTGCCGGCGGGCGCGGCGCTCGGCGTCGATGCCGGCGTTTTGCTCGGCCCGGGTGGTCCAGCCGTGCTGGTCGACGTAGCCGCTGACGCGGCGCAGCAGGGTCGCGAGGTAGCCCAGCGGGCTCGTCACGTGGCTGGCGTCCATCAGGCGAAGTCCGAGCTCGCGAGCGATGGCGTCGAGCACGTCGAGCACGTCGCGGGCGGTGAAGCGTTCGGTGTTGAGCCCGCTGAGGGCGACGACGCGGGCGATCTGCCCGATGTGCCGGGCTTCCGGTGCGGCGGCACCGGCCCCTGTGCGGCGTGAGCCGCGCCAGGGGGTCAAGAACGGTAGCTCGACAAGTCCTGCAGCCATACGGGCGGTGCCAGGCGCCCATGCGTGGGCGTTTCGGTCGCCTCGACGGCGTTTTGCCCTCCTAGTCAAGAGCTTTGGCCGCGGAGCGGCCTCCGTTTCGCGCGCTTGCGCGCGTGGTGGTGAGTTTTTGAGTTCGTGACGGGTAGTAGGGGTTGAACCCCTACGGGGTAGGTGGACATTTTCCACAGCTGCGGGGATCGTCAGGGCGCGTACCGAGGCGGCGCGACGTTGGTCGCCATCGTGGAGGGACCGCGCGGCGCGGCGTTCGGCTTGAGTGAGGTAGCGGCCGCCGACGAGGGTCTGGGAGAAGCCCAGGCGCTCGAGGAGCTCCCGAGCGCGCTGCACCTGCCGCTTGCTCATGCCCAGCGCTGCAGCGACCGTCTCATGGGCGGTAGCGACACCGCGTCCAGTGCGGCCGTCGGCGGCGGCCGCGTCGTGGCGAGCGACGCGCAGGAGGGTGCCGGCGGCGACCTTGCAGGCGCGACGGTGCTCCTCGCCATCGGGGGTGGCGAGGACGAAGGCTAGCCGGCTGAGCCAGTCGTCGGCGCCGTCCCAGGCGCGCACGCCGGTGTAGAGGCCGGCGGGGGCGGGCAATGTCCAGGCGCGTAGGCGCGGGCGCGTGGTGGGTCGCTGGGGTGGCCGGGTCCTATCGGGACGGCTGTTGCGGGGGCTCGTTGAGAGCGAGCCCAGAGCGTGAGTGCGATTTTGGGCAGCGTCGGTTACTATGACGTCATCTCCTCGATGCAGGTCTTGGAGGTACGACGAAGGCCCGGCTACCAACCGGAACTTCTTCGAAGAAATCGCTTGATCTGAGTCGTGTCGGCAAACTCAAGTCAGATCGAGCGCAAAGAGCCTCGGCCCCGGATTCGTCCGGGGCCTCTCTGTTTAAGCGGCGTTGATCGGCAGCTCCAGGCGGGTATCGACCGGCCAGCCCACAGGGCGGCCGTTTTCGTCGAGCGGGAAGTTCTCGATGAGCCACTGAGCGAGCGCGGACTTATTTGCGCCGGTGGCTTCGACCAGCTCACTGAGGTGCTGGCGAGTGGGGCCCTCAAGAGTCATGAGGACGGGCTTCGGGTCGACCAGCGAATTGCGCGGCCGCCGGGTGATCGTCGTCGTCGTCATGATGGCGACGGTAGCCATATGCATATGTTTAAGGCCGCAGGCCGCCCCGCGTGTCGCGCACGGAGCTTAGGGTGCTCAGTTCTCGTGAGCATCGGCAACCACGTAGCCGTACTGGCCAACCATGGCGCCAAGGAGGTCAACGAGACGCGGCTCGATTACAGACCACTTCACACGGGCTCCGTGCGTTTCAGCGCTCACAGGGGGATCGGAAGCGATCACGCCGGCGGCCGCGAGGGCTTTCAGTTGGTTGTAAGTCGTCGAAGGAGACATGCCGAGCCCCTCGGCGATCTCCCCTCGGGTGGCTGGCCCATGCTCGCGCAGGAAGCGCAGCAGGGCGGCGCGCGCCCGGTTCCCTAGGACTTCGATGGCCGCCTCCAAGTTGGGCCCGTGAGCGGGGCGGACATAGCGAGGCATAGCCCCATCTTGCCCGACCGCTCAACCGACGATTTGCTCGAACAGTTCCATTGCTCGGTTCCGTCTCACACAGCACCGTTATACAATGCTGTCATGTCGACCTTAGCCACAGCCAGGGCGAAGCACCAGTGTTCACGCGAGCGCTGAGCGATCCGCAGCCAGTCGGACGGCACGGCATCGGGGACACCCCCTGTTCGGGTGACATTAGGCTCTATCCAACAGCCGGGGGAGGGCTCCATGGGGGTGCTCGCTGTCTGGCTCCGACCAGCTACAGGAAGGGCACGCCATGAGTGATGTTGACCCCGAGGTGCGCAAGCGCCGCCTCAAGATCGCTGCCGCGGCAGCGGGCGCGATCGTGCTCGTCGGCGGCCTCGCCGGCATCGGCATCGCCGCCCTCTCTGGCCGCGATGACGCGGCCGATCCGGCCCCGTCAACGTCGCCGGCCGATGACGAGTCGGCCGCGCCGGAGCCGTCGCCGAGCGAGCCGGCCGGCCCCGTGGCGGATGCGAGTGTGGCGGAACGCGGTTGGGTACCCGAGCCGATCACCTCCGACCCGGAGGCGTACGGGATCGCCGCGGCCGAGGCCATCTGGTCATACGACGCGTCGCAGGCGACGCACCCCGAGTTCATCGAGTGGTACACCACCTGGTTCTCCACGCGGCCCGATCGCACAGAGGAGCAGAGAGCGGAGTCTCGCGACGATGACGACTTCGCCTCGAGCATCCGAACGGTCCTCACCGACAGCGAGGGATGGCGCCAGCAGTCCATGGCGGGCACTGTGATGACGGCTACAGCAGACCCGCAAGGGGTCCTGCTGGACGACGAGCACTCGAGCGGGGGCGACTTCGATCGTCTGACCGAGCTCGGGATGCATGAGGTGACCGTGCCGCTGGTGGTCCGCTACGAGGAGACGGACACCTCGACCGGAGAGGCAATGGTTTACGAGAACCGCCTCATGCAGACGGTGCAGATCAGTTGTGGGGACGCTGACGTGCCCGAGGGATGGCCGGCTGACTCGTGCAAGGTCATCCGCCTCTGGGAAGAGCCGGACTTCTAGTCATGGCCGGGGGACCGATTGCTGCCGCTGCGGCGCGGAAGGTGGGGGTGCGGCGCATCCTCGCCGCGACGCTTGCGATGGTGCTGTTGCTGATCGCGGGTGCCTGCAGCGCAGTTGCACTGCCGGCGATGGCGATCGTCGCCGCGAGCGGCAACAACGTCGGCACCCCTGAACTCCACGAGCCTGGCCAGGGCGGCACGCTGGTGCCGTCTGAGTCGGGGTGGTGGCGGCCGGTGCCCGGCCCGATCACGTCGCTCTACGGGCCGCGACGCATCATCTGCAACGCGGCCGGCTGCTCGACGCCGTTCCACCAGGGCCTTGACTTCGGCAGCGGATGCGGCACGCCGATGGTGGCGGTCTACGCCGGCACGGTGACCTTCGCCGGCAACGCTGGCGGGTTCGGCAACCGGGTCATCGTCGACCACGGCGGCGGCATCGAGACGATCTACGGCCACATTCAGAACGCCAGCACCTTCGTGCAGGTGGGCCAGCAAGTCGACGGCGGCGATCAGATCGCGCTCGTCGGCGACACCGGGGTCGGCACCGGCTGCCACCTCGACCTCAAGGTGCGCGTCGACGGCGTGCACACCGACCCGCAAGCCTTCCTCCGCGGTCGCGGAGTGAACGTCTAACCACCGAGAAAGCGAGACGCTATGTCCAACCTCACCACCCTCGCCGTCGACATTCCCGACGTGCAGTTCGACCCGTCGACGCCAGGCCTGTCCGGCCTCGTGCAGATCGCCTCATGGGTGCTCTCGATCGGGCTCGTCCTCGGGCTGCTGTTCCTCATCATCGCCCTGATCGGCATGGCCACACGCGGCTTCGGCAACGAGCGCGTGCAGGGCTTCATCGGCGACAACATCCTCCGGGTGTTCATCGTCGTGGGCCTGCTAGCGGGTGTGAACGGCCTGTTCGCGCTGTTCGTCGGCTTCGACTGGGGCCTGAACTAATGCGCCGGCTCCTGTCACTGCTCATCGGGCTCGGCGTCCTCGGCGCCAGCCTCGTCCTCGGCGTACCCGCCGCGAACGCGGCCACGTCCGGCGCAGGGGCGGGAGTCGCGATCGAAGGCGAGGCATGGACCTCGCCGGCCTTCCCCGTCGAGTGCACCGGCTCTCAGCACGCACCGCGCATCAGCTGCGAACCAACGAGCTCCGCCGACATCAAGGAAGAATTCTGCTTCGGCGACGTCGGCCTCAACGACGGAAGCCTGGCGACCGTCTGCTCAACCTATGACGGCAACAGGACTGAGATTGAGCGGAGCTCGGAGGGCGGCGCGCTCTCCCTCGAATACGGGTGCCAGTTCGGTGACGCCGTGTGCCTCGCGGCCGAGCAAGCCAGCCGCGCCATGTCGACGATGGTCACCGGCGGGCTCGCCTGGGCGATCGGGAACGCCTCGTTCAGCACGGACGGCTACCTGTGGGATGCGGCGATCGCCGAGTGGTCATGGTGGCAGGGCGTGACGCTGGTCGTCATCCTCATCGCCGGAATCGTCAGCCTGGTGATGTCGCTGTGGAGCCGCGACCGCGCCGAGCTCGTGAAGGCGTTCGTGCGGTTTGGCCTGACGCTGCCGGCGTCGATGTTCTCGGTCTGGATGCTCGGCAACCTCGC
>JAAIGF010227253.1_pt1 | contig 19228 bp, 16 predicted proteins | sample 6487441 | NCBI WGS metagenome assembly JAAIGF01 (sample SAMN13974129, study PRJNA590717) | phyllosphere metagenome | biome: pepper field; feature: multiple bacterial spot infested pepper fields; material: pepper leaves; isolation source: leaves from pepper fields | host: Capsicum annuum ... | reverse complement strand
CACGCGCGCAGCGCGGCAGGCAGAGGCGTGACGACCAACGGTCGTCACCTGCCGGAGAAGCATCGGTAGAGCCGACCCCACGGTCGGCTCACGCGCGCAGCGCGGCAGGCAGCAGGCGTGACGACCAACGGTCGTCACCTACCGGAGAAGCATCGGTAGAGCCGAACCCGCGGTCGGCTCACGCGCGCAGCGCGGCAGGCAGAGGCGTGACGACCAACGGTCGTCATCCACCATGAAAAACGGCGCCCTTGCGGGCGCCGTCGGTGTGCAGGTCAGGCCAGGAGAGAGTGGCCTGCCCGCGACCTGGTGCGGCAGGCTCAGAAGCGCTGCTGGTACTTCATGTACATGAAACGACCAATGTCGAACCCACCGTAGTAGGTGAAGCTGCTGTTCGGCTGGCTGTACATGATCGGACCCTGGTGGTCGAACACGTTGTTCACGCCCATCGAGACCGTGCCGTTCCACGGCAGGCTGTAACGCACCTGCAGGTCGTGGAAGGTGTTGGAGCCCACCTTGTTGGTCGGCGACACGTCGGTGTACGGCGAGCTGAAGTCGGGCAGGTTGCACTCGGCGGTGTACGAGCACTTCTCCTTCATGCTGGAGTAGTAGCGCATGGTCCAGCCCAGACCAAAGTCACCATAGGTCCAGTCCAGATTCAGCGTGGAGCGCACGCGGAAGCTGCCGGCCCAGCCGGTGTACTGGCGCACCGGGGTCGAGGCGGCGTTGTCGCGCTTCTGTTCCTGGTAGTCGGTGTAGGTCGTGTTCCAGCTTGCACCGAGGCGACCGAACGCCATTTCCGGCGAGCGGTAGCGGATACCAAGGTCATAACCTGCGGTTTCCTGGTAGCCGGCGTTGACCAGCGAGCGGTCCAGTGCCGTGACCTGGCCACGGTTGGTGCCGGTGGCCGCGCGGGTGAAGCGGTCGCACGCGGCGGTCACGCCCTGTACGTAGCACTGGTTGAGGATGTCGGTGGCCGATTCGCCCACGATCACGTTCTCGATGCGGATCTTCCACCAGTCCAGGGTCACGTCCAGGCCCGGCACGAACTCGGGGCTGTAGACCATGCCCACAGTCCAGGTCTTGGCGGTTTCCGGCTTCAGCGCGGCGTTGGAGCCGGAGTTGAAGTCGGTGGTGGCCTGCTGGCCCGGCACCGTGGCGTTGTTGCCGTCGGCGGTCTTCTGGCGGAAGCCGGCACCGACGTCGGCGGCGCAGCGGGCAGCCACGGCGCTGCTGGTGGCCGCGGTGCCGAACAGCGTATCGCAGGGGTCGGTGAACGAGTCGCGGGTGGTGACCGAGCCGCCGTACAGGTCATCCACGGTTGGCGCACGGAAGCCGGTGCCGTAGGTGGCACGCAGCAGCAGGCTGTCGATCGGACGCCACTTCAGGCCGAACTTGCTGTTGGTGGTGCTGCCGAAGTTGTTGTAATCCGAGTAGCGGCCTGCCACGTCCAGCGACAGTTCGCGCGCGAAGGCCATGTCGGCCAGCAGCGGAACCTGCAGTTCCAGGTAGACCTCATCAAGCGAGTAATCGCCGCGGGTGCTCTGGCCGCTGGTGCCGGCGATCTGGTTGCTGCGCACCATCAGGTCCGGGGTGTAGCTGGCTTCTTCGCTGCGATGCTCCACACCCAGGCCGACCATCATGTCGCCGGCCGGCAGTGTGAACAGCGAGCCGGAGATGTTGGCGCTGGCCACCTTGGTGGTGCTGCGGATCTGGTCAACGAAGCGGGTGAACAGGTAGTCCTGCACGTCCTTGTTGCTCAGCGAACCGGTGCTGGTCGAGCCCATCGGCGCCAGCGGATTCCACGGCACGCACCCTTCGATCACCGCGCCACGCACGCCACAGCGGGCGATGCCGTTGTCGTCCATGAAGGAGGGACCGACGGCGGCGTTGATGTTGGGCTGGAACATGCTGCCGGTGCCGATGCGCTCACCTTCGTTGCGGTTCCAGGTGTAGCTGACGTTCCAGTCCCAGTAACGCGAACCGGTTTCGAAACCACCTTCCAGACCCAGGCTGGCGCGCTTGGTGTCCAGATTGTTCTCGGTGCCGCGCGGCAACTCTTCGGTGCGGTGCGCGAACAGCACGTCTTCGCCCCACAGGTTGAACATGCTGTCCTTGGACAGCGCAGCGCGGCTGCCGTTGCGGGCCTGCGCGGCCGATACCGAGTACGGGTAGCCGGCCAGGTGCTTGATCGACTCACGCTTGCTGTACAGCACATCGGCCACCACACGCACGTCGTCGGTAAGCGAGAACCCACCGTTGGCGAAGGCCGAGGTGCGCTCCAGACCGGTAAGCAGGCTCATGTTGGTCTTGGTGTTGCTGTCGTTGGCACGCAGCGCGGGCGTGAAATCAGCCAGGTTGGCCGGGTTGCCGCCCGGGCCGACGCTGAGGTTCCTGCCGCCCACGACGGCATAGCCCCACGGCGTAATGCCGCTGAGGCCGTCGGTCTGGTGGCGCGGGCCGCCCGGGTAGCGGCTGAACTCGCGCGCGCCGCCCATCACTTCGTCTTCCTTGGTGCGCTCGGCGCCCACGGTGACCCAGCCACGGTCGAAGGTCTTGCCGAACACCGCGTTGTACGAACGCTTCTGGCCATCACCTTCGCTGTACTGGCCGACGTAGACACCGGCTTCGCCGCCGTCGAAGTTCTTGCGGGTGATGATGTTGACCACACCGGCGATGGCATCGGAGCCATACAGCGCCGATGCGCCATCGGTCAGCACTTCCACACGCTCGACGATGGCCGACGGGATCGACGCCAGGTCGGAGTAGCCGCCCGCGCTCACGCCCATGCGGCGGCCGTCGATCAGCACCAGGCTGCGTTCGGGGCCCAGGTCGCGCAGGCTGACATACATCCCGCCGAAGTCGCGCGAGGAGGTCAGCGACGAGGCGCGGCTCATGCTCGGCGCGCCTGCGGCGGTGACGTCCTGCAGAATGTCGGCGACGTTGACGTAGCCCTTCTTCTCGATCTCGGCGCGGTTGAGCGACATCACCGGCTGGGCGGTTTCCACCGAAGCCTGGCGGATGCGCGAGCCGGTGATCTCGATGCGGTCGAGCGTGGTGGTGGCGTCCGCGTTCTGGGCGAAGGCGGGGGTGCTGCTGGCAGCCAGCGCGATGACGATGGCACTGCGCAACGGGGTGGTTTTCAGATACATCCGTGAAATCTCGTGTTTCGAAAAAAAACATGCGCCCGTTCAATGAGCGCGCGGTACTGCAACCAACGTGGGGGGCGCGAGTGTAAGTTGTTTTCACATGAAACGGTCCGATCGCGTCGTTACATGCTCGAAAATGAACATCTGCTGACGAACGCAAGAACGCCGGGCATGGCCCGGCGTGTTCTGCAGACGGGCCGTAGCCCGTGGCGTCGACGTCAGACGATCACACCTCGCGCAGGGCCGTGGTGATCGGCAGCCGCGCTGCGCGCAGCGCGGGGAACAGGCCGCCGACCAGGCCGATGCCGAGCGCCCATTTCAGGCCGCTCCACAACAGCGGTGCAGAGACGTGGAACTGGAACACCACCGCGCTGAAGTTGCTGCCGATGGTGGAGACGCTGTAGCCATTGAACACCGCCCACGCGATCGCACCGCCCAGCAGGCCGCCGAGCAGGGCCAGCAGCATCGTTTCCAGCATGATCGCGGTCACCACCGGCAGCCCGCGAAACCCGATCGCGCGCATCGTGGCGATTTCCCGCGCGCGGGTGGCTACAGCGGCGTACATGGTATTGAGTGCGCCAAACACCGCACCGACCGCCATGATCGCGCCGATCACCGTGCCCAGTACCTTGATCAGCGTGTTGAGCCCTCCCCCCTGCTTGCTGTAGTAGGCACGCGTGGTTTCCACGTCCAGCTTCAGGCGCGGATCGTCGGCCACGGCAGCCTTGAACTGCTCGAAGCCGGCGCTGCCCTCGGTGCGCACACTGATCGACTGCCAGGCGCTGCGCTGGTAGGTGGTGGCCAGCGTATCGGCATCGGTCCACAGCTCCGAGTCGTGCGCATCGCCCGAGGCGAACAGACCCACCACGGTCCAGTCCTGGTTGCCCAGCCGCAGCGTGCTGCCCACGTCCAGTCCACGGAACTGACCCTGCGCTCCCTGGCCTACCACGATCTCCCGCTTGCCGGTGGCAAAGCGCCGGCCTTCGATGATGCGCACCTTGTCATGCACCGCCCAGGCCTGCTCACCGACACCGCGGAACTGTGCGTTGACATCGGTGCCGTCGCTGCGCGAGACCAGGTTGACCACCTGCGAAAGCTCGGGCGAAAGCAGGGCACGGCCGCTGTCGTCACTGGCGATGCCAGGCAGGGTGGAGAGCAGGGGCACCTGCTCGCGGGTGATCACCGAGTTGGTTTCGGCCTGCGAACCGCCACGCAGCACAATGGCGGTGGTGTCATCGCCGGTGGAGCCGAGTGTGGCCTTGAAGCCCTCGCCCATCGCCAGCATCGCCACCAGCACGCCGACCACGCCGGCGATGCCGACCACGATCACCGACGAGGCACCCCAGCGTTGCGGCAGGCTCGCTACGCCGATGCGGGTGGCGGCCAGCGCCAGACGGCCGCTGCGGGTAAGCAGCAGCCATGCCGTGATGCCGGCCACTGCCAGCAGCACGCCCTGCCATGGCAGCCAGATCCACACCAGCAGCAGCATCGCCAGCAGCACAACCACGCCGATGTTGCCCAGAACCTTCATCAGACGCTTCATGGTGTTCTCCTCAACGACCGGCCAATGCATCGACGATCTTCAACCGCTGCGCGCGCAATGCCGGCAGCAGGCCCACCACGATGCCGATCACCACGATCAGCGCGATGCCGACCAGCCAGGTCGACAGCGGAATATGCGGTGGCAGCAGCCCCTGCGTGCGCGGTGCCAGCACCGGCAGAAGCAGGGCGGCCAGGCCCATGCCGATGCCACCGCCGAGCCCGATCAGAAGCACCGATTCGACCATCACCAGCCCCAGCATGGTGCCGTCCTTGAAGCCCAGCGTCTTCAGCGTGGCCAGCTCGGGAACACGCTCACGCACTGCCTGGGCCATGGTGTTGCCGGTAAGCAGCAACAGGGTGAAGAACACGGCGGCCATGATCGAGGTGACGATCATTCCGATATCGGCGAACTGTTTGATGAACGCCTGCTGGAACGCCGACTCGGTCTGGGTTCTGGTCTCGTGATCCGAATTGGCCGAGATCGCGTCGATGGCCTGGGCCACGCGCGAGGCGTTGTCGGGGTTGTCCAGGGTGACGGTGTACCAGCTGACCTGGTTCTTGATGTAGTCGTTGGACTCATCGAAGTACGCCCAGTTCATCATCAGCTGCCTTTCCTCGTTGCCCGCCTGGGCACGGTCCTTGGAGCGGTAGATGCCCACCAGCTGCAGCGGCCAGTCGTTGCTGCCACCGCGCGGGAAGATCGTGGCCTGCATCGGGATGGTGTCGCCGATCTTCCAGCCGAACTGGTTGGCCAGGCTTTCGCCGACCACCGCGCCGGTGCGCGTGTCCTGCCAGTCGCGCAGCTGCGCAGGCGGGATCTCCAGCTCGCGGTAGATGTCGAAATAGTTCGGCGCCACCGAGAAGTTGGGGAAGAAGTTCTTCGGGTCCTGGTAAATGCCACCAAACCACATGCCGTAGGTCACATCGCGCACGCCCTCGACCTGGCGGATCTGCGACTCCAGACGGATCGGCAGCGACTGGGTGATCGACAGCCGCGAGGCGGTGATCAGCCGGTTGGCGCCTTCCACGTTGCCGCCGGAGGTGAAGGCAACGCGGACCGAGTCGAGCATGCCGAACAGCAGAAACGCGGCCACCACCGATAACAGCGTCAGCAGGGTCCGCGTGCGGCTGCGGAACAACTGCGCCCAGATCAACGAGAAATACTTCATCGCCGTCTCCCTCAGTGCGCGGCCGGGGTGCCGGCCAGTTCGCCCTTGTCCAGGTGCACCGTGTGCGTGGCGTACTCGGCGGCCTTCGGGTCATGGGTCACCATGATGATGGTCTTGCCGTGCTCGCGGTTGAGCTGTTGCAGCAGCTGCAGGATTTCCTCGGCCGACTGCCGGTCCAGGTCGCCGGTCGGTTCGTCGCAGATCAGGAACGTCGGGTCCGAAACGATCGCACGGGCGATTGCCACACGCTGCTGCTGGCCGCCGGAAAGCTCGTTGGGGCGGTGATCGCGGCGCTCGGCCAGGCCGACCAGGGTCAGGGCGATCTCAGCGTTGCGCCGACGCTGGGCCGCGTTGAGGTGGGTCAGCAGCAGCGGCAGCTCCACGTTCTTCTGTGCGGTGAGCATCGGCATCAGGTTGTAGAACTGGAACACGAAGCCGACGTGATGGCTGCGCCAGGTGGAGAGCTGCCCGCCACTCATCTGGTCGATGCGCTCGCCCTCGATGCTGATTTCGCCACTGCTGGGCGAATCGAGCCCGCCGATGAGGTTGAGCAGGGTGGTCTTGCCCGAGCCTGAGGGGCCCATCAGCGCGACGAAATCGCCGCTTTCGATGTCCAGGTCGATGCCGTGCAGCACCTGCACCTGCTCGGGGCCTCGCTGATACGTCTTGGTGATGTTGCGCAGTGCTACCAGGGTCGACATGCCGATGCTCCATGTAAGCGGACGGGTATGCTCTGCGCGGGCCAGGCGCGCAGGCACGACACAGGCCGGTGGCGCGGCCTGCGCAGAACGAATGGCCGGGGGCGCGGACGCCCGGGCCGTTACGGGAACGCTTGCTGCAGCGATGGGTCAGCGTGCGTTGGCTTCGACCACCGCACTGCCGTCAGACAGATCATCCGATGGCCGCACCACCACCTGTTCACCGGCGCGCAGGCCCTGCACGATCTGCCGGTCCTTGTTCATCGCCAGCCCGGCCTGCACCGTGCGCAGGCGCGCTCTGGACTGGTCATCGACCACGAACACGGCCGCGCTGCCGTCGCGCTGCAGCACGGCCGTCGCCGGCACCCGCACGCCCTTGGGTACAGCGCCGGCATCGGGCGATGACTGCTCCAGGAAGCTCACCCGCACGCCCATCTCCGGCACGATGCGCGCGTCGCGGGTCTTGAGCGCCACACGCACCTTCACCGTGGCCTTGCCGCGGTCGGCAGTGGGGATGATGGCGATCACCTCGGCAGGGATCTTCCAGTCGGGATAGGCATTGAGCGTCGCCTCGACCGGCATCTTCGGCTGCACGCGCCCGATGAAGGCCTCACCCACTTCCACCTCGATCTCCAGCGAGTCCATGTCGACGATGGTGCCGATACCGGTGCGGGTAAAGCCACCGCCCGCCGACAGCGGGGAGACGATCTCGCCGGGCTGGGCCGCCTTGGCGGTCACTACCCCGGAGAACGGCGCGCGCACCGTGTTGTTGTCCACGCCCAGCTCGGCAATGGCCAGCTGGCTGCCGGCAACCTGCACGTTGCGGCGCGCGGTCTCCAGCTGCGCGCGCAGGCTGTCGCGCAGGGCGACGGCCTGGTCGAACTGCGAGCGCGAGACCAGCTGCTGCTGCACCAGCGGCTGCAGGCGCGCCGCCTCGGCCTCGGCCTGTTTCAGCTGGGCCTGCAGGCCGGCGACCTGGCTGCGTGCCGACTGCACCTGCGCGGCCGAGAGGCCGCGCTGCGCATCGGCATCGATCGGGTCCAGCGTGGCCATGACCTGGCCTTCCTCGACCCGCATGCCTTCTTCGATCATCACCTCGCGCACCTTGCCGGTGATCTTGGCGGACACGGTGGCCATGCGGCGGGCTACGACGTAGCCACTGGCATCGAGCACCGAACTGCTGCCGGCTGCGCTGCCAATGGCCACTGCAGGGGCGGTCTCCACCTGCACCGGGCGCGGCCGCAGCAGCCAGAAGGCGGCCAGCGCCGCGAGCAGGGCCAGCACGACGGCCAGCAGAATCCACCACCGGCGACGGCCACCCGGAGCGGGCGGCGGCGGCGCCTTGCGATCGATGCGCAGTTCCTTGAGCAGTTCGTGGGAAGCGTTCATGGCAGCCAGGACGAAGGATCACGCCGAGTGTGACCTCGGTTCGAGCCCGGAGCAAACGCATGCCGGGGTGGACACAGCCTGCACCGGTCGGGCACCGGACCGGCAGTGACAGCTGTCACCTGTGCGTGCTGATGCGTGGCACTGCGCAAGGGCCAACGCAGGCGCTACGCTGTATTCGTCCCGCATGGAAAGCCTCGATGGTGCCTTGCATACCCCCACGCCCGTTGCCGCGCTGCGCTGCGCACTGGCCGCGCGCTACCCCCACGGCCGTGGCATCATCGCCCGCGTTGCCTGCCTGGATGCCGAGATGACTGCCTGGTTCGCCCGCCTGCTGCGCCCCGCGCCGGACTCTGCGGCCGCCGAGGATCTCGCCCGCGGCGTATCGCCGTATGCCAACGCGGTGCATCTGCTGTGGACGGCCTGGGTGTTCCTGACCCCGTTGTTCACCACCAACGGCTACACCGGGCGCTGGCTGCTGCTTACCGCACTGACCTACCCGGTGTTCCTGCTGCTGTTCGCGCGGGTGCTGCTGGCCCCGCGCCGCCACGCCGCGTACTACGCCTGGGCCATGGTGGTGATGGGCCTGGCCCTGCTGGCCTGGTATCCCTCCTCGGTGAGCTACTTCATTTTTGGCTGCGTGATGCTGCGGGGCTGGGGTCAGAGCGGCCTGCGCTACCTGCTGCAGCTGCTGGTCTGCAACGCCCTGTTCGTGCTCGTGGCGTGGTCGATCGGCTACCCGTGGCAGAGCCTGATCTGGGTGCCGCTGATGGCATTGATCATCGGTATCTGCATCAACGTGGCCGCCATCGGACAGGAAAAGGAAGCCGAGCTGCGGTTGAGCCAGGAAGAGGTACGCCGGCTGGCAACCACCGCCGAACGCGAACGCATCGGCCGCGACCTGCATGACCTGCTCGGGCATACGCTCTCACTGATCACGCTGAAGCTGGAGCTGGCCGGCAAGCTGCACGACCGCGGTGACGCCCGCGCGCGGCTGGAGATCGGCGAAGCCGAAGCGGTCGCACGCGAGGCGCTGGCGCAGGTGCGCAGCGCGGTCACCGGCATCCGATCCAGCGATCTGGCCGGCGAGCTGGCGGCGGCGCGTCTGCTGCTGGAATGCCAGGGCGTGCTGCTGCAGTACGCACCACCGCCGGGTCTGCCGCCCGCTGTGGAGCAGGCGTTGGCGCTGGTGTTGCGCGAGGCGGTCACCAATATTGCCCGGCACGCGCGCGCGCGACGGGCCGAGATCGGCTTCGAGCAGGACGGCCGCATGCTGCACATGAGCATCCGTGACGATGGACAGGGCCACGGGGTGGTCGAGGGCAATGGACTGGCCGGCATGCGCGAACGCCTGCGGGCGCTGCACGGCAGCCTGAGCATCAGCGCACGGCGCGGCGAAGGCACCTGCGTGCTGGCCAGCGTACCGCTGCCACCGCCCGCGCCAGCACCCGCGCCGCTTCCGCTCGCAGCGGAGAACGACGCATGATCCGCATCGTGCTGGCCGAAGACCAGGCCATGGTCCGTGGTGCACTGTCGGCCCTGCTGGGTCTGGAGGCGGACATCGAGGTGGTCGGCACCGCCGCCGACGGCGAGGCGGCGTGGCGCCTGCTGCAGCAGACCCAGCCGGACATCCTGGTCACCGACATCGAGATGCCCGGCCTGACCGGGCTGGAACTGGCGCAGCGCATCGCACGGCAACAGTTGCCGATCCAGGTCGTCATCGTCACCACCTTCGCGCGTGCCGGTTTTCTGCGCCGTGCGCTGGAAGCGGACGTGCGCGGTTACCTGCTCAAGGACTCACCTGCCGAACATCTGGCCGACGCACTTCGTCGTGTGCGGCAGGGCATGCGCGCGATTGATCCTCAACTGGCGCTGGATGCCTGGTCGCAGGCCGACCCGCTGACCGACCGCGAGCGCAAGGTGCTGCGTCTGGCCGGCGAGGGGCGCTCGGCGGGTGATATCGCCGAGCAGCTCGGCCTCTCACACGGCACCGTGCGCAATTATCTTTCCGAGTGCATCGGCAAACTGGGTGTGGCCAACCGCATCGAGGCCTACCGTCTGGCCCGCCAGAAAGGCTGGCTGTAGCGGCGCAGCGCCGAGCCATGCCCGATGGGCGTGCAGCGCGGGAGGCAGCAGCTGTGATGTCCCATGGTCGTCACCTGCGCCCAGCTCAGCGACCGCGCGCCATTGAACGGAACACGCCATCGCGGCGCACCCAGGCATGGAACAGCGCTGCGCCGACGTGCATCAGCACCGTGGCAAACAGCACGTAGGCCAGCAGGCTGTGCGCACTGCGCAGCGCCGCGTACATCGCCGGGGTGCGCGGTGCGATGGCCGGCAGATGCACACCGCCCCACAGCACGATGGGATAGCCACCGGCGGACAACATCGCCCAGCCGACCAGCGGCATGGCCAGCATCAGGGCGTACAGCAGCCAGTGCGACGCCTTGGCCGCCAGCACCTGCCAGCCCGGCAGGCCGGCCGGCAGCGGCGGAGGCGCGTGCCGCAGCCGGTTGAACAGCCGCAGCAGCGCCAGCAGGAAGATCAGCGCGCCCAGCGGGCGGTGCAGGTCAAGCAGGGCAGGGCGCCAGTGCAGTGAGGCGACCATGCTCACGCCGATCACCAGCATGGCCAGGATCATCACTGCCATGCTCCAGTGCAGCAGCCGGGCCAGCAGGTTGAAATGTCCGCGCGCAGAAGAGGCCATCAGCGTGTCTCCTGGCCACGGGCGCGCTCGCGCTCGCGGCGGTTGAACGATTGTGAGTACACCGCCGAACGCGCGGCAAGAATGGCGTCATTGCTGCGCTCGATGCCGGTCGGCAGGATCAACGGATCGAAGTTGAGCTCACCGCAGGCGCCCTCCTCCTGCCACTGCATTGACTGCAGGGTGAGCACGCCGGCCTGCACCTGCTGGCGCGACGCCGGCCACGGTGTGGACGGATCATCGATGTCGTCCTGCGGCCCGGCCAGGGTGACGACCAGGTTCCAGCGCACCGGCCCGGCCGCCAGCCGCTGCTGCAGGTCCTGGCTGAGAAAATCCGCATCGGCGCGTTGGCGCGTGGCCTCGTCCATCGCCACCGGTGGCGTCTGCGGCTGCCACTGCCAACGTACGGCGCGCCGCTGACCATCTGCGGCCACGAACCAGAAGCTGTTGACGCTGTTGTACTCGGTGCTCGCCCAGCTGTCCGGCCAGGGCGCGGTCTTCGCCCACTGCTGGAACGCGCGTGCGCTGGGATACTTCTCCAGTACCGCCGCCATCTTTGCCGGGTCGGGTTTGCCGGTGGCCGGATCCGGGGTCTGCGCCAGCGTCTGCTCGTGGAAGGCTTCGATGGTAGGGACGACAAAGAACGGGAAACTGTTCATCGCCATCCGCCAGAACTGGCCGTCGTCACTGCTCAGCTGCAGTGCGATGCTGCGCACGCGCGCGCTGTTGTCCGCGCCGTGCGGATCACCGCCACCGATCGACAGCCGTCCGAGCACGGGCACCCGTGGCTGGGTGAACATCCGTGCGCTCGACAACGCGGCGCCGGCCGGCGCGCCTTCAAAGTAACCCGACACACAGACGCCCTTGCTGTGCGCCCGCCGGAAACCCGGATGCGCCGGCCCGGTGGCCTCGATGCTGTCGGTGAAGGACTGTGCGGTGAGGCGATGGCCGATCCAGCCGGCGAGCCACGCAAAGCCCAGCGCGGCGCTGCCCAGCAGCAGGGCGATCAGGGCGATCCAGGGCAGCGGCGAGTGCGCGCGTGCTCTGCGGGAGAGGCCGCCAGCACGGGTAAAGCGGAACAGGGGCATGGGTGTCCTGCCAGGTCGGAAAGCGACCGGGTCATCCTCGCAGAACCCACGTGGCAGCGGTATTCAATTTTTCGCGAACATTGGCCGCAACGGCCTGAAGAGCCGACCCTACGGTCGGCTCACCGCGCGCAGCACGGTTCGGCCTGCTTCCGAGGCGTCAGGCGTACCGCGCCTTCAACATCGTCCAGGCCGAGCGCAGCGCCAGCGCCTCGCCACCGGCCGGCCGGCCCGGGCGCTCGCCATCGTTCCACGCATAGACATCCAGGTGCGCCCAACGCTGGCCTTCCTCGAGGAAACGCTCCAGATACAGCGCAGCGGTCACCGAGCCGGCCATGCGCGAACCGGCGTTGGCCAGGTCGGCAATGCCGCTGCTCAGGTAGCGCAGGTACGGACGCCACAGCGGCATGCGCCAGACCGGATCACGGGTCTGTTCGCCGGCCTGCAGCCACTGCTGGGCGAGCTGGTCATCATTGCTGAACAACGCCGGCAGGTCCGGGCCCAGCGCGATGCGTGCGGCGCCGGTGAGCGTGGCGAAGTCCAGCACCAGGTCAGGCTGCTGCTCGCCGGCAAAGGTGAGCGCGTCGCACAGGATCACCCGACCTTCGGCGTCGGTGTTGTCGATTTCGATGCTCAGGCCCTTGCGGGTGGCGATGACTTCGCCGGGGCGGAACGCATCGGGGCCGATGGCATTTTCCACCGCCGGCACCAGCAGGGTCAGCTGCACCGGCAGTTCCCGCGCCATGATCAGCCCGGCCAGCGCCAGTGCGTGCGCTGCGCCGCCCATGTCCTTCTTCATGTTGCGCATGCCGTCAGCCGGCTTGATGTCCAGCCCGCCGGTGTCAAAGCACACGCCCTTGCCGACCAGCACCAGTTTCGGATCGGTCGGCCTGCCCCAGCGCAGCACGATCAGCCGCGGGGCGCGGTGCGATGCGCGGCCAACCGCGTGGATGGCAGGGAAACGCCGCTCCAGCAGTGCATCGCCGGTGATCGCTTCAAGCTGCGCGCCATGCGTTTGGGCGAGCTGACGCGCCGCGTCTTCCAGCTGCTGCGGGCCCATGTCTTCGGTCGGCGTGTTGACCCAGTCGCGCACGCGCAGGCTCGCGGTGATCAGGTCGGCCACTTCGCCCGAGGGCGTGGCCAGCAGCCGGGCCGGCGCACGGTTGCGCTTGCGGTAGCGGTCGAAGCGGTAGCTGCCCAGGCCCCAGCCCAGCTCCAGCAATGCCTGCTCGGCGTCAGGCAACGCGGTGGCCAGCTGCCATGTGCTGCCCTCCGGCAGCGCATGAGGGGCATGCGCATAGCTGTAGGCATCGCCGCGGTCACCCACACCGATGATGGCACCGGCCAGGCCGTGCGCACCGGCCAGCAGTACGGCCGAGTGCGCGCTTGCGGTAAAGCCCTGCGCCTGCAGCCAGTTGCGGGTGGCCTCATCCTGCTGTGGCAGCCACTGGCTGAACTGCGCGCGGTCGAAGACATGCAGCGGCAGCGCATGCGCGGTGTCGGACGTAAAGCCGGTGATGTTGCTCATCTTCAGGAACTCCGGGTCGTAGCGGTGGCCGCGTGCTGGTCATCAAGCCAGTCGGCAAGGCCGGTCAAGGTGTCGAAAAGCAGATCCGGCTGCACATGGGCGTGCGGCCACTGCGCGGCGTCGCGGTTGATCCAGCAGCCGCGCAGGCCGGCCGCGATGGCGCCGGCCACGTCCATGTCGACATGGTCGCCCACGTGCAGGACCTGCGCGGGCGGCACGCCCAGACGCTGGCAGGCGGCATGGAAGATGCCGGGGTCGGGCTTGGCCGCGCCGTGCTCACGCGCACCCAGCTGGAACACGAAATGCTCGGCCAGACCAATGCGCTCCAGGTCGGCGTTGCCGTTGCTCAGTGCGGCTACGGGGACGCGGGCTGCGATCCGTGCCAAGGCATCGATCGCATCCGGGTAGCACTCCACCTGGTTGCGCACGGCAAAGAACGCCTCGTACGCCGGCTCCACCAGGTCGAGGCTGGCGCCACTGGCCAGCAAGGCCTCGCGCAGGCTCAGGCGGCGCAGTTCACTGAGGTCATGGTGCAGCTGGGGGTTGTCGCGGAACGTGCGCTCGCGCAGCTCGTTCATCGCCGCCATTGGATACATCGCGGCGGTGGCAGGGCTGTGCTCGCACATCCAGTCGTACAGGGCCTGGTCAATGCGCGCGCCGATGGGCGCGAAGGGCCACAGCGTGTCGTCGAGGTCGAGGGTAACGGCAAGAATGGGTTCGTTCACCGGGCCATTCTACTGCCGGCAGCCGATGGCGGGGGAGCGCGCGGCAGGGCAGCGCCCCGCTTTACTGGAGCAGCCGTGCCCAGCCCTGCATGCCGTCCAGGCGGGTCAGCACCAGCTTCACGCACACCAGCATCGGCACCGCCAGCAGCAGGCCCACCAGCCCCCACAACCAGCCAAACAGCATCAGCGCCAGAATCAGCACCAACGGTGAGATCTTCATCCGCCGGCCCAGTACGATGGGCGTCACCAGCTGGCCTTCCAGCGTATGCAGGGCCAGATAGATTGCCGCCGGCGTCAGCGCCAGCAGCGGTTCGTTGAACTCGACAAAGCCCATCAGCAGCATCAGCGCCACGCCGATCAGCGGCCCCACGTAGGGCGCGAAGTTCAGCACGGCCACCACCGTGCCCCACAGCAGCGCATCCTGCAGCTGCAGCCCGAGCAGCATCAGGATGCCGGCGAACACCAGCCCGACCACGGTGTTGATCACGGTGATCGTCAGCACATAGCGGGAGACCTCGCGCTCGATCGAACGCAGGATGTCACTGGTGAAGCGCTGTTGCTGGCGGCTGGGGAACAGGGCGATGGCATGCCGCTGCAGGTCCTGCCCGTAGATCATGAAGAACAGGGTGAGCAGGACCACGGCCAGCACCGACGCCAGCAGGCGTGGCGCCCGGGTGATCACCTTGTAGGGGTCGTCGAGCTGGGTACGCACCACCTGTACGCGCCGGCTGCCTTCACCTGCTGCTGCGCGCGCGAAGCTCTCGGCCGCCTGGTTGGCCTGCTGCACTGGCCGGGTCAGGTCGGACACCTGGCGGCCGATCTGCCGCAGCTGCTGCGGCGCTTCCTGGGCCCACTCCATGGTCGGTCCGATCAGCTGCACGGCCAGCGCGCCGGTACCGCCGAGTCCGACCCCGATGACCAGCAGAGCCCCCACCGCGCGCGGCACCCACATCCGCTGCAGCAGGCGCAGGATGGGATTGCCGACCAGCGCGAAGAACATTGCCAGCAGGATCGGCAGCACCACCGCCTGCGCGGCCCACAGGGCAAAGGCAAGGGCCAGCGTGGCCAGCACCACCAGCGAGACCGGCGCGCGGGGCCGGGGCGCCGGCGGGGCCACGGCCTGGGTGGAGCCGGGTTCACCAGGCGTAACGATCGGGTCGGTTGAGGTCATGGAAGCACGGGTTGATGTTGGCCAGCAGGAGCACCGACAGCGACCCGTGCAACGTCGCCGCGATCAGCGCTCGGAGAGTTCGGTTGCTGCTTCGGCAGGTTGAGGTTCGCGTACGTTCGCAGGGGCCGTGCTCGCAGGCCGTTCAACCGCCCGCGCGGGGCGTGCGGTCGTCGGCGCGGCAGCAGGCGCAGCGGCGGCGGCAGCTACTTCATCTGCTGCTTCATCCACCTGGTCGGCTGCCTGGTCCGCAGCAGCGGCGGCCTGCGCCGCCACAACCGATGCGAAGGCAGCCTGTGCCGTGGTGAACAGGTTGGACACCGAGCCGGCCATCTGCAGCCAGCGCGCGCCATTGACCTTGCGCGGCAGTTCCAGCTTGCCGGCGATGAAACCACCGGCAAGGCCGACCACCACGATGCGCAGCGGCGACCAGCCCTTTCGCCAGACCTGGCTGAGCACGCCCCATTCCTGGTGCGTGTTTTCCAGACGAACCGACACCACCTGCTCGCAACGTCGGACCCGGGTACGCAATGCGCTGAATCTCATTTCACCTGCTCCGGCAGTTCCACGTCCGCATCCGGGTCGACCTCGGCCGGCTCGTCGAACAGACCGAGGCGCGAAAGCTGCCTGCGTGTTGCATGCATGCCCGTGTGGTGGAAGAAGTAGGAGACGCGCCACGCCGCATAGCCGGTCACGACCAGACTCACACCCGAGGCACTGAGCAGCGACTGCAGCCAGGACAGGCCCCAGGTCTGCAGCAGCACGATGAGCGTGGCCGCCAGCAGCAGCCAGGCGGTAGCGCCGAATACGATGGCCACGCCGGCCCAGGCCAGAGCGCGACCGAATGCAGAGCGGGCCAGCGCGAAATCGGCTGACGCCAGGCGCCGCAACGAGCCCATCGAGCTGCGCGCGGCGTCCAGGGTCGCCCGGCCGGCTTTGCCGACCTGGCGGATGCTCTCCTCCAGCGGCGGAGTCGCCTCTGGATCGGGCGGGCGGTTGCTTTCTTCGCTCACGCCGCGGCTTACTTGTCGCTGTTGTTGCTGGCCAGCTTGGCGATCAGCCAGCCAGCTGCGAAGGCAACACCGAACGAGGCCAGCGGACGCTCGCGGATCAGCTCAGCCGCGCTGTCGACCAGGTCCTTGCCCTTGTCCATCAGTGCGTCGACCTGTTCCTTGGCAGCGGCGCCGCCGAACTCGGCAGCGGCCAGGCCGGACAGGGCGGTATCGGAGAGTTCGGCCTTCACGTTGGCCTTGCCGATGCGCAGCTCATCGCCGGCAGCACCTGCGGCACCCTTGATCGCGCCGCCAGCCGCATTGGCCGCCTGCTTCAGGTGCGAACCGGCTTCACCCAGCTGATCCTTGAGGTTTTCGGTATTGGTGGGGCTCATCGACTATCTCCTGCAGAGTGGGGAACGGGGCTCGCCATCGGGGGATGGACGGCTTGGAAGATCATGGATACCACCGTCCGGGTATAGGGCGCGTAACGGTACGTGATGGCTTCATCGCATGACCAGCTGTCCCCGTGCGTTGCCACGGACGATGCGCAGCACGAGCTGGGCAGGACGCTGCTGGAAGTTGGCCTGCCAGCCGGCCAGGTCACTGAACTCGCCTGCGCTGGCTTCGGTGATGATGTCGCCCTTGGCCAAGCCGGATGCGGCAGCGCGACTGCCCCGCGTCACCTCGTCGACCATGACGCCACTGATGCCGGACTGGCGCATCGACTCCGGCAGGTCGACGAAGCTGGCCCCGCCCAGGCGTGGATCGAGGCTCTCACCGGCGATGGAACGCGGCTGCTCCTTCAGCGTGGCCTTGATCTGCAGGGGCTTGCCATCGCGCCGCACGTCCAGCGTCATGCGACTGCCTACCTCGGCCAGACCTTCGATGTTGTGCAGGGCCTGCGCGTTGTCCACGCGCTGGCCGTTGGCGGCGACAATCACATCACCCGCGCGCAGCCCCGCCGCCGCCGCGGCCGAGCCGGCCAGCACGCGACTGACCAGCGCACCACGTGTTTCCTGCAGGCCCAGACCCTGGGCCAGCTGCGGGGTGAGATTCTGGCTTTCGATGCCAAGCGTGCCGCGCACCACCACGCCATGCTTGACCAGCTGGTCGACCACGTTGCGCGCAAGGTTGGACGGAATGGCCAGGCCCAGCCCGATGTTGCCGGCCATGCTGCCCTGCGGGTTGAAGCTGGCGGTGTTGATGCCCACCAGCTGCCCCTGCAGGTTCACCAGCGCGCCGCCGGAGTTGCCAGGGTTGATGGAGGCATCGGTCTGGATGAAGTTCTGGTAGCCCAGACCGCGGATGCCGCTGCGTCCGACAGCCGAGACGATGCCCGAGGTGACCGTCTGGGTGAAGCCGAAGGGATTGCCGATGGCCACCACGAAGTCGCCCACCCGCAACTGGTCGCTGTTGCCCAGCGGCAGGGCGGTCAGGTCCTTGGCCGGGATGCGGATCAGCGCGATGTCGGTGTCACGGTCCGAGCCCAGGAACTCGGCTTTGACCGTCCGGCCGTCGGCGAGGGTGACCTGGACGTCGTCGGCGTTGTCGATGACGTGGTGATTGGTGAGCACCAGCCCGTCGCTCGCATCGATGATGACCCCCGAGCCGAGGGATTCGTTGATGCGCTCCTGCGGGATGTCCGGGAACAGACGACGGAAGAACGGATCGTCGAAGAAGGGGTTGCGGACCCGGACCACCTGTTTGGTGTTGACGCTGACCACGGCCGGCATCGCACGCTCCAGCATCGGCGCCAGAGAGGGAACGGGTTGCCCGGCCACCGAGGCAGGCAATGAGGCGCTGGCCGGAATCGTCAGCGGCGAGGGCGCAGCAGCGGCGCGGTTGTCGAGGGTGGCGTCGATGGCGGTGGCGACGAAACCGCCGAAGGCGGCGGCCAGCGCAAGCGTGAGCAGGGTCGGAAGCGGGCGCATGGAATGAGGGCTCGAAGTGGGCCAGAAGGAGAATGAAAACGGCGGCGGAAAGTTTCCCGCTACAGGCATAAACATGCCATGAAACAGGCGCGTCGCAACACCAGACGCCCTCGCCGATGAGGTGCGCCGGCTGCGCACTTTCGCGCGGATGGCCGCGTGGCATGGGCGGGAATGCATGCTTGCCAACGCGGACATCTTCGCCGGAGCGCCTGCCGGACAGCAGCGCTGCGATTGACGAAAGGTCTATAAAAAAGCGGTTTTCCGCCAGTTGGTGAGGGTGCGCTCGGCAGGGCGCGTCGTGCACCGGCCCGACCGGCCCGTTGCATGGTGTGTCGAGCCGTTCCACGATGACCGCAGCCGGTATAGCATCGCCTCCGTTTTGACATCCAACGCCCCCAGGAGGGCACTCATGAGCAACGGTAATGGTGTGACCACGACGCTGACCGACGTCGCCGAAAATGCACAGGAAGCTGCGACCAGCGTCAGCGAGACCATCGTCCACGCCGCCGAAGAAGCGGTGAGTGCTGTCAAGAAGACTGCCAAGCGCGTCAGCAAGGCGACCGGTGATCGCGTCGCCAAGGCGCGCAAGGCCGTTGCCAAGGTCGAGAAGACCGTGGCGGAGAAGGCGGGGAGCGCCGCCAGCTCGGTGGGCAAGTCGATGTCCAAGGTCAAGCAGAAGCTGGAAGCGGCCAAGAACAACGCCAAGGCCGAAGCCGCTGCCCTGAAGAAGGAAGTGGCCAGCAAGAAGGCCGCAGCGACCAAGGCGGTCACCCGCAAGGCAGCTGCGGCGAAGAAGACGGTAGCCGACAAGGCAGCCGTCGCGAAGAAGACGCTGACTGACAAGACCGCAACGACGAAGAAGACCGTTGGCAAGAAGGCTGCGGTTGCGAAGAAGACCGTTGCCAGCAAGGCTGCGGTCGCCAAGAAGACCGTCGGCAAGAAGGTCGCCGTCGCGAAGAAGACCGTCGGCAAGAAGGCAGCAGTCGCCAAGAAGACCGTCGGCAAGAAGGCAGCAGTCGCGAAGAAGACCGTCGGCAAGAAGGCTGCGGTCGCGAAGAAGACCGTCGGCAAGAAGACTGCGGTTGCGAAGAAGACCGTCGGCAAGAAGGCTGCGGTTGCGAAGAAGACCGTCGGCAAGAAGGCTGCGGTTG
>JAAIGF010134142.1_pt1 | contig 19279 bp, 3 predicted proteins | sample 6487441 | NCBI WGS metagenome assembly JAAIGF01 (sample SAMN13974129, study PRJNA590717) | phyllosphere metagenome | biome: pepper field; feature: multiple bacterial spot infested pepper fields; material: pepper leaves; isolation source: leaves from pepper fields | host: Capsicum annuum ... | reverse complement strand
CGCCGCACGTCGGCCACGTCAATGTGCGGCAGGCTGAGGTTATCAAGCCGCAGCTCACCGCTCACCAGATCCATGCCGCCCGCCATCGCCTGCAGTAGCGTGGATTTACCGGAGCCGTTGCGGCCCAGCACCGCAATACGCTCCCCAGGCTGAATGGTCAGGGATTTAATGCGCAGCGCCATGGTCAGCGAGTCGCTGTAGTAGCGAAACATGGCGTCGGTGAACTGATAGTGGCCAAACAGCACCGGACAGTGAATACGCGTCTCATCGCTGCTGTTCTCTACCGGCAGATTCATCAGGCCGTCGAGGCTGGTTTTCGCCGCCCTGACCTGCTGCCAGCGCGCCAGTACGCCGCACAGCGTTGCCATCGGCGCAATCATGCGCGAGGAGAGCAGCGACGCCGCGACAATCGCCCCGGTGGTGATATCGCCGTTGATCACCATCGGCGCGCCCACCACAATGACGCTGGCGTAAACCAGCCCCTGCACCGTTACGCCCCAGCTAATGAGCGAGTGCATCACCTTACGCATCGCCACGCCCGACTGCGCGGTGATACGGATATAGCTGTTCCACTGCTGCAGAAAGCGATCTTCCGCCTGCATCAGCTTGATATCCTCCAGCCCCTGTACGCTCTCCACCAGCACTGCGTTACGCAGCGTGGACTCTTTCAGCGCCTGCTGCGCCAGCTTCGCCAGTTTTTTCTGGCTGAGCAGGCCCGGCAACACCATCAGCAGCACCGCCACCGGGGCGATCCACGCCAGCTGTGGCGCGATAATCGCCATAACCAGCAGAAACAGCAGGAAAAATGGCATATCGACAATCGCCGTCACGGTGGTTGAGGTCACCATTTCCCGGATCGCCTCCAGTTCACGCAGCTGGGAGATAAAAGTGCCGGTAGAGCGCGGCACCACGCTGTTGCGCAGCCGCAGCGCATGACCAAACACCCGATCGGAGACGCGCATATCGGCGCGCTTGCCCAGCAGATCGGTGACGTGATCGCGGCCCACGCGCAGAATATAGGTAAATACCACCGAAATGATCACGCCAGCATAGAGGACATAGAGCGTGGGATAAGATTGCGCCGGGATCACCCGGTCATAAACCTGCATCGAAAACACAATCCCTACCAGCGCCAGCAGATTGATCAAGAAGGACGCCAGCATCACATAGCCGTAGGGACGCAGATCGTGCAGCACCAGCCGCCGCAGCCAGTCGGGGCGAACGGTGGCGAGATAGCGATCGACCCGGCTATCTTTCGCCGCCGCCACCGGTCGCAGCGCGGCCACCACGCGGAGGGCGGGCAGCAGATCGGTGAGCATCACCGGCGTCGGCTGTTCATCGCCGGAAAAGTGCACCCGAACGCGGTCATCACCATCAAACACCGTCACCACGCCGACCTGGCCATCATCCAGCTCTACTGCCAGCGGCAGGCGCCAGCGCGTGATCTCCCGGCTCTCCTCTGCAAACAGCTGCAGCGACAGCCCCGCCTGACGTGCCAGATGGCGCAGCGCTTTATCGCGCGTCTGTTTGCCCTGCCACTCCGCTGCTGCCATGATCATGCCCGGCGAACAGGGCAGCCGGTAGTGGGTGGCGATCTGAATAATGGCCGTGGCCCAGCCGTTAAGCGGCAGCTCGCCGCCGCTGGCGGACTGGCCCTCAGGCGCGTCCGGAATCGGTAATTGGGTCATGGCTGAATCTCCACGGTCTGGATGCGCTGGTTATTAAGCGTAAAGGCTGAACGGATCTGTCCGGTGCTGTAGAGGCAGTCGAGCTGCAGCGATCGCAGCTGGCTTACGGTCTGCTGTAGCGTAAAGCGGGTCTGCCACACCTCCTGTTCGGCATTGAGTACGTCCAGCAGCGGGCGCGTGCCGAGCTGCAGATACTGATCCTGATAGAGCTGGCGGGTTTTCTCGCCCAGCGCCTGCTGGCGCCCCATGATCGCCAGACTCTGCGACAGGCTGAGCGCTTCATTCTGCGACTCGCTCAGCTGCTGACGCGCTTTCAGCCGTGCCGAATTTACCGCTGCGTTCGCCGCCTGTAGCGCGCTGGCGGCGGCGTCACGCGCGGCGGTGATCCCGCCGCCCTGATAAAGCGGCATCTCGACTTTGACAAAGGCAGAGTACTGCGTGCGGTCCAGCGACTGACTACCGGCGTAGCGATCGTTGAGATAGTGGGTAACCTGCGGTTCCAGCGAGATAGTCGGCAGGTTCTGCGCGCTGGCGTTATCAAGTTTGGCCTGCGCCTGATTAGCCTGCGCCCACGCGGCCAGCACCGCCGGATTGGTTTTGTCATCCGCTTTGCCACTGGCGCAGCCGCGGGTCAGCGTTGCGGGAAACTGGTCGCTGACCTGCTTTACCAGCGGCCAGCCCAGATAGGTGGCTAAGGTTGCGCGCCAGCGGTTAAGGCTCGCCTGATACTGCGTCAGGGTGGTGCGCGCGCCTTCAATACGCGCATCGGTCTGGGTCGCGTCGGAGAGCGAGGCCGCGCCCTCCTCATTACGCTGCCGCGCCAGTACGCCAATCCGGCTCAGGGCGCTGAGCTGATCGCGGGCAATCTTTACCAGCTGCTGATAGCCCTGCACCTGAACCAGTGCCGCTGCGGTATCGTGCGCCACGCTATCGATACTCACCAGCACGTTTGCCTGCTCCTGCGCCACGCCCGCCTCGGCAGAGCGCACCGAGCTGCTGACTTTGCCAAAGTCATAAAGCATCTGCGACACCGACAGCACAAATGAGGGGCTGAAGCCGCTGCCGCTGTAACTGTTGCTATAGCCATTGTTCATGCCCGCACTGATTTGCGGATAATATTTTGCTTTTGCCACATCGACCTGATTCGCCTGCTCCAGCATGGTGCCAATCGCCTGCGCGATATCAGGATGCCACTGCACCGCACGCTGCACCGCCTGCTCAATTGTCAGGGTGTCCGGCACGCTGCCCAGCGCCGGTTCGGCGACTTCGCCCGCGAGCGACGGCAGCTCCTGCTGCTGAACCAGCTCGCTTTGCGTAATAGATCCAGCGCGTATCAGCGTCTCACTGGCGGCACTAAGATGCGCACTGTAAAACAACAGAAAGCCCGCGCTTACTGCGGCGGGCAGAGAGGAACGGCGAAAAGGTGCGCCGGATTGCATCAGATCCATCGATTATCCACCAGTCAAAATAGAGAAAGGGCACCTCCTGTGCCCGTGATGCTTCCCTGCGTCACACGCCACTATGCCGTGTGGTTTTGGTGCGGTTGCTGCAGCAGCTCCTCCAGTGACACGTTAACGCCTTCCAGCGTGATCAGCTGCGTAGTGCTGTAGCCCGTCCCGCTACCGTCACGATCGATTGAGAGCACGGTGCTGCCATCAGAAGTATGGTCCACTTTCACGAAATCATTAATATTACTTGTGGAATCATTCCAGCCGATCAGCAGTTCACTGATATCAATCTTGTCTCCCTGGGCGACGTTAAAGTCGGTCCAGGTGTCGTGGCCGTTGCCGCCGGTGGCATCAGCGCGATCCAGCAGATGGTAAACCAGCGTATCTGCGCCGGCGCCAGCGGTGATGGTGTCATCGTAGGCGCTGCTGGTCAGCGTATCGTTACTGCCGGTTCCGTTAATGGTCGGGTGCAGCTCAATGGTGAAGCTGTGGCTGGTCAGGGTGCCGTCCCGGCCCGCCAGGGTGTAACTGAATACCTCCTTATGCGTAATGTTCTGGACGTTAACATCCGCATTGAGTGAGTAGGTGTAGCTTCCGCTGGCGCTGACCTGCAGCACGCCGAACTCACCGGCTACCTGCGTCATACCGGCCGCTCCCACCGTGGTTTCTGCCCCCAGAGCATTAGTGATGGTTAAGGTTCCGCTGTGCGTGCCGGCGCTGTCAGCCCAGATGCTGCCGCTCGCGTCATGCTCAGCGCTGCTGCTTTCCGCCAGCAGACTGGTGGCGGCAAACAGCGTGGCCGCCGGGCCGTTATGCAGCGTTACCGTCAGCGTGGCGGAGGTTACCGTGCCGCTGGCGTCCCGCACTGAATAGGTAAAGGTATCCGTCGCCGGCAGCGTGTCGATATTCAGTCCCGCTTTCAGCGCATAGGTATAGTTGCCTCGCGCATCCAGGGTCAGCGTACCGTAGCTGCTGTTGATCACCGTATTACCCGTGCCAGCAACCGTTGCGCCGCCCGCCGTTGTAACCGCCACACCGGCCGGTACCGTACCGGCTATCGAACTGGTGTCGTTCGCCAGCAGATTACCGGTGACGGTGGCCGCCGTGGTCACCGCCAGCGTGGTGTAGTCTGACACCGTGCTCACGGTAGTGGTGGGCAGTACGCTGAGGTTGGTATTCGCGCCGACCACTACCGCGTAGTTACCGGTACTCAGATTGCTGTAGGTGACGTTACCGCCGCGAATCGTTCCGATTGAGAGCAGAGAGCTGATGTAGTTGCTCTGCGAACTCACCAGCTGCCAGGAGCCGTTACTCAGCTGCGTGTAGAGGTTTAGCGAGTAGTTAGCCGCCACGCCGATACTGTTTACTGAGCCGTAGAGCGTTACCGTGCGGAAATCGTCCTGACCCACATTGAAGATATAGGCGTTACCGTTATTGAGCACGCTGGCGCCCAGTAGCGAGCCGACCCCCAGGGTAAGCAGCGCCGTGTGCGAAGAGTTCACGGTGCCGTTATTGATGGTGGCCTGCGTGGTGCCGTAATCAACCTCGCTAACATCGTTGGTCGCCACAACGCGGATGGCTCCCAGCAGCGACGCCGATGGCGAAACGTTGCCCGCTCTGTCGCTCTGCGTCACCGAGAGCGTGGCACCGGTAGTCTGCGCAGTGCTCAGCGCCACTGACCAGCTGCCGCCGCTGCCCACCGTGGTGGTGCCGAGCGTGACGCCGCTGGCGTCGCGGACCGTCACCGTTGCGCCGACCTCGCCGCTGCCGGTGACGCTGGTGCCGGCGCTGTTGATCAGCAATCCGGATACCGCCGCCGGTGGAACCGTGTCAACGGTGATGGTGGTCGCTACGTTGGTGCTGCTGACGTTACCTGCCGGATCAGTCACCGTGGTGCTCAGGGTATGCGCCCCGTTGCTCAGCGCCGCGGTGGTAAAGCTCCAGCTGCCGCCCGTACCCACCGTGACGGAACCCAGTGCGGTCGTGCCGTCAAAAATGGTCACCAGCGCGCCCGCTTCTGCCGTACCGCTCAGCGTCGGCGTAGTATCGCGCGTAAAGGCACCGCTGGTCAGCGTTACCGGCGCGCTGCCCGCATCATCCGTAATGGTGAGCGTGCTGGCCACCGGCGCTACGGTGTCAACCCGCAGCGTGACCGAAGCCTGCGGGCTGACGTTACCCGCCGCGTCGGTCTGCGTCACGTTGAGCGTATGGGGGCCATTACCCAGCGCTGGCGTGATGAAGCTCCAGCTGCCGCTGCCGCCGACGGTCGCAGTTCCCAGTAGCGTAGTGCCGTCGTAAACGCTGACGCGTGCACCCGCCTCGCCCGATCCGCTCAGCAGCGGCGTGCTGTCATTGGTCACGCCGTTGTTGGGGATAGCGATCGCCGTACTGCCATTGTTATTAGCCAGGGTCAGGCCGGTTACGGCAACCGGCACCGTGGTGTCGATAATCGCCGTCGAACTGATGCTGCTGCTGACGTTACCCGCGGCATCAGTGGCGGTGATGCTGAAGGTGTGCGATCCCTCGGAGAGGGCTGTTCCCGGCGTGAAGCTCCAGCTGCCGCTGCTGCTGGCGGTCACCGACCCCAGGACAGTGGTGCCGTCGCGCACAATCACCAGACTGTTTGCCTCGGCCGTGCCGCTCAGGGTTGGCGTGCTGTCGCGCGTCGCGCCGCCATTTACCACCGTGGTGTTGTTAATGTCGTTGGTGACCACCAGCGTTGGCGCAGCGGGGGCCACGGTATCAACGGTAATCGACACCGCCGGCGTCGCCGGGCTGACGTTGCCCGCGGCGTCACGTACCGTCGTGCTCAGCGAATGCACGCCGTTGCTCAGCGCAGCTGGCGTAAAGCTCCATGCGCCGTCGCTGCCTGCCACCACCGATCCCAGCACCGTGCTGCCGTCATACACCGTGACGACCGCGCTCGCCTCCGCCGTCCCGCTCAGCGTTGGCGTCGCGTCATTGGTGACCGCGCCATTTGCCAGCGGTCCGGTCACCGGCGCCACATCGTCCGTGATCGTCAGGTTACTGACCGCTGCCGGCGCCACCGTATCCACCGTCAGCGTGATGCTGGCTGGCGGACTGACATTTCCGGCGGCGTCGGTCTGGGTCACGTTCAGGGTGTGGCTGCCTTCACTCAGCACCGGGCTGACAAAGCTCCAGCTGCCGTTACTGCTGACAATCGCCGTGCCCAGCGCAACATTGCCGTCAAGGATAGTTACGCGTGCGCCCGCCTCACCGGATCCGGTCAGCAGCGGCGTGCTGTCACTGGTCACGCTATTATTGGGAATCGCGATCGCCGTACTGCCGTTGTTGTTGGCGGCAGCCAGACCGGTAACCGCACCTGGCGCAACGGTATCAATGATCGCCGTTGAGCTGACGCTGCTGCTGACGTTGCCTGCCGCATCGGTGGCGGTGATGCTGAAGGTATGCGATCCCTCAGCGAGCGCTGTAGCAGGGGTAAAGCTCCAGCTGCCGGTACCGCTGGCGGTGACTGAACCGAGTAGCGTGGTGCCGTCGCGGATAATCACCAGGCTATTGGCCTCGGCGCTGCCGCTCAGGGTTGGCGTGCTGTCGCCGCTTGCTGCGCCGTTCGCCACCGTGGTGTTCGCCACGTCGTTAGTCACGACCAGCGTTGGCGCAGCCGGCGCTACGGTGTCCACGGTGATTGCGACCGTGGGCGACGCCGCGCTGACGTTGCCTGCCGCATCACGCACCGTGACGCTCAGCGCATGCGGACCATTATTCAGCGCGGGCGACGTAAAGCTCCACGCGCCGCTGCCGTCGGCCACAGCGGAACCCAGTACTGCAGTGCCGTCATAGACGGTGACCACGCCCCCCGCCTCTGCCGTACCGCTCAGCACCGGCGTGGTGTCGTTGGTCACGGCGCCGTTAGTCAGAGGACCGGTGTTCGGCGCGGCGTCATCGGTGACCACCAGATTGCTTACTGCGGCTGGCGGAGTGGTATCGACCGTCAGCGTCAGCGTCGCATTCGGGCTGACGTTACCGGCCGCATCGCTGGCGGTAACGTTAAAGGTGTGTGCCCCCTCTGCCAGCGCCGGCGTGACAAAACTCCACGCGCCGCCGCTGCCCGCCGTTACCGATCCGAGAACGGTGTCGCCGTCGCGGATCGTCACCACGCTGCCCGCCTCTGCCGTGCCCCTGAGCAGCGGAGTGGCATCGCTGGTGGTGCCGCCGGCGGCAATTGCCACCAGCGCGCTGCCGTTGTTGTTAGCCGCGTTCAGGCCGCTCACGGCGACCGGCGCCACGCTATCCACAATCAGCGTGGTGCTGGTCGCGCCGCTGACGTTGCCCGCCACATCGGTGGCGGTGACGCTCAGGGTATGCAGTCCCTGGTTCAGCGTAGTGCTGACATAGCTCCAGCGTCCTTCCGCATCAGCGGTCACCGAGCCCAGCACCGCGTTACCGTCGCGTACCGTGACAATGGCGTTCGCTTCCGCCACGCCGCTTAAGGTCGGCGTCGCATCGCTGCTGTAGCCACCCGCCGGGATGGTTGCGCTGGTCACATCGTTGGTCACCACCAGCGTTGAGGTGGCTGGCGCAGTGGTATCCACTACTACGGTAAAGCTCACCGGATCGCTGCTGCTGCCCGCCGCATCGCGTACCGTGACGCTGAGCGGATGCGTACCTTCGCTCAGCGCGGCAGGGGTGAAGCTCCAGGCTCCGTCGCCGTTTGCCACCACCGATCCCAGCACCGTAGTGCCTTCACTGATCACCACCACGCTGTTTGCCGCGGCGCTGCCGGAGAGCGTTGGCGTGGTATCGTCAGTCGGCGTACCGCTGGTCAGCGGCCCCTGAATCGCGCCGGCGTTATCCGTTACCGTCAGTGCCGTGACCGGGGCAACCGCTGCGGTCAGCACCGTAAAGCTAATATCGCTCGCCGGGCTGACGTTGCCCGCCGCATCGGCGGCGCTCACGCTCAGCGTATGCGGACCATCCGCCAGCGCGGCGGTGGTAAAGCTCCATGCGCCGTTGGTGCCGGCGGTGACCGAGCCGAGCACGGTGGTGCCGTCACGCACGGTAACGATGCTGCCCGCCTCAGCGGTGCCGCTCAGCTGCGGCGTGTTGTCGCTGGTGGTGCTGCCAGCCGCGATAGTCAGCGGCGTGCTGCCGTTGTTATTGACCGCCGTCAGGCCGGAGATGGCCGCTGGCGCCACGGTATCCACCACCACCGTGGTGACGGCAGAGGCGATACCGGTATTACCGGCCACATCGGTGACGCGCACGCTCAGGGCGTGACTGCCCTCGCCCAGCGCGGCAGGGGTAAAGCTCCAGGCGCCCGCGCCGCTGGCGATAGCGGTACCGAGCAGCGTGGTGCCGTCATACACGCTGACCGTGGCGTTTGCCTCCGTGGTGCCGCTCAGCGCTGGCGTACTGTCGTTAATGGTTTCCCCGCTGGTGAGCGGCGTAGCTGAATCACCCGCGGTGACGTTCACCGTGCCGGCCACAGGGGCTACCGTATCGACCGTAATGTTCAGCGCGCCGGAGCGAGCGCTGACGTTGCCCGCCGCATCGGTCACCGTCACGCTGAGCGCGTGCGCGCCCTGGCTCAGCAGCGGCAGCGTGGTGCTCCATGCGCCGTCGCCGTCAGCAGTGACCGAAGCGATTACCGTATTGCCATCGTAGATGGTCACCAGCCCGCCCGCTTCCGCCGTGCCGCTGAGCTGTGGCGTACTGTCGTTAGTCACGCCGTTATCCGTTACCGGCACCGGCGTGGCACCGTTGTTATTGGCCGCCGCAAGATCGGTGACGACGTCGGGCACGACGGTATCGACAATGAAATTAATCACCGCTGACGGATCGCCAGGATTGCCGGTTTCATCCGTGCTGACTACAGAAATAGCGTGTGCGCCCTCATCCAGTACCGGATCTGGCGTATAGCTCCACTGTCCGTTCGCGTCTATCGGCAGAGTAGCCAGCACTGTACCGTTATCAGAAATGGTTACAGTGCCATTTGCCGGGCCCGTTCCCTGCAGGACCGGCGTGTTGTCACGGATAGCGGCCCCGTCTGTTACCGTTACCAGCGTGCTGCCGCTGTTATCGGTGATCTGCAGCGTGCTGTCGACCGGTGGCAGATCGGCTTCAATCGTCAGCGTAAAGGCGTCGGTAGCCGGGCTGACGTTACCCGCCGCATCGGTCACGGTAAACGTAAAGCTATGCTCGCGGTTTGACAGCGCAGCGTCTGGCGTAAAGCTCCAGCTGCCGTTTTCGTCAGCGGTGGCCGTTCCCAGCAGCACGTTGTCGTCATAGACCGTTATCGTGCTGCCCGCCTCCGCCGTGCCGCTGAAGGCCGGGAGATTATCATCAGTGATCGCGCCTGACGTCAGCGGACCTTCAGCGCCGCCGACGCTGTCGGTAACAAGCAGATCGTCAATTGCCTCCGGTGCCACCGTGTCGATAGTGATGGTAATCGGGCCGGTAACCGGGCCGGCGGTGCCCGCCGCGTTGCTGACCGAGACGCTGAAGGCATAGGTTGCATCGTCCAGCGCTGCGGATTCATAACGCCAGACGCCATTCTCACCCACGGTTGTGGTGCCAACGATGGCTCCATCCTGAATGATATTCACTACCGTGCCGGCGACGCCGGTTCCGCGCAGCACCGGCGTGCTGTCACTGGCGAAGCCGTTGTTCGCGACCAGCACCGGCGTGGTGCTGGCGTTGTTGTAGATATCAAAGCTCAGCACCGCGGCTGGCGTACTGGTATCGACCGTAAAGCTGACCGTCGACGCCACCTCGCTGACGTTGCCCGCTACATCGGTGGCGGTCACCGTCAGGGTGTGCGCCCCCTCAGCCAGCGCGCTGGTGTTGAGGCTCCAGGCCCCCTGAGGATCGGCGGTGGTTCTGCCAACCTCCTGCGCACCGTCATACACAATAATGGTCGCTCCTGCCTCTGCGGTACCGCTGATGAGCGGCGTCGCATCAGGAGTTACGCTGTTGCTATTGATGGTTACCGGCGTCGCTTGTATATCATTCTGCAGCAGCAGATCGCCTGCCGGCTGCGGCGCAGTGGCATCAATATTGATGGTCAGCGCACCGGACGGTGCGCTGACGTTGCCCACTTCATCGGTGACCGTGGCGCTCAGCGTGTGCTGGCCGTCGGTCAGTACCGGTGAGCTGAAGCTCCAGCTGCCGTCGCCGTCCGCCGTCACCGAGCCAATCACCACTCCGCCGTCATACAGCGTAATCAGGCTGTCGGGTTCCGCGGTGCCGCTCAGCAGTGGCGTATTGTCCGTGGTCAGCGCGCCGTTTGTCAGAGGCTGCGGTGTCGTACCGTTGTCGTTACTGACCACCAGCGATGTGGCATCCGGCAGCGTGGCGTCCACGGTAAAGGCGACAGGAGCAGAAGCCGGACCGGTGTTACCGGCCGTATCGGTCACCGTGGTGGTGAGGCTGTAGCTGCCATCGTCCAGCTGCGGCAGCTGATAGCTCCACTGTCCGTTACTGCCGGTGGTCACGCTGGCCAGTATTGCGGTTCCGTCCAGAATCGTTACCACGCTGCCCGGCTCTGCGGTGCCGCTGAGGAACGGCGTATTATCCGTGGTGATGCTGCCGCTGGCGATAGCCACCGGCGTGGTGCCGTCGTTGTTCGTCAGCGCGATGTTCGCTGCCACCGCCGGCGGCGTGGTATCAACGATCGCACTGAAAGTCACCGGTGCGCTGACGTTACCAAGCGTATCGGATGCCGTGGCGGTAAAGGTGTAGCTGCCGTCCGCCAGCGCGGTGGCAGGCGTAAAGCTCCAGCTTCCCTGTCCGTTTACCGTGGTGGAACCCAGCAGCGTACCGCTCTGATCGGTAAGGGTAATAATGCTGCCCGCATCCCCGCGACCGCTGAACAGCGGCGTGCCATCATTAGTGAGGCCCCCGTTGGGAACGGCTACCGGCGCAGTGCCGTTATCATTACTCAGCGTCAGCTGCGTAACGGCGGAAGGCGCCGTGGTGTCCACGGTAAAGGCGATCGGCGCACCCGGCGCGCTGCTGTTACCGGCAGCATCGGTGACCGTCACGCTCAGGCTGTGCGGGCCGTCGCTGAGGATCGGCGAGAAGCTCCAGTTACCCTGTGCATCGGTCGTGGTGGTACCGAGGATCAGATTGCCATCAGACACGACGATGGTGCTGCCAGGCTCTGCGCGACCGGAGAACTCAGGCGTGTTGTCACCGGTGGTGGAGCCGGATGTAATCGCCTGCGGCGTAGCGCCATTGTTGTTCACCAGCGCGATCTCAGTGGCCGCAGCCGGTGCGACCGTATCCACGGTAAAGGTGATTGTGGGCGAAGCGGGGCTGGTGTTCCCGGCTGCGTCGCTGACAACGGTGCTCAGGTTATGCTCGCCCTGCGTAAGCGCGCCGGTCGTGAACTGCCAGCTGCCGCTGCTGTTCACGGTAACCGAACCGATTTGCGTAGCGCCGTCATAGATCAGCACCACGCTGCCCGGCTCGGCTGAACCGATCAGCTGCGGCGTCGCGTCGTTGGTCACGTCACCGCTGTTGATCGGCACCAGCGTACTGCCTTCATTGTTGTTAACCAGCACGTTCTGCGCTGCTTCCGGTGCCTGCGTATCCACGTTAATCGTGGTTACGGCCGAGGCCGGACTGACGTTGCCCGCTGGCGTCGTCTCCGTAATGCTCAGCGCATAGCTGCCATCATCCAGGGCTGCGGGCGTATACTGCCAGCCGCCATCGCCACCGGCTACCACGCTGCCGATAGCCGTGCCGTCATTATAAATAGTGATGAGACTGCCGGCGGCGGCCGTACCGCTGAGCTGCGGCGTACTGTCGCTGGTGTAGCCGTTACTGGCAACCGGCACGCCTTCGCCGGAAGTGACGGAGAAAGCAGGTGCAGCCGGCACGCTGGTATCCACCGTCAGGGTCACAGAGTTGCCTGTAGCGCTGACGTTGCCTGCGGCGTCGGTCGCGGTGGCCCGTAAGGTATGTGCGCCATCGGTCAGGACCGTGTCGCTAAAGCGCCAGGCCCCGTCTGCGTCTGCCCGGACAGAGCCGATAGCGGCTGTTCCGTCATAGAGCGTTACCAGGCTACCTGCCTCAGCGCTGCCGCTCAGCACCGGTGTGGCGTCGTTGGTGACGCCGGTGATCGGTACGTTATTGTCATCCCTCGCGGTCAGGTCGACTACGGCGCCAGGGGCTGTGGTATCGATGGTGAAGTTATATGCAGAGGAGGCCGCGCCGGTGTTACCGGCGGCGTCAGTCACTCGCGTGGTCAGGCTGTAATCGCCCTCAGCCAGCGGCGCATCCGGCGTAAAGCGCCAGCCGCCGTCACTGCCTGCAGTAACGCTGCCCAGTACTTCGCCGTTGTTATACACGGTCACGATGCTGCCCGCTTCCGCCGTGCCGCTTACCACCGGCAAGGTGGTATTAGTCGCACCGGCCTCATCGACAGGGCGCGCCACGCCGCCCGCCTCATTGCTGACCTGCAAAGCCTCTGCAGCTTCGGGTGCCGTTGTATCAATGGTGAAATTCAGCGGTGCCGATGGCGCGCTGACGTTGCCCGCCGGATCGGTAACGGTAGTGGTCAGGCTGTAATCGCCCTCAGGCAGCGGTGCCTCTGGCGTGAAGCTCCAGCTGCCGTCTGTACCGGCGGTTACGCTGCCCAGCACCGTGTCGCCATTGGAAACGGTGATCAGCGCACCCGGTTCGGCGCTGCCGCTCAGCACCGGCGACGTCGTGTTGGTCACGCCGTTATCAACCGGCAATGGCGTTTCGCCGTCGTTGTTACTGAGCTGCAGCTCGCCTGCCGCCGCTGGCGGAATAGTATCAACGGTAAACACCAGCGCAGCAGAAGGCTCGCTGACGTTACCCGCCGGGCTGGTTACCGTAGCCGTCAGGCTGTGCGGACCCTCGCTCAGCGGCGACTCTGGCGTAAAGCGCCACGTGCCGCCGTCATCCACGACCACGCTGCCCAGCACCGTGGTGCCGTCAAGTACCGTTACCGTGCTGCCCGCAGCCGCCGTGCCGCTCAGCACCGGGGTAGTATCACTGGTAGTCCCGTTGGTGACCGTCACCAGCGTGCCGCTGCTGTCATTACTCAGCACCAGATCGTCCGCCACAGGCGGCGGCGTGGTTTCAACCGTAAAGTTAAGCGGTTCAGACTCATCGCCGCGGTTACCCGCCGCATCCGTGACCGTAGTGGTCAGGCTGTGCGGTCCGGCTGCCAGCGGCGTTTCCGGCGTAAAGCGCCACGCTCCGGTGCCGTCAGCGCTGACGCTGCCCAGCAGCGTGCCGTTATCATAGACGCTGACCGTGCTGCCTGGCTCAGCGCTGCCGCTCAGCGCCGGCGAGGTGTCGTTAGTTACGCCGCCGGCGTTGATGGCGTTACCGTTTTGATCGTTACTCAGCTGCAGGCCGCCTGCCGCAACGGGCGGTGTAGTATCAATGGTCAGCACCAGCGGTGCAGAAGGCGCACTGCTGTTCCCTGCCGGTGAGGTGGTGACGGCCGTCAGGCTGTGCTCGCCATCTGCCAGCGGTTCGTCTGGCGCAAAACTCCAGCTTCCCCCCTCTCCCACGGTAACGGAGCCCAGTACCTCATCCCCATCTGAAATTGTCACCACGCTGCCTGCGGCCACGCCGCTGCCGCTCAGCAGCGGCGTGGCGTCATTCGTCAGACCGTTGTTAACCGGAACCGGCGTAGTACCTTCATCGTTAGCCGCCTGCAGAGCAGCGGGTGCCGCTGGCGCAGTCGTATCGATGGTAAACACCACTGCCGTGGACGCTGCCCCGCTGTTGCCAGCCGGATCGGTGACAACCGTGGTCAGGCTATGTTCACCCGGCTGCAGTACCGGTGAGGTAAAGCTCCAGCTGCCGTCGCTACCGGCGGTGGTGCTGCCCAGCACGTTACCGTTATCAGAAACGGTGACGGTACTGCCTGGCTCAGCGCTTCCGCTGAGTACCGGCTTAGTGCTGTTAGTGATGCCGGTGATTTCGTTACCGTTTTGCCCGTTGCTCAGCAGCAGATCGCTGGCGATCGCGGGTGCAGTAGTGTCGATCACCACGCTGACCGGGGCACTGGCCGGCCCGGTGTTGCCCGCCGTATCGGTTACGGTGGTGGTAAGCGCGTGCGCGCCTTCATCCAGCGGCTGCGGCGGCGTAAAGCTCCAGCTGCCGTCGCCGCCCGCCACGGTACTGCCCAGAACGTCGCCATTATCAGAAACGGTGATGACGCTGCCCGGCTCGGCGCTGCCGCTGAGGGTCGGCGTGGTTTCATTCGTGGCACCGCCCGCCGGCAGCGCGTTACCCTCCTGGTTGTTCAGCTGCAGACCGCTGGCGGCGGCCGGTGGCTGCGTGTCTACCGTTACCGCCACCGGTGCAGAAGCGGGGCCGGTATTGCCGGCCGCATCGGTGACCGTGCTGGTCAGCGCGTGTTCGCCATCGCTGAGCGGCGGCGTGGTATAGCTCCAGTTGCCCTGAGCATCCGTGGTGGCGGTGCCAAGCACCGTATCACCGTCGCGGACGGTCACCGTGGAGCCAGGCTCCGCGGTGCCGCTCAGCGTCGGCGTAGTGAGACTGGTGCTGCTGCCTGGCGTAACCGGATCGCCATTTTCATTGCTGAGCTGAACGCCGGACGGCGCGGCGGGCACGCTGGTATCGATGGTGATATTGATAACCGATGAGGAGGTCTCCGCCCCCGCTGCGCTGGTGGCAACCGCCCGGAACGCATAGGGGCCGTCGGCTAACGCGGCAGGCGTAAAGCGCCACTGGCCGTCACCGTCTGCGACGACGCTGCCCAGTAGCGTAGTACCGCTATAGAGTCTGACCACGTCGCCAGCGGTGGCGACGCCGCTCAGCACCGGGGTGTTATCGCCGGTGCTGTCGTTATCTGCCAGCGTAACCAGCGTGCTGCCGCTGTCATCTGTTACCTCCAGTGAGCTGGTTGCCGGCACGCTGCCGGCATCAATCGCCAGCGTAAACGCCGGTGACGCCGGGCTGACGTTCCCTGCAGCGTCGGTCACGGTGGTGGTAATGTTATGCTGACCGTTGCTCAGCGCCGGCAGCGTCAGGCTCCAGCTGCCGTTGCTATCCACAACGGCGCTGCCCAGCAGCACGTCGCCGTCATAAATGCGCACCACGCTGCCCGCTTCGGCCGTGCCGCTCAGCGTCGGCGTGTTGTCATCGGTGAGCTGGCCTGAAGTCAGCGGGCCGGTACTAGCGCCTGCGTTATCAGTGACCTGCAGATTGCTGACCGCCGCTGGTGCGACTGTATCTACGGTAAAATTCAGCGGCGCAGAGACGGGGCTGCTGTTGCCAGCCAGATCGGTCACGGTGGTGGTCAGGCTGTGGCTGCCCTCACCCAGCTGCGGCGTAGTAAAGCGCCAGCTGCCGTCGCTGTTGGTGGTCACGCTGCCCAGCACGGTGTCGCCATCACGAATCGTCACCAGCGCACCCGGTTCCGCCGTGCCACTCAGCACCGGCCGGGCATCGTTAACGGTGCTCTCCGGCGCGATATTGACTACGGTGCTGCCGTCACTGCCGGTTAGCGTCAGCGCATCAGCCGCTGCCGGTGCCACGCTGTCGACGGTGATATTCAGCGGCGCGCTTTGCGTGACGTTGCCTGCGCCATCGGTAGTACGCAGGTAGAAACTGTGCAGCCCCTGGAACAGACCGCGCAGGGCAAACGACCACTGGCCGTTGCTATCGGCGACAACGCTGCCGATTTCAGTGTTTCCGTCAAAGAGTGTAATCAGGTTGCCCGGCGTGCTGACGCCGCTTAGCGTTAACTCCTCGCTGCGCGTGGTCGCGCCGTCGGTCAGCGGCTGCAGCGTATTATCACCGGTGCTTACCGCTTCCAGCGGCGTGGTCGCTGGCGGCAGATCCGCCTGGACGTTAAGCGTGAAAGGTGTGCTGGCCGGACCAATGTTACCGGCCGCGTCAGTGCTGATAACGGTGAAGCTGTGCGCGCCGTTGCTGAGCGCAGGGGTGGTAAACTGCCAGCTGCCGTTAACGTCAACCAGGGCCACACCAAGCAGTACGTCACCATCGTAGATGCTGACCGAGGCGCCCGGCTCCCCGCTGCCGCTCAGCACGGGCGTATTGTCATCAGTAGTGGCGTTTTGCGCCAGCTCAACCTGGCTGTCGCCCGCGTCGTCAAAGACCCGCAGATCGGTTATCGCCTCCGGAGCCGTGGTATCAACCGTCAGCTGCAGCGGAGCGGAAGCGGGGCCGGTATTGCCTGCCGCATCCGTCACGGTAGTAGTAAGAGTATGGCTGCCTTCACTCAGCACCGGGGTGGTAAAACTCCAGCGCCCGTCGCTGTCTGCGATAGCGCTGCCCAGTACCGTCGTGCCGTCACGTACGGTGATGACGCTGCCTGGTTCAGCGCTGCCGCTTAACACCGGCGTGGTATCACGGGTCACGCCATTCGTGGCAATTGGCGCGAGCGGGCCGCTGCTGTCGCTGCTGAGCAGCAGATCGCTGGCGACGGCTGGCGGCACCGTATCAATAGTAATGGTCAGCGTAACGGATGATGTGCTATTTCCGGCGGCATCGGTGGCTACCGCGCGGAAGGCGTAGCTGCCATCCGGCAGCGCTGCAGGCGTAAAACTCCACTGCCCGCTTGCGTCGGCAAGCGTGCTGCCAAGTACGGTAGTGCCGTTATAGAGCGTAACCAGCTCATTGGCGCCCGCCAGCCCGCTCAGGGTTGGGGTGGTGTCACGCGTGCTGGACCCGTCCGGCAGCGTACGCAGCGCAGGGCTGCTGTCATCGGTGATTTCCAGCGTGCTGCTGGTAGGTGCGATGCCGGCGGCGACATTGATCACGAATCCGCTGGTGGCGGGACTAACATTGCCTGCCGCATCGGTGACCGTCACGCTTAGCGTGTGGCTGCCGTTATTCAGTGCCGGTGTGGTAAAGCTCCAGCGCCCGTCTGCTCCCGCCGTGACGCTGCCAAGCAGAACGGAACCGTCATACACTTTAACCACGGCTCCCGCTTCCGCCGTACCGGTCAGCGTTGGCGTATTGTCATCGGTGGTTTGCCCGTTGAGTAACGGCCCCTGGCTGCTGCCGACATTGTCGCTGACCACGATATTTCCGGCCGGATCGGGTGCGGTGGTGTCGCCGTTACCAGGATTGCCGCCACCGTTGCCGGGATCGCCGCCGCCAGGATTGTTGCCTCCGTTACCGGGATTAGTGCCGCCGCCGGAATTACCCGTATCGTCATCGCCACCGCCACCGCCGCCACCGCCGCCGGTCGCAAACAGCGCCCCGATACCGGCCAGAGCCGCGCCGCCAATACCGAATGCGGCAATCGTGCCGTTATCCGTTACGTTTTCTGCCAGCAGACCTTCAGTGCTGTCGATCGACACATACTGAAAGCCCTCTGTGCCGGGATCTTCAACCCACCAGAGCGCACCGCGCTCGTCCTGCAGGACCAGATCGCTGTCGCCATTAGCGCTGTAAAAATCATGAATAACAAGTGTTTCACCTGATTTAGTGGTTACGACTAAATCATTACCATTGCGTGTGAAAGCCTTAATGTCAGCCTGATTCAGGTTAAGTTTAACCACACTGGGTGCGTTCAGCGTAACCTGAGTACCGCTCACTTCGTTAGCAATCGTCCCACCTTTGGGCGTGATAGAAATATTGTTCATGTTATCGGGATCCCGCGCAGATATAAGTTTATGAGCGTTACTGGCACGCCCGGTATCATCAGATACCGCTTGCTATCGCAAGTAATTCAGTGAATTACTTACATCCTTCATCGGCCGTTCTTATTCCGGTAAAAGAGTAAGAACAGCGCTGAACAGGTTTAATTGCGGATTCAGAAAGGACATCAGGCGTTATGCGGAATACAGAAGCGTGATTCAGAAATGAATATAAGCGCAGCAGGCACGCTTACCTTTTCAGCTGAAATGACTTTCTGCGCAGACCATAATCGCAAAGCTGTGTGCTGAATTACGCAAATAAATCATCAAGATAAACACTCTGCCAGTGGTAACCCTGCATGCCATAAACGGGCTTATGCGCAAGCAGATCCACATAGTGCTGATTTTCAACCCCCTCAACAATGACGCCGCGGCATAATTGATTAAGGTGATTAAGCAGAATGTCAAAGGTGCGGTCTTCGCTGAATTGCCAGAAAAACGCTTTATCAATCTTGACGATCTCAAATATTCCGCTGTCAAGCATGGTCAGGCTTGAATAACCCGGACCAAAATTGTCTAGCCAGAGAGGAGCCGGCGTAATTTTCGCTACGCCTTTAAGGGTCAGCAGATCCTCACTATTAAAACGCGAGGTGAAAAATGCAGAGATTTCCAGCCGCAATAATGCAACAGACGCCAGTTTTTCCTGAATGACTTCGTCTGCAAATATGCCGGCAACAATATCTCTGTCTACGTTTACGCTGATAACCTGGTTAAACCCCTGCTGACTAAGCTGAATAATATTTTCGACCTGGTGAAGGAATAGCTGCCATTTCTCATCGGCAGAAAGCAGAGAGAAAAAATGCTCTTCTCTGTCGGGATTGCGTTGTGTAGTTGTCGCTTTTTTTTCTTTAAAACGTGTCAGCAGCTCCCATGAAGTCACCTCTCCGGTCAGACTATGAACGGGTTCCAGCAAGAAAACCGGATTAAAACGCTCGGTCATGGCACCCTTCCTGAAGACGCTGCTGATAAGACTCTAAATATCAGATTTATTCATGTTATCTGAAATCGAAACATCGACAAAAATTACTATAGCAACTGGAGATTAGCCTGCAATTTACATTTTGAAAAATAGTTTTCAGCTAAAAATGGCCCTGAAATGATAGCTAAAACCAATCATTTTCTGACAACCGTTCCGGTAATATTCTATAACTGGCGCCTGTAAATAAGCCTATTCTCTTGCACTGCGCGAGCATCAGCGCCTCAATTAGCGTTATATTGCTGATTTTAAGTTAAATTAATGTTAAGGCGCAGCGTTATTAGCGTTCCACTTTAGCAATAACCGGCTATTTTTCAGGAAGCCTGGCGCCAGTAAATGCGCCAGATGCATCACGGCTAAAAGCATCTCTTATTTATTAAAAACATAAATAAATTATGATTTAAGGATAAGCGAAACATAAAAAAATTTATCAATACATAAGAAAATGCAGTGCCAGAGCGAGCGATACCGGCAGAGGATATTGATTTTTAAGCCAAATTG
>JAAIGF010288423.1_pt1 | contig 19299 bp, 22 predicted proteins | sample 6487441 | NCBI WGS metagenome assembly JAAIGF01 (sample SAMN13974129, study PRJNA590717) | phyllosphere metagenome | biome: pepper field; feature: multiple bacterial spot infested pepper fields; material: pepper leaves; isolation source: leaves from pepper fields | host: Capsicum annuum ... | reverse complement strand
TCGCGGCTGTCGATCAGCCAGCGATAGGCCTGCAGCAGAACGGCTGGACCGAGGTAGCGGTCGCCATTCCACCAGTAGCTGGGACAGGATGTGGAGCAGCAGGCGCACAGAATGCACTCATACAGACCATCCAGCTTGAGACGGTCTTCATGGCTCTGCTTCCATTCCTTGGCAGGCGTCGGAGACACCGTCTTCAGCCATGGCTCGATGGAACGGTGCTGCGCGTAGAAGTTCGACAGATCCGGAACCAGATCCTTGACCACAGGCATATGCGGCAGAGGATAGACCTTCACCGTGCCGTTGATCTCTTCCATGCCCTTGGTGCAGGCGAGCGTATTCGTGCCGTCGATGTTCATTGCGCAGGAACCGCAAATGCCTTCGCGACAGGAACGGCGCAGCGTCAGCGTCGGGTCGATATTGTTCTTGATGTACAAAAGTGCATCGAGAACCATCGGGCCGCAATCATCGACATCGATGTAATAAGTATCGATACGCGGGTTCTGGCCGTCGTCAGGGTTCCAGCGATAGACCCGGTACTCGCGAACATTCTTCGCGCCCGCCGGCTTCGGCCAGACCTTACCTTCGGTCATCTGAGAGTTTTTGGGGAGAGCAAGTTCAACCATGTCCAATTCCTCTCAAATCAATACACGCGAGCCTTAGGCTCGATCTTTTTGGGATCGATACCATCGGCGATGAGTTCGGTGTGGACCGGGCGGTAGTCGAGCTTAACGTCGCCTTCAGGGCTTACCCAGGCAAGCGTATGCTTGCGCCAGTTGACGTCGTCGCGACCGGCAAATGCGCCTTCGGTGAAGTCTTCACGCGCATGGCTGCCACGGCTCTCCTTGCGGGCTTCCGCGCCGTAAACCGTGGTGATGGCGTTGGCCATCAGGTTTTCCAGTTCCAGCGTTTCCACCAGATCAGAGTTCCAGACCATGGAGCGGTCCGTAACCTTGATATCCGGCAATTCCTTCCAGATGGCAGACAGACGCTGGCAACCGCTTTCCAGCGATTCCTGCGTGCGGAACACGGCTGCATCTTCCTGCATGGCACGCTGCATCTTGTCGCGCAGCACCGCAGTCGGCGTGCTGCCGTTGGCAAAGCGCAGACGGTCGAAGCGTTCCATGATCTTGTCGCAGGCAACCGTGTTGAGGGCCGGAACCGGCTCATCGCGATTGATGACCTGAGCAGCGCGAATGGCAGCCGCACGACCGAAGACCACAAGGTCGATCAGCGAGTTGGAACCGAGACGGTTCGCACCGTGCACGGAGGCGCAACCGGCTTCACCCACAGCCATCAGGCCGGGCGAGATGCGGCCCGGATTTTCGCTGTCGGCGTTCAGCACTTCACCCCAATAGTTGGTCGGAATGCCGCCCATATTGTAGTGAACCGTCGGCAGAACCGGGATCGGCTCGCGCGTCACATCGACGCCTGCGAAAATCTTGGCACTTTCCGAAATACCGGGCAGACGCTCATGCAGAACAGCCGGATCGAGATGATCCAGATGCAGGAAGATGTGGTCCTTGTTCTTGCCAACGCCACGGCCTTCGCGGATTTCCATGGTCATGCAGCGGGACACGACGTCACGCGATGCCAGGTCCTTGGCAGATGGTGCGTAACGCTCCATGAAGCGCTCGCCCTCGGAGTTGACGAGGTAACCGCCCTCACCGCGCGCACCCTCGGTAATCAGGCAGCCTGCGCCGTAAATACCGGTCGGGTGGAACTGAACGAACTCCATGTCCTGAAGCGGAAGACCGGCGCGCGCGATCATGCCGCCGCCATCACCCGTGCAGGTGTGCGCGGAAGTAGCGGAGAAGTAAGCGCGGCCGTAACCGCCGGTCGCCAGAACGACCATCTTGGCCGAGAAACGGTGGATGGTGCCGTCATCGAGGTTCCAGGCAACGACGCCCGTGCAGCGACCGTCATCGGACATGATGAGATCGAGCGCGAAATATTCGATGAAGAATTCAGCATTGTTGCGCAGCGACTGGCCGTAAAGCGTGTGCAGAATGGCGTGGCCGGTACGGTCGGCAGCAGCGCAGGTGCGCTGTACCGGCGGGCCTTCACCGTAATTCTGCATGTGGCCGCCGAACGGGCGTTGGTAAATCTTGCCTTCGGCATTACGCGAGAAGGGAACGCCGTAGTGCTCAAGCTCATAGACCGCCTTCGGCGCTTCCATGGCGAGATACTGCATGGCGTCCACGTCGCCCAGCCAATCGGAGCCCTTTACGGTGTCGTAAAGGTGCCACTGCCAACAGTCGGGCGTCATGTTGACGAGCGAAGCGGCAATGCCGCCCTGCGCTGCAACGGTGTGTGAACGGGTTGGGAAAACCTTGGTGATGCAGGCGGTCTTGAAACCCTGCTCGGCCATGCCGAGCGTTGCGCGCAAGCCTGCGCCGCCAGCACCCACGACGATCACGTCATAGGAGTGGTCGACGTAAGTATAGGCCTTACCGTTCTGAGAAGGTGAACTGATCGATGCCATGACGGTTTATCCTGCGAATGCGATTTTCAGAACGGCGAAGAGACAGAGACCGCCTACGACCACCGCGAAGAAGATATTGAGCATCAGAAGAACGAGCTTCGGAACTTCCGCATGCACATAGTCTTCGATGATGACCTGCATTCCGAGCTTCATATGGATAAGGCCCGAGATGACGACCAGTCCCATGATGACTGCGACCAGCGGGTTCGACAGGGCCGAAACGACAACTTCGTAAGGTGCGCCGCCATAGATGACCAGAAAGCCGACGAAGAAGATCAGGAGCGGAACATTGGCCACAGCTGTCAGCCGCTGACGCCAGAAATGTTCCGTGCCTTCCTTGGCGGAACCGAGACCGCGAACCTTGCCGAGAGGTGTACGCATATCCATGATAATATCTCCTCAGCGCACGATCAGGGCGACAACCCAGATCAGCGCGGTCAGACAGATCGAAACGACGAAGGATGCCTTGGCAAGCTTTGTGGTAAAATGCTTCTCGAAGCCGTGTCCGAGATCCCACATGAAGTGACGCAGGCCGCCGAGCATGTGGTGAACCAGTGCCCAGGTGTAGCCAACGAGGATGAGCTTGCCGATGAGCGTACCCATGGCCCACTGAACCCATGCATAAGCATCGACGCCGGACGCAGTTGCGATCAACCACCAGGCGACCAGAAGCGTGCCGAAATACAGGGCACCACCCGTGACGCGATGGATGATCGATGCCACCATTGTCGGGATGGGCTTGTAGATTTGAAGATGCGGCGACAGCGGCCGATTATTTGTCGTATTCGCCATATGAACCTCACGGCGTTTCCTGGCGCGACTTGAAGCCGGCGCCCCCAAAACAACGCACATGACGAAAGAATGTGCATTGCACCAACCGCGACCTTTAATCGCACGAGCGCATCACGACAAGCACAATCGGCAGCCGTTTTGAATTTAATCGATTGTGTTATGAAATTTCTGCGTGATTTTTTGGATCGAAAATAAAATAGCAAGCGTTTCCAATTGAGAAAAGGATTAATTTCTTACGTAAGCGTAAGAAATTTGACGCACTAATTTTCACGAGTAGCGACAAAATCCAGAGGGAGAAACTCATGTTCAAGCGCGTTCTTTTGTCCGTAACAACCGTCTTCACTGCAGTTTGTTCCGGCTTTATTCCGGCGAAGGCGGGTGACTATTACAGCCATTCTCATGGACCGCGCCCCCATTGGCAAGCGAAACAATCGGTCGTTGGCGGCGATGGCCTGCCCTCTTATGTGAGCCGGATCGGAACCTATGCGGGGGGAATTTCCGCGGTACGCTTCAAGCGAAATGGAATTTACTTTTCTGCCGACGGTGGCGGCGCATACCTTCCCGTGCCGGGCCGGATCGACGCAATTGGACCTCGCATCATTCACGTGAATAAGCGCAGTGTGGACGCTAATTGTTCTTACGAGGCAGGGGTTTGCGTGATCAGACCGTGATCGGCGTTTCGCTCACGTAAAACGCCAGACGGTCGTTTTCTTGACATCGCTGTCTTCCAGCGCCCGCGTGACGGGCACTTGGTAGGTGGCACAGGCTTCAAGCTGCGCTTTCGGCAAATAGGCCCGCCCGGGGTCTCCGACCAGAACGCGGATGCCCTTGGAGGCAAGCGAAGAAAGCCAGGGAAGTAGTGCCCCGGCGAAATCCCGATCGTAAAACACGTCACCGGCCAGCAGCACATCGGCAGCAATCTCTTCGCCGATAATATTTGCAGAAGAGGCCTTGAGCTGGACGCCGTTGATCGCGGCATTCATGAGAATAGCGCTTTTCGCCCAAGGGTCGATATCCACTGCCAGAACCTCGGTAGCACCGGTCATGGAGGCTGCAATTGCGACGACCCCTGACCCACTGGCAAAATCGACCACGCGCTTGCCCGCCACCTCGTCAGGATGATCGAGAATATAGCGCGCAAGCCCCTGCCCGCCTGCCCATGCAAAGGCCCAGAAAGGCGGCGGCAAGCCGATCTCCTCCAGTTCCTCTTCCGTCTTCAGCCACAGTTCATGTGCTTCGCTTGCCAGATGCAGCCGGATTTCCGGCACATGCGGCGGCGACATGACGCTTGTATTGGAGCGGATGAATTCTTCGGGATCGGTTTTCAAGAAGAGCCTTTCGAGTTGACGTGTAGAGGCTGTTGCAATCAAGCCCGAAAGGTAGCGATATTAGTCGGACGAGCGTGGCGGATCTTTGAGCTCTGCCATCCGGCAGACCTCGAAATATTCCTCTTCGGTCACCGGCTGCACGGAAAGGCGCATGGAGGTGACGAGCGACATTTCGGAAAGGTTCGGATTGGCCTTGACCGCTTTCAGAGATACCGGCTTCGGCACATCGCAGACGGCCTTAATATGCACGCAGTCCCAGCGCGCATCGCCCTCGGCAGATGAATCCGGTTTCGACAATTCGCAGACTTCCACGATGCCGACGACTTCGAGACCTTCGTTGGAATGATAGAAGAAACCTTTATCACCAAGCTTCATGGCGCGCATATTGTTGCGGGCCTGATAGTTGCGCACGCCGGTCCATTCCTCGCCAGCTTGGCCCTTGGCCTTCTGCTGTTCCCAGGACCATGTGTCGGGTTCGGATTTGAAAAGCCAATAATTCGCCATGCTCTTCATGCTCCCGGATTGTTGAAAACCCAATTATAAGGCCTCACATCCACGCTCTCGAACAGGCCAGCCTTGGCGTAAGGATCGGCATCCGCCAAAGCGCGCGCCGCATCGATATCAGCGGCTTCGACAATGACGAGGCTGCCATTCGGCTTGCCATCCGCATCCAGAAAAGGACCGGCGATCTTCAGCGTGCCCTCGGCATTGAGCTTATTGAGATGCTCCAGATGGGCTGGGCGCGTGTACATACGCACGTTCAAATGGCCGGGCTTATCCTTGCAGATGAAGGCAAACAGCATTTTCGTCTCCTCTTGTGTCCATCCACTATTCGGTGGTGATGGGCCGTGTCATCAATTGTTGCATGGCGGTGCGAATATCCAGACGCCCGTCGATGATGGCCGCGACAGCATCCGTAACCGGCATCTCGATGCCCCTCTCCGCCGCCAGACGGGATGCGACGGAGGCCGCATAGGCGCCTTCCACCAGCCCGCCATGAAAGGCACCGGGATTGCCCCCCTGCCCAAGCGAAATGCCGAAGCGCAGATTGCGCGACTGATGGCTCGTCGCGGTAAGGACGAGATCGCCAAGACCCGAAAGCCCGCGCACCGTATCCGCCATGCCACCCATGGCGACAACGAGCCGGGACATTTCCGCAAGCCCGCGCGAAATGAGGGCGGCCCGGGCGGAATCTCCAAGCCCCGCGCCTTCGACTATACCCGCCGCGATGGCCAGCACGTTTTTCAAGGCTCCGCCGAGTTGAACGCCGATACGGTCCGTCGAAGCATAGAGCCTGAATGTCTGGCCGGAAATCGTCTGCGCCAGCCGCTCCGCAATTCCAGAATCGCGAGCAGCAATGGCCATGGCGGTCGGAAGCCCCTTGGCGATATCCGAGGCGAAACCGGGACCGGAGAGAACGCCAACCGCATGATGCGGCAGTTCTTTTTCAAGAACATCCGTCAGCAGCTGCCCCGACGACCGGTCGATGCCCTTGGCGCAAGTGACGATTACGGCATCCTTAGCCAGATAAGGACCGTAGTGACGCGCCGCATCTGCTTGAGCCTGCGAAGGCATGGCGAAAAGGACGATGCCCGCATTTTGCAGGATCTCAGGGTCGGCGGAATATTTCAGCGTATCGGGCAGCTCGATGCCGGGAAGCGCAGCATCATGCACGCCATCCGCCTGCAAATCCGCGATCAGCGCAGGATCGCGCCCGAGCAATGTCACATCGTGGCGATTTTCCAGCGCGACGACAACCGCAATCGCCGTTCCAAACGCACCGGCACCGATGACGACAACGTTTTCGCGCGTGCTCATGCCTTCGCTCCCCGCTTGCCGAAGCCGATCAATGTCTGCGCCTGCGCATCGAGCGGCCAGCGCGAACGCGGCTGCGTATCGAGACTATCGGGCTCCATGCCCTCCGCCATGCGCTCTAGCCCCGCCCATGCAATCATCGCCGCATTGTCGGTGCAGAGCTTGAGCGGCGGGGCGATGAAGCGGAATTTGTGCTTGTCGCAAAGGTCCTGAAGCGTGCGGCGGATTTCCTGATTGGCCGCCACCCCACCGGCAACGACGAGCGCTGACCCGCCCTCCACATTCGGGAAAGTCTCGGTAAAGCGCTGAAGCCCGCGCCCGATGCGATCCCTCAGCGTGCGGGAAACCGCCTTCTGGAAGGAGGCGCAAATGTCGGAAATATCCTGTTCAGATAGCGGCGCGATGGCGGTCGCCGCTTGCCGGACGGCGGTCTTAAGACCGGAAAAGGAGAAGTCGAGCCTCGCCTCACCCACCATGGGGCGCGGCAGGGGAAAGCGATCCGGATTGCCGTTCGCAGCAGCCTTTTCCACCGCAGGGCCGCCAGGATAGGGAAGACCAAGCAGCTTTGCTGTCTTGTCGAATGCTTCGCCCAGCGCATCGTCAATCGTCGTTCCCCAGCGCTCGTACTGGCCAACGCCACGAACGAGGATCAGCTGCGTATGGCCGCCGGAGACGAGCAGCATGAGATAAGGGAAAGAAAGACCGTCCGTCAGCCGTGCCGTCAGCGCGTGGCCTTCAAGGTGGTTGATGGCATAGAGCGGCTTGTTCGCCGCCCTGGCAATCGCCTTGCCCGTCATCAGACCGACGATCAGCCCGCCGATCAGGCCGGGACCCGACGTCGCGGCAACTGCGTCGATGTCCTTCAGCGTCACGCCAGCTTCCGCCAGCGCCTCATCGATCAGCGTATCGAGCGCCTCGACATGGGCACGGGCAGCGATTTCCGGCACGACACCGCCATAGGCGCTATGCTCTTCCAGCTGCGACAAAACGACGTCGGAGACGATCTCGCCACGGCCGTCAGCACGCCTGATCACAATGGATGCAGCGGTTTCGTCACAACTGGTCTCGATGCCGAGAATACGAAGAAAGGAGGTCATCAGCGGGTTCGTTGATTGCGGTGCTTTTGAAACTTAGGTACGAACACCTCCGGTAACAACGGATAGATACGGATGCAAACAAAACCTTTCCGAATCGGCACGCGCGGCAGCCCTTTGGCGCTGGCGCAGGCATTCGAAACGCGCGACCGGCTGGTGGCAGCGCATGGCTTGCCGCCGGAGATGTTCGAAATCGTGCCGCTTTCCACCAAAGGCGACCGCATGACGGACCGCCCACTGTCCGAGATCGGCGGGAAAGGCCTGTTCACGGAAGAGCTGGAAGCCCAGCTTCTTTCAGGCGACCTCGATTTTGCCGTTCACTCTTCCAAGGATATGGCAACGAAGCTACCGGAAGGCCTGCAGCTTTCCGCTTTTCTTCCCCGCGAAGATGTGCGCGATGCCTTCATTGGCAGAGCCGCGCCGCGCCTCATTGAACTCCCGCATGGCGCAACGGTCGGCTCCGCCTCTCTGCGCCGTCAGGCCCTGATCCGCCGCCTGCGTCCAGATATCAACGTCATCATTTTCCGCGGGCTGGTCGATACGCGCCTGCGCAAGCTGGAAGAAGGCCAGGCCGATGCGACGCTGCTCGCATTCGCCGGATTGAAGCGGCTGAGCAAGGAAGATGTGCCGACCGAGCTTCTGGACCCGACCGAATTTCCGCCCGCACCGGCGCAAGGCGCAATCGGCATAGAATGTCGTATCGGAGACGAGCGCGTCCACGATCTCCTCTCCGCCATCAATGACGTGCCGACCTATGATGCCGTTTCCTGCGAACGCGCGTTTCTCGCAGCACTTGATGGTTCATGCCGCACACCGATTGCGGGATATGCGACCTGCGAAGGTGATGAGCTTTATTTTCACGGCCTTATCCTGACACCTGATGGTCAGATAGAACACGGCGTGGAGGTTTCGGGCAAACGGTCCGAGGCGGACACATTCGGACGCAAGGCTGGCGAAAAAGTCCGCGCCGCTGCGGGCCCCGGTTTCTTTGAAAGCTGGACCTGACCATGCGCGTCGTCGTCACCCGTCCTGAACGTTCGGGGAAAAAGACGGCGGCGCATTTGCGCCAGCGCGGATATGATCCGGTTATGCTGCCGCTCACCTACCCCGTCTATCATCGCGAAGCTGTAAGGGACGCATTCCAACGGCCACCGGCAGCGCTGGCTGTGACCAGTGCCGAGGCCTTGCGCGCCTTGCAGACATTCGACCTCGATCTCGCCGATCAATTTCCACGCCCATTGTTTGCCGTCGGTGCAGCAACCGCATCCGTCGCCAACGACATGGGCTTCCAAAACATCCTCACCGGCGAAGGTGACGGGCGTGCCCTTGCGAAGCTCATAGAGAAAGCGAAGCTGGAAGGACCAGTGCTTTATCTGGCGGGAAGGCCGCGCGAAGGCGGGTTCGAGGAAACCTTGGCGTCTATAGATATCGAAATGAAGATTGCCGAAATCTACGAAATGCAGGCGGTGCCATGGAAAAGGGACGCCGTTGAAGCCGTTTTGCAAGAACCAGCCGATGCGGTTTTGCTTTATTCCAGAGAGACAGCGCGAATCTTCTTCGACCTTACAAATGCGATGACTCTCGACAATTTTCTCCACCACAGCGCATTCATCTGCATGAGCGAAAAGGTTCTCTCCGCCGTGCCCGAACGGTTTCATGAGAAAGCCGTCGCCAGCTCGGTGCCGAGCGAAGCAGCAATGTTCGAACTTCTGGACCGTCTTGCGGGAACCTAATTCCGTCTCGCCTCTTTCCTTTGCCACCATCACTGACTAGGTTTAGTTCGTGGCGACACTCCATGTCTTATGCAGGGCAAGAGGTATGTTGCCACCGCGACGCGAGCAACATGTAAGGCAGAATGAGGTTGTCATGGTATCGGGAAAGCCGCCACGCCACTCCAAGTCCAAAGCCGAGCCGGTCACGATAGACCTGGACGCCAAAGACGTGACGGATGTCAGCAAGGGAGGCGAGCCGACGACAGCCGATGCCCCCGCGAAAACCTCTCCAGTCGATGCAAAGCCGGCCTTAGCTGCTGACCCGATCAAGGACACCGCGAAGAAGGACGAGACGCCGAAGCCGATCTGGGACCAGCCGGTCAAGCCACCAATCGAACCCGAGCCCAATGTGAGCACGACGGAAGACGTTAAGCCCACAGCAACGGCAGCGGCATCATCCGGCGCTGAAAAGCTCTCCGCCACCGTTCCGCCGAAGCCTGCCTCCACCGAGAATAAGGCCGACCCGCTAAAGAGCGCTGCACCGAAAACCGACATTCCAAAAAGCGATCCGCTCAAGACCGAACCGCCCAGGACCCAAACTTCGGTGCCTCCATCTTCTGCGCGAAGTTCCGCAAGCGCCAGCGCAAGCAGTGCGACGTCCAGTGAAAAGAAGAGCGCTGGTAATTCCGGTCTGATCGCCGCTGGCATCGTTGGCGGCCTGATTGCGCTTCTTGCTGCCGGAAGCATGCAATATGCCGGATATCTGCCGCCCTTCTCATCCGGCGGCGGCTCTTCGGATGAACTGAATGCCCTGAAATCGCAGGTCGCCAATCTGCAGCAACAGGTAGCCAGCGCACCGCAGGCGGCTGGCGACACGTCTGCGCTCGAGCAGCGCATCGCCGCGCTGGAAAGCTCCACGTCCTCCAGCGGCGATCTTTCAGGGAAAGTGACGCAGCTTGAAAGCACGGTTGCTGCTCTTCAATCCGAGCGCTCCGCGCAAGATGAGAAGACGGCTGAACTGACGCGCCGCCTCACCGAGGCAGAAACCAAGATCAACGAGCCGCGCGATGATATAGAAGTTGCGCGCGCCATCGCTTCCGCTGGGCTGAAAGCCGCGATAGATCGTGGCGGTCCGTTTCTGACCGAGCTCGATACGCTTTCACGCGTGACGCCCGATGATCCTTCTATTCAATCCCTACGGCCATTCGCCAATACCGGTGTTCCCTCGCGCGCGGAACTGACCCGAAACTTCCCGGATGTGGCAAGCGCCATGCTGGATTCGTTGCGGCAGTCCGACCCCAACCAGAGCATCGTCGATCGCCTTGCCGAAAGCGCCATGTCGCTGGTCAAGGTGCGCCCTGTCGGTAATGTCGAAGGCGAAGGCGCAGAAGCGAAGATTGCCCGCATGGAAGACAAGCTTCGCAATGGCGACCTCAAGGGCGCCGCTTTGGAATGGGATGGCCTGCCGGAGCCTGCAAAGACGGCCTCCGCCGACTATAAGAAGTCTCTGGACGCGCGCATACAGGTGGAGGATCTGGTCAACAGTACCTTGACCCGCGCCATCACCACCACCGGCCAGCAGGGGTAAGACATGACCAGAATCGTTAGCTTCGTCGTCATCGTCCTCCTCATCGGCTTCGGTTTTTCCTGGCTTGCAGACCGCCCCGGCATCCTCGCGATCACCTGGCAGGGCCAGTTGATCGAAATGAGCCTCATGGTCGCCGCTTCCATGGTGGCAGCGCTCGTAGCCGTCGTCATGATCGTCTGGTGGATGTTCAACACCTTGTGGAACTCCCCACATGCCGCCCGTCGTTACTTCCGCGCGCGCAAGCGGGATCGGGGTTATCAGGCGCTTTCGACCGGCCTTATCGCAGCAGGTGCGGGCAATGCGACACTGGCCCGCAAGATGACGGCTCGCACGCAGGGTCTTCTCAGCGCCGATCAGGAACCGCTCATCCACCTTCTCGAGGCTCAGGCCGATCTCATCGAAGGCAAATACGATGCGGCCCGCCGCAAGTTCGAAGCGATGGCCAATGACCCCGAAACAAGGGAGCTCGGCCTGCGCGGCCTCTACATCGAAGCACGCCGACAGGGCGCACATGAAGCGGCCCTGCAATATGCCGAAGACGCGGCCAAGAACGCGCCTTACCTGCCGTGGGCTGCGCAGGCGACGCTTGAAAGCAAATGCCGCAACGGTGAGTGGGATGACGCGATCCGCCTTCTCGATCAGCAGAAAGCAGCCCACGTCATCGAGCGCGGAGAAGCCGAGCGCCTGAAAGCCGTTCTGCTGACGGCAAAGGCAGAAGAGAAGCTGGAAAGCGATCCCAAAGGCGCACGCGATGACGCCCTACAAGCGCTCAAGCTCTCCAAGGCTCTGGTTCCGGCAGCCCTTATCGCCGCAAAATCCTATCTTCGTGAAGATAATCTGCGCAAGGCAGCTTCGGTGCTTGAGCCCGTCTGGAAGGCTGGCCCGCATCCGCAGATCGCTCAAGCCTATGTTCGCGCCCGGAGCGGCGATACGGCTATCGACCGGCTGAAGCGCGCCGAGCGCCTTGAGAGCCTCAAGCCGAACAACATCGAGTCGCTCTTCGCCGTCGCACAGGCAGCGCTTGCCGCGCAGGATTTCGCCAAGGCACGCGCCAAGGCGCAGGCCGCCGCCCGCATCGATCCGCGCGAAAGCGTTTTCCTGCTGCTTGCCGATATAGAAGAGGCGGAAAGCGGCGATCAGGGCCGCGTGCGCCACTGGATGTCGCAGGCACTGCGCGCTCCGCGCGATCCGGCATGGGTGGCGGACGGCGTGGTGTCGGAAAAGTGGCTTCCCGTCTCGCCCGTCTCGGGTCGCCTGGACGCGTTTGAATGGAAAGTGCCATTCGGTCAGCTTGAAGGGCCGGTGGAAGACGTCAGCGTCGACAATGCACTCGCATCATTGCCAGAGGTCGCCAAGCCGGAAATCCGTGAAAAGATCATCGAAATTCCTGTTCCGGTAAAAGCTCAGACGCCACCGCCAGCGACTTCTGCCGTAGAAAAAGAAACGCCAGTGAAGGCAGACCCGGCAAAGGCGCCGGAGCCTGCCAAAGCCGAGCCGAAAAAATCGGAAGAAGCCGTTCCCTTCTTCGGCGGCCTGCCCGACGATCCCGGCGTGAAGAAGCCCGCAGGTGAACCGGACGAGAAGACCCGCCTCAAACTGTTCTAACAACTTTCAAGGAGAGCCATGCTCGAACGTATCCAGTCATTCTTCCAGAACCTCGCGCATGGAAGCTCGTCCAAGGAATTTCAGCCGGACGATCTGCGCGTTGCCATTGCAGCCCTCTGTTTTCAGGTGATGGAAGCTGACGGAACCGTTTCGAAGGTCGAGCGGCAGCGCCTGCGTGAGCTTCTTCAGGAACATTACGGCTTAAGCTCCGGCAAGCTGGATGCGCTGATGGAGGCGGGCCTAGAGGCGGGCAAGGAAGCGGTGGATTACTACCGTTTTACCACCGATATTCGCCGCCATCTGGATGAAGATCAGCGCATCGAACTGATCGGCATTCTCTGGGACATCGTCTATGCGGATGGCGAACGCAACGAGATGGAAGACCATGTGATCTGGCGCGTTGCCGATCTGCTTGGCGTCTCCGTGCGGGACCGTGTCCTGCAACGGCAACAGGCGGAAGGTCACAAGACCATCGCCGGTGAGAGTGAAAACGAGAAAGATGTTGTTTGATCCGTCCTGTCAAAGGGGCACGCAGAAAAGCATATTGATCGTACTCCATCAGGAACGCTCCACGCCCGGTCGGGTCGGGCAGATGCTGGTGGAGAAGGGCTATAGTCTCGATATCCGGCGACCAGCGCTCGGAGACGAGCTTCCCGACACGCTGGCTTCGCATGATGGCGCCGTCATTTTCGGCGGTCCCATGAGTGCAAATGATCCAGACGCTTTCATCAAGCGAGAGATAGACTGGCTGAAAGTTCCGCTGAAAGAGGACAAGCCTTTTCTCGGCATCTGCCTCGGCGCGCAGATGCTATCGAAGCAGCTGGGCGGCAAGGTGCATGCGCATAGGGAAGGCAAGGTCGAAATCGGCTGGTACCCGCTTCAGACGACCGAGAAAGGCCGCCTGCTGATGAAGCACTGGCCGCATATGGTCTATCATTTCCACAAGGAGGGTTTCGATCTTCCAAGGGGCGCACATCTGCTGGCCTCGGGAGAGACCTATCCGAACCAGGCGTTCCGCTATGGAGACAATGCCTGGGGTCTGCAATTTCATGCGGAACTGACGAGAGCCATGATGCAGAGCTGGATCGTGCGCGGAGCCGAGCGTTTCGGCATGCCCAACGCGCAGGTGGGAAGCCAGCATCTGGAAGGCCGCATGATGTTCGATGCGGCGCTGAGAAACTGGCTGTCGCATTTTCTCGATCTGGTCTTCGAACCACAGCATCAGGCTCGATAGTCGAGATAGTGGATCAGATGTGATCCGGTGCTTCGAGATTGTCGATTTTACGCAGCTTGGGGAAGCGTGTCGCCCAGATGGCTGCTACCATCAGTGTTCCTATGCCGCCGATGACCACCGAATGCACCGCCCCGAAAACGGAGGCCATGCTGCCTGCGCGGAATTCGCCCAATTCGTTGGAGGCGCCGACAAAGACCATGTTGACCGCATTGACCCGCCCACGCACCTCATCCGGCGTCCAGAGCGCAATCAGCGTCTCGCGAACATAAACCGAAACCATATCCGCAGCTCCCATCACCACAAGTGCGGCAATTGAAATCCACGGCGTGGCGGAAAGCCCGAAGACGACGGTCGCTGCGCCGAACAGGGCGACCCCCGCAAACATCATGATGCCCGCATGGTGGCGGATGGGGTTGAAGGCAAGAAAGATGGCAACGGCTATCGCACCGATACCAGGTGCTGCACGAAGCAAGCCAAGCCCCCAGGGTCCAAGCGTCAGCACCTCCTTGGCGAAGATCGGCATCAGCGCAACCGCACCGCCTAGAAGCACGGCGAAAAGATCGAGCGAGATCGCGCCCAGCACCACTTTTTCATGAGAAATGAAGCGGAAACCTGCCAGCATGCTTTCCAGCGTCACGGCCCGCGGCGGCGTGCGCTGCTCCGGCTTCTTGATCATGAAAGCCAGAATGGCCGACAGTGCAAAGAGGGAGAGCGCCACCGAGTAGGAGATTATCGGGCTTGCCCCGTAAAGCAGACCACCGGCAACAGGCCCAAGAATGGAGGCGAGCTGCCAGGAGGAAGAGTTCCAGGCGATGGCATTGGGCAGATCGCTTTCGGGCACGAGGTTTGGCGCAAGCGACTGCACCGCGGGCCCCATGAAAGCGCGTTCTATGCCGAACACGATAAGAATGAGGAACACGAGCGACGGCGTGAACGCGTGCGCCAATGTCAGCCCCAGCAGCGCCCCCGCACAGGCACAGGCGACAAGCAGGCAAAGCGCCATGATCATGCGGCGATTATGCCGGTCTGCCACTGTTCCAGTGACGAGAATGAGGAGTAGCGACGGGAGAAACTGGAACAGGCCGATCAGCCCGAGATAGAAAGCGTTTCCCGTCACCTCATACATCTGCCAGCCGACCGAGACGCTGACGATCTGAACCGCGAAGGCCGAGAAGAAGCGCGCGGAGAAAAATCGCCGGTAAGCGGGATGGCGAAACGCGCCGAAGCGGTTCTCGGCTGAGATGAGGGACATGGAGCTGGTCTTTCGGATAGAGGCAGGCCGCTATCCCATAGACCCGTTGACGCCTTACTGCCAGCCTTCTTCGGCAATATTCCTATCTACTCATACACCTGACGCACCCTCAGGCGCGGATCACCTCGATGAGCTTCACACCGATGATATTGTCATGGTGATCCGAAACGATCTCTCCCCTGCCGATGGTCTGACCATTCACGCGAACCTCGACCGGATCGCCAAACCGTTTGTTGAGCAGAATGACCTGATCCGGCGTGAGCGACATGAGGGCGGACACCGGCACCTGCGCCTGCCCGATGACGACTTCCATCGTCAGCGGAATTTCATCGAAACTTTTGCCACTGTCACGCTGCACGCCGATCAATGCCCGGCTTGTCGAGCGGGGAGCGTCGCTCCAGTCGGCCAGATGCTCATGCACGGCTCGCGATTTGGACGTCAATGCATCCTTCGCCACGGAGACGCTGTATGGCTGGCTGAAAGCAGCACCGAAAGCGGGCCACGCTGGCACATGGGCATCGTCTTTGGAATCCATCATGGAAACACCTCAGCAAATCGAATCGTCCGGTTTCTCCGGCTTGGACTGCATTTTAAACCCGTCATTGGGCGGAGTGGTTAGAATTTGATTAAACGCTGCGGCGGTGGTTAAGGCCTCCTTAACTTCCACAGGAGCCCCGCGTCGAAACACCTGCTCCACCCACCGGTTGTTCGAGAATGAAACGACATAGGCAATCTGTCTCATTGAGACACGGATCGCTCCTCTAAGGCAAGCGGGTGAGAGCGAAGCGGGTGAGGTGAAAAAGCGTCCGTGAGATGTAATAGTGAGAGCCACAACAAGGCCGGTACTTGCCGGTTCCTGTGGTAATGTCTAAATGTCATCCCACAACGATATGGAGACATTGATGCTTGCCCTGTTTCAGACCATCGATTTGGCCTTGAATCTTTATACCTGGGTGCTGATTGCCAGCGCTATCTTCTCCTGGCTTTACGCGTTCAATGTCATCAACTCGTCCAACCAGTTCGTGAACGCGATTGGCAGTTTCCTGTATAATGTCACGGAACCGGCTCTTCGCCCGATCCGCCGCATTTTGCCAAACCTTGGCGGCATCGACATTTCGCCGATCATCCTGCTGCTGATCATCTTCTTCATCCGCTCGCTGATGTGGAACACCATCTATCCGATGGTCGCTTGAGCCAAGGCGAAGCCTGGCAGCAATTCGGCGACCATCTTCGCCTCAGCGTTCGTCTGACACCGTCCGGCGGACGCGATTCTATCGATGGGCTGGAACAGGATGCTGATGGCCAGACCTTTGTGAAAGCAAGGGTGACGGCAGTGCCCGAAAATGGCAAGGCCAACAAGGCGCTCGTCGCCCTGCTCTCCAAGTCGCTGAAGCGACCGAAATCCTCAATCACCTTCATTTCCGGCGAAACAGCGCGCAAAAAAATCCTCCGGCTCGATGGCGAACCGGAGGATCTTATAATCAGTCTGCAAAAGCTGCTTACTCTTTGAACCGAGCATCGTGGTTTACAAAAATCGATTCCGATTTTTGCGCCGATGCGCCAGCTAAGAAATCAGCCCTGCGCCTTATAGCGCTCGATGGCTTCGACGATCAGCTTCTTGGCAACGTCGACATCCTGCCAGCCGCCCATCTTCACCCACTTGCCGGGCTCCAGATCCTTGTAGTGCTCGAAGAAGTGCTCGATCTGCTTCAGCGTGATTTCCGGCAGGTCGGTGTAGTTCACGACCTTGTCGTAACGGCGCGTCAGCTTGGGAACCGGAACCGCGAGGATCTTCTCGTCCTTGCCGCCATCGTCTTCCATGATCATCACGCCGATTGGGCGAACATTGATGACGCAGCCGGGCACCAGAGGGCGCGTGTTGCAGATCAGAACGTCGATAGGATCGCCATCGTCCGACAGGGTGTGCGGCACGAAGCCGTAGTTACCCGGATAGGTCATTGGGGTGTAGAGGAAGCGATCAACGACCAGAGCGCCTGCATCCTTGTCCATCTCGTACTTGATCGGATGACCGCCGACCGGCACTTCAACGATCACATTGACGTCATCGGGCGGGTTCTTGCCGACGGAGATTGCATCAATACGCATACTCTTTCCTCATTCCGTGAGTTGAAATCGGTTCTCGATACTGGGAAAGCAGCTATATTGCAACACGACTTGAGGCGCATATTGGCGTAAATGCCGTCAAGAGCGCCGGACGCTCTAACTCTTTGAATATCCGAATTGTGTTTTGCCGCTCAACGCCAGGCAAAACCGATCTTGCGCAACTGCGTGTCGGCAAAATCTTCCATGCCTTCGGCGATATCCTTGCCGCCATGGGAGCGGAAGAAACGATTGGCAACATCGCTATCTTCAAGGCACCACGCGACGACGCCGTTGCAGCCGAGCGACTTCAAAAGACGGCGCGCCTCCTTGAAGAGAACCGAGCCAAGGCCGATGCCCTGATATTCCGGGCGCAGATAAAGTTCGTAAACTTCACCATCGTATGGCAGCCCCCGCGCACGGTTCAGGCCAAGCGTCGTATAACCGGCAACCACGCCCGCGACCTCCACCACCAGCATGGTGGCGGAACCTCTCGCGGCACGTCTCCACCAGTCTTCACCGCGGCGATCCAGCATCTGCCAGAGCGGCTTGTGCGGGATAAGGCCCGCATAGGCCTGCTCCCAGGAAAGCCTGTGCACCTGCGCAATGGCAGCGGCATCATTCGCCTCAGCGCGGCGAATATCGATGGATAACGTTTTCATAACGCGATTCTGGCCCCGGCGCAGAAAACTTACCAGCCGTAAAGGTTAACGGCAGGAAGCTTACCCACAGCCTATTCATGTGGACGACGGGGATAAGATTAACGCAATTTTTACCATCGGCACAAGCGACAGCGATTCGCACCCACAATAAAAAACCCGGCACGGAGGCCGGGTTTTCAAACTTGGTTAACTGGGCGGGATCAGACGGCCAGCTTTGCCTTTTCGAAGCGCTTGCGGTCGTTCGCGTCGAGGAACATCTTGCGAAGACGGATCGACTTCGGCGTGACTTCCATCAGCTCGTCATCCTGGATCCAGGAGAGCGCGCGGTCAAGCGTCATGCGGATCGGCGGCGTCAGCTTTACGGCTTCGTCCTTACCGGCAGCGCGGATGTTGGTGAGCTGCTTGCCCTTCAACACGTTCACTTCCAGATCGTTGTCGCGCGAGTGAATGCCGATGATCATACCGGCATAAACCTTTTCGCCCGGCTCGATGATCATCGGACCGCGATCTTCGAGGTTGAACATGGCGTAAGCAACCGCTTCGCCCATGCCGTTGGACAGGAGAACACCGTTGACGCGTCCGCCGATGGCGCCCTTGTAAGGCTGGTAGTCGTGGAACAGGCGGTTCATGATCGCCGTGCCGCGCGTATCGGTCAGCAGTTCGGACTGGTAACCGATCAGACCACGGGTCGGAGCGAGGAACTTCAGGCGAACGCGATTGCCGCCGGATGGACGAAGCTCGGTCATTTCAGCCTTGCGCTCGGACATCTTCTGAACGACGACACCGGAATGCTCTTCATCGACGTCGATCACGACTTCTTCGATGGGCTCCATCGTCTGACCGCTTTCGTCCTTGTGCATGACGACGCGCGGACGCGAAACGGCAAGCTCGAAGCCTTCACGACGCATGGTTTCGATCAGAACGGCCAGCTGCAATTCGCCGCGACCGGAAACGAAGAACGAATCCTTGCCTTCAGCCTCTTCGATCTTCAGCGCAACGTTGCCTTCGGCTTCCTTGAACAGGCGGTCACGAATGACGCGCGAGGTTACCTTGTCGCCTTCGGTGCCAGCCAGCGGGCTGTCATTGACGATGAAGGACATGGTGACGGTCGGCGGATCGATAGGCTGTGCCTTCATCGGCTCGTTGACCGAAGGATCGCAGAACGTGTCGGCAACCGTGCCCTTGGACAGACCGGCAATCGCCACGATGTCGCCCGCATGGGCTTCTTCGATGGCCGTGCGCTCGATACCGCGGAAAGCGAGAATCTTGGAAATACGACCGGTTTCGATGGTCTTGCCATCCTGACCGAGAACCTTGACGGCCTGGTTCGGCTTGATGGAGCCGGAAGCGATACGACCGGTGATGATGCGGCCGAGGAAGTTGTTGGCTTCCAGAATGGTGCCGATAAGACGGAACGGGCCTTCTTCGACGGTTGGCTCAGGAACGTGCTTGAGAACCAGATCGAGCAGCGGCGCCAGACCTTCGTCCTTCGGGCCTTCCGGGTTGACGTTCATCCAGCCATCGCGACCGGAACCGTAAAGGATCGGGAAGTCGAGCTGCTCGTCGGTCGCGTCGAGGTTTACGAAGAGGTCGAACACTTCGTTGATGACTTCCTCATGGCGGCCATCGGGACGG
>JAAIGF010301394.1_pt1 | contig 19314 bp, 17 predicted proteins | sample 6487441 | NCBI WGS metagenome assembly JAAIGF01 (sample SAMN13974129, study PRJNA590717) | phyllosphere metagenome | biome: pepper field; feature: multiple bacterial spot infested pepper fields; material: pepper leaves; isolation source: leaves from pepper fields | host: Capsicum annuum ... | reverse complement strand
GCATGTCGCCTTGCTGCATGGCGGGTGCATTCGCCTGTATGCGGAAATCGACGACGTGAAAGAGAGCATGCGGCGCGTCAGTTGGCCTGCCGGCCTGGCCCTGCCATCGCAGCCGTTGCCAACCGAGTTGTCGCGCCGCGTGCTCGAGGGGGGAGGCGCCTGCCTGGTGCTGCGTGAGCCGGCGCGGGCCGCGTTGCCTCCCGGCGCCTTGGTGCATCCGTTGAGCCTGGAAGACCTGTTCGTGGAACTGACGGCATGACGGCCCGCTTCGACTGGAAGACCGTTCGCGGCGCGTTTCCGGGGCCGTGGCACACCGGCCTAGGCATCTGCTTCTTCATCATCCTGCTTGTCGTGCTGGGCGCGGTCAGCGCCTCGGACCCGGTCGATACCACCATGGCGCTGGCCTTTTTCGCGATGGGATGGTGGCTGATCCTGGGGCATCACCTGTGCCTGCTGATCTGCGACATGGTGGTGATGCGCCTGCCTGGCATTGCGAAGACCTTGTTGCTGGGCATCGGCGCACATCTGGTCCTGAGCGTCGGATTGCCCGTGTTGATGCTGGCACTCTGGACCGGGAAACCGGCCGATCTCGACATTCTGGTGGCCGGTGCCAGTGCCTGGCTGGGATCGGCCATCGGCCTGCTGGCCGTCAGCATGCCGCTGGTGCTGCCGGTCATCGCCGTGCTTGTCGGATGCGTGTCGATCTTCGGTGCAGACTGGCCGATCCTGCTCGAACCGGCTTACAGCCTGCCCCTGGGTGTCGTGGCATTGCTGGCTGCCGCCCTGGCCTGGCGCTGGCAGACCGCGGCCGCACGGTCGGCGTACTTCTTGCCGCTGGGTGTGTGGATGGTCCGGACACCGACCGGCGATGCGCGTGCGGGCGCATCCCGCGAGAGCAAGCCGACGGCGATGCCGCCGATGACCTTGCCCGACCACCTCGCCGCCATGCTCGGGCCGAACGGCCAGACCCTGCGCCAGCGCGCGGGACGGCGCACGCAGCAACTGACCTATGCGGTGATCGGCCTGGGTACGCCGCTCGCCGTCATGGTCTGGCCATACTTCCTCCCGGTTGGCGGCGTCAGGAAAGAATCCTTCCTGGCGGTCATGCTGTTCTGCATGCTGGCAATGGCCGTCAACCTGACCGCGTACAGCCTGAGCATCGCGCGCAAGTCGCTGCGCGCCGAGCTTTTGCTAATGCCAGGAATGCCGTCCCGGCAGGGCCTGCCAGCCGCCTTGATGCGGCAGATCGTCACCACCCAGGCCGAACGCCTGGCGCTGCTGACGATCGCATTTGGGGGGCTGGGGATGCTGGCCTACGACCCGAACCTGCGTGGGCTGGCGGGGTGGCTTTGCCTGGCGCTGCTGATCGGCATCCACGGTGCCGCCACCGCCTGGCTGTTCTGGCGCGGCAAGGGCCTGCACCCGGCTTGGGTGGGGTGCAGCGCGCTGCTGGCCGTGCTTGGCATGAGCACCAATGTGCGACTGCTCAGCCAGGGCAGGGCCTTGCCCGAGTCCTGGTGGTGGGCTTGGGCGGGTGTGATCGCGCTGGCATCATTGGTGTTCTGGGTGCTGCACACCCGCTCGGACCGCCTCCGGTAACGAAGGCTGTCCAGGCGGGTGGCCGCGATCAACGTGCGGCAGGCGCAGCAGGCGCTGCCGGCACCTGCGGTGGCGCATTGGGCGAGGTCGGTGCTGCGCCGCCCGGCCGGTTGAAATCACCCGCCACCGACACCGTCATCTTCGACGGGTCGAAATACTTCTTGAAGGCGGCGTTCACGTCGGCGGCAGTCAGCGCCTGCAACTTGGCATCGAAGCGTGCCGACGACGCAAAGCTGCGGCCGGTTTCCAGGTGGTTGACCCAGGTATCGGCCACCGCGCCATCCTGCGCGCGGGCCAGACGGCGCTGGCTCAGCATGGCGGCGACGCCGGTCTTCACGTCCTCTTCCGAGAACCCGTCCTTCTGCACGCGCGCGAACTCCTCGGCGATGACCGTTTCCAGCCGTTCGCGATTCTGCGGGGCGTAGATGGCATACACCGTCCAGCGCGCGCTCGGTTCGAAGGCCGACACGAACAGTTGGCTGCCCACCCCGTAGGACAGGCCCTCGGTTTCGCGCACACGCTTCCACAGACGCGAGTTCTCGGACAGGCCCATCAGGTAGTTCGCCATGACCACCGCCGGATAGTCGGCGTGCGTGTCGCGCAGCGGCATCGGATGGCGGGCGATGTAGAAGGCGTTGGCCTTGTCGGGCGTGTCGTGCGTCAGCCGTACCGGGGCAATGTCGCGGTAGGGGTTGGGCACGCGGGTATAGGTCGGTGCCGTGCGCCATGTACCCAAGGTGGATTGCAGGGTGCTTTCCAGCGCCGCTGCATCGAAGTCGCCGACGGCCGACATGCGCACCAGGCCTGCACCGTAGAAACGCTTGTGGAAGTCCACCAACTGCTCGCGCGTGGTGGTGCGGATCGACTGCAGGTCTTCCTCGAAGGTCGAGGCGTAGCGAATGTCGTCCTTCTCGTAGGGATTGCCGTGGCGGGCCAGCGCGCGCACGGCAATGGCCTGCGGCTGCTGCGATGACTGCTCGATGCCCGTCACGGCGGCACGCTTGAATTCCTCGAACTCGTTGGCCGGGAAGTTGGCGTTGCGCAGCAGGTCGACGATCAGGGCCACGGTCGGCGCCAGGTTGTCGCGCGTGGTCGAAATGTTGGCGACGACATTGGTGCCGTTGCCGCCAATGCCCACCTGCGCATTGAGCTGGTCGAAACGGTCGCTGATCTGCTGGCGCGTCATGGTCGGCGTGCCGCGCGTCAGCATGGCGGCGACTGCCGAGGCCACGTCACGCTGGCCACGCAGCGAATCCACGTCACCGAATTGCAGTTGAAGCTGGGCCGTGACCCGGGCGCCGCGCGTGGCCTTGGGCAGCAAGGCCAGTTGCACCTGGCCGCCATGCGGCAAGGTCAGCGTCTTGCGCGTGGTGCGGGCGTCGATATTCGCGGGCGACGGGTCGAAGGCTTCGACTGCGACGAAGTCCGGATTGCCCTTGTACGAATCGACCATGGGGTCGACATCCACCCGCGTGGGGGCAGGGGCGCGCACGGGTTGTGCCGTCGGCACGTAACTGCCCATGGTGCGGTTGGAGGTCACGAAGTACTGCTGCGCCACGCGCTGCACGTCTTCCAGCTTGGCGTCGCGCACACGGTCGCGCATCAGGAAGAACAGACGCCAGTCGCCGGCGGCAATGCTTTCCGACAGGGCCACGCCCAGGCGCTGGGCATCGGCGTAGGTGATCTCCCAATCTTGCAGCAGCTTGGTGCGGGCGCGGTCGAGTTCTTCCTGCGTGATCGGCTGGCGGCCGACCGATTCCACCGTGTCGATCAGTACCTCGGCGGCCTTGGCGCGATCGCCATCGGGCGTCAGTTGTGCGCCGAACATCGCAATGCCCGGGTCACGCAGTTCCAGCGTGTTGCCGTAGGTGCCCGCGGCCAGCTTGCTGTTGACCAGCGCCTTGTGCAGACGGCCCGACGGCGTGTCGCCCAGAATGATCGCCAGCAGGTTGACGGCGGCAGAATCGGGCGACGCGGCGGGTGGAACGTGATAGATCGTCGAGACCACCGGCACGCCACCCGAGCGGCGCACGACCACGCTGCGCTCGCCGTCCTGCACCGGGTCCAGCGTGTACAGCTCGGGCAGGGTGCGGGTGGGCTTGGGGATCGCACCAAAAGCCTTCTGGATGGTGGCCAGGGTGCGCTTGGGGTCGAAGGCGCCCGTGACGATCAGCACGGCGTTGTCGGGCTGGTAGTAGGTCTTGTAGAACGCGCGCAGCCGGTCGGTGTCGACGTTCTCCACGTCGGCGCGCGCGCCGATGGTGGTCTTGCCATAGTTGTGCCACTGATAGGCCGATGCGAGCATCTTCTCCATCAGCACGCGGAACGGATTGTTCTCGCCGCTTTCCATCTCGTTGCGCACCACGGTCATCTCGCTGTCGAGATCGCTGCGCGCGATCAGCGAGTTCACCATGGCGTCGGCTTGCCAGTTCAGATACCAGTCGAGGTTCTCGTCATTGGCGGCGAAGCTGGCGAAGTAATTGGTGCGATCGGTCCAGGTCGTGCCGTTGGCCTGCAGGCCCCGGCGCGAGAACTCGCCCAGTGCGTTGCGATGCGTGGGCGTGCCCTTGAACAGCATGTGCTCCAGCAGGTGGGCCATGCCGGTCTCACCATAGTTTTCGTGACGCGAACCCACCTTGTAGGTCATGTTCACGGTGGTGGTGGGCTTGGACGCATCGGGCGCCAGCAGCACGCGCAGGCCGTTGGGCAACACATACTGCGTAATGCCTTCGACGGATGCTTGCGCTTCTAACGGTGCGGAAGGCGCAGCGGATTGCGACTGCGCAGCCTGGGCGCCGGGCGGCGTCGACTGGCAGCCCGCAAGCGTGAACATGCCCGCGGCGAGCATGGCGATCCAGACACCGCGGCGAAGCGGAAACTGCGAAGACACGTCTTTCATCGGTGGGTCACATCCATGGCATGAAGAATGTGGGAGTGTATCGCCGCGCCGGTGGTTCCCCAGGGCGAGGCAACGGGTCCTTACCGACTGAGTGCGCGCATGGCCCGTTCCAGCCCCGCCAGCGTAACCGGGTACATCCGCTCGCCCATCAGGTCACGAATCATCGACACCGATTGCCGATAACGCCACAGCCCTTCCGGTTCCGGGTTGAGCCAGGCGACCTTGGGAAAGGCCGACACCATGCGCGCCAGCCAGACCGCGCCGGCTTCCTGGTTGTGGTATTCGACCGACCCGCCCGGCTGCGTGATTTCGTACGGCGCCATGGTGGCGTCGCCGACGAAGATCAGCCGCCAGTCGGCGTTGTAGCGCCGCAGCACGTCCCAGGTCTCGAAGCGTTCGGCCTGGCGCCGGCCATTGCTGCGCCACAGCCAGTCGTACAGGCAGTTGTGGAAATAGAAGACTTCCAGATGCTTGAACTCGCTGCGGGCGGCGGAAAACAGTTCTTCGACACGGGTGATGTGGTCGTCCATCGAACCGCCCACGTCCAGCAGCATCAGCACCTTCACCGTATTGTGCCGCTCGGGCACCATGCGGATGTCCAGGTAGCCGGCATTGCCCGCGGTCTTGCGGATGGTGTCGTCCATGTCGAGTTCGAGCTCGGCCCCCTGGCGCGCGAAGCGGCGCAGGCGCCGCAGCGCGACCTTGATGGTGCGCGTGCCCAGTTCGACGGTGTCGTCGTAATCCCGGAACTGCCGTGAATCCCACACCTTGACGGCGCTGCGGTTGCCCGCCGACTTGCCGCCCACGCGAATGCCTTCGGGGTGGTAGCCACTGTTGCCGAAGGGGCTGGTGCCCCCGGTGCCGATCCACTTGTTGCCACCCTGGTGACGGCCCTGCTGTTCCTCCAGGCGCTCCTGGAATCGCCGCATCAGTTCGTCCCAGCCCAGCTTTTCGATCTGGGCTTTCTGCTCGTCGCTGAGTTGCTTGCGAAATTCGGCCAGCAGCCAGTCCAGCGGAATGTCCTTGCCGGGGCCGTAGGCGGCTTCCAGCCCCCGGTAGTAACTGGCGAAGGCGCGGTCGAAGCGGTCGAACAGGGTTTCGTCCTTCACCAGCGTGGCGCGCGCGAGGTGATAGAAGTCGTCCATCGAGTTGGCGACCACCTGCTTTTCCAGCGCTTCGAGCAGCGTCAGGTATTCCTTGACCGATATCTTCAGGTCATGGGCCCGCAGGTGGTAGAAAAAATCGACCAGCATGCGACGGCTAGCGCCGGTTGCGCGCCATCGTCACCAGGCGCTCGAACAGATGTACGTCCTGTTCGTTCTTCAGCAGCGCGCCGTGCAACGGGGGCACGCTGATGTCCTGGTCCTGGCTGCGCAGCGCTTCGGGCGGAATGTCTTCGGCCAGCAACAGCTTCAGCCAGTCCAGCAATTCCGAGGTCGATGGCTTCTTCTTCAGTCCGGGCACATCGCGCAGGGCAAAGAAACTGTCGAGCGCGGCCCGCAACAAGTCCCGCTTGAGATGCGGGAAATGCACACCAACGATCTGCGCCATGGTTTCCTTGTCGGGGAAGCGGATGTAGTGGAAGAAGCAGCGGCGCAGGAACGCGTCGGGCAGGTCCTTTTCGTTGTTGGACGTGATGATGACCAGCGGCCGGTGGCGGGCGCGCACGGTCTGGCGGGTTTCGTAGACGTGGAACTCCATCCGGTCGATCTCACGCAGCAGATCGTTGGGGAATTCGATGTCGGCCTTGTCGATCTCGTCGATTAGCAGGACCACCGGCTCATCGGCCTCGAAGGCTTGCCACAGCACGCCGCGCAGGATGTAGTGGTCGATGTCGTGCACGCGCGGGTCGCCCAGTTGCGAATCGCGCAAACGCGACACCGCGTCGTATTCGTACAGACCCTGCTGTGCCTTGGTGGTCGACTTGATGTGCCATTGCAGCAGCGGCCGGCCCAGGGCGCGTGCCACTTCCTCGGCCAGCATGGTCTTGCCGGTGCCCGGTTCCCCCTTTATCAGCAAGGGGCGGGTGAGCGTCAGCGCGGCGTTGACCGCGAGCTTCAGATCATCGGTGGCAACGTAGCTGTCGGTGCCGGCGAAGCGTGCGGAAACGGGGGCGTCGGTCATGGCGCGAGTGGCGATGGGGCTGGAGATGACGACTCAGTATATGCCCGTAGCAGTGGTCAGTTGCAGAGGGATGTCCACTACAATTTGCTGGCCTTCAGTGCATGGGTACGGCGCGTGCCGCACGCGCTGACATCCGGCCGAGCTTCCCATCCACTCTATGGGTCCAAGTGATGACGTCGCGCATGCTTCACCGTATTTCCAGCCGTCGGCCATCCGGCAGCCTGGTACGACAGACCGGGCGCATGCTGCGGGCCGGTATCACCGCCGCGGCCTGTACCTGGGGGGCGGCAGCCGTCGCCCAGACGCCTGCACCGGCCACCGCGCCGGCCGCTGCCCCTGCCGCGGCGCCCGCAGCGCCGGCCACCCCCGAACCGATCACCGGCAGCGTCGAGGCCGCGCGCGACAAGGTGTCGATGTGCATCGGTTGCCACGGCGTGCCGGGCTATCGTGCCAGCTTCCCCGAGGTCTATCACGTGCCCATGATCGCCGGACAGAACGCCAAGTACCTGGAAGCGGCACTGAAGGAATATGCCAGCGGCAATCGCTCGCATCCCACCATGGTCGGCATCGCCCAGAGCCTGTCCGAGCAGGACATCGCCGATGTCGCCGCGTACTACGCCAACCTGAAGTAGGGCAGGGCCGACCATGCTGCGAATTCCTCATCTGCTTGGCGTCCTGGCCATGACCCTGCCCGCACTGTCGTGGGCAGCGGGCGATCGCGTGGCGGGCGCCGAGGTCTACAAGCGCCTGAACTGCGCGTCCTGTCACGGCACCGACGCCAAGACCTCGGTCGATCCCAGCTACCCCAAGCTGGCCGGCCAGCACGCCGACTACATCACCCACGCCCTGCGCGCCTACCAGCGCGGCCAGTCCGGGGCCGCACCCAGCGCGAACATCCGCAAGAACGCCGTCATGGGCGCGTTCGCTACGCAGCTGTCTGCCAAGGACGTCCAGGACGTCGCAGCCTATCTGCACAGTCTGCCGGGCGATCTCAGCGTCAGGCGATAAAGGCAACCAGGACTGACGGCAGCGGGATGCTTGTTCCTGCGCAACGGGAAACATTACGTTTCCATTAAAATGATCCGGTAAGTGAATCCTTGCGTACTTGTTGTTGTCGCAAGCCGGATCATTCCCGCCGGCTCTTCCCCTGGTTTTATCGCGCTTGATCGCCGTGCCGGAAGCTGTCGCGTCCGTTCCCGGCGCATGCAAGGCATGTCCCGGAGTACAGATGGCCTTATTCGTTCGCGGCAGCCGCCGATCCTTGGCGACGCAAGCACTTTTCAATTCCCTGGTCACCAGTCTGCTGGTCATGGCGCTCGCCGCCGGCGTGGTCGCCTGGCGATCCCATGCCGACGCGCGCAAGGAAGTCGAGCGCGAGATGAACGTCAGTCTCGACGCCGTCCAGGAGTCCCTGATGCTTGCCTATGGCGCAGCCATCGAACGCGCCGCAGCGCTCGCGCCGTCCATGCAGAACGAATACGGCGGTTTGCCGATTCCCACCGGCAGCACCACGACCACGGGCAAGACGCCTGGCGTACCGGTGCTCGCGGCCGAGGGCGTCACGGTGAACAACGATCTGTCTCCCCTGGACACCATCTTCCGCTACACCGGTGCCGACGCGTCGGTGCTGGCGAAGTCCGGCAGCGACTGGGTCTACATCGCGACCCAGATCCCCGACGGCAATGGCGGGATGATGCTGGGCAAGGCTGCCTCGCCCGATGAATTCGTGTCGCGCCAATTGGCATCGGGCATCGAAGGGGCAGGGCTGGTCGAGCGCGACGGCCGCTTCTTCGCGGCATACGTCCAGCCGCTGGCGGCGCTCGATGGCTCTGTCTATGGCGGTTTCCAGGTGCTGATCGACGTCAGCCGCGAGGTCGCCAACGTGTTGCGTTACGTGGGCGCCACCACGGTCAGCGGGGTCGGCAAGCTGTACGTGATCGCGCCCACCGCCGACGGCAAGGGCCAGCAGATCATGCTGCATCCCGATCACCGTCGTGGTTCGGCGCTGACTTCTGCCTTGCAGGGCAGCGACCTGGCGCTTTATCAATCGATGATCGGGCAGGACAAGCAAGGCTTCCTGGCCACCGAGCTGGCGGGACAGGATCAGTTCGTCGCATACCGCAATGTGCCCGGCTGGAACTGGACCATCGTCGCTGCCGGTCCGCAGCAGGACTTCCTGGCACCGTCGATTCGCAGCACCGCCATTCTGGCCGGTCTGCTGCTGGTCGGTGGCCTGCTGGCTGGTCTGCTGACCTATCTGCGCATGCGCAGCACCCTGCGCCCGGTGCGTGACGTGGTGGCCGGCATCACCCGCCTGGGTGACGGCGACCTGACCACCGACGTGCCGGCAGGCCCGCCGCGCTCGCGCAACGAAATCCACGTGATGGCCGACCGTATCAACGCCACCCGTGCCCGCATCGCGGAACTGGCCGTGCAGATGGGCTCGACCGGCGCCCACGTGGCCACGGCGTCGACCCAGACCCTGGATGCGCTGGGGCAAATCGGCCGCAGCACCGAAGTGCAGTCGCAGGCTGCCAGCGGCGTGGCGGCTGCCGTACAGGAACTGAGCGTTTCGATCTCGCAGATCGCCGACCACAGCCGCGAGGCCAATGCCTTCTCGCAGGCATCGAGCGGGGCGGCGGTCGAAGGCGCCAAGGTCGTCACCGGCACGGTCGAGAACATCGAAGAGCTGGCCACCCGCATCGCGGCGTCGGCCGACGTGGTCCACGACCTCGAAGCCTCGTCGCGCGAGATCTCGGACGTCATCAAGACCATTCAGGAAATCGCCGAGCAGACCAACCTGCTGGCCCTGAACGCCGCCATTGAAGCGGCCCGCGCTGGCGAAGAAGGGCGGGGCTTCTCGGTGGTGGCCGACGAGGTGCGCAATCTGGCCGAGCGCACCAAGTCGTCCACCGCGCGGATCGCCGCCGTCATCACGTCCACGCAGCGCAAGACCGGCGAGGCCGCGCAGTCGATGCGGGTGGTGAACGAAGAAATGCAGCAGGCTGCCGCCAGCGCCCGCGAAGCAGGGGAAGTGCTGGAGCGCATTCGCGAAGCAGCCGTACGCACTGCGGCGGCGGTGGGCGACATCTCGGTCGCGGCAGCCGAACAGAAGAGCGCGTCCGAGCAGATCGCCACGCAGGTCGAGCAGATCGCGCAGCACACCGAGCAATCGGCAGCGGCCGTTCAGCAGTCGATGGCGGCGGGGGCGAGCCTGCAGGAGCAGGCGCGTGAACTCGATGCACGCATCCGCACCTTGCGGGCGTGATGCAGACGACGTTTCCTGGCTAGCGCCGTCGGCCAGGCGGTCCGGTCGGCGCGACCTGGACCGGCCTGGACGGGTCACCCGTCAGCGGCGTCCCGCCCGCTGACGGATCAGTTCGATATATCCCTCGGTGTCCAGCGGCTTGCCCAGCCGCTGCGATTCCCACACCACCTGGCCCAGGCATTCCATGAGTTCATGGGCTGCCTCGTGCGCGCCCACGCGCTGGGCGACCACCTGATAGGCGGCGCGGATGCCTGGCGGCTGGTCGATCGACAATTGCTCGGCAATCGCCAAATGCATGGACAGATGCAGGAACGGGTTTGTACGTCCGCCCTCGACCGGGTACTCCGCCGTCATCGCGTCTTCACGTTCCAGATCGCCGTGGTACTCGGGGTGCTCCAGGATCCAGTCGAGCGCCATGGATTCGAGCGGCGTCAACAATTCGGTCGCCCGGTGCTTGCGCCAGGTGTCGATGAAAAAATGTCTGACCTGGTCGCGGGAAGGATTGAACATGAAAGTCGATGCCGGTCGGGTCTAAGATACAAGACTGTTGTGCAGGAAAATGCTGCCCCGTATCTGGGGGCGCGGCGCCGCGAATCAACCGCGCCGCCGGTTCTGCATCGAAAGACAATCGGTCCCCTAATGCGGGATAATCGTCGGATCGCCACTTGAAGGAACGACAAGCGCTATGGCTTACCAGCACATCCAGGTGCCTGCCGAGGGCCAGAAGATCACCGTCAATGCGGACAACAGCCTGAATGTTCCCGATCAGCCCATCATCCCCTTCATCGAAGGCGACGGTACGGGCGCGGACATCACGCCGGTTGCTCTGAAGGTCGTCGACGCAGCCGTGGCCAAGGCTTACGGTGGCAAGCGCAAGATCCATTGGATGGAGATTTTCGCTGGCGAGAAGTCGACCAGGGTCTACGGTCCCGACGTCTGGCTGCCGGAAGAGACCCTCGATGTGCTGCGGGAATACGTCGTGTCGATCAAGGGCCCGCTGGCGATTCCGGTCGGCGGCGGCATTCGTTCGCTCAACGTTGCGCTGCGCCAGGAGCTCGACCTGTATGCCTGCCTGCGCCCGGTGCGTTATTTCCAGGGTGTGCCGTCACCCTTGAAGGAACCGGAAAAAACCGACATTGCAGTCTTCCGCGAGAACTCGGAAGACATCTATGCCAGCGTCGAATATTCCGCTGAGTCGGACAAAGCCAGGCGCCTGATCGAATTCCTGCAAAAGGAATTCGGCGTCACCAAGATTCGTTTCCCGAACACCTCGGGCATCGGCATCAAGCCGGTGTCGCGCGAGGGGACCGAGCGCCTGGTGCGCAAGGCCATTCAGTACGCGATCGACAACAACCGCCGCTCGGTGACCCTGGTGCACAAGGGCAACATCATGAAGTTCACCGAAGGCGGCTTCCGTGATTGGGGTTACGCCTTGGCCCAGAAGGAATTTGGCGCCGAGCTGATCGACGGCGGTCCGTGGGCCAGGTTGAAGAATCCGAAGACCGGTCGCGACATCGTCATCAAGGATTCGCTCGCCGACGCATTCCTGCAGCAGATCCTGCTGCGTCCGGTCGAGTACGACGTCGTGGCCACGCTGAACCTGAACGGCGACTATATCTCCGCCGCCCTGGCTGCCCAGGTCGGCGGTATCGGTATCGCGCCGGGTGCCAACTTGAGCGACACCGTTGCCATGTTCGAAGCCACCCATGGCACCGCGCCAAAGTACGCTGGCAAGGACTACGTGAACCCCGGTTCTGAAATCCTGTCGGCAGAAATGATGCTGCGTCACATGGGCTGGACCGAAGCCGCTGACCTGATCATCTCCAGCATGCAGAAGTCGATCCTGTCGAAGCGTGTCACGTATGACTTCGCCCGCCTGCTCGAAGGCGCGACCCAGGTGTCGTGCTCGGGCTTCGGCGAGGTGCTGATCGAGAATATGTGAGGCTGTCTGGCTTAAGTCGGATATGCAGGAAAAGCCCGCTTCCTTGGGAGCGGGTTTTTTTCGTCCTGGAACAGAATTGACGATTTTGCCGACAAGAAGCAATATGTCGTCATATTCGTGAGAGAGGATGCGCCATGCAGATCACTGTTTCCGACCGGTCAGAACCCGTCGCTGAGGAGATCGGTGCGCGGCGCGTTTCGGTCGCCCTGCCTGACGACATCGACCCGGCCGCCATGTCGTCGGTCGTCCAGGCTGTGGAAAAGGCTTTGTCGGTGCTTGCGCAAACCGGACCGGGCGAGGTAATCGCCCGCGCGGATCGGCTCGCCGAGCTTGCGTCCGGTTTGCTGGAGCCCAGCAGTGAACTTCTTGCCGATCGCGTCAACCGAATGCGCACACTGCGTCAGGTCTTCACCGACGGTGACTGGCTGAGCGCCGAACAAATCAATGGACTGCAGGACAAGCCGCCGAAGAACAAGTCCCAACCGGCAAGCGACTGGAAGCGGCGCGGCCGTATTTTCGGCGTGAGCCAGGGGGGGCTGGAGTATTTCCCGCGCTATCAATTCGATGCCATGTACGAGCCGCTTCCCATCATCCGCGAGGTGCTGGACGCGTTAGGTGAGGTGGCCGATCCTTGGGTGCTGGCGGCCTGGTTCCACTATCCGAACGGGTGGCTCGTCGGTCCTGATGGCGCACCGGTCGCCCCCAAGGATGCGTTGAATAGTCGTAGCGATGTACTGCGTGCTGCGGCGAAGCGTCAGCGCAGTTACGAAGCATGATCCCAGCAGGTGTCGTTGCATTGCCTGCTCCCCGGGCGAACGAAGATTTTGAGGTTCGAGAACTCCAGCACGCCGAGGTGGCCGAGTGGTATCACGTCTACTCCACGCGGAACCACCCTGCGACCACTGCAAGCACCTTTGCCCAAGGCTGGGGTGACACGCGCTTTGCGCCGATCCTGACAGAAGACGGCGCGCCGGTGCACACCTACTACGTGGCAAGCACGCCGGAAGCCGCGTACATGGAATCAGTGCTGCATGACGTACCGCTCGCGCCGCCGGGCATGTTTGAAGTCGCTTCATTGAAGCACTTCCACCTGGTGCGACTTCGTTTGCAGCCCGCATTGCGCTATGTGAGTTTTCATACACCGTTCCTGCCGCGACTGGGGCTCACGCGAGCGCAAATCGTCGACAGCCTTCCGGCCTTCTACGCCCTGACGCGAAAGTGGTCGCAGGCTGCTTATCTGCAATGCGCGGATGCGCAGGCCGTGGGTTACGGCTCCAAGCGCGACGACGCCGCGCGATGCCTCATGCTTTTTGGGCAACGGTTGTCGTCTCCGCCGTTCGAGGTATTGGAGGAGCAGCCATTGGCCTTGGCCCCTCATCGCGACGAATTGCTCAGGCTGGTGCGGGCTCTCAAGTTGCATGAGATATGAATCGGTCTTTCTGATCGGTCTTTCTCACTGGGACTGGCAAACGATTCGGTGCTTCGACGTCAGCTTCCTGGAATTCAGCAGTCTCATCACAATATGCTGCTGCTCAACCCTGATAGGACCCTCCGTTGAATCCCCACATCGCCCCCGTTCCCCTGGAAAAAGCCTACCGCCTGCTCAATCACGGTCCGACCGTGCTGGTGTCGGCGCATCACGACGGCGTCGACAACGTCATGGCGGCGTCGTGGGCATGTGCGCTGGACTTCGCGCCGCCCAAGCTGACGGTGGTGCTGGACAAGATCGCGCACACGCGCGGCCTGGTCGAACGTAGCGGCGTGTTCGTGATTCAGGTGCCGACCGTGGCGCAGATGGCGCTGACGCATACGGTGGGCACGCGAAGCTTGGCGGGTGACCCGGCCAAGCTGGCTGACGCAGGTGTCGAGCTGATTCACCTAAATGGCAGCCCGCTGCCCTTCGTGGCGGGGTGCGCGGCGTGGCTGGCCTGCAAGCGTTTGCCTGAGCCGCACAACGAACAGACCTACGATCTGTTCATCGGCGAGGTGGTGGGCGCCTGGGCCGATACACGCGTGTTTCGCGATGGGCATTGGCACTTCGAGACGGCGGACCCGGCGTTGCGCAGCATCCATTACATCGCGGGCGGGCGGTTTTATGCGATTGGTGATGTGCACGATGTAGTACCGACTTAGCGGGCCAAGTCCGCGACGGTGTTGATCGAGGACAAATCGGCAAGGGCGTACCGCGCGCATGCTGGCACTGTGGGACGGAACAATCGGCCGGGCGCACGGTGCGCCGCCGCCGTGCCTGCGGGAGAAAGCCATGGGCTACGGATTGCTGCTGATCCTGCACCTGCTCGCCGCCATCGCGTTCGTGGGCACGGTGTTCTTCGAAGTCGTCATGCTCAGCGGCATTCGCCGCCACGTGCCGCGTGCCGCCATGCTGCAGCTGGAACGTGCGTTGGGGACGCGGGCGACGCGGATCATGCCGTGGGTGTTGTTGGTGCTGTACGGCGCGGGGCTGGGGCTGGCCTCGCGCTATCACACGGTGTTCGCGCAGCCGCTGTCGAGCGGCTTCGCAACCATGCTGACCATCAAGGTGCTGCTGGCGTTGAGCGTGTTCGGGCACTTCGCGTGCGCGATGGTGTGGCGCCGGCGCGGCACGCTCAGTGGCAAGCGGTCGGACCGGCTGCATGTCAGCGTGTTCTGCCATGTGCTGCTGATCGTGGTGCTGGCCAAGGCGATGTTCCACTTCAGTTGAACATGCGCCTCGGCAGTCATTCTCCCAGGCAGGCTACGACTTCATCCGCAATCGCCAGCGATGCCGTCAGCCCCGGTGATTCGATGCCGAACAGGTTCACCAGTCCCCTGACGCCATGCACGGCCGGGCCGTCGATGCGGAAGTCGGCCGCGGGCTCGCCGGGGCCGCTGATCTTGGGGCGAATGCCGGCGTAGCCCGGTTGCAGGGCACCTGCGGGCAGTTCGGGCCAGAAGCGGCGCACGGCGGCTTCGAAGGCGGGCGCGTCGTTGGCATCGACTTCATAGTCGATGTCGTCAAGCCATTTCACATTGGGGCCGAAGCGCATCTGGCCGCCCAGGTCCAGCGTCAGGTGCACGCCCAGGCCCCCCGGTTCCGGCAGCGGATAGATCAGATGCGAGAATGGGGCGCGGCCAGCGCAGGTGAAATAACTTCCCTTGGCGTAGTAGCTGGGCGGGATGTGTTCGGCGGCCAGGCCGTCGAAGCGTCGGGCCAGCGCGGGCGCGGTCAGGCCGGCGCTGTTGATGACGGTGCGGGCCAGCAGCGACATGGTCTCCCCGTCGCTGTCGATGGTCAGGGCGATGCCGTCGGGCCTGATCGAGGCGCTGCCGACTTCCGCGCCCAGCGCCAGCGTGGCGCCCGCGCGCTCGGCGTCGCCCAGCAGGGCCAGCATCAGGGCGTGGCTGTCGACGATGCCGGTCGAGGGGGACAGCAGGGCGGTGTGGGCGCGCAAGGCAGGTTCCAGCCTGGCGACGGCCGCGGCGTCCAGCCACTGCAGGTCGTGGACGTCGCTGGCTGCCGCGTTGCGCGCGATGGCGTCCAGGCCGGCAGCCTGATCGGCATCGTTGGCGACGATGAGCTTGCCGCAACGGCGGTGGCCGACGCCGTGGCTGTCGCAGAAGGCGTAGAGCAGGTCTTTGCCGGTCACGCACAGGTCTGCCTTGCGTGAGCCGGGCGGGTAGTAGATACCGGCGTGGATGACCTCGCTGTTGCGCGAGCTGGTGCCGGTGCCGATGGCGCGAGCCGATTCCAGGATCATGACTTCGCGGCCCGCCAGGGCCAGCGCCCGGGCGGTCGCCAGACCTACCACGCCTGCGCCGATGACGACGCAATCGACTTGTTCCATGCCTTGTTCATCCACGGGGTGAAGGGCGATATTTTGCCGTGGCGACTGCGGGATGTCTCGGGTGACGTGTGGAATTGCGGTTGGACTGGTTCTTCCGTCGGGGCGTGTGCCGACCTGCGACGGCGGCCTGGATCCGATGCTTATGTGCGACCCGCGCGAACCGCCTTGGGACCATACCCAAAGAACCGTGTGAAGGCGGTGCTGAAGTTGGCAGGATGGGCATAGCCGACCTGCCATGCCGTCTGGGCCACTGCGTTGCCTGCGCCCAGCAGCGCGTGCGCATGTCGCATGCGAAAGGCCAGCAGCATGGCGTTCGGCGTGGTGCCGAATTCGCGCCGGAAACCGTCTTTCAGGCGGGTTTCGCTCAAGCCGCTGGCAGCGGCAAGGGCTGCGATGGTCAGGGGCTGGTCCAGCCTGCTGCGCATGTGGGCGACGGCTGCATCGAGCCGGTCCGCGTCGCGCGAAGGCGGCGGCGCGGTAGGGGATGTCTCGGCAAGGAACGGTCGAAGTTGCTCGGCAAGCAAGCCCAGTGCGTGGCTGCGCAAGGCCAGCCGGCTGCCCGGCTGATGCGCACGCGTGCATGCCAGTGCGGCGACGTGCGCGGCGCTGCTGGCAGTGGTGGGCATCAAGGCAATCTGCCTGACGCCGCATTCCGAAAGCGATGTCATCGCGGCCTCGCTGCCATGGCGGATCAACCAGTCTTCCTGCATCAACAGGCGCAGCTGTGTGACCCTGTGCCCGGCACGATAGCGGCGCTGGCCACGGCTAGCCCGGAAAGCGGCGATGGTCGTGTGTCCCGCGCGAAAGGGCAGGGCGCCGCCGCCATCCTCCAGGTAGCCCGAGTCGCCGTGCAGGCCAAAAGTCATGACAAGCGTGCGCGGGCCATCGTCGTTGGCGCTGGCCTCGCAAAGATCGCGGGCGGGCAGGTAGCGCGAGCGGACCAGGCGCAGGCCCGGTTCAAGCTCGGTCTGTTCCGTGAGGCAGTCGCCGCATGCGGCGGGCAGATGGCGTTGCTGCCAGTCAGGATGCGCGGCGGGCTGCCAGGGCGCGTCGTGGGCGGCGATTCGGTAGGCCAAGGCGAGGGTGTCCAAAGCAGATCGGGCGGCCTGCAATGCTTTTTCGGCGGATCGCAGGCTTTTGCGCATGATACGCATTCCCATCATGACTAGGATTGCTTCAGGCCGTGCTAGCGGCGTCGCGGGTCTTGTCGCCCGCTATCAGTCTGAAGGAATCATCATGGAATCGACGCGTGACGATGGCGCTGTGCGTGCTTGCTGGGCCTTGGCGGGCTCGGTGGTGTTGGCCGATGCACTGGCCTTCGCGCTGGACGCCAACTTGTTCGACGCATTGGCGGACCAGCCGAAGATCGACGCGGCGGCGCTGGCTTCACGCCTGGCGCTGCACACGGGCAATACCCGTCACCTGCTGGATACGCTGTGGAGCATGGGTTTGCTGATTCGCAGTGGCGACGCCTCACCCACCTATGCGCTGACTGACGCGACGCGTCGCTATTTCTGCCGCCGCTCGCCGCAGTTCTGCGGCGATGCCTGGGCATACCGGTTGCGCAGCCTGCGCCATGCCGGGACCACGCTTGCAGAACGGGTTCGCACCGGCCACGCCGACACGGCAACGGCCCTGCAGACGACCGCAGAGAACTGGGCGCAGGCTGCGCGCGTGCAGATCGGCCAGGAACAGCGGGCAATGAGCGTGCCGGCGGCAGTGGACGTGCTGGCGAAGGTTCCTGGCATCGGGCATTGCCGAAACCTGCTCGATCTGGGCGGCGGGCCGGGGTGGATCGCCATCGAGCTGGCGCGGCGCAACCCGGCCTTGCACGGCGTCGTCTTCGACTGGCCTGCCACGGCTCGGGTCGCAGCCGAGAATATCGCTGCGATGCAGTTGAGCGACCGTCTGCGGGCACTGGGCGGTGACATCTGCAGCGATCCCCTGGGACAGGATTACGACTTGGTGTGGTGCGCGTCGGTACTGCATTTCGTGTCCGACCCGCTCGCGGTGCTGCGCAAGGTCCGTGCTGCCATGGCGCCGGGCGGCCATCTGGTGTGCGCGCAGGCCGAGGTCGGTCAGCAGCCGGACGATGCGCGACGCGTGCTGCCGTTCTATCTGCCGATGATGCTGGCGGGCAGGCACGTCACGCACGCTGGAGATCTTGCCGTGTTGTTGCGGCAAGCGGGTTTCGAGGTGATGCAGGACATGAACGGCGAAGGTTTCCCGATGACGCCGTTGCGGGTGGTCGTGGGACGCAAACCCGGCTGACATGGCCGTCGAGCCAGGCCACGTACCGTGGCGGCCTGCGACGCTGCGAGGCATGTCCTGCGGAGTCAGGCCATCGGTGACGCCAGGCCCGGCAGGTTGCGGTAAGGTTCATGCGATGAACCACCAATTCGGCTCGCCGTGCGCCAGTGTGTGGCGCGATCTGATCGCGCTCGATGCGCAACTCGGGCAGGACCCGTCGGCCGATGTCGATGCGGCCTTCCTGGCGTTTCGCGCCCGCACGCGCGCCTATCGCTGCCTGTGCGCCGAACCTCTTTCGCCCGTTCCCGCCATGCCTGCCAATCTGCAATTGCTCATCATCGACCCGCAGAACGATTTCTGCGATCTGCCCCAGGCCGCCTTGCCGCCCGATCTGCAAGGTGGCCCGGCCACCGCACCCGCGCTGGCCGTTCCGGGCGCGCATGAGGACATGCTGCGCTTGGCCACGCTCATCGATACGCTGGCGCCGAAGCTGGCGGGCATCACGGTCACTTTCGATTCCCATCATCGCGTGGACATCGCCCATCCGACCTTCTGGCGCACGGCCAGCGGCGGCCCGGTCGCGCCGTTCACCGAGATTTCCGCCCAGGACGTGCGCAGCGGCGCTTTCCAGCCGCGCGATCCGTCGGCCTTGCCGCGTGCGCAGGCCTATGTCGATGCCTTGGCGCAGCGTGGTCGATACACCTTGATGGTGTGGCCGGTGCATTGCGAGATCGGCAGCTGGGGCCACAACGTCCACGCCGCCGTGCGCGCGGCCTACAACCGCTGGGAAGAACACCGCCTGGCCAAGGTGCGCAAGATCGGCAAAGGCAGCAACCCGTGGACCGAGCATTACAGCGCCATGCAGGCCGAGGTGCCGGACGACGACGACCCCTCGACCCATCTGAACATCGAACTGATCGACGCCCTCGACGCGGCCGACGTGTTGTTGATCGCGGGCGAGGCCAGCAGCCACTGCGTGCGCGCCACCACCGAAGACATCGTGGCGAATCTGCCTTCCGGGCAGACCGGCAAACTGGTGCTGCTGACCGATTGCATGAGCCCGGTGTCGGGTTTCGAGCGTCAGCATCTGGCCTTCCTCGACGAGATGCGCAGCCGTGGCGTGCAACTGATGGACAGCGTCGAGGCGGCGTGGCGCTTCGGGGTCGACGCGCCTGCCGTGGCGGCATGAGGGCAGGGCTGCGGGTCACGTTGATCCGGCATGGCGAAAGCCTGGCCAACGTCGGCGGCACCACCGCCAATCCGGCCCGCATTCCGCTGACGCCGCGTGGCCACGAGCAGGCACGCATGGTCGCCGCGCGTTTTTCACAGGCACCTGACCGCATCGTCTGTTCACCTTTCCTGCGGGTGGAAGAAACCGCCGCGCCGACCTGCGCGCGGTTTCCGCAGG
>JAAIGF010052758.1_pt1 | contig 19316 bp, 23 predicted proteins | sample 6487441 | NCBI WGS metagenome assembly JAAIGF01 (sample SAMN13974129, study PRJNA590717) | phyllosphere metagenome | biome: pepper field; feature: multiple bacterial spot infested pepper fields; material: pepper leaves; isolation source: leaves from pepper fields | host: Capsicum annuum ... | reverse complement strand
TTTTCCCTAGAAGAATCGTCATGATGCCTTTGTTTGCATCTTTATGCATGTATCAATAGCATCGGGCTTCAGCCCGATGTCTTTATAACAATGTAGATTCGGCTTTAGCCAAAACCTATTTTTAACGCAAAGCCTGATTTTTCTGATACACAAGTTTTGAGGAGGCAAAGAAGGATCAGCAGGCTGATCTGATGAAGCGTGCGGTTGCTTCGCGCAGAAGATTAATCTGTTGTTGTTTGTCTAGAAGAACTGTCATGATGCCTTTGTTTGCATCTTTATGCATGTATCAATAGCATCGGGCTTCAGCCCGATGTCTTTATAACAATATAGATTCGGCTTTAGCCAAAACCTATTTTTAACGCAAAGCCTGATTTTTCTGAGGCATGAGTTTTAAGGAGGCAAAGAAGAATCAGCAGGCTGATCTGATTAAGCGTTCGGCTGCTTCGCGCAGAAGATTGACCTGTTGATGTTTGTCTAGAAGAACCGTCATGATGCTTTTGTTTGCATCTTTATACATGTATCAATAGCATCGGGCTTCAGCCCGATGTCTTTATAACAATGTAGATTCGGCTTTAGCCAAAACCTATTTTTAACGCAAAGCCTGATTTTCTGATACATAAGTTTTAAGGAGGCAAAGAGGGATCAGCAGGCTGATCTGATGAAGCGTCCGGTTGCTTCGCGAAGCAGAATCATCTGCCTTTACTCACTTACAGACAAAAACCAACTATACATTTTTAACCATATCCCGTGTCAGATAAATATACTTAAACATACAAAACGCAGCGATCGCCCCGAACGTGTGCCATAAAAAGTGGGTCCCGAAACTGAGCCATTCCCACTTGTCAGCGATACGGAAGGTCAGGGCCAGAACAAATGACAATAACGCAAATCCTACCCATTTCCCGGCTTTCCAATGGGTATACATCAGATACCGCAACACGGAGAACAGGACAAAGGAAGCCATGATCGCATAATTGACGTTGATGAAAAGAGACGGATTACCGATCAGGATCCAGTTTCTCAAAGCAAATATCAGCACCAGATAAATGAGCAGTATTGAAACGGCATAATACCACCGGGTGCTCTGGGCGATAAAATAAAATCCGGCAGACAGGCAGAGCAGCATGATGGGCATCCAGTCCATCATAATGAATACCGACCACTGCCTGAAGGAATGATAAACGGTGCCGCCGATGGCCCCGATGTACAATAAAACCAGGCAGTAGGTCAAAAAAGGGTTGTTTTTAAAATGACCTTTCAGTTTAACCGTCCAGAAAATGGCTAAAGCTAAAAACAGTACGGCAGTGACTGCATTCAACGGCTCAGGGAAAAGCTGGGCCATATCGGTTTCTTTATACAACATTCCTCCGTCCGGAGGTAACTGGTTGATCGGCATATTCCTTTTATATTTGTTTATTGGCATAATAAAAAATGCAGCATTTAACATTTCGTCAATGATCCTGCAAATGCTTCTCTAATATAGCAAATTGATCAGTTTTAATGATTGGTTTTTGAAATTCGTTTTATTGGAGGTATTTCCTGCAGATGGATTGTGTATATGCTGATTTTCAATGAAAGGACATTTATTTGTAATCAGAGCATAAATCAGAGCATCGGTGTGATGCCGTTTTCCATTCCAAAATGCTGTTGTGAAAACTTTATGTCAGGGGCATGATGATCCATTTCTAAAATAATCTCTTATTACTGGCTAAACTTATTGTAATTTTTTTTGACTTTTTTCCCGGTAATTTAATTCTATAGCTAATATATTTAATTTTTTATTTATCCTGATCATCTTCATAAATACTCCATATTTTCAACATACCACTTTTATAAACAGAGAGTGTGATGTTACGGCTTTTTTAATATTTAAGAAGTCATATTCTTCAACAATACAGACCTACCACACACAATTATAAACCTGAACATCAAATATTTAAGACCAATCACCACCTACACTAATTCACCTTTAAAAGAATTAAAAATATTTCAATAAATATAGATATATCATCGCATACGGTATTTTTTTTGTTGTTTTTTAAACAACCCAAATTTTAATTTTATGAAAAAAGTATTTACTTTCATCGGACTCGTTTCGACAGCTGCATTTTTTAATGCTCAGATTGTGATTAATGAAATTTATACGGGAGGCGGAATCTTAGGAGCAACGCTCACCAATGATTTCATCGAACTGAAGAATATTGGAACTGCGACCGCTACACTTACCGGTGCAACCATACAGTATGGGCCGGTTTCCGGATCGTTCAGCCAATATCATACCCTACCTAATATTACTTTGGCTCCCGGACAGACCTATCTGATCCAGGAAGGTTCGGATGGCGGCGGGATTATCAATCTTGTCAATCCCAATCTTGTAGTCAATACCGTGTTTAATTTTAACGGAACCGGTCCTACAATAGGCTTAGGTATAGGACTTGCGCTCACGTCCGGAAAAGTTGCTTTGGCAAGCAATACCACCCAGGTCACCGGACCAACGGCATCTAATGTTCTGGACTTTGTAGGATATGGTCTGGCCAATCAGTATGAAGGTGCAGGAGCTGCTCCTTCCCCCAGTATATTAAATTCAATCACCCGGGTTTCAGGAGATACAAACAGTAATAGCGTAGATTTTACCGTTGCCCTTCCTACTCCCCAGTCCGGGGTACTGGCCGTAAGTGATGTTTCATCCGGCCCTGTTTCAAACCAGTTCATAAAAAATACGCTGGTAAGAAATAATGAAATCAGTTTCCGGGCTGATGTGACGAATGTGAAAGTTTATACTCTTTCAGGACGACTTGTAAAGGCCGGTTCGGCAGGTAATAATGATACCCTTAATATCGTCGAACTGCAAAAAGGGAATTATATCGTTACGGGAGTGATCAACAATACCATTGTTTCCCAAAAGATTTTAAAAGACTGAATTTCTTTAACGATTACCATAAGAAAACAGCTGCCGGGTGGCAGCTGTTTTTTTACTATTAACGGTTTCCTCAATATCTAAATAATCCAGAAAACCGAACTTTTTAGGTTAAAATTTATTTTTTAAGATTTTTTAAAACCCATTACCAACGTTTCCAGGCTTACCGAAAGCCGATTTTTTGTACAAATCATCCATCGACGCATTCCAGTTCGCTTTTCAGACAGTGCTTACCTAATCATTATAATACTTTTTCAGCCAGTTTCGAAACTCCTCTTCGTAAATTTCCTGAGCATTTTTTACGATCTCATCCGGATCTTCCGTCGTTTCAATGCCATATTTTTCAAAAACCCATTTTTTGTACTCTTCCGTTTTTTCGGTGGGCTCATAATCATCTTCATCTTTATAAAAATAGACTTTGTCCCAGCCGATAGCGGGCTCTACATCAAAGGTTAAAATTTGCAGCAACTCCCTTACATTTTTTGCCACAATATGAATGCCTCCTTCACTTCCGAATACTAAAACCGGAGCTTCACTTAAATTTTCATTTTTATCTCTTCTCCAAAATGCATAAGTTGAACCGGTTCCGTCCGCCATCGCAAATTCTATGATGGAATCTGTAAATTCTTCGTCATCCGAGTAACCCTTTATTCCACTTTTATCCGAATAATCTCTTCCGATATAAAATTTGTCTGAATAATTTTCATCATCTCCGGTTGAGTTCTGGAAATTTACGAGCTCTATTAATTCTTCCGGAATTTCAAAATTTTTGAAGTTTGCTTCAAATTCACTTAAATTAACCATTCTTACTGATTTTAATATTGATGTCTGGTGTTTTCCGGCATTGCTGCCGGGTTTTGGCTTTACCCGTTTATTTCGTAAAGCGATTTTGATACTAATTTAAAAATTAATTTTGATTGATTTTTAAGATTCGGTTGTCTTTTTACGGTCAGGACATTTCAATATGGTAATCAGTTGTAATAGAATCGCTGTCTGACCTGTCTTCTATATAAGTATTTATTGTAATTACGTTGAAATCTATGATTTAAAAATCAAAATATTTTAAAAGCGTCACTTATTAAAAGAAATAGTAATGAAAAAAATCTTAATCCTGTTTTTGATGATTCATATATCTTCATTCGCTCAAAAAAAGATTAGCGTAAAAATAGATCATCGAATTGAAGCCATCAGTATTTTTTACACGCTGGCAACAATGGATACATTAGATACAAAACCTACCCCATCGGTTTATTATAAACAATTCAATCAGTACTTTGCCAATTGTAAAAATCATGAATCATTAAACTGGTATAGAAATCTTGAAGTATGGGACGGTTATGATCTTTCGAGTATCGGCTTGTATTTGTCTGATAAATATCCATTCACATTGAAGATTCCTTACTCAGATAGCCAATTACGCAGTTCGGATATCAATGTCTTTCTGGAAAAATTCAATGCTTTTTATAAAGATTGTAAAGCAGATCGTTTTTTAAAAGCCCATCAAACAGACTACGACGCGATTACAAAATTTGCGCAGCATAAAATTATGGCAAGCAATGTATTGGATGATGTTGAAAAATTTTATAACAAGCCCACCAAAGGAGAAATACTCATTTTCGCAGATATTCTAAACAACTTAGGCAATAATGCGATTTCAATCAATGACAAAAGTTTTAAGGATAAAAAATTATTTAAGCTTGCCTATCTGGAAGACAAGAATATTACTCAGACCAATGAATCTAAAGTGATGTTTACACCATTACCAAATATCGTAGTTCATGAAGTATCCCATTTATACCTTCGTGATTTTATTCCTTCGTATAGGGAAAGATTAAGTAAGAAAAAGAATGTTTTTTTAACTACAGCAAAAGGGGAAAAGCTTAAAGAAACAGAATGGGAAAATGAACTCGATGAGTTAATAGTGAGGGTTTGCGTATCCAAAATAATGGGTGAAAAATATGGTCCTGCGGCAGAGTTAAAGGAAGTTGAAAATCAGTCAAAGCATTTTAAACACTTTAAAGCATTAAATTTATTTTTCAACAATTATACCCAACATAAAAGTAAATATAAAAGTATATCAGAGTTTTATCCGGAAATAACTGATTTTCTGGAAACATTGAATTAACTGTTTTATGAGACTCATGCTTTGTGAGATGATGTTATCTTCTAAAATTGAAGTCCGGCCAAATCATTGGAAGAAGGTTCCGGCAGTCCTACCGCAGAATGCTTCGGGGTGCCGGACCAGAACCGGGCTTCGAAATCTGTTTTTTGTTTTTCATCACACAATTTTAAATTAACGTGAATTCGAAGTAAAAGTAGGGGTTAAAAGGCAGGAAGAAGGGAGCTGGATGCTGGAAGTTTCTTCTGTCAACCTATCAATAACAGTCCCAAATATCAAATGATTTCGTTTATACTTTGAAGGAAAAACTTGATATAGAATTCCTGATTATTTCTATTTTAAATTACTGGAAATAAATTAAATATCATCGAACTCACGTTAAATTATAAAAGAAAATCACAAATACTCCAACCACAACCTTTTATTGCCGGCTAAAGCTTCCGGCTTCAAAAACATTTCCGGACTGATGGACTTCCCCCACTCCGGAACATGACCGTATTAAAGTTACCGTAAAGCAGGTTTAGTTTCTATCGTTTTGTGAGATTAATTAATTTTCATTGGCTTTTTAATACGTACATCTTTAACATTGCATAAGGATAACTTTGATAAATCTACATCCAATAGCGACTCATTTCGACTAACGACCAGCAAACTTCTGTCTTTTAAATCAAATTTTTTTACAAAACAATAGTAAAGGAAGCGGATCAGTATCATTTGATTTCTGCTTATCTTCTGATGCAGCCTAAAATAGAGATGGTGAGATGTGTTGCTTTTATTTAAACTGAGAGGCATAATCTGTTCTTCTCCAAAAAATTGACTACCCATACTCCATCCGCTCAGTCTTTTTACTCTTCCCATATTGGAAATTGCGTATTTGCCCTCGAAGCCCGGTAATGGCGCCCAAATTTCATCCGGAAGGTTTTTGACGGAAAGATTCATAACGGCTACCGGATTTTTTTTATCTATTTTGGGGCTGCCAAGCTTTTTCCAAAGCGCTTCATTAAATATTTCTCCTGAATTAAGGAGTACCCGCATTTTATTTAAACTACATGAATTATCACCTGTGCTTTCTTTTGTAAATTTACTAGGCGTATGTTGCAACGACAGCTTTGAAAGTTTTATATCCCATTTCGGTTCATTTTGATTGATTACAATAAGTGTCTTATCATTCAGATCAAATTCTTTTACAAAGTGATAATAAAGCAGTCGGAAAACTGATACATACACTTTCTTTTCATTATCGTGAAGTTCGCAACAGAGAAAATAGTTGGTATTGCTGTTAAATTCAACAAATTGGGGAACAATCATTTCTTTTAAAAAGAGTCTTCGGCTGGCAGAATTCCAACCTCCTAACCGCTTGATTCTCCCTTTATCAGAAACAGCAAACTTATTTTTAAATTCCGGAATATGTATTATTTTCCATTGTTCTTCAGGAAGGTCATTAACCGACAAATTCATACAGGGCGGCGGACTCTTTTTGTCAATGGCCGGCTGTCCCAACTTTTTCCAAAGCGTATAATGAAGCAGCTTTCCTGAAGTATCTGTTTTTTCATGTATGAGAAAATCTTCTTCTTTCGGCGGATCGCTTTGTAAAAACCAGCGGAATGTTCCGGCAGTTAAACGTTCCTTATTGATGACATTCAAAATATTTTCCAAACCAATTCCGAGTGCTTTTTCTACAGCATAAAAATCGTCGAAATCAGCCACAAAATCGCCTTCAGCAGTATACTGACTGATCGGCTGTGAATAGTCGGTATGTACACTTTTGCCTCTGTCTGAACGATATATTCTAAGATTCTTTTCACTGGCAGAAATTTTCTCTAAATTGCTGCTGTGTAAATGAAACCTGTTATTATCTTTAAAGCCAATGACAATAGTACGGTCTTCCCAATCTATTTTTTCAATAAAATGATAGTACACCAAACGGGCTACCGACTTGCTGTATCTCTTTCCGTCCTTCGATAATCCACATTGGATATTATAAATACTTTCCTGAAGATAACTGTTAAATTGTTTTACAAAAATCAACTTCAAAATCAGCTCCGGTAATATACGTTCCTGACCGACAAAAGAAAAAATCTTACGTTCAAGACTCTTTACCCGTCCATAATTAGAAATCTTATAATCTTCAAAATCTTCAATCAGCTTCCATTCTTCATTCGGAAGATTTTCCAATGATTTGTTATAAAGTACTTGCTTTACATATTGATCTTCTAATTCAAGAGGTTTATTCATAAAAAATTTTGCTTGTTTTGAACATCTGCAAACTTATATGTTTTTAATCGTTTGAGACTCTATTAATAACCATTATAATTAATTTATTATTGTAACATCAACCACTCCAAGATGTTCAGCAAACTGATTTCACAGAATTGAAGCGAAGCAATAATCGTTTTGTGAGATTTACTTTGATACTGATTTCATTCCGGCAATAATTCGCTTTCTATGCATAAATCCCCAATCTGCTATGATACTTGTCAAATCTTTAAGCGATTTTCCATAGTCGGTTATTTTATACTCTACGGCAACGGGCGCTGTGTTTAGCACCTGACGTATAATCAATTCGTTGGCTTCCAAATCCTTCAGTTCCCTGCTAAGCATTTTACCGGAAATACCCTTAACCTCTTTCAGCAATTCGGAATACCGCATTGGCCTATAGCACAAACACGCAATAATAGACATCTTCCATTTTCCATTTAAAATTTCCATGGTATCACTGATGGCTAAAATTTTTTGGCTGCAGTCTTTTACTAAATCAAATTCTTGTTCCATACTATTCACTTGGTTACCCGATTGTCACTATATCTTTTTGTCACTTAGTTACAAATATACACATCAAAACGATAACTTTGCCAATCTAATTTAAATAATAAGAAATGGATCTAATCAAAAATTTGCAATGGCGTTATGCTGTTAAAAAATATTCAGAGGAGTTAGTCAGCGAGGAGAAAATTGACCAGATCATTGAAGCCATAAACCTAACTGCCTCTTCCTGCGGAATACAGCCTTATCGCCTCTTTGTAATAGCCAATTCTGATATAAGACAAAAATTAGGGGAGGGATCTTTTAACTCACAGATTTACGCTTCTTCTCACTTATTGGTTTTCGCCGGATTCAATAAAATAACCGATGATTACATCAGTAACTATGTAAAAATGACGGAGCAGCAACGAAATTTAGAAGAAGGAGCGCTTGACATTTTAAAAAATACTTTAATAAGCTATTTCTCTACGCAAACCCCTGAGCAAAATGCCATCTGGTCGAGTAAACAGGCCTATATCGGTCTGGGAACAGCCTTGATTGCTGCGGCAGAGCTTAAAGTGGATGCCACTCCTATGGAAGGGTTTAATCCGAAATTGTTTGATGACATTTTAGGCCTTTCTGAAAAGGGTCTTCACGCATCAGTTATTATGTCGTTAGGTTACAGGGATACAGAAAATGATTATCTGGCATCGGCTTCAAAAGCCCGTTTACCCATTGATGAATTTTCGATTAAAATAAACTAATCTCTAAGAATCTAAAGTGTAAAATAACGTGAACTCGATGATATTCATTTAAATATCAATCATTTAATATAAAACAGACTTAAATAATTCCGGATTTAAAAACAGAATAGCCACCAACGAAGAATACCTTCGATATTTAACTGCCGTCATTTCGGGTAGCTTTTGAAAAATCGTATCGAGAAGTTGCTCAACTACAAACCGGAGGTCCTGCTTTACACGTTCTCGATACATTTTTCTCCGCTGAGCTCCAAAAAACACTCGAACTGACGTTAAAATACTGATCAAATAAAAGCCCTGATAACCAGGGCTTTTAATGTATAATGTCGTTTTTTGAGATTATTTGCTTGAATTTCTTTATTATGATGTTCCAGTTTATTGTCTGAAGATGAAATTAAATGCAGCTCCTACTGTTATGAGGTAGATCAAAAAAAAGCAGCATCAAATGATATTGCTTTTTTATTGTTTTATTATTTTTATTTTTATTTCCAGAAAGACCAGACTTTACCATTAAAAACAGCCAGTTGTTTATTGACCGTATCATACACCATCATTCCCGGCGAAGGGTTAATAATAGTAAGGTGCGGACTTGCAACTTTAGGGAGCACCATTGCTTTATCGGAAGCCTCCAGCACTAAAATTCCCGGAGTTGAAGTAAGCGGTCCGATAGCCATTTTAGCATTGACATTTTCAGTCGCGGTGTTCTGAATTAAAGTGCCATCTACATTTGTTAACGGATCAACAGTAGTTCCGGTTATATCGACAGAGAGATCCTTCCAGGCAGATGCATATTTGATTTTTACCTTTTTATCTGCAAGATCATAAATCATCGTTCCGTTTACTGCTCCGGCTACTGAAGCCGCAGAAGTTACCCATGGCAAAATGAGACCTCTGTTGGCCGTTCCGAATTCTAAAGAAACTGCCGGCGATGAAAGTGTTGTTTTACCAATAGCAACCTGTGCTGAAATCATTCCTGAAAAAATAGCGAATGCTATGACGAATATATTTTTCATTTTATTAAATATTAAATGGTGAATCAGTTCGTAGGGCAACTTTGTGTGTTAAGACACGACCATCCGGCCGGAGTCCCTGTGGTATTAACCTGTAAGCAGTCTAAGCTCGTATTGTATACCATCATCCCTTCTACCAGGTTTGCTGCAGGAATCGCTGAGATTTGTGCTGTGGTAAGCCTGTTGATTACAAATCCCTTGGTCCTGGATTCCAGCGCTGTCCAGGCACCATTTCTTACCATCGGCCAGTTCGAATTATTTACGCCTGCTCTTCCGAGGGAGGTAATACCCTGTAACGTACCCAGAACCGTTCCACCGGTAGTAGCAACAGGCTTGTAGCAGTAGCATCCCGATACGGAAGCATTTTCAGAATCACCGATCCCCTGCCCCTGTGTTCCTGAGGTATCCGCCGCACCTCCTGCATTTACCGGAACCGGAACCCCATTTACATTTACACAGTTCGTAGCATTACATAGGTTCTGATTGGCCGCTGAAGAACCCGTTCCTACACTAAGTCCTGCATGTGCATTAACCAGCATGCTGTAAGCAACGTTTTCATCTCCTTCCATTGCATCGAGGCATCCGTCATTATCTGAATCCAGATCCAGACGGTTTACAATTCCATCATTATCTGCATCTGCCGTACAGTTGGTATTGTATACTCCGAAAATGATTCCGTGCGGGTCGTTATTCCCGGTCAGGGTCATGGTTAATGAAGCCACATCGACAGGTACCAGGAAAAAGGTATATCCCTGCGGTGTATTGAAAGGCGTATTGGTCGTGAAGGTCGTTCCGCTTACGCCCGGCGTAGTGGAAACAGCACCGTCTAATAATGAATAGATTCCTGTATTAAATACATTGGCATTGCCCGCAACCGTTAATGGAACTGAAAACGTATTGGTAACCGATGTATTCTCTCCGCCCAATCCGGCGATACCGATAATGTACTGGTACCTGTTATTATTTGAGCTTAATGAGTTTGCAGATACTCCGAAATTGATATTTAGGGTTCGTGGAACCGTTCCTACAATATCCAGATAGGTAGTAGGAAAGGAAGAAGTCTGTGCGCCGTTTACCGTAATGGTCGTAGAGGCTACCGGAGGAGTATATATTCCCCATCCGTTTCCTGTTCCTGAAGTCTTCGTCACCGTCACTCCGCCTCCGGGCAAAGTAGCTCCTCCGGGCGGCACAAGGGGAACGACCGCTGTATTGGTATTGGATAAGCTGGTAGCGGTAGCCGATGAAACGGATGCCATCGTTACCGTAGCAGCGCAGCCTTCTGCACTATCAAGGATCCCGTCATTGTCGTCATCAAGATCTGCACTGTCGAGAATACCATCACCATCCGAATCGGCATCAATAAAGGCCTGGTAAGTACATGTTGTGGTGCTTCCGTTCAGATCCACGGTTAGGGTACGGTACCCTCCCTGCCCTGTTCCGTTATAAGTAAGCGGAACATCGATAAATGTCGTATTAGAAGCAATATTTGCCGAATATGCAGGATTGGTAAAATCTGTACCGTGTACATTTATTGTATAGGTGCCCGGAGTATAAATATCGGACACAGGAATTCTAAGGGTCCTTACCGAAGAACTTCCTGCCACGTAAGGTGTGGTCCCCTGCAGTGCCATCGCTCCGCACGTAAAAACAAAAGGCTGGAAATAATCGACCGATGCCAAATCAATATTAGATGAACTTAAATTTGCAACATTATACTGGGTAAGGTATTCTGATACCCCGTTGTTAATGTTGATCCGGTAGATGACGACATTATCACTTCCGTTTCCTGAACTTAAAAATACGTATCCATTCAAATAGGCCGTTCCCCGCACATTTCCTACATCGGTGGTTGTGCTGGTATTGGCATCCGCGTTTCTTACCCCTACCGGGCCGGAAATCGTGGCAATCTGGGTAGCTGTTGCCGTTGTAGCACTCGTTATGGCAATACGGTACAGATACCTGGTGTAGGTAGTTCCCGAGACATGCTGCAGGAGCGTATATACATTGTTCTGGTAATCGTAAAAGGTATCGCTGGCAAAGATTGTGGAAGCAGTATCATTCCACAAGGTATCACCGGTAATGGTCATTGGAGTTGTTGAAACGGTGGGATAAAGCCTGTAAAGGTTTTTACCGTTAAATCCGAAGGATTGTCCAAAATATTGCCCGATTACATTATTGGTCCCGATCCCGCCAATCCCGATAGGCAATGTCAGGCCGGTAGATGCTCCATTCTTTAATAGCGGGCTATTTGCAGCAGTATTAGAATTTAAAAAAACCAGCGGACGGTTACTTTGGGTATTATCATATCCTACTGCAAGATTACTGACCGACCCGCCATTGCTGCTGGCGAAATAGGTGGGCGTTGTAATTCCGGCAGGCAAAGCAGCAGCTACCGTAGAAGGCGTTGAACCGGTAATGTCATAAACAAAACCTGTCCCGGCAGACGAAAGATAAAGCCTGCCGGGGCTTTGGGAAAAGATTGAATTATTTGCTGCAAATACCAGCAAAAATGACGCTAAAGCATAAAAGCTGCTTTCTTTCTTCAGAGACCTTCGAAAAAAAAGGCTCAGTGAATTTTTTATCCAACCTGAGCTTTTCGTAATCATTAGATTTTTAATCATAAGGGGAATATTATTTAAATAAATTTTCTCACAGATTTTTCCGCAAAAGTGGTTTACATATGACTATTAAGCCCTCCACTCTACCAGATAAAATCAGGTATTGCGAAATTTTATTCTACTTTCAGTATATTTTAATTTTTACTATAAAAACAATCATCTCATGATATTCTATCTATCCCTTCTCAAAATCCTTCTTCGTAAATGCATGTACCATACAATTAAAATATCGGTGTCTAATATTGACGAACAATATCAGGAACAGTGTAAAAAAGAAACTTGGAATTTGTATTGAAAAAAATAGAAACTATATCTGGCTGCTTAACATTTTGTCAGCGTGCTTGGGTGATTGGTTAAGGAAATAAATATAAAAGATTCTTCATACTTGATTTAGAACGCCGGCTTATTCGCAAAACAATTCTCTACTAAAAATGCAATGGGATATTTTATAATCAATAGCTTGTCCGTTAAGAAAATTAACCTGTAATTTCTTTTTATAAAATCCAAATAGATAATTAGACAGGACATAAATGGCTTGCTTTTGCTCCTTACAGTCCGGAATCGTAACCTTGTAAAATTCCTCTATTTCACACTTTATAAGATCCAGAAAATGGTGTTTGCAATAATCCATAATGATTATATATTAATAAGTTATTCTTTGTTAATTTATTTTAATCTACTTGAATGCAAGACGAACATTTCAGCTAACATAATCAGCAGCAAAATTGCTAATAAAATTTTCTGCCGATCGAGACTGTTAGTTCATCAATAATCTAACATTTAGAGTTACTGTATGCTGAGCATTCAATAATAAATCCAGCAGGAGCCAGAGGGGGGCAAAATTATTTTTTATGATGTAAATACTATTTTTATTATAAAGCAGTTGCGGTATAAGTTACTGTCTGCGTATAGGTTCCGGCCGGTTTACCCAAGATGTCGGAAGAAGATGATTTTGCCGCAGGAATCGTGTAATCCAGGTTCAGGGTTAAGGCACTTCCAAGCGGAGCATTGGATACTAAAGTCTGATCCGTTGCCGATAAAACGACAGCGCTTTTTGTTCCGCCCATGGTTCCGGCAGCGGTAGCGGCTTTGATGACCAAAACATTGACAGGGATCAGGTTGGTTCCGTTCATGAAATTAGCACCTCCTGCTTTTACTTTTACGTTGAAGTTCTTCGTTGATGTCACTTTCAAAGAGTTGGCTTTGGTAACCGTCTGATCAGAGTTATAATCGGCTGCCGTAACATAGTTGAAGTCCACTGTGTTTCCGATGGCTGTGCTTCCCGCATCGATGGAGATCACATCGTTCAGGGTGATGTTTACCGTGGTGGTAGCGGTCGTATTCTGAGCCTGAACATTGTTGGTTCCTAAAATGAAAGCTCCGATGGTTAAGGCTGCGATGGCGATTTGCTTTGTCATGATCGTATTATTTTATTTTTTATTCTTGATTAATTGTCCTCTTTTGAACAATACAAATCTACGGCGGTGATAAAAGTTTCCTTGTAGTGCAAAATGGAAGTTCATGTAGTAAAATAACTACACTTATCAATTAATAGAAAATCCCTCAACACTTAGAAAGTATTGAGGGCGTATATACATTGCTGCTATTTCTATTATGAAGCTGTGGCAGAGACGAAGCACGGCCATCATCCTTATTCATTTTTATTAGGAATTCTTCAGCCTTTTTTTAATGCACAGGTAGTTATCGGCAATTTTTTTGTAGCCTTGCCGGAAAAAGCTAGAGGACAACTAAATACGCAGAATTATTGCAGTCCTGTATATTTGAACAGTCGCATAATCATAGAATTACCTGATGATCGCCCTTTCGTAGGCCAGTTCTATCAAACCGTATCAATATTATTTATTTCAAAAAAAGAATGAAACATTATTTATTTTCTGCAGGTCTTATGCTCACAGCATTTACTACTCATGCCCAGGGCGTGGGAATCGGAACCACACAACCCGCCGCTACATCGATCCTGGAACTGAATTCTACCAGCAAAGGCTTCCTGATGACCAGAATGACGAGTACCGAGCGTACCAACATTTCTTCCCCCGCTACCGGACTTCAGGTATACGATACCACTACAAATACCCTTTGGTATTTCAACGGATCGGTGTGGGTAAACGGCGGAGCCGCCTCTTCTTCGGGAGGAGGAGATAATCTGGGGGATCATCTGGCAACCCAACCCCTGGTGCTGAATACTAATCAGCTAAGGCTTAGTACGGCCAATGACTCCAATCATAAACTGGTTTACGATGGTAATATCGACGGACCTTTACTTACCGGCTTTAGCGGAGGAACGCTCGGTACTTCGGATGCCGCAGGTTCTGTCTCCAGGAATGTTTTGACCTGGAAGAATACCGGCTTTGTAGGAATCGGGACAACGACACCGGGCAGCACACTGGAAGTGGACGGGGCTTCCACCAACAAGACAGCCTATAACGCGGGAAGCGGAAGCACCATCGATTACAGCAAGAGCAACCTGGCCTATACCGCCGCCAGTGCAACAGCATTTACCCTGCAGAACATGAAAGACGGAGGGACCTATACTTTGAGTGTCAGAGGGGCCACCAGCGGCACTTCTACGTTTACGGCATCCGGGTTTACCGTGAAATATGCCAGCAACCGTGCAACGACGGCCAATACCGAAACGCTTTACACCTTTATCGTAATGGGAAGTACCATTTACGTCTATACCACAACAGGATTTTAACGGACAAGGCAGTTGCATTATGAAAAAAATAAAAATCAAACTCAGCATGCTGGCGGCGGCGGCCCTGCTGGGTACAACGTCCGGTCTTTCCGCCCAGATGGTGGGAACCCCTTACATCCCGGAAGTCCAGATCCCTTTCAGCTTCCTGTCCGGGGGACGTGCAGACGATGCCCCTCAGGCTGTAGAGCTGACTTCTGACGGAGGATATATTGTAGCAGGAAGTTCCGCTTCTTCTGCAACCGGAGATGTAACCGGAACCAACCATGGAGGCCATGATTGGTGGGTGGTAAAATACGACAGTCTTGGCAAACTCCAATGGCAGAAGCTCTATGGCGGATCCGGTAATGATGTGGCTTACAGTATTAAGCAGACCAGTGACGGCGGTTATATCGTAGGGGGATATGCAGTTCAAAACAGTGGAGATGTAGGTGATCTTCAGGGCGGAACTGCCTGGGTGATAAAGCTTACCTCTACCGGGACAATCAGCTGGCAAAAAGGATTTGGTGCGGGTACCCGCTTTATAGGAAGTATTGTTGAAACTTCAGACGGCTACATGATGGCAGGAAATGCCAACGGACAAAATGGAAGATTATTCTGGGCCGGCAAGTTAAGCCTGGATGGAAACACGGTTTTATGGTCAAATACTTATGCGGATGGCAATAATGATGCTGTATTTTATGGTATGGCAAAAGCTGATGACGGATCAGGATTTATTCTCTGTGGATATACTAAAAAGATGGTACCGGCAGCTTCTTACCCAATGTACTGGTTATGAAAATAAACCCTACAGGAGGATTGCTCTGGCAAAAAGCATATGGAGGTGATAATAGTGATAGAGCTTATGCAGTAGCCGCCGCACCTAATGGAGGAAGCACTATAGTAAGTAGCTCCTCATCATCTGCGAGCGGTAATGTAACCGGCACCAATCATGGATCGGTCGATTTCTGGATTCTCAATCTTGACGCTGCAGGAAACCTCACCTCGCAGAAGCTTTATGGCGGCTCTCAAGTGGATACTCCTTATTCCGTACATCAGACCTCAGATGGAGGATTCATGGTCGCCGGGGCTTCGGGATCTTCCGCATCAGGCGACGTTACAGGCACAAACCATGCAGTTACTGGAGGGGCTGATGTATGGCTTCTTAAGTTCTCTTCTGCAGGAAACCTTCAGTGGCAGCGATTGTATGGAGGGGGTGGTAATGATGGATCTAACGTGATGACTCTACCGCAATCAAAAGCGGTGGAAGCCCGGCAGACCCCGGACGGCGGATATATCGTCTCCGCTACTTCAAGATCGTCTCAAAGCGGTGATGTTACCGATAAAGCCAATAATCCTGCAGGCTCGACCAATATTAATGATTGCTGGCTGTTTAAAATCGATGCATCGGGGAATATAGTCACAGTACCGGATGTCGGGCAGCGATAAGTTTTTTTTGAAAAAAATCAGGATCAAATTTTAAAACACATATTCATTATAACCTATACGTATTTTAATAACCTAAATTAAAATACTTTTCTCTTGACCCGCTGCTTCTTTGCTGCGGGTTTTTAGATGATATTGCAGACAGTGGAATATTTAAGTCTAATGCAGATGCAGCACATTTCACATAGTGCTAAATTTTTAAACACGGTTTTTTCAAAATTACCTATTTCATACATTTTATTGAAAAGATGTAATTATAGAGAATAATCTTTTTTAGATTTAATTATTGATATAATTAGAACTGTCTTAGTAATTTCAATAGAAGTTCAATCAAGCACAAATGTTAATCTGATATGAAACAATTCATTCAGTCCTTGACCAACTTCTAACGGTTGGCTTTTTTGATTGCAGCTTCTAAATTTTGATAATAAATTTGATTGGGAGTGTAGGGTATATGTTGGTCTGCCCAAGTTTTAATCGTTATTAATAAATGGTAAGGTTTCGGTTGACCATCATTTATAATATCAGCATTTTCAAATATATCGGTTCTTATATCCTGACAATTTGTAACTGAAAATAAAAATACCAATAAGAAACTTTGATGTTCAAAGGTTATGGATTTTCTATGATTATCATATTGCATTCCACCATATGCCAGACATTCCCTTAAAATCCATTTTTGACCTTCTGTCCAATTTGGAATATCAGCAATTAATTCTTGAATGTCATTTGAATCAAAACGAGCTAAATAATTAACAAATTAATCGGCGCCACCCCCAAAATACCAATAATCGCTATCAGTCATTTCGTTTTTCAGAATGATGTCATACAAATACCTTAGTTTATGGTTAAGAGACTTCATTTTAGAATTAACTCTAAAATTGTTACTCCAAGCTTTCATATCTTCGCTAATAAAATTTTCCATTACTACACTACATTTTTAAGTTAGTGATGTTTGCTTATGTTAGCTATTAATCACAATTTTTCAAAAGTATTTTCTTACTACGCAATCTATTGGCGGAGATTATCGTTTTTTCGAGACTTTTTGCATAGAACCGCAATATCACGAACCTTCACAAAAGCAAAAAAAGCCATCATTTCTGATGAGGCCTGTATTTTAACGTGAGTTTAGCGTAAAAATAAAATTAGCTAATCCGAATTGATGGACTTCCCTACTCCGGAATATGACCGCATTAAAGTTACCGTGAAGCAGGTTTATAACGAAAGCGGGACGAAGGTGATGGAGAGTGAGGTGGTGGGGATTGAATAAAAAACTCCTGAGTTATCAGGAGTTGCTTATTATTAATTTATTTATTTTTCCGTCAATAACTTCAATAGTTTCCATTCGATTAAGCTCGTAAGTACCGGTTAGTGCAAGTTGTCCATCTATTAAAACTTTTCTTTCACCCTCATTTTCTACTTCAATTAATCCACTTTTCGTATAGTATTTTGTAGATGATTTTGGACTTGAGTTTATATTATTATTTTTCATAGGCTTCGCATTTAAGCAAAATATCCAAATCATTGCAATAATAGGAAAAAAGAATCCTATAATTGCCCAACTTCCAGAATTTCTGTTGAGCCATTTTGCTTGATTAGAACACACAATTGCACCTACAATACGTAATATAAGGGAAATAATTGTTAAAAAGTTAATCTGTTCCATGGTTTAATATTTTAATTTTTATGATTATTATTTTTGAGATTAACATAGGGTTTGAAATAATTTTCAAAATAGAGAATGTATTTAATAATTTAAATTTTTCATACAAATGAATTGTAATCCATTAAGGTTACATTTCTTCCTTAATTTCTTGGAATAATTTCGTAAGTTATACCAACAGAATCATCTACATTCCCACAACGATGCCAATCTTCTTTTGAAGTAACTAAACAATATATTGTGATTTCTAAGTTTTCGAGTGTCTTTTTACATTCACTCCTAATTAAGTCTATTTTAAAATTATTATACATATTTAGAGATTTACTTATTATGGTTATACCTTTTTAATTTTGATAGTTAAACATTTCTGTTTCGTATTTTATTTCCAAGATATTAGCAATAAAAATTATTCCACCTAATTGGTTATTTGCTAATTCTTAAAATTGCTTTTTCTAATTTTTCCAGTTTTTCTGAAATATTACTATTTTTTATGTAAAAGTCTTCTAAATCTGAATCTGGTGAAGTTGTCATTCTATATTGTTCAATAGAAATTGTTTTCTGCCTTTTAATCATTCTTCCATTTTCAGATTGCGAAAATGAGTACTCAACTATATATTCTTTAGGCCTTTCATCACTTAAATTTTGAGCAAACATATCAACAGTGTAAGATACATTGTATTGTATTCTTTCTTTTTTTTCAATAAAATTTATATTACCATTTTTTATTGTTCGATTATTAAGCACTTTTAATTCCGGAGAAATACTGAAGTTTACATTATAAGCTCTACTACAACCAGTATTTTCAATTACGAGCAATACCTTTCTGCTAATTGTTTTTAAATCAAAATTAATTTCAATATCAGCCTCAAATTCATCCTCCTGTTTCCAAGTAATTCGTTGAGAATTAAAATTTGCAATAAGTGCTGCAATTACCGCTAAAGCAGCAGCTGTGATTTCCCAATTGGAATTATTGAAGGAGTATACTACAAGAACTATAGAAGCAAATAAAGCTGAGTATTCTAGACCAAGAATTAAAATTCTCAAAACCTTCTTTTCCATATTTTTACTTTACCTGTTGAAACTAATTGTATATTATTTATAACTCACTAATAAATGTAATAATAAGAAATTATCCATGTTTACGGCAATCCGTATTTATACTGAATTTGTAATACCAATTCTGTATATACAATAGTCTAATTTAATAAAAAAAATAGTCAAAAGCACAAAGTTGGATAATCAATTCTCTAGTGATTAGATTTTTAACAATTTTACTTATTTCCGTTTTGAGTTCTTCCATTGTTTGATAAATTTTATTAGTCATTTTTCTTTTTATTTGTAGCCAAAC
>JAAIGF010097735.1_pt1 | contig 19321 bp, 22 predicted proteins | sample 6487441 | NCBI WGS metagenome assembly JAAIGF01 (sample SAMN13974129, study PRJNA590717) | phyllosphere metagenome | biome: pepper field; feature: multiple bacterial spot infested pepper fields; material: pepper leaves; isolation source: leaves from pepper fields | host: Capsicum annuum ... | reverse complement strand
CTTAATAACAGAAGGTGTTCCAAAGATTATGAAAGAAAAACTGAAAATGCAAATGCCTATATTATCATTGCAAACATCAGAAGATTAGCCAATAAAATTTAAATCAAACAGCTTCTAAGAAATACAATGTAAATTCTATCTCATCTTTCGGCTTATTTAAAGTATTCAATCTCTTTTTTTGTAAGTTTCCGCTTCATGTCCTTCACCAAATAAACTTTGTTTATTCTTAAACCTCAACATTAAGAAGTTTAGGTTTTTAAGCTAAAAAAAAACTTAATTCCTTCATGTTAAAACAAACTCTTCGTTTTACTTCTTTAAGTGAAACGTGTTATGCTGAGCCCGTCGAAGTACCTTTGTTTAACTTTAAATAGACGGCAAGCAAATCCAGTCCTTTGTCTAACCTTGCGAGAAAAAATTTTCAGGCTAAAGGCTTTATAATCAAAATTAAAGCATCTCCCGATAACCCCGATTTAAAAAAGCAATGCCCGTCTCAGGAATATTGGAACAATTTTCGTATCTTTGCTTTCACTTTATTTATGGGGTTGACTGGTTTCGACAGCAAGGTCAATGGGTAAGTAAGCATGCAGAGAACCGTAGCGCGATCTCTATAATCCCTTGCTACAAAATTTTAACTGGCAACGAAGAGTTCGCTCTTGCAGCTTAATATCGAAGTATAGTAGATCAAGCGTTTTCCCGAAGATTTCAGTAGGGAAGCAAGATGTCCCACAAATGCCCTGTTCTGCGGCGTTTGATCCTGGGATATAGGAATGCAGGAATAAGTCTCGTTTCGCTTCGCAACGAGAACGAAAATCTCAGAAGATAAGCTGGAAGTTGGGTGTCTGCTCTCTGCCTCCAGTCGAAAACCAATAGCGGAATAAGCATGTAGAAAGCTTATGTATTGCTTGTTTGGACGAGGGTTCGAATCCCTCCAACTCCACTGATATCAAAAAGAGAAAACGCTGCGCGTTTTCTCTTTTTGGTTTTTTAAGAATTCTTTATACATTACTTTCATCTGTTTCAATACTGTAACTATTTAATTACGTTATTATTCTTCAATATCCAAATAGCCATGAGGCGTAATGATATATAATATTTCTCCAGTTTTTGCATGAATTAAAATCCCCATACTTCTTTCTTCTATTCCCCAAATTTCACCATACGAAATTGCATAATAATCAATCTTTTCTCCTTTATACTTTCCGTAAGCAATCGGATACGCCATTTCTTCTTTTAAAGTAAGTGCAATTTTATCGATACCATCGATGCTGGAATAATTAATATTTTTATCTAAATAGCTTTTAATTTTATGATAGGCTTCTTCTTTTGTAATCATCATTATTTAATTTTTAAAATTTCACTTGTTTTAATTTTTTTTCTAACATTTGGAATTTCATTAATATCAAAATCGATTGATATAGGAGATTTACCAAATCTTGCTCTTACTCCGAGGCTTGGATTAGAATTGTTAATGTAATCAAAAGCATGAACTATTTCATCCTTTGTTAAGTAATCTTTGTTCTTCATTAACATATCAAAAACCCATTGTTCTTTTTCAAGTTCACCCAAAGTTCCACGTCCTCCCAAAGATAAATATTTTTTAAGTCCTAATATTTGAGAATGTCTAAAGTGCATAAATTCGTGAAAAAATTCATAAATTGTTGCCCCTTCTCTCAATACAATTTTCATTTTACTTCCATCAGTAATAAAAATTGCAGCAGCTCTTTCAGGCATCATTGCAGGAACCCCTTCTCTGACAAAAAACCCTTCTATAGGTAATGACCCTTCCAGAGGGTGTAATTCCAACTCTACCTTCAGTTTTTTAAGCTCTTTTATTAAATACTCAATATCTACTTTTCTAAGTTTTTGTCCAAACCTTCTACCTCTTCCGGACACAGTGACCTCATCCCATTGTGCTAGAATTTCTTCTTGTGATGGAACTTCATTTATTAATTCATAGAATTTTTTACGAAAATACTTCAAGAAATTTCCTGATTTTACAGCTTCAATAAATTCTAAAAATTCCTTTTTAATCCATTTCCAGAATTCTTGAAGAGAATTCCCAACTTTTTTAACTACATTTTTTCCAAAATTGATAGCCTTAGCTCCTATTTGTTCTGCTTTAGCTGTCAGTCTGCTGATTTTTGCAGATGCTTCAGCAACTAATGAACTGCCGCCAGTGAAATAAGCAATAACAGCATCTAAAATCAATTCAAAAGCAACACCTCCTATAAAGTAAGCCCAGAAATATTCATTCTTGTCAGCAATTTTTTTAGCTAAACCCGAAATAAAAATAGAAATATCTTTCCATGTCTTTTCATCTGTAAAAAACTTTTTGATCCCGTTAAGAAATTCTCTTGCATTTTTATCAAACAGATCAACAAAATCCTCTATAAATTCAAGTTTCTCCTGATGCTTTGCAATTTCTAAAGGACTTAACTTTTCTAATTGAAAAATAGGTAAATTATCGACGATCATTGCTAAAAGCATAATGATCAATTCAACTAAAGAGATCAGCCCATTAAGTATTCTACACAGAAAGGCATTGATTTTTGCCATTTCCCGGTTTAATTTTTCATTTATTGCACTCGCGATACCCGCAACAATATCCTGAACTTCCTTAAATATTATTTTCAGCTGATTATAAATACTCTTTACGCTATCAGGCATATGATCTTCAATAAAATTCTTTACGAGAAAGGTAACAGCGAACAAAATATCATCAGCAATTCCGGGTGTTATTGACACAATGTTGAAAACGGCTGCCGTAGAAATTTCATCAAATGAAGCTATGAAATCTGAAAGTTTTTTCAACCCTGCTTCTGAAATATTCTGTTTATTACCAGACATATTCTTATACTCATTACAGGGAAAAGGAACAGGAATAATCGGCTTGTACTGAACTTCTTGTCTTGGAAAGCCACTTGCCCCTATTTTATTTTGATAGTTATTATACATCGGTTCTACGTAGAACTTAATATAATCATAGTTTTCTTCTGTAAACTTCCATTTTTCAGTTGCCTCAATACCGCCTCTTAACCAATCTGCCAGTTGATTATTCATCGAAGACACTTTTTTAAAAGCTTCGTTGATTTTACTTTTTTCGAGGATTTCTAAATAAACAGCACCTTTCAATGACGTATCATCAATTCCGTAATCTTTAGAAATAAGTTTAATGAGACTATCGAAATCCGATACACTTCCGTCTACTGTATTGCCATCGTAATTAATGGCTTTGCCCTTGCTGTTGTAGTCTTTGATCAATCTCTGCCTTGCATAATCTCCCATTTTTACCCGACAGGCTGTCCCGAAAAAGTTACTGGTATTTTTGGAAGTTTCCTCATAGTAAATAGTAAAATAATTCGATTCAATAGGATCTTTTTCGTAACGGTCAAAAACTTCTATTCCACTTTTGCAAAAAACAATCTGATGATGAACTACGCTGTATTTTTCAGATTTCGGGTAGCTTTCTTTTAGCTCCGGCGGAACAATAAAAGTTTCGTAAAAAATACTTTTTTCTTTTAAAGGATTGTTTATGTCCCTACCTAAAATGTAATTTAATCTCTGTATCATATCATTTGGATTTAATGTGAGCCAAATGTAGATACGGATAACGCCAAAACACGTCGTATTATAATTTAATTTCAGGTAATAGAAATATTATACTCACGGTCAAAACCAACTCTATTAATTTCTCTCATCTTTCTGATTACGCACTGCACAGAAGAAAATGTTTTTATCAGTAAGAATATATTTAATCTTAAGATACAGGAATGAAGGAATAAGTCTCGTTTCGCTTTGCAACGGGATCGAAAATCTCAAAAGATAAGCTGGAAGTGGGTGTCTGCTCTCTGCCTCCAATCGAAAACCAATAGCAGAATAAGCATGTAGAAAGCTTATGTATTGCTTGTTTGGACGAGGATTCGATATCCTCCAACTCCACTGATATCAAAAAGAGAAAACACTGTGTTTTCTCTTTTTGGTTTTGGAAATGCCTTTATTTATTTGATTTAGCTTATCTAATGCCGCTGGTTTAACGCTCGGGACTAATTAAGACTACTTGATGTGTACGAGCATGACGCTCGCGCCAGAGAGGGGACACTACATATCTAACCGGTGGCAATTCATTTTCCGGAAGGTCAATATTTGATAAGAAAGGTAATATATCACTCAGGAACTATTATGAGGTATCAAATATCAATGTAAATAATTTCTTTATCGATCATCGATCTCAAAGAATATTTAATAAAGAAAGAAAGAAGAATGATAAAATGAGCAATGCAAATTACATCACGGCAAAAACAATCCTCAATCTTTTAACTGAAGAAGAGAAAAGAAAACTTTGCACTGAAGTTTTAGAAGGCCTTAAGCTGGATAATAAGAAAAGAAAAAATAGAGTTAATGAGTACATACAGTGGCTTAATAAAAAATAAAAAGTAGTATTTAAATACTACTTTTTTTATTCATGATGATCATGCAGATTTATAATAGTTTTTTAATACCTCTTGGTACACTCGTTGAATTTTTGAAACACTCTATTATTTCTTCTACAATTTTTTCATCTACTGAGCCACATATTCTATAATCAGTTCCTTCAATTGCATATCTACTGCTAAGCTTGATCGTTTCTATGTTTTGAACCTGATGCCCAAATAAGTATGTATTTAGATTAAATGAAAATTGCGTGTCCGCACAGATTACAACATTAGGCAAAAAACAATAAAAACATTGTTGAGCTCTACTAATGTCATTGCAACCATGCACTAAGGTATGATAATTAGGTACATAATCCTGTGAAGTTGGAAGACTTATTAAAACAGAATCATTACCAACATTCTTAATACATAAAAAGTATTTATTCTGCGGTGTGGCTCCATTTAAATAATAAAAAGGAGTTATGTACAATAAAGAACCTTCTTGTAAATTCATTTTAGCTTAAAGATTCAAATATATTACGATAATCCTTTGAGGACGAATAGATAAAATGTTGGAAAGTATCAGGATCTAAAATTCTACTGAAATCGATTTCAATATCTGTAATAGATCTCTTCAATTCACCATTGTTATCAATTAAACCATTTTCATCAGCCTGAATATACCATGGTTTTGTGGTCTCATGTGTGTATTTCACCAGATCTTCACTACTGTAGCCTTTGAAATTTTCTATCACATTAGTTAGAATTTCAATGTCATTATCGGAAAATTCGTCATCGTTAAAAGTACGAGAGCTTTCTACATATCTTCCAAAATTACTTTCTTTTACAGTTAAGAAGTCACTCAAAGCATCAAGATCTTCACTAAGCTCGTAATAAACTTCAGTATTCACGGGACCTAATTTCCATATTTTAAAATCAATATTAAAAAATGGAATACCATATTTCTTTATAGAAATCTCTTCTATAATATAGATCAACTTGAGCAAATTTGTTTTATAAAGTTTTGCTCCAAAATTATCAGCTAGATAAATCATAGTGTTACCTAATTTATCTATTTGATTTTTATTATAAGTTAATTTTTGTGACATACTATTTTCGGGGTGCAAAATTATCTAAAAATAAACAAAATTCATACAAAAAACAAAAAGTTTAAAAAAATATATTAAAACACTGGTAATCAATAAATAAATTCATATTCTAAAAAATACTGACTTAAGTTTGCATAAATTTTTAATGAGCAAATGATATTACCGCAATCTAATTATGGGTATTGTCATAATTATTTTGTAACAAAAATTAGCTCTTTAAATAATTTTAATATAAAACATTAATGCTTTGAAAAGCATTATTTCATTTATTTTTTCCAATTACAAAATTAAATGTGTCAAGCGTCAAAACTTGACGCATTAAAATTTATTTAAAAAAAATTTCATACCCTTTGTTTTTTCACTCTTTTTCATTTATGAAACAAAAGTACTTGGGCACAGCGTCAAAACTCGTCGTATTATAATTTATCCTTGATGGTTCATACAATTTTATTTTTATATTACGAATTGCGCAAAGATACAGTAACATATTTAAATGAAAGCAACAAAAAATTTTTTAAAGTAATAGCTGCAATAATAAAATTTTCAGTTTAGAGTAACTAAAAGTTTGGCTACTGTTGATTTTTTAATTAGTACCTTTATATTTCTCAAGTTCCTTAATAATTTAGGTTTACCAGTATGCCAAGAGTTAAAAAATATTTGGATTGTGTTAAAGACTTAAAAAGTCTTTTAATAAAAGATATAAAGCAGTATTTGAAACCAAATACTTTCTCTGATAATGGAGTATTAAAATATTATAGGGATAAAGTGTGTACTGGATCAATAGGAATAGAATCGGATATTTTTGATACTGAGGGAACTATTACACTAGCTTATAAATATAAACAGGAAATAAGCATTAGGCATGAAATAAAAGTGATATCCCATATTCACTGCAAGCAAATTTACTTTGAGTAACAGTTTCCACCAAATCTGAGGAAAACCTTTTTTCATCTACCCCAGATCCTGGCGCATCATCTATCCAATAAAATTTTAAAAATTATTTAAATTTGAACTATGAAAAAAGAAATAAAAGAAAAAGCGGATGAACTTGTAAAAGTATTTCAGTCTCTGCAAATTAATAAAGGTGAAGAATTTAAAATAATTGACTCAGATATGGGCAAATTTGCTGCAAGCACTTGTGCTGAAGCTATGATCAGAGAATGCAAAATCAATAATCCTGATCGTGTGGATTTTTGGGTGAAGGTGAAGCATTACATAGGATAAGATAACTGCAAAAGAATTAAATTTGAAGTAAATTATACCATTATGAAAAATTACATTGTAACAATTAAGCACGTAACAGGATCGTATGAACTAATAGTTCCAGAGAATTTAAAAGATGATCTTATTAACAATATTATGAAATGTATTAATAACGAACAAACTTGTTTCACAAATACATCCGAGAATGGAGATTTATCGATTTACCCTGCTGAGTTTTTAAAAGAAAGTTTTATAAGTATGCAAGTACATGAAGGCTTGCGCTCAAGAACTGTTTACGAGGCCGAATGGCAATAAATAGAAAAGCCTCTTAATTGAGGCTTTTCTATTTACTCTTGTGCATAGTTTAGATTGTAATAAATTTCTGCTTTGACTTCTTTTTGATCTTCAGTTAAATCACTGTCATTTAAAGCATCTTTGAATACTTTCTTAATAAATTTTTTTTCGTCTTCTTGTAGTTTTATTCTATTGCCTATAATAAAAGGCACAAGCATTTCTTTTCTCACATTAAATTGTAGAGCTTTAAAAATTAATTCCTGAACAGGTGTTTTCATAATTATTTTTTTTCCAAATATAATTAAATACTTCCTAAAACTTCCAGTATAGGCAAGCTCCGGATCCTTTATGATTTCTCCGCGCCAGTATTCGTAATTTTCGGCTTCTCTGTAGGCGGTATTGATCTCATTGGTCGCCAATCGCAGGGCATTCTTATGAGCAGAACGGTAGACGCTCTGGCCCGGATAGTACGCCTGGGCATTTTATCTTCGTTGAGGATTGTTAAATAAATTCTTTTCAATTTTATAATAAAAATTTACAACATGTCAAATACAATTTTAAATAAGCCACTTTTCAGCATGACAGGAGCCGAAATTATAGAACTTTTTTCACTTATTATAGCAATAGAGCACAAATCAACTGTTCAGGATTTCACGAAGGAAATGCATGTATACGGGCTTATTTATATTCTAACGCTATTAGGCTATGATAAAAACAAAACCATAACCTATTATTGGTGATACCATTATTCAAAATGGCCAAAAACTCATTATCAGTACATAACTAGTCTTAAATTTTTAAAAGAAATATCCACCCTAATGTATTATGAATTTAATATAACATCAAAACCATAATCTGAACATTGTTTGCAAAAAAAATAAAAGCCGTCCTAAAAAGACAGCCTTCAATTATAAAAAATTCAATTTCAATCTTTAACAAACTTCCTCACCAGCTCCTCAATCACCCTACTCTTCTCCTTTTCCGTTTCCAGCAACCTTTCATAAAGCTTCTTATTTTCTTCATAAGATTCCAGCAGCTTGTCCAATGGATTGAAAGTAGGTTGGTAATTTAATGAACTCGCGATCAATGTAGAATTGTCGTTACTGGTATTGTTGAAAGTATTGGAGATAATATTAAAGAAAGCATCTTCCGAAAAATTCTTCAGGGCTTCGAGGGGAAGTTCGAGGGCTTTGGCGATGGGTTCGAGCTTGTGGTCTTCGAGGGTTTCGGCGTTTTCGAGCAGGGAGACTTTCTGTTGGCTGATGCCTAAAAGGTCGGCCAGGGTTTCCTGCTTCATACCGCGCATTTCCCTGATTCTTGCGATGTTTCTCCCGATATGTTTCTGTGCTGTAGCTGCCATGGATTAAGATTTACAACCAAAGATATAAAATTTTAGGTGATCCTGTATACCTATATTTTAAAAGAAGAACCAAGGGAATGGCTGGATGCTGGATGCTGGGAGAGGGAAGTTTTTCGGGACTGTTTCATTCATCATCTTAGAGCAAATCGGGAGCTTATTTTTTAACATTAAGAAATGAAGAGATTTTAGCTTAAAAAATCAGCTTTATTGAGTGCCGTTTTATTCATTTCATTTACTGAGATTTTAAAGCAAATAGTTCAAGGGGAAAAAGTTAAGAATAAACAAAGTTTATTTTGATTCAGAAAATTAAGATGAAGAACCTGGGATAATCCGGAGTTTTTTTTAACATGAAGAAATGAAGAGATTTTAGCTTAAAAATCAGCTTTATTGAGTGCCGTTTTTATTCATTTTATTTATTGAGATTGTAAAGCAAGAGGCTAAAGGAGGAAAAGTTAAGTATAAACAAAGTTTATTTCGATTCAGAAAATTAAGATGAAGGACTTGGGATGATAGGGAGTTTTTTTAACATGAAGAAGTGAAGAGATTTCAGCTTAAAAAATCAGTTTTATTGAGTGCCGTTTTTATTCATTTTATTTACTGTGATTTTAAAACAAATAGTTCAAGAGGTAAGAGTTAAGAATAAACAAAGTTTATTTTGGTTCAGAAAATTAAGGGAAATGACGGAAATTTTTCTGAATTAAAATTTAACGACGCTCTTCATGATCAAACGACAGGTTCAACTAGCAAGTAGAGGGGACGCTGTTTGAAATCAAATTCATTCAATTCTGTTCTTTTATTATCCATTCAAACTTCTTTTATTCTCCATTCAAAGTAGATGATCATTAGATGCAATTTATTTTACATGGCTTTTTGGTTCGGTACATCGTTTTTTGGTGGGCTACTTGGGTTTTTAGCTTCAACTTGCATAAAAAACAAATGACGAAAGAAAAGATCATCCTTCCTTCGATCCATCCGCACCACCGCAAACTGTCCCATCTGCTGAACTCCCTGGCCGGAAAAATACCGGTTCGGCAAGTGTTTCTGAGCCACTCGCAGACTTCCGAAAAATATTTGCTCATCATCCACCTCGGCTGCTCCCGGATGCCGGACGGACTCCTTTCGGACAAACAGATCAGGAAAGCTTCCTTCCGGTATGACACCCACGTTATTCTGCTGGCCGGAACCGACCTGAGAAAGCACTTGAAGCGGGAAAGCCTGTTCCTTCAACGGCACTGCAACGCTTCAACGCTGGTCTTTACCTCCTGCGAAAAGGAGCTTCCCACCGAAAACCTTTACCGGTCGCTGAAAAAATTCCGGCTGATCCGACAGAAGGACGGTTCTACCTGCAAACTTCTCGGTAATGAAATCAGGAAAGCGGAAACCATCGGTTCTTTCATTACCGCCTATCATCTTTACCTCAGTCTTTTCAGCCATCATACTTCCCAACTGGAATTCCTCTGCCTGAGCCGGGAGTTCAGTCAGGACACGCTGGATCAGCGGTTGCTGAAGCTGGAGACCTTTTTTCCGGAAATCAAAAGTTTCCTGCTGAAAAAGACCGGAAGCACCTATTTTATTACCGAAGCCCTCCTCAGCGCCGGGAAAGCGGAGACCGATACGGAATATTCCCACCTCAGGGCCGAATTCAGGGAAGCCATCGCCATTGCCGAAAAGAAACTGCATGATTTGGTCCAAACAACTTTCCGCAACATCAAAACCGCCGTAAAACATCCCGCAGTTTTCCCAAAAGCCCCGCTCCCAAACAAAGCCGTCTCTCCGCATCAATCCGTAATCGGTATCCTGACCTGCCGTTTTCCGATCGAAGAAATTTTCCTGTTCCACCGCGAAGAAACCGTTTCCGAAGGCCGGACGTTCACCGAACTGTACCTCCTTCTCATCGGCAACACGATCAGCAGCCGTGACCTCGATGTGATGATAAAAACCGTTTTCCGGAAGACCGGCGGAAAGTATTCGATTGTTCCGGTCGCCCACTCCAACACTTGGATCCAGGAACACCTTTGGGAATCGCAGCCCTTTTTCCGGAAAATCATGCAGCCGGAAAATGCCATATCTACTTCTGGCTTCCCTACCGTGATCCATTGGCACACCCTGGAAGCAGATCTTTATACCGATGAAGAAGTTTCCATTCAGCAGCTTCAAGGCCTGTACGAAAATTACAAAACCCTGCGCTCCCAAAAGCAGCCTTCCTCCGCGGCAGAAATCCGGTTGATTGTAAAACGCATTTTTCGGCAGGCTTTCCTGTTGCTCATTTATAACAGGCTCCATTACCGCCCCAACAGAAAGATCGGCCTCCGGATCCTGTGGAAACTCTGCATCTATGCCAAACCTGAAATAAAAACCTTCAGCCCGATGATCCTGAATCTGCCTTTTGATTTTTTTAAATCTTTAGAGCAGGCAGAAAACCCTGAAAAGAATACGGATTGTTGGAATGAGAATGTTTTAGTTGTAGTGGATCTGCTGTTGGAAAGTTTTATAGGATTAAAACATTTATAGCCTGTTTAAATTTTAATTCAGCAAACTTTCGGTCATTTATCTTAATTTTCTAAATTAAATAAACTTTGTTTATTCTTCACTTTAATACGATGATTTCAGTTGATTTAGCTGAATATCACCAGGCAACCTATATATTGATTTTTTCAGGCTAAAATACCTTAAACTCTTAATGTTAAAATATAAAAAGTAAATTTAAGCAGGCTCTTAGACTATGAGGCTTTCTGAGATTTTGAAACCTTATTTTTTGTCCGCTTCGCTTTCCTGAAATCCCACGGCGACAAAGGATTCTTATCAGCCCACAATCCAAGCTTCTGTCCCTTCGCTTCGTCCTGGAGTTTCTGAAGCTCCGTGTTTTTGGACGCCTTGAAATACCACCAGCCGAAACCGGCTTTTACGATTTCCCGGGACAGGTATTTGTCACCGTCGTAGAAAACGCCGGCGACGCCTCTTCCGTAACGGTCCTTCCCTATTTTGTAAAAAGTAACGGTTTTCCCGAAAACCTGGCCGGAGGTAAACTGTTTCGCATTCTTTCCGAAAGCCTGGCCGCTTTCCGGACAGTCGACTTCAGCGAGGCGGAGCGTCTGCTCGGTATTGTCTGAGAGCAAAACCACAATGGTATCGCCGTCTTTTATTTTGATTACCTTTCCTTTGGCCTGTGAAAACAGGGAAGCGGAAAAGCAAAGAAACAGGATATGGAACATCTTCTTCATAAACATCAAACGAAATAGGAAATATTAGAAAAATAATCTGCAAAGCTAATGATAATGTCGCTTCGCAGGAAAACTGGAAAGAGAATAATGTTGAAGTATGCAGAAATGATACGCTGACCCCCATCGAAACCGGTGAAATTCCTGCGCGAATCTAAAGATAAAGCAGGCTTTCAAACGGTAAAAGATAAACAACTGAAAACGAAAAGACTAAATCTCCGCATCATAAAATAAGTACCTACAGGCCACAAAAAAGACTAAAAAAATGTTTTATCGTAAAGAATTTTATATATTTGCACCATCTAACAATTAAAAAAAAATTTACTATGTCAGACATTGCATCAAGAGTAAAAGCTATCATCGCTGATAAGCTTGACGTTGAAGAAACAGAAGTAACTCCAGAGGCTAGCTTCACAAACGATTTAGGAGCAGATTCATTGGATACGGTTGAGCTTATCATGGAATTTGAAAAAGAATTCAATATTCAGATCCCTGACGATCAAGCTGAAAAAATTACTACTGTAGGTCACGCTATCGCTTACATCGAAGAAGTAGTAAATAAATAATATTCTTCAACAAAAGAAATTAAACAAAGTTTATGGAATTAAAAAGAGTAGTTGTAACCGGGTTTGGAGCAATAACACCTATTGGAAAAAATGCAAAAGAATACTGGGAAAATCTTGTGAAAGGTGAGAGCGGAGCCGCTCCTATTACTCTTTTTGATGCCACAAACTTCAAGACCAAATTCGCCTGCGAAGTAAAAGATTTCGATCCGCTGCAGTATTTCGACAAGAAAGAAGCGAAAAAGATGGACCGGAATACCCAGCTGGGACTTGTAGCAGCAAGGGAAGCGGTAGAACACTCAAGAATTATCGAAGACCAGGTAGATAAAAACCGGGTCGGCGTAATCTGGGGTTCAGGGATCGGAGGTCTGGAAACCTTTGAAACCGAAGTTTTAGGATGGGCCAATACGGAGATTCCGAGATTCAACCCTTTCTTTATTCCAAAAATGATCGCCGACATCACACCGGGACATATCTCCATCGAGTATGGCTTCCACGGACCGAACTACACCACGGTTTCCGCATGTGCATCGTCAGCGAACGCGTTAATTGATTCCAAAATGCTGATCCAGCTCGGAAAAGCAGACGTTATTGTATGCGGAGGCTCTGAAGCAGCCGTTACGGCAAGCGGCGTCGGCGGATTCAATGCAATGATGGCGCTTTCAACAAGAAACGATGATCCGACAACGGCTTCAAGACCTTTCGACAAAGACCGTGACGGTTTTGTACTGGGTGAAGGGGCAGGATGTATCGTCCTTGAAGAATACGAACACGCCGTAAAACGCGGGGCGACCATTTATGCAGAATTAAAAGGCGGCGGCCTGAGTGCAGACGCACACCACATGACGGCACCGCATCCTGAAGGATTAGGCGCTTACCTTGTAATGAAAAACTGCCTGGAAGATGCGGGACTTACTGCTGATGAAGTAGATCATATCAATATGCACGGTACTTCTACTCCATTAGGGGACATCGCAGAATCCAATGCCATTTCTAAATTATTGGGCGAGCATGCTTTCGACATTCAGATTAATTCTACAAAATCAATGACGGGCCACCTGCTGGGTGCTGCCGGCGTTATTGAAGCTATTGCTGCGTTGGGAACGATTATTCATGGTATTGTTCCTCCTACCATCAACCATTTTACCGATGACGAAAATATCGACAGCCGACTGAACTTCACGTTCAATGAAGCTGCGAAGAAAGATGTGAAAGTAGCCATGAGCAATACTTTTGGGTTTGGTGGGCATAACGCTTGCGTTCTATTTACGAAAATCTAAACTTACTGAATGGAGTTACAGAAATACTTTTCTAAATTCCTTCTCAAAAAAAGAAAAAGACAGCTTACGGAGAGAGATTACTTTCTCAGTACCGAACTGACGAAAATGCTCGGCACTGAAGTACAGAATATCGCGCTCTACCGGGAAGCCTTTTCTTTGAAAAATTCTTCTAAAAAAGACAGCAATTACGAAAGGCTGGAATTTTTGGGAGACTCTGTTTTGGGTACAATTATTTCCTGTCATCTGTTTCATACCTATCCTCAGGCCAATGAGGGATACCTGACGCAGATGAAATCTAAAATTGTGAATAGGAAGAACCTGAATAAATTAGGCGATGATCTGAAGCTTACCGACCTGCTGCAGAAGCAGAATTCCGTAGCGTTGGGTGAGAATATCTCCGGCAATTTATTAGAAGCTTTAATCGGTGCCGTTTATCTGGACTTCCAGTATGATACCTGCAAAAGGATAATCCTGGAAAGACTGCTGACACCAACGGAAATGAATAAGCTGGAAAATAAGATCGTAAGCTACAAGGGTCTTCTGCTGGAATGGAGCCAGAAGAAGAAACTGAATATAAAATATGAAACCTGCGAAGAGATCCAGGTAAACAAATCCATTGTGTTCCGCTGCCACGTCTGGCTCGGAGAAGAAAAAATCGCCAATGCCACGGAAACTTCCAAGAAAAAGGCAGAGGAAAAAGCAGCACAGCGGGCATTTTATATTTTAAACAAAAAAGAAAACATCCTTGGAAATCCAAAAACTTTATGACCTCGACGATATAGAATTTGAAAATATTACCATCGGACTGGTAAGATTGGCAAAGCACATCCCCGATCATGAGTTTTTTTTTAAAGTAAACCAAATCAACGGCCTTAAATTTAAAAGAATTGAAGACGTTATCTTACAGGGAGACTACTTCGATTACTATTTTTCCAGATTTGAAGCCTATCACAAGTTTAGCCGGACGTGTTTTACTTTTATTTCCAACAAATCTTCAGATAGTAAACAAAAAAAATTACAGACCGAGCTTTTTACAGAAGAAGAAAATATTAAATTTCTATTAAATAATCAGGTAGAAGTGCAATATATTTTGCATAGTTCGGAACAGTTTCCTGATTTTTCCGTAATTTTGCTCCCTGAAAATCTTGTTTTTCCGATTCAAGATTATACATTAGGTTCTGAGGAAGAACTTTATCAAATTATCCAGTATTATGAATAAGTATTTAAAGAAGACAAAAATTATCGCGACACTTGGTCCGGCTTCATCGTCGAAGGAAGTAATGTTAGGGTTAATGAAAGCAGGTGTTGACATTTTCAGAATCAATTTTTCACACGCTGATTACGACTTAGTTCGTTCAAATATCGACATTATCAGAGAGCTTAACAGAGAGTACGGTTTCTCTGTTGGGATCTTAGGGGATTTACAGGGCCCTAAATTAAGAGTAGGGGTTGTAAAGGAAGGTTCTTACCTTAACCCGGGAGACATCCTTACCTTTACCAATGAAAAGATTGAAGGGGATTCCACCAAAGTATACATGACGTACCAGCAGTTTCCACAGGACGTAAAAGTTGGGGAAAGAATCCTGATCGACGACGGTAAACTGGTATTGGAAGTAATGGAAACCAACCTTATCGACACCGTAAAGGCAAAAACCATCCAGGGAGGGCCGCTGAGCTCTAAAAAAGGAGTAAACCTTCCAAACACCAATGTTTCCCTTCCCGCATTAACGGAGAAAGACATCCAGGATGCCAACTTTATGCTTGACCAGGAAGTAGACTGGATCGCTCTTTCTTTCGTGCGTCACGCCCAGGATATCATCGATCTTAAAGAACTGATCTCCAAACACCCGAACGGAAAGTTCAAGACGCCGATCATCGCGAAAATCGAAAAGCCGGAAGGCGTAAAAAATATCGATGAGATCCTATTGGAGTGCGACGGTGTAATGGTTGCCCGTGGAGATTTAGGGGTTGAGGTTCCGATGGAAGAAGTTCCTGCCATCCAGAAGACATTGGTGGAAAAGGCAAGATTCTATTCCAAGCCGGTAATCATTGCTACCCAGATGATGGAAACGATGATCAACAGCTTAACACCAACCAGAGCGGAAGTAAATGACGTGGCCAACTCCGTATTGGACGGAGCGGATGCGGTAATGCTTTCGGGAGAAACGTCCGTAGGAAGATATCCGGTTCAGGTCGTTGAAAACATGGCGAAAATTGTAAAGAACATCGAAACCACACATTTCTACCAGCATAAGAACGAGCCGATTGAAAAAGACTTCAACTGCATCGACGAAAGGTTCATTACAAACAGGGTATGTCTGGCAGCGGTAAGAATTGCCAAAACGACAAATGTTTCTGCGATCGTTACCTTAACCAGTTCAGGCTATACGGCCTTCCAGCTTTCGGCACACCGACCGAATTCCCACATCATTGTTTACAGCGGAAACAAAAAGGTAATCACCATGCTGAACCTTCTTTGGGGGGTTCACGCCTACTATTATGATATGAAGAAGTCTACTGATGAAACGATTATCCAGGTGAATATGCTGACCCACAATTACGGATACATTGAAGCAGGAGATTTCGTCATCAACATCAACGCTACTCCATCTTACGAAGGCGGAAAGACCAATACATTAAGATTGACTACAGTTTAATAATAAACGGTTCTTATAAAAGCAAAACTCCCGGAAAAATCCGGGAGTTTTTTATTTCTTTTCTAATAATGGCAAAACGATTCTTTTTATCGTAGAAGTATCGTCCTTCCATTCAGGGTATTCTTTATTGTCTTTCCAGGAGGTTACCAATTGTACTTCTCCTGACTGATTTAACACAATATATTTAGACATATCCCTTATTACTTCAAACTGGCCCGGAGTAATTTCTTTCAAAAAATCCTTATATTTTCTGCCGTTCTTTTTTTCCTTGTCCTTAAGAATTACAATTTTTGCATCAGGGTAATCCTTTTGAACATACTCCACTGCCAATTGGGTCATTTTACTACCCTCATCATCAATCAGCAGGACATAAGAATCAACATTATAGTACTTCTCTATTTTCTTAAAGTTGGGAAGATGATAGAGACAGGGTTCGCACCAGCGTGCAAATGTGAAAAAAATACTGTTCTTTTTATCCGTATTCTTTGCCAGACATTTTACATCTTCAGCATTAACCTTATAAATATTGAATTCTGATTTTTTCAGACCACATTTTTCTTCCTGAGCCCATACATTCTGTAAGAATAATATTCCGACAAGAATACCGAGTTTTTTCATAAATTATTACTTTTTCTGCAAAACTAATAAAAAAATCCGGTTTAAATCAGTCCTTAATATTTAACCCAAAATCGTTTTTACATTAACAAACTCTTTTAAGGCCAATAAAGAAAGTTCGGTTCCGTATCCCGAAGTCTTGGTTCCACCGAATGGGAAACGCGGATCGGAGCTGGTCATTCTGTTGATATTTACCGTTCCGGATTCCAGGTTTTCAATGAAAAACAACTGTCGGGTTTTGTCTTTGGTCCAGACAGAATTGGAAAGCCCGAACGGGATATCGTTGGCCAGCTGCAGGGCTTCTTCATCATCCTTGGCGACCATTACCATTCCCAGAGGCCCGAAAAGCTCTTCCTGAAGAATTGGGTTGCCTTCTTTGACACGGATCAAACCGGGTTTGAATTCGTTATCGGAAATCCTTTCCAGAGGAAGAATAATTTCTGCGCCATGTTCCAACGCTTTCTCAAACTGCTTTTCGAGATCATCCGCCAGGTCGGGTCTTGCCATTCCGGCAATTTTCGTTTCCTTGTCCATCGGATCTGCCGGAACGAATTTTTTATATTCTTCGATAAATTTAGGAAGAAAAGCGTCTTCTATTTTTTCGTCGATGATAAATCTTTTCGCTGCCACACACGTCTGCCCGCAGTTCTGCAATCTGGCTAATGCGCCTACTTTCGCCGCCTCGTCCAGGTCGGCATCGTCCAATACGATAAAGGCATCGCTTCCGCCAAGTTCCAATAGTGATTTCTTGATGTTCTGTCCGGCAATGGAAGCCACTTCCGCCCCGGCCTTCTCACTTCCGGTAAGGCTTACCCCGGCAATGGCTTTATGTTCAAGAACTTCTTTTACGTCTTTATGCCCGATTTCAAGATTCTGGAATACGCCTTCGGGAAAACCGGCTTCCAGCAGTACATCTTCGATCGCATTTCCGCTGCCGAAGCAGATCGAAGCATGTTTCAGGACCACGGTGTTTCCGGCCAGGATGGCAGGTACTGCAAACCGCAAAACCTGCCAGAACGGAAAATTCCATGGCATAACGCCCAGAATCACCCCTTTCGGAACATAATGGATTTCGGAATAAGCATATTGGGAATCGATGTATTCAGGTTTCAAAATATTTTCCGCATCTGCATAATAATTCATCATCAAAGCACATTTCTCCACCTCAGCAATCGATTGTGAAACCGGCTTGTTCATTTCTTTAGTAATGATCGTACCGAATTTTTCCGCATTGTTTTTCAGGAGTTCCGCCGCTTTGGCAATGAGTTTCTGTCTGTCTTCGAATGGTACCTTTTTCCATTCTGAAAATGCCTTATCCGCTTTGATAAGTTTATTTTCAATTGATTGTTCCATAATGTAATTTCTGTTTTTAAATCCGGACCTGCCGGATTTAATTATTGCTCTTTTAAAAGCATTTTGTAAGAAACAAACTTTGTTCCTTGGAATTAAATAAAATAGTGATTTTTTCTATCAGGATATTGTTAAATTACAGTGTATTAAACCATAAACCATTCATTCATTAACGTAGCCGCAAGCCTTGCCGTCCTGTCCTGGATATCATACGCAGGATTTACTTCCGCTATATCCAGCGCCAGCAACTTTTCGCTTTTCAGGATATGCCTGTACAAATGCATAAATGCCGCATCGGCAAAGATCCCATTATAAGCTGAAGCCGAAACTCCCGGAGCAATCGAGGCATTAAAGACATCCATGCAGACCGTAAGATAAACATAATCCACATTGTCCAGCAGATCGTTAATCCTCTGATAAACCGAAGGGAGGTTCTCAAAGAAAAGCTCATCGGCCAGAATATACTTCATTTTGTACTGATGGGCGGTATCAAACAGTTTCAGGGTATTGGAATTTCTCTGGATCCCGATATGCAGGGAATTGATTTCCCCTTCCTGGGCAATCTGCCAGAAGCCGGTTCCCGAGCTTGATCCTACCCCATCTTCAGGCTTCCGGTTATCAAAATGGGCATCGATGTTGATGATCCCGATTTTCTGTTCCGGAAAAGCGGTCTTTACCCCTAAATAATGAGCGTAGGTCACTTCATGTCCTCCACCCAGCACTACCGACCTTCCTCCTTTCAGCAGAACTTTGGAAACATTCTTGGCCAGTCTAGACTGTGTCTCTTCCAGCTTTCCGTCTTCACACGTTATGTTTCCGAAATCGAGCAGTGAAAAATCCGGGCGGATGACCGGGAAATTGGACATATTTTTACGGATAACGTCCGGGGCATCTTTAGCCCCTTGCCTGCCCTTATTCCTCCTGACGCCTTCGTCTACGGCAAAACCGTGTAAAACGAAATCTTTAGGTGAAATAAAATCATAGTTGCTTTCCTCTTTTACCCGCTGGAATATCCTGTGATAAAGAAGCTCTTCCCCGTCTAATCTTCCCTGCCAAATGGTGTTCATACTCATTTTATTTTTTTGTGATGTGGTTAGTCTTTATATCTGTAAATACTTATAAGATTCTGTGTTGATTTCCAAATTAAAATCGATATTTTTTTATAAATTTGTTCTTCAAGTCAGTCAAGAACTAGACTCTGCAGCGTGTTGAACGAGTTTTGTTGACACGCTATTTTTTGTTTGATATTCTTTGTCATAT
>JAAIGF010034212.1_pt1 | contig 19327 bp, 20 predicted proteins | sample 6487441 | NCBI WGS metagenome assembly JAAIGF01 (sample SAMN13974129, study PRJNA590717) | phyllosphere metagenome | biome: pepper field; feature: multiple bacterial spot infested pepper fields; material: pepper leaves; isolation source: leaves from pepper fields | host: Capsicum annuum ... | reverse complement strand
CTTCAACTTAACGAACTACATCTTCAAGACCGTCAGCGACAAATCGTTCCGATGGAATAGAATACGATATCATTTCAGACAATTGTTTAACAACATACAGTATAGTACGCGCATACAGACTTTGGTTATTATGTCCGTATTATTGGGGATCTTAATTTCAGGAGGTATCGCATTTATCAGCATCAATAAGCAATTGGAGGCGACAACATCGGCCAATCGACTCAAAGAAATTGCGGAAATTACCAAGAAAATAGAAAACAGCATTGCTGGCAGCAAGGACGACGTGCGGCAGGTAATCGTAAAAATATTACGGGACATGGCTCCGTCGACGATGACGAACTTCAATCTCTACGATAAAAACGGAAAACTCCTGTACACCTCGCAACCTCGTATATTCGATCTCAAACTTATCTCCGAATATATTAACCCCGATGCCTTGAGCAAACTTGCCGTACTGCGCAAGTCAGAGGCCTATGAGCAAGAACAGATTTCCATCTTTAAGTTTGCGGCAGCCTATGCAGCTATCAAAAATGAAGAGTACAAAACGGTGGCCTACCTCAACATCCCCTATTACACCACGGAAAAGGATGCTATAGCCAATAAAAATCTATTATTGAACACCATCCTGAACATCTATACTTTTATCATTATCCTCTTTGGATTTATCGCTGTAGCCGTATCCAGTAAGATCACGAAGCCATTAGATATTGTGCGACAGAAGTTAGCGGAAACGCAGTTGTCGAATAAGATCAACGAACCGCTATATTGGGAACGGAATGACGAAATAGGTATGCTGATCAAAGAATACAACTACATGTTGATCAAGCTTGAAGAAAGTGCAAAACAACTACGTGATGCCGAGCGAGAAAAGGCTTGGCGCGAAATGGCGAAACAGGTAGCTCACGAAATAAAAAATCCGCTAACTCCGATGAAGCTGGGCATACAGCAGTTGATGCGATCCTATCATGAAAACGACGAGCGATTTTCTGAGCGCTTTTTAAGAATATCTAATTCTGTTATTGAGCAAATCGACAGCCTCTCTAAAATTGCTACAGAGTTCTCCGCATTTGCAAAATTACCGGAGACCAACTTAGTAAAGATCAACCTTATCGAGAAGATCTTAAAGGTAATGAACTTCTTCAACAGCACAACCAGTACACTCATTGTGCTGAACAATGAAACAATGGATCGTGCGATCTACGTCTTAGGCGACCGAGACCAAATGCTGCGATCATTCAACAATCTATTTAAAAACGCTATCGAAGCCAGTGTGGGCCGAAAAAAAACGAAAATTAATGTAGAAGTAAGCTATTCAGATCAGCAACACGTACAAATTTTGATTCAAGACTATGGTTATGGGATATCTGATGAAGCGATTCCGAACATATTTAAACCTAACTTTACCACAAAGAGTTCCGGAACGGGATTAGGATTGGCATTCGTAAAACAAACGGTGACTGGTATCGGCGGTAAGATTGAATTTGTAACGAAAGCCAATAGCGGAACAACTTTTATCATTACATTACCTATCTACAAGGGCTAGATATGCGGCCAGTCCGCATGCTCAAAGCTTTAGCACAGGCTTTTCATTGACCGTAAGCACGCTTTAAAGAAGGTAGAAAGATTTTCATTCAGGCAATACAACTTCTGAAACAGCCAGATGCGGCAAGCTAACATGTTTAAAATTAAAGCAATGGCTGGGCAATACCACGAAATATAGAACACGTGTTGTTCCATTTACAACCCATGTACAATAGACAGCGAAACTCCTATAAAAACAGAGATTACTTCTCGTAATTTTTTAGCGAAACAAGCTTATAGCAAAGGTTAATAAATAAAGAATAAAACAGATCTTCGCCCAGCAACCTCGGAAATTACTTTAAAACAAGTCCAGCACGTCCCATGATGGCATTATCGTTGTAAAGTAACACAGTATAGGCGCCCTTTTTGAATTTATCCAAAGGCCACATAAATTGGTATTCTTCACCGTTATTCGTGAAGTTGATCACGTCTTTAAATGTATATTGTAGTTTTTCTCCGTGCACGTAGAAAAAATTATTAGCATCGCCAAAAAGATTTCCTGCTGGATCCACCACGCGTACAAATATTTCTTTGTTACCGTTCTTTGCCAATGCATTATCCGCCACTGAAAAAAGGATTTGTAATTGATCCACACGTCTGGCCCGACTTTCGATTTCTACATTACCTTTCTTGGAAATAGAAACGCCATTCACATGAACGTTAGAGACCTTAAGGCCCGATGCGACTGTTACTTTATCTCTCAGTTGCGTATTCTCCTTAGAAAGTACATGAATCTTTTTGTCTGTTGCAAGTACCTTATCAGAAAGATCTTGATTTTCACGCTGTAGCAACTCATTCCTTACTTTCAGCTCATTTAAATTGACGCGCAAATCGGAGACATCATCTTTCAAACTTGTCACTTCTTGTTTTGCACTCACAATGTCCTCTTCGGTTATCGTTTGTTCTTCCAATTTGACACGCAGTTCAGCGATGGCCTGGCGCGCTCTAGCTTCTGATGCTTCTAGATTTGGATCTAGCGCTTCTGTAGTTTTAAGGGTAATCAAATTATCCAATTCGGCCTCTATACGATCGATTTCAATCTGCAAATCCTGCTTTTGAATAGCCATCGTATAAAGTTTTTCTCCGGAGGACTTAAATTTTACATAAAAATAAACGTTGGTTGCTAGCAATGCAGCAATAGCAATGATGAAAAAATAAATCTTCGAATTACCCTTTTTAATGGGTTCCTCCTGAAATTTTTCCTCTGAACTAGCTGTCCCTACCTTCTCAATATCCGCGTTCTTGTGCATTTTTACCTAGACGTATGTGGAGCGAAGTAACTTAATTATTATCAACAAATTAAAATAGCAAAAATTGTTCCAATTCAATTTTTAACATAACTTTTAACAAATCATTCGAAGTAATTCATGCTATTAAATCCGCCTTTGCGCAGATATTCTTCTTTTCGCATAAGCTGTAGATCGCTGCTTACCATGTCCTTCACAAGCATAGGCAAAGTAAACTTGGGCTCCCATCCGAGTTGATTTTTAGCTTTACTCGGATCGCCAATCAATAGATCTACCTCCGTTGGCCTAAAATACTGTGCATCGACCTTTACAACTGTTTGTCCCAATTTGATATTCTCCACAGGGATTCCCAACCTTTCGAGCACCGCTTCGTCGCGATCTATAATTACGCCTTTTTCCTGTGCATCTTTGCCACTAAACTCCACCTCAATGCCCAGTTCTGCGAACGCCATCCGAACAAAATCACGCACGGTGGTGGTTACACCAGTTGCGATAACAAAATCTTCAGGCTTCTCTTGCTGCAGGATTAACCACATGGCTTCCACATAATCTTTTGCATGGCCCCAATCCCGTTGGGCAGATAAGTTCCCTAAATATAAACGATCTTGCAAGCCTAATGCGATCTTCGCTACAGCACGGGTAATTTTCCGCGTAACGAAGGTTTCTCCGCGGACAGGACTTTCATGATTGAAAAGAATACCATTGCAAGCATACATATTATAGGCTTCCCGATAATTAACCGTGATCCAGTAGGCATACAATTTAGCCACAGCGTAGGGACTTCGAGGATAGAATGGAGTGGCTTCGCTTTGCGGCACGGCTTGCACGAGGCCATATAGCTCAGAAGTAGACGCTTGATAGATCCGAGTTTTATCCCCTAAGCAGAGTAAGCGCACCGCATCCAGAATACGTAGCGTACCTATGCCATCGGCATTAGCCGTATACTCCGGCGTATCAAAACTAACCTTTACATGAGACTGCGCCGCGAGATTGTATATTTCATCGGGTTTGATCTCTTGTATGATACGTATCAAATTCGTCGAATCGGTAAGATCTCCATAGTGCAGAATGAAGTTCCGGCTACTCAGATGCGGATCTTGGTAAAGATGATCTATCCTATCAGTATTGAACGATGAAGATCGTCTTTTTAAGCCGTGAACGATATACCCTTTTTTCAGAAGAAACTCTGCCAAATAAGCACCATCCTGCCCTGTAATACCTGTAACGAAGGCTACTTTCGGTTTATTCGTATCCATAATATCAAATAATACGCAAATTTAACAACATTTGCCTTTTTACCTTATTTATCTCCAAAATAAGCAAAATAAAAAAGCCACACCTAGGCGTGGCTTCCTCAACTACTTAATTTCTTTACTCTTGCACTTTGGTAAAATTGAGTACCAAATAACCGGTACCATTATCTAAAGGAATAGGCATACGCATCACCAAAGATTGACCATCGGAATAGGAAAGGTTCAATCGGTAGCCTGACGTTACATTCGCAGCCTTCTCTCCAGAGTAGATCTTTTTGAACTGGAATTGCGGATGTTGGTTTTCAGTTTTTCCATCATATACAGACCATACAATCGTGCGTACGGCACCGTCAGCACAAAGCGTTCCAGAGGCATTAAAGGTTATACTACCACGATAGTTTCCACCCGGCAAGTTCCATACACTGCCAATGAAGCAGTCTACCGGCGCCTCGTCAAATATATTCTTAATGGTGTACGCTGCCGGAATATCTTCTCTATCCACAGTATTCAACACCCACTTGCCTTTGAGACCGTTACGCCACTGGCTGGCCGAAGGGCCGCTATCGCCTACAGAAGTCGAGGGTGCAGCAGCTCCCGAAGTTGATTTTCTTTGTGCTCCGCAGGAGCTCAACACCAATACCATAGCCATCACGGTGAATACAGATAAGATATGTTTTCGCATAATGTAAAATTTAGTTTTCTATTTTGAGTATATTCGCAAATATAAAAAATGCGCTGATGACTTCATCCAAAAATCATACCATAAGCAAAATTGCCGCTAAAGCGATCGTTCGTGTTACGGTAATCCTTATCGCGCTCCCCATCATACTTTATTTTACCAGGCCGGAAGCTATGGCCGCGCAGGTTTCCTTTCCAAACCCTTGGTCTATCCTAGCGCCCATTCTACTTTTACTGAGCTTTCTCGCGCTCCTGATCGTTGTTTTAAGAAACAAGTACAGCAAAATGGAGTATAACTGGTTGCTCACACTATCAGGTATCTTCGTATGCCTTTATCTTTTCCTATTTTACACTCGGGTTCTCCAAATATTTCAATAGAACCCTCATTAAAAAAAGGAATTTTCATGACGAAAAATAAATATTGGCCTGTTCTTAAAAACATTATAAAGGTTGTCATCACGGCGGCAGCACTTTATTGGGTCTCCAAAAAGATATCTTTTCAAGACCTGGGCGAGGCGTTAAAAGATTGCAACCCGCTCTACCTACTTTTGGCGTTGCTGTGCTACACCTGTTCGCAAGTTATTGCCTCTTCACGCCTAAAAAGCTTTCTAGGCGTAATCGGGCTAGAACTTAGCGAGCGTTACAACTTTAGGCTCTACCAATTAGGGCTTTTGTATAACTTCTTCCTTCCGGGCGGAATCGGGGGCGATGGCTACAAGATATATTTTCTGAAAAAGAATTATGCAGTACAGGGACGAAAAGTGCTGAGTGCAGTTTTCTTTGACCGGCTCAGCGGCCTTTGGGCGCTAAGCATCATCACCGGGTGCCTGATCATCTTTATGCCTCGATTAGCGATTCCGAATAGCGCCACCATCAGTGTCCTAATTATCGGCACGGCATCCTACATCTACTTTTTACGCCTATTTTTCAGGCCCTTCCTCTCGAAGTTCATCATTACGCACATAAAAGCATTAATGGTACAAAGCTTGCAAACACTAAGCGCAGTCAGTATTCTCTACGCATTAAATTTCGATGGCAAATTCTCTCCGTACCTGTTAATATTTCTATTATCATCGCTTGTCGCGATTGTACCTTCAATCTTAGGTGGTGTCGGGCTCCGCGAATCGCTGATGTCGTTCGGAGCAGAATATTTTCAGCTAGATGGACACCTTGCCGTATTGATCAGTTTGATTTTTTACAGTATCTCCCTCTTGGTAGCATCCTCGGGTATTTACTATATTTTGAGACCACAGCGACTGGGAGCAGATAAGCTGCCCAGCGCCGAAGAAGTAGAAGAAGAATTAGAAAAAGAAGAATAAGCATATGGCAAACATCGTTATTACCGGTGCCAGTAGCGGCATCGGGTTCGAAGCTGTGTTGGATCTTACAGCAAACAAAGCGAACAATGTGATCGCGCTTGCTCGATCGGCAGACAAGCTCCGCAAGCTCCATGAGATCGCAACATCACTCAATCCGGATGGAGGCAAACTGTATCCTGCACAGTTTGACATCGCCTACGACAATTACCCCGATTCGCTCATCCCTTTTATCACTTCCAAGTTTGACAAAGTGGATATACTGATTAATAATGCTGGCGTTCTTGTAAACAAACCTTTTTTGGAAACCAGTTTACAGGACTTTGCAGCAGTTTTTCAAACCAATCTTTTGGGGCACGTCAACATGATACAGCATATTGCTCCGCTTATGCGTGAAGGAGGGCACATCGTTAACATCGGGAGCATGGGAGGCTACCAAGGTTCTTCCAAATTTCCGGGGCTATCGGCCTACTCGGCAAGCAAAGGCGCGTTGGGCATCCTGACAGAATGCTTGGCTGAAGAGTTTAAACCGCAAGGAATAAAGGTAAACTGCCTCGCCCTAGGCTCCGCCCAAACAGAAATGTTTGAAGCGGCCTTCCCTGGCGTCGAAGCAAGCACATTGGCTTTTGAAATGGGTAGATATATTGCAGAATTTGCACAAAACGGTCACAAATATTATAATGGAAAAATATTACCCGTTTCCAGCAACACCCCGTAATCATCCATCGGATTGGATCATCGCTTCTTGATCCAGTCCGATAGATCACGCATCACATCCTCGCTGAACGTTTCTTCAATTGTCGAATATTCTTGTGGTGCTCCTGTCTCCGCGCGCTGAAATAGGTGATTTAAGCCTTCGTAGGCCTGCAGAAAATGTGCTTTTTTGGGCGGCAGGTGATCGGTCAGGCTTTCCAGATTTGGCGCAAAAGGCACCTGCAGATCTTTCGTACCAAATGCCGCAAAGACAGGAACACCGATCTTTTCGATGAAAGGTACCGGATTTATTCGCATGAAATACCGAAAACTGGGTAGTAGCATCATCTGAAACTCCGCCTCTTGCGCCGGTGTCAGCTTTCCGAAAACAGGCGTAACATTGCGTATTATCCGTGCATAAGCCTGCCGATCGGGCAGTTGCCCCTTGATAAGGGCAAAGTTGCGTCTATTTATCTGCCTTGCTTCCTGCAGCTCCCTTTGTGTCATACCCTGAACACGTCCCAATTCATAAGCTTGCAACATCATCAACGAATCTATGGAAATTGCTGGCGCGGCAAGCAGCGCAATGAAGCCAAGCTTAGTAGCCTTTTGTCCGGCCAATAGCGTGGCAATGAGCCCCCCTTCGCTGTGTCCAATAATTCCAACCCGTGCGGGATCTACTTGTTGTTGTTTTTGCAAAAATTCAACGGCAGCAATAGCGTCTTTACTAAAGTCACCGATCGTACTCTGTACATAGTTTCCGGTCGATTTTCCCACCCCACGTTCATCATAGCGTAGTACCACTATATCTCGTTTGGTGAGATAATCCGCTATAACTTTAAAAGGCTGATGGCCCTCGATTGTTTCGTTTCGATCTTGCGGACCACTTCCGGTAATTAGCACGACAGCCGGGTGTTTGCCTCCCGACCGCGGGATAGTCAGTGTGCCGGCGAGCTTCACAGCATCAAAATTATTTTGAAAAGACACATCCAAGGTATCATAGCTGTAAGGAGGTTGCGGAAGTTGAGGACGCCGTTGATCAGGCGTTCGAAATGCGTGCAAAGTTAAAGGTAGCAACGTATGCTGTCGGCGAACCTGCCCCTTGAGTTTACCAGATACTAGCCGCCCACGAAAGGAAAAATCGATCGACCTAGCCTCAAGATACAACGAATCATCCTGAACGACAATCTTATCGAAGGGCATCGCCGACATCGATTGTAGCGGACCAGCCAGATCACCTTTCCACAGACCGTCCGCACCTTGCCTCAAGTGAAAAACAATGGGCAAGGTAGCCCCTTGAATGTCCACCTCTCCTTTCCAACTCCCTTCCACAGTTCTACCATAGCCCAAACAGGACTGTAGAAACAAAAGCAATAAAAGTAAACAACACTTCATCCCATAGTAGTTACGATTAGCTAACTAGCAAAATGTCGTCCAATTTTATGTATAAGCGTAGGTTGCCAAGCCAAATGTCCATCTACTTTCATCGTATAAATAGTATATTTGCAAAATTTCAGACATGAGAAAGTTAATCGGTTTTATACTTACCCCCCTTTTTTATTTCAGTTTTTCGCTGTCTCTTATCGTATTCCACCCTATCCAATGGCTTTGTTTAAAATTGGGCGGATACAAGGCGCATAAAAAAAGTGTCGATATATTAAATGGATTTCTTGTTGCCTGCAACTATACGCTTTTCAACCGAACACGCTTTATTGACAACAAAAATATTCCCTTAGGAAGGCCTGTAATTTTCGTAGCAAACCACCAAAGCACCTATGACATACCGCCGCTGATTTTCTTTCTACGCAGATTTCATGGTAAGTTTATTTCCAAGATAGAATTGGCACAGGCCGGCATCCCGAGCATATCATTCAACTTGGTGCACGGAGGTGCTGCAAACATAGATCGCAAAGACCCCAAGCAATCTATATCAGAAATTTTAAAATTGGCCATGAATATGAAGACGAAAGGTTGGTCGGCCTTTATTTTCCCGGAGGGCACACGAACCAAAACCGGTCAGATGAAGCCATTTTCTATCGGCGGCATTGCCACCTTACTGAAAAAAGTACCCGATGCACTGGTTGTCCCGGTAGCTATCAATGGGTCTTATCGCATGGTGGAGCATGGCATGTTTCCTTTGCGCCCCTTTACATCTATGAGCTGGGAAGTCTTGGACCCCATTGATACCGTAGGACTCAATGCAGAAGAGATCGTAAAAAAAGCAGAAGAGATCATCAAACAAAAGGTAGAAGGGTAATTAGTTTACCTTTCTATCTTTCCAACTATATTTTCCTACATTCCCAGCCACCCCAATGTACACCAAGTACAGCGCATGAATCAGCGACAAATATGGTAAATTGACCAATAACTTCCTTCTATCGGCAAACGCACATAGCGGATAGATAAAAATAGACTCTGCCGCTACTTTAAGTACAAAAGCAATCAAAAACAACCCATGCAACTTAGGTAGGTCGACCATAAAATGGAGAGCCCCTGCCAAAAGGGCTAAGTTGAATAGCCATATACTAACACCCAGTGCCACCACCTTTTTATCTTTATACTTCGTACTTTTAGATGCCCAACGTTTTCGCTGGCTGATGAAAGCTTTTAAAGAAGGTTTCGCATCCGTGTAAACAATAGCATCCTTAGATTTACAGAACCCTATTTTGTCGGCGTGCTGCTCAGCCACCTTGTGCAAGAAAAGCTCATCATCCCCGGAAGCCAGGTTGTCGATCCCATTAAATCCGCCCATGGCATAGAAAACATCACGTCGGTAGGCCAAGTTGGCGCCATTGCATGTTGTCGGATGTCCGTTGCCAATTCCGGCAGCGCCCAAACCGATAAGATACAGGAATTCCAAGGTCTGCAAACGTTCGAAATAGCTCTTTTCTTCCGAATAAACCACCGGCGACGAAAGCATCTTAGCATCAGACTGCTCGAAACAGGCAATGACGGTGGAAAGCCAGCGAACCCCCATACGGCAATCGGCGTCGGTAGTCACCATAATATCGCCGGTAGCCGCTGCTATAGCTCGGCTGATGGCCAATTTCTTATAGGAATTTAATTTGTCGCCCTCGTTCAGCTTGATCAACTTCACGCCGCGGTCAGCGAAGCCCGCAACAATCCCGGCCGTTGCATCTGTGGAATGGTCATCTACCACGATAATTTCTAGCCTATCTTTGGGAAAATCCTGGGCAACGATGCAATCCAGTGTGCGTGCAATATTCTCCTCTTCGTTGCGCGCCGCAATGAGCACCGAAACCCTAGCAACGCCCTGTTGTGTTGACTGCCGCCCTGAAAACCATCTGATACGATCCCATCCCCAGCGCATATACAACACCAGCAGCGTATACACGAGGGTCATCACTACCAAAAAAATATCAAGACTTGTTGTTATTGACATAATTAACATTAAAAACGAACACCGAACCCAAAATGGCCGGCAGTATTAAATTGACAAACCAAATGCAGGAAACAATGGCCATAACGGCGATCTCCTGCGTGGTGATGTAACTGTAAAGATTACTCGCTACAAAGCTACGTACACTGAAATCGAAAATATCCAAGGAAGGGACGGCGCTTTGGATAAAAAACAGAATAAAGATCATAAGCACCATTGCCGTAAAGGGCATACTGGGCAAAAACACCAGCATCAGCACAATGTACTGGGAGGTAAAAATCACGAACCTTGCCAGCGACAGTAGCAGCACATTAACAAGCTCTTTGGTACTAAAATCCTCCAGAACCGAAAAGAAAGGCTTGATCTTTCGTAAAAACCGAAAACGTCCAACGAGCTTATCTACCCAATGCACATTAAAATAGAGTATTAAAAATGCGAGGGCGTAAATAATCCCTAAAAGCCATACCGCAAACTGTACTGCGTGGGGTGTTGGAAGGTAGGTACACACAAACCAAGCAATACTCAACGCCCCGAACACACTGGTAAGCACCAGCTGAGCAAACAAACCAACGCCCATCGCTACAGCGCCCGTGGCCCTATTCTGCGCTTTCAGCAACATAATGCGGCCGCCGTATTCACCTATTCTATTGGGGGTAAAAATAGCCCAGGTAAGCCCGCAAAAAACCGATTGTATAGCTTTCCACCAACTGATCTGCTCTATACGTCGGCTCAGGTACTTCCACTTTACCACTTCTATGGCCCAGTTCAAAAACATCATGATAACGACAAGGGCCAATGTCGTGCGCACCGCCAGATCTCCTACACCATCCAACAGCGCATTAAATTCACGAAGATTGTTTTGGTTGTTAACCTTGGTGACGATAAACCAACAAGCCAGTGCCACAATAGCAAGCTTGATGAGTAGATTTAAATATTTTCTATATTGTTTCGTCAACGATCTTTAATAAGAGCACAATGTTACTAAATTTTGGCGACATGTTAAGTTAACATAATCGATTAGGCGTCCCTAGCCAAAGCACGTCCAACCGTGGTCATCTAAAACAATAAAAATTTTCTGCGGATAAAGTTGTAATATTGCCTTATGCAACGAGAAAAGGCAAAAGAGCGGATAATTTTAGGCATTGACCCCGGAACAGTGGTACTTGGATACGGCATAGTCAAGCAGGTAGGTCAACAGGTTAGTCTCATTTCGCTCGGCGTGATCAAGATGGGACACCTTGACGACCACGGCCTAAAATTGCAACGCATTTTTAAGAAAACATCAGCGCTGGTAGAACAGTACAAACCAGATTGCGTAGCACTTGAAGCGCCATTTTACGGAAAAAACGTGCAGGTGATGTTGAAATTAGGTCGTGCACAAGGGGTTGCTATGGCGGCAGCATTAAATTTTGACATTCCCATTTTTGAATATTCTCCTCGAAAAATAAAGCAGGCTGTTACAGGCAGTGGTAATGCCAGCAAGGAACAGGTAGCCGCCATGCTCAAAACCATCCTCAAGTTCAATGAAACTCCAGAATTCTTAGATTCTACTGATGGCCTAGCTGTAGCAGTGTGCCATGCATTCCAGCAAAATATCAGTAGCGAGAGCAAAAATTACAGTGGATGGGCCGCATTTGTGAAAGACAACGAAAAACGTGTACGTTAGAGCTTGACCTGCCGGATTACATTTTTCACATTTAGCTCCACAATATCCGTCATGCTCCGGCATTTAAAGTAGGCCTCATTCGCATAAAATATCGCGTAACCTTCACGAAGCTGCCTGATGTTAGCTTCTGTGGACAATTGTTGCATCTGTGAGGCATCACGCAGATCCTTGATACGATGTCGTTCACTGCGCACACGATGAACGATAGACGACCGCTCCTCCTGTTGGTACTGCAGCACCGTCTTCTCGTTAAGATGCTCCATCGCAATCTTGACATAGGGAAAATTTTCCTTAAAATACTGCGGCATATACACCTTTGGATTTCCTTCGTAAAACTGTTGATCGAAGTCTATCGCTCGAATGCGAAACTGGAAATCGTCAAAGTCGGGCGTTATTTGCATCACAAAATTGTAGGCACGCATATCCCCTAAAAGGGAGATGATACATCGTTCGTTGAACTTCACAAACTCCTTCGCAATACGCGTCTGGTTATAATCTGGGTTCAAGATGTTGCCCTTACTAAAAACATCCCCTGGAATACCGACGATGTGCTCCTCCACGAGCGTCTCCCGATCGACAAGATAATTCACTTGGTTTGGGGAAAGGATTTCTTCCAGTTCTAAGCCATAGATGCGCGAAGCATCCGCTTGCTTGATGTAAAAATAATCGTAAACGTCATTTAGCCTATTAATGATTCTTACCCGAAAGGGTCTTGTATTGCCAAAAGCACAATATTCTATACGATCGATGATCTTGTGTTCCACAATGCGTGTATTTCCCGACGCTTTCAGTATGGCATACACCACTTTAAGTCCTTCATACAGCTGATCAACCAAATAAGGCGGATAGAGGGGCGTTTCCCAAAAGGTATCTTCGCCGTATTTATCCATTACAGGTACTGTTTCGGTAAAGTTCAACAGATCTTTATACGCCACGGGTAGTTTAGCATCCCGCTGGTACATGCGGAGGTACTTTGCGAGTCCTGAACCGACGGGATACATCGGTTTCTTTTTTGAGATCTTTACATCATCCATTTCCATAACCTAGCAATTTAGGTAAAGATAACATTCCTAGCAACAAAGAGCGCGCTTTTTTAGCGATCAGCAATAGCTCTAGCTACAACATTGGCTTGGCACTCTTCCCAAACATACCATATTGGCGAAAGCCATAAAAATGAAACATTTATAAAAAATGAATGATTTGTTACAAAAAACAAAATCATATCCGAAAAATACTTACTATTTTTACAAAAAAAATAAAATTTTAGCAGAAAATCGGGATATATAGGATAGCTTACAAAAAGGAAGAAGCTCCCCGGGCGAGGAGCTTCTACGCTAACCAATTATAAACCTATGTTATTTTGAGGGAAGTAACATGCCTTTTTAACAAAACTCTTATATTTTATCTCGTTTTGTTAATACAAATATAAAATATATGCGATTTCTCTGCAAATTTTATTTGATTTTTATTTATTTTACAAAAAGTATTAGAAATTTTTAAACAAATCACCATTTTCATGGATAAAAAGTATTCAAATTACGATTTAGACAATTTAGATGTTCAAATTCTGTCTATTTTAATGGAAAACGCCTCAATTCCATACACAGAAATAGCAAAAAAGCTCATAGTTTCGGGAGGAACCATACATGTGAGAATGAAAAAGATGGAAGAACTAGGAATAATCAAGGGTTCAGAGCTTATAATCAACCCGCAAAAAGTGGGTTTTGATATCACGGCCTTCCTGGGAATCTATCTAGAGAAAGGTTCACAATATTCCGACGCTGTAAAACAGCTTCAATCTATCAAAGAGGTGGTCGAACTACACTATTGTACAGGACAATACAGTATGTTTGCGAAAATTGTTTGTCGTGACACGGCTCATTTACGGAAAGTGTTGAACGAGGATATTCAGGCGCTTACCGGAATTCAACGTACAGAGACTATTATTTCTTTGGAAGAGAGCATCAAACGGCAGATTTCACTCTAAAAAAATGCAAAAGCCGGTCGATTGACCGGCTTTTGCATTTTTTTAGAGAACATTTCTCAGTAAGTCTATATAAAACTGTATACCGCGATCTATTTCACTTAAAAAAATGAACTCGTCAGCCGCATGTGATCTTGCCGAATCCCCGGGCCCTACCTTTAATGAAGGAACAGGGAGTAACGCTTGGTCACTCATCGTCGGACTTCCATAAGTGGCAGATCCCAGCTGCAGGCCAGACTGAACAATCGGGTGGTCAAGGGATATGGTCGAGGGGTTCAATCGGGTAGACCTCGGACGTATATCGAGATCGACATGCTGCCGGATGATAGCTAACACTTCTTGGTTTGTATATACATCTGTGGTACGCACATCAACCACGAAGGTACAGGAAGCAGGCACAACATTGTGCTGCGAGCCCGCGTTAATCATCGTGACCGACATCTTTACCGGCCCCAAGTGTTCCGAGGTTTTAGGAAAGGTAAATGTTCGAAACCAGTCTATAGCTTGCATGGCCTTGTAAATAGCATTTTCGCCTTCTTCGCGCGCAGCGTGCCCGGCAACACCGGTTGCTTCGCAATCCAGCACCATCAGTCCTTTTTCCGCCACGGCAAGATCTAGAAGGGTAGGTTCGCCCACAATAGCGAAGGCAATAGGCTTCAAATGTGGATAGGCAGCCTCAACTCCATCCCTACCAGATATCTCTTCCTCCGCCGAAGCTAATAAACATAGGTTGTACTGCAGATCGTCCCTTTCATAATAATACAAAAAAGCGGCTATCAGCGACACCAAACAACCGCCAGCATCGTTGCTACCAAGCCCAAATAATTTTCCGTCCTCTTCGCTCGGTGTAAAGGGGTCTCTGCTATAACCCGGATTCGGTTTTACGGTATCGTGATGCGAGTTCAGCAAAATAGTTGGCTTATCCTCATTGTAATGACGGTTATAGGCCCATAGGTTGTTGCCCGAGCGATCATAGCGAACGGCGTGCTCCTCAAGAAAACGACACAGCAGATCTGCTGTGTCGTTTTCCTGCCTACTAAAAGAAGGTGTCGCAATAAGTTGCTTAAGCAGCGTCTTGCATTCTGCTGCCAGACCAATGATAGAGAGACTAGTCATTGTAAAGCCCTCCAGCTTTCTTTGCGGAAAGCTTGATGCCTTTTATAAATGCAGAGCTAAAACCGTTGTGTTCCATCTCGTTAAGCCCAGCGATGGTACAGCCTTTGGGCGAAGTGACTTTATCAATCTCCCCTTCGGGGTGATTTTGCGTTTGCAACAAGAGATCGGCAGCGCCCTTAGCCGTTTGCACGGCCATCTTAAGCGCATCATGCGCGTGAAAACCGATTTCTACGCCACCTTGGGATGCTGCTCTGATAGCACGCAAGAAAAAAGCAATCCCGCAGGCACACAATGCCGTCGCCGAGGTCATCAAATCCTCCTGAATAATTACCACCGCGCCGACCGCTTCAAAAAGCGCTTCCACCTGAGCTAGCACGTCATCAGTTGCCTTGTCCGTTGCAATACAGGTCATAGACTGGCCTATGGCTATCGCCGTATTGGGCATTGCACGCACCACAATAGAGTCCGTACCCAAAACAGCTTTCACATCGGAACAGCTCACGCCGGAGACCACCGAAACGATAATTTGATCAGGTCTGACGACCGGTTGAATTTCCTCCATCACCTTTCTTAATTGTTGGGGAAGGATAGCAAGAACAACGACATCCGCTTGGGCTACGGCTTCTGCATTTTGGTCGCTAATACTAAAACCTAGCTCAGCTTCTTGCTTTAAGGCTGCAATATTTCGTCTTGTCAATGTAATATCGCCAGCCTGGTACTGTCCAGATTTCACCAAACCTTTCGCTAGAGAGAAACCAATATTCCCACTGCCAACTATCGTTATCTTACTCATGATATTATTTTGCTAATAAACAGGTGCCGAACTCTCCCTGTTGGTACAAGTGAAGATTCAAAGCATTGCCAATATATACATTTTTCACCCCTTTACCAATAGCGTGAAAAGCATTCTCGAGCTTAGGAATCATCCCTTCGTAGATGATCCCTGTAGATTTCAATTCGTCAAAATCTTCTGCTTTGATTGTTTTGATAACCGACTTATCGTCATTAACGTCTCTTAGTACGCCGTCTTTTTCAAAACAGTATATCAGTCTGGTATCATAGATCTTCGATAGGGAAACGGCGAGCGAAGAAGCAATGGTATCGGCATTGGTGTTTAGCAACTGCCCCAAGCCATTGTGCGTTATCGCCGAGAAAACCGGCGTAAAGCCTGCTTCCAAAAACTTCTTTACGCTCAATGTGTTTACGCTATCAACCAAAATATCGCCCACATAGCCATAGTCTATCTCACGAACCGGACGTTTTACCGCCTTGATTGTATTTCCGTCTGCTCCGCTAAGACCAAGTGCATCACAACCAAATTTTTGCAGTGCGGATACAATTTTCTTATTGGTGAGCCCAGCATACACCATGGTTACAATGTCGAGCATCGGCGCGTCTGTAACACGGCGGCCGTCGACCATTTTGGCTTCTATACCGAGGCCGGCCGCGGTGCGCGTGGCTACTTTACCACCGCCATGCACAAGGATCTTTTTACCTTGCAAGGCTGCAAACTTCTCCAGAAAGCTCTGTAATTGCTCCTCATCGTCAATTACATTTCCCCCTATTTTTATAACATTCAACACACTACCCATCTAATCGAATATATCTTTTATTTCAAATTTTGTAACATCCGCTTTAGCACCACTTGTGCTGCCCATACGCGATTACTTGCTTCTTTGATCACTAAGGAATTGGGACCATCCAATATCTCGGACGACAATTCCAGATCACGACGAACCGGAAGGCAGTGCATGACCTTTGCGTCATTCGTCAACTTCAGTTTATCGTTGTCCATCATCCAGTTCTGTGCAACGGGATATACCTCGCCATACTCCAAGTAAGAGGACCAATTTTTAACATATACAAAATCGGCTCCTTTCAGACTTTCCTCCAAATCGTCCGAAATGCTGGCTCCCTTGGTAAAATCCTCACAAAGATCATATCCCATAGGGTGGGCGATGGTAAAATCAACCAACCCCTGCTCTTGTGCTTTGCACATCCACTCTGCAAAGGAGTTGGGCACCGCCTGTGGCAATGCTTTCACGTGCGGGGCCCAAGCAAGCACTACCTTCGGCTTGTCAACCTTTTTATGTTCTGTAATGGTAATCAAGTCCGTTAAACTCTGTAGCGGGTGCCTGGTCGCACTTTCTAGTGATACTACCGGTACACCACAGAATTTCACGAATTTGTTGAAAAGATCTTCTGTGTAGTCGGCTTCTTTATCTTTTAGGCTAGGAAACGAGCGCAAGCCCAGAATATCACAATATTCGCCCATGACAGCAGCAGCTTCACGTATATGTTCTACCGTGGTACCGTTCATCACAATGCCGTCCTGCGTTTCCAAAGCCCAACCATCCTTATCCATGTTCATCACCATGACATTCATCCCCAAGTTCATGGCCGCCTTCTGCGTGCTCATGCGTGTGCGCAGGCTCGGATTCAAAAATACCAGACCTAAGGTCCTGTTCTCGCCCAAAGCCTTGTCGCCGTAGGGACTTGCTTTCAAAGCCAATGCTTCCTGAACTACTTTGGACAGATCATCAATGTCTGCTACCGAGAAAAATTTATTCATCTTTATCTTTGATTACGCTTTCAATCGTTCATCGAAAGCCGTTAAAAACCGATCAGCAATATCCTTATTTATATTTAGTGCGGGCAATATCCGGATCACGTTGGGCTTTGCCTCGCCGGTAAATATGCGGTTCTTTACAAGCAGATCCTTCTTGACCTGACCAAGTTCTTCGGGCAATTCAATACCAATCATCAATCCTCTACCGCGTACCTCCTTTACCTTATCAAATTTCTTCAGCTCATCGATTAAATAAGTCCCCACTTTACGTGCATTATCCAGCAGCTGTTCAGCTTTAATCACATCTAACACCGCCACTGCCGCCGCGCAAGCCAAGTGGTTCCCTCCGAATGTTGTCCCGAGCAAACCAAAAGAAGCCTGAAACTTAGGCGCTATGGCCACCGCACCTATTGGGAAACCATTGCCCATTCCTTTCGCCATGGTGTAAATATCGGCAGAAACGCCTGCGTAGTCATGCGAAAAGAAATCGCCCGTACGTCCATAGCCGCACTGCACAGAATCGGCAATAAATACAGCATCATGCTGATCGCATAAGCTACGGATCAACTTCAGAAAAGGAATGGAGGCTTCACGTATGCCGCCTACGCCCTGAATACCTTCAATAATGACCGACGAAATCTCGTCGCCATAACTGCTAAAAGCATAGGACAAGGCCTCTTCATCATTAAAAGGCAGGAATACCACGTTATCCGTTTCATTTACGGGAGCCACAATCGCCGGGTTGTCCGTGGCAGCCACCGCCAGCGATGTACGACCGTGAAACGATTTGGAGAAGGCAATGATCTTCTTCTTCTTGTTATGAAAGGAGGCTAATTTCAGCGCATTCTCATTCGCCTCAGCACCGGAATTACAAAGAAATAAGGTATAATCTTCTTTACCTGAAAGCTCGCCCAAATGTCGGGCTAATTGCTTCTGAATAGGAATTTCAATTGAATTGGAGTAGAATCCGATGCGATTCAATTGCGTAGTCAATGTTTCAACATAGTGTGGATGCGTATGACCAATAGATATCACCGCATGTCCACCATACAGATCGAGGTATTCATTACCTTCGGCATCCCAGATTGCAGCGCCTTTGGCTTTTACAATATTGATGGGATTAATAGGATAAACATTAAATAAGTCCATTTATGATAAGATATTAGGAGGCGAAAAAACTCCCGTAGGCAAATATAAGTAAGACACCGTGGAAAAAGCCAAGAAAAAACAAGAAAATGAAAGCAGACCAAAACAAAAAATCCCCAACTGCACACAGTTGGGGATTTGCTATACATGAAGAAGGATTTTTCCTTCGAAGATTTAATCTTCTTTTTTCTCTTCCGTTGCAGGAGCTTCTTCAGCAGGTGCTGCTTCTTCAGCTTTAACATCTTCCACTACTTCAACAGGAGCTTCTTCTGTTTGTTCAGCTGCTTTCTTTTTAGCAGACCCACGGCGGCGTGTAGTTTTCTTTTCCGCTTTAGCTGTTTGACCGTAAACTTCGTTATAGTCAACCAATTCAACAAACGCCATTTCAGCGTTGTCACCCAAACGGTTTTCCAACTTGATGATACGTGTGTATCCACCTGGACGCGTAGCTACTTTTTCAGAAATTTCGCGGAACAAGATTGTTACTGCTTCTTTGTCTTTTAAGTAAGCAAATACGGTACGACGTGAATGCGTTGTATCATTTTTTGATTTAGTGATCAATGGCTCCACGTAAGTACGCAATGCTTTAGCTTTAGCCAAAGTTGTTGTGATACGTTTGTGCTTGATCAATGAAGTCGCCATGTTAGCTAACATCGCCTTACGGTGACTGTCAGTGCG
>JAAIGF010063255.1_pt1 | contig 19328 bp, 32 predicted proteins | sample 6487441 | NCBI WGS metagenome assembly JAAIGF01 (sample SAMN13974129, study PRJNA590717) | phyllosphere metagenome | biome: pepper field; feature: multiple bacterial spot infested pepper fields; material: pepper leaves; isolation source: leaves from pepper fields | host: Capsicum annuum ... | reverse complement strand
GGACGATGGCCACGTGTTCTGCACCGAGGCACAGATCGAGGCCGAGGTGACCGCGTTCCACCAGCAGGCGCTGGCGGTCTACCAGCACTTCGGCTTTGACGACATCCAGATCAAGATCGCGCTGCGCCCGGAATCGCGCCTGGGTGACGATGCGACCTGGGACAAGGCCGAAGGCGCCCTGCGCTCGGCCCTGTCCAGCTGCGGCGTGGAGTGGCAGGAGCTGCCGGGCGAGGGTGCCTTCTACGGCCCGAAGATCGAGTACCACCTGAAGGATGCCATCGGCCGTACCTGGCAGCTGGGCACCATGCAGGTCGACTTCATGATGCCGGGCCGTCTCGGTGCCGAATACGTTGACGAGAACAGCCAGAAGAAGCATCCGGTCATGCTGCACCGGGCCATTGTCGGCTCGATGGAGCGGTTCATCGGCATCCTCATCGAGCACCATGCCGGCCAGTTCCCGGCGTGGCTGGCGCCCGTTCAGGTTGTTGTCGCCAACATCACCGATGCGCAGGCAGACTATGTCAGCCACGTTCGTAAAACCCTTGCGGATCAAGGCTTCCGCGTGAACGCGGATTTGCGTAACGAGAAGATCGGCTATAAGATTCGCGAGCACACGCTGCAACGGGTCCCTTACCTGCTGGTCATTGGCGACCGAGAGAAGGAAAACAACCTGGTGGCCGTGCGTACGCGTTCTGGCGAAGACCTGGGCAGCATGAGCGTCGAGGCCTTCATCGACCTGCTGCAGGCCGGGAACGCAGCGTAACTACAGGTCCGCCCCGCGCGCCGTGGCGAGCGGGGCGATTCGATACCCTTGGGAGATTGCAATATCAGTACCCCTGACAACAAACAGAACCGTCGTAATCAGGAAATCCGAGTGCCGCGCGTACGCGTGATCGGCAGTGACGGAGAAATGATCGGCGTGTTGTCGCGCGACGAAGCGCTGTCCATGGCCGAAGATGAAGGCCTGGACCTGGTCGAGATCCAGCCGCAGGCCGACCCGCCGGTGTGCAAGATCATGGACTTCGGCAAGTTCAAGTTCGAAGCGCAGAAAAAGGCCAGCGAGGCCAAGAAGAAGAGCAAGCAGGTCGAGATCAAGGAAGTGAAGTTCCGTCCGGTCACCGACGAGGGCGACTACCAGATCAAGCTGCGCAAGATGCGCGGCTTCCTCGAAGAGGGCGACAAGATCAAGGTCAACATCCGCTTCCGTGGCCGTGAAATGAGCCACCAGGAACTGGGTCGTGAAATGGCGTCGCGTATCGAGGCCGACCTTGGCGAAGACATCGTGATCGAATCCCGTCCGCGCCTTGAAGGCCGTCAGATGGTGATGATGATCGCGCCGAAGAAGAAATAAGCCTCAGCCGGGCGTCTGTCCGCTGAAGCGTGCCACGGTGAAGCAGCGCTTCGCCGTGGAGGGAAGAGCCGGGCATTGCCCGGCTCTTTGTGTTTCAGTGCAGCACGGCGCGCGCCTGCTGCCATTGCTGGCGGGCCTTGCGAAGATTGCAGCGCGTCGCCGGGGTGGCTTGCGGTGGCTGCGCTGCCAGATGGCCCAGCGCGTAGGCCAGGGCGCGCGTCAGCGTCAGCTGGGCAGTGGCGCTGCCGGCGTCGATCCGATCAGCGGGCCGGTGATAGTTGGGCGAGTGTCGCTTGCCCGCCTCACCTCCGAACAGCGCCTGCTCTTCTGCGGTCTTGTTGCGGATGCCGGGGATCGAGGCCAGGCCTCCCGTGGCGATGCCGCAGGCTGCAAAGGGCAGATGGTCAGAGCCGAGATAGGGCGAGATCGAGACGCTGGGGCTGCCGGTGTGGCCCAGGCCGTCGCGTAGTGCCTGCCGGATCAGGCGCTCCTGCGCGGGCCGGTCGCCGCTGCTGGTGTGGTCGGGGTCGTAGATGCCGAAGATGTAGTTAGGGGATCCGACCATGTCGGCATTGAGGTAGGCGCGCAGCCGCTGGCGCCGGTCGGGGTCCAAGGCCAGCAGCGAGGCGTGGTGGATCGACCCGTTCAGGCCACTTTCCTCGGCGCCCCACCAGACCAGGTGGAGGGTGGAAGCGGCGCGGTCGAGCATGGCCACACGGGCGATTTCAAGCACGGCGCTGCTGCCCGAGCCGTTGTCGTCGGCGCCGGGTGAGCCCGGCACGCTGTCCAGATGGGAGCCGACCATCACCACCGGTGCGTCGGCACCGGCGCGGCCGGCGATCTCCGCGATGAGGTTGAAGCTGGCCCTGCCGTTGTAGGTGAAGGGCTCGCGTCTCACAGTGACGCCCATCGCCCGCAGCCGTGCTTCGACGTAGCGGGCACTGGCCTCGTAACCAGCAGAGCCCGCGCTGCGGTCGCCGCCATGTGCCAGGGTGATCTGTTCCAGTTCGGCCCAGTTGCTGGCCAGCTGGGCGCCCGATACGGCATCGGCCCAGCGGACGGCCAGATCGGCTGCTGCATCGGCTGCGGCCACCGCGCCGGCCATGCTGCCCAGCGACAGGCCGAGCATGAGGGCCAATGGCCTGATCGTGAGTGCTCGTGTACGCATGCAGGATCTCCTTGCAGGTCGGCGCCGGCAGGCGCCGATGTCGATGCTGCAGGGATTGGAGCTCCAGGAGTGCGACCGGACTGCAGGACCCGCCCACTGGTCCGCTGCCGGCGGCATGACCGGGGCGTGCCCGGCAGGGCGGGGCATGGATGGCCCATGGCCGTGCTCCTGCCGCAGCGCCGCGGCGCGCTGCAGAGGGACGATCGGGGGCGGTCGCGCCACCGGGGCGTTCACGTTGCCAAGGACTGGCAACAGCCACTTTTCCCCTGTATGATTGCCGGCTCGACCCACCCAGGACGGGTCGTACGCCGATCATGGCAGGACGGAAAGTGCGGTTTCGACCGCCGCCAGATCAGTCAGAAACCAGGGTCATATCCCATCAAGGACATTGAAATGCCCAAGATCAAGACCAACCGGGCAGCGGCCAAGCGTTTCCGCAAGACCGCCTCGGGCAAGTACAAGTGCGGCCATGCAAACCGTAGCCACATCCTCACCAAGAAGGCGACCAAGCGGAAGCGTAACCTGCGTCAGACGAACCACGTCCGCGCAGAAGACGCCGGCCGTCTGGACCGCATGCTTCCCTACCTCTGAGGATCTGAACAATGGCACGAGTTAAGCGTGGCGTACAGGCGCGTCGCCGCCACAAGAAAATCCTGGATCTCGCCAAGGGCTATTACAACGCCCGTCGCAAGGTCTTCCGCGTTGCCAAGCAGGCGGTCATCAAGGCACAGCAGTACGCCTACATCGGCCGTAAGCAGAAGAAGCGCAACTTCCGTTCGCTGTGGATCACCCGCATCAACGCGGCTGCCCGCATCAATGGCCTGAGCTACAGCCGTTTCATGAACGGTCTGCTGAAGGCCGGCATCACCCTGGACCGCAAGGTGCTGGCTGATATCGCCGTGCACGACGCAGCCGGTTTTGCCGCGCTGGCCGAAAAGGCCAAGGGCGCGCTGGCGGCTTAAGTCCTTCCCCAGGCCGTTGCCGTTCACGCGCAGCGGCCCATGGAACAGGCAATGCATGGGGAAGGGCGCAAGTCCTTCCCCATTCTTTTTTGTACCGGACGCGGCTCTGGCGGCGGTCGGTCGGCGGTGGCGACGGGGGTCGGCCCTTCGCATCCGCGATGGCAAATCGACTGGAGTTCCGGCTACCCATGAGTGACATCCAATCCCTGACCACCCAGGCACTGGCTGACGTGGCCGCCGTGCAGAGCCCCGATGCGCTGGAGCAGCTGCGTGTGGCGCTGCTGGGCAAGAGCGGCAGCATCACCCTGCTGCTGAAGCAGCTGGGCACGCTGCCCCCTGCCGAGCGCAAGGCCGCCGGTGAGGCGATCAACCTGTCCCGTGATGCGCTGGGCGCGGCACTGGCGCAACGCAAGGCCGTGCTGGAAGACGCTGCGCTTGACGCGCGCCTGGCGGCTGAAGCGATCGACGTGACCCTGCCGGGCCGTCGCGGCGGCCGTGGCGGCCTGCACCCGGTCACCCGCACGCTGGAGCGCATCACCGAAATCTTCGGCCGTCTCGGCTATGAGCTTTCCGAAGGGCCGGAAATCGAGGATGACTGGCACAACTTCGAGGCGCTGAACTTCCCGCCGCACCATCCGGCGCGCGCCATGCATGACACCTTCTACTTCGGTGATGGCCGCCTGCTGCGCACGCATACCTCCGGGGTGCAGGTGCGCTACATGGGGGAACACGCGCCGCCGCTGCGCATGATCGCCGCCGGCAAGGTCTACCGCAGCGACAGCGACCAGACCCACTCGCCGATGTTCCACCAGGTCGAAGGCCTGCTGGTGGACGAGCACTCCACCTTCGCCGACCTGAAGGGCACCCTGTCCGAGTTCGTGCGTGCGTTCTTCGAGCGCGATTTCGAGATGCGCTTCCGGCCCAGCTACTTCCCCTTCGTCGAGCCCGGTGCGGAAGTGGACATCGCCTGGCAGCAGCCTGATGGCAGCACCCGTTGGCTGGAGGTGCTCGGCTGCGGCATGGTCCATCCGAACGTGCTGCGTGCGGTGGGTATCGATCCGGAGCGCTACACGGGCTTTGCCTTCGGCCTTGGCGTAGAGCGCTTTGCGATGCTGCGCTATGGCGTCAACGACCTGCGCGCGTTCTTCGACAACGATGTGCGCTTCCTGAAGCAGTTCGCGTAAGACCCGCGGCGCCCGGCCTGCCGGAGCGCGCAATGCAACGCATCAAACACGGCCCAGGCGCGTGCGCCGGGCCCACCAGGATGGAAAGATCATGAAGTTCTCCGAAAACTGGCTGCGCAGCCACGTCCCGACCACCGCCAGCCGCGATGAACTCAGTGCCGTGCTGACCGCGATCGGGCTGGAAGTGGAAGAGGTCACCGCCCTCGGTGCCGGCCTGGACCACGTGGTGGTGGCGCGCATCGTTGAAGCCGAGCGCCACCCCGAGGCCGACCGCCTGCAGGTGTGCCGGGTGGATGCCGGGCAGGGCAGGCTGCTGCAGATCGTCTGCGGCGCACCGAACGCACGCCCGGGCCTGGTGGCACCGCTGGCCATGGTGGGCGCGCAGATCGGCGAGCTGAAGATCGCCCCGGCCAGGCTGCGCGGCGTGGAATCCAACGGCATGCTGTGCTCGGCCAGGGAGCTGGGTCTGGACAGCGATGCATCCGGCCTGTTCGAGCTGCCCGCCGATGCGCCGGTAGGCCAGCCGCTGGTGGAGTATCTCGGGCTGCCCGACGCCAGCATCGAAATCAAGTTGACCCCCAACCGTGCCGACTGCTTCAGTGTGCGCGGCATCGCCTTCGATGTGGCCGCTGCCACCCGCAGCGAGGTGCAGGCGTTCGAAGCAGCGCCGGTCGCGGCCGTGGGTTCGCGCGAGCTGGCCATCGCGCTCGATGCAGGCGCGGACGCGCCGCGTTACCTGGGCCGGGTGATCGAGGGCGTGAACGCTGCTGCCAGCACCCCGCTGTGGATGGCCGAGCGCCTGCGCCGCAGCGGTGTGCGTCCGGTCTCGCTGCTGGTGGACATCACCCAGTACGTGATGCTTGAGCTTGGCCAGCCGATGCATGCCTATGATCTGGATACGCTGCAGGGCTCGATCGCGGTGCGTCGTTCGCGTGCCGGTGAACAGCTGAAACTGCTTGACGGTCGCGATGCGGCACTGGATGACAGCTTCCTGGTCATCACCGACGCCGACCGTCCGGTCGGCCTGGCGGGCATGATGGGGGGCTTCGATACGCGTGTGACCGATGCCACCACAGCGGTGTTCCTGGAAGCAGCGCACTTCGCCCCGGCTGCGATCATGGGGCGCGGGCGCAAGCTCGGCCTGCATACCGATGCCGGTCATCGTTTTGAGCGTGGCGTGGACCCGTCGCTGCCGCGTCAGGCCATCGAGTACGCTACCGCGCTGGTGCTGCAGCTGGCCGGGGGCACCCCGGCGCCGGTCACCGAAGCGGTGCGCAGTGATGACCTGCCAGAGGCAGCGACCATCACCCTGCGTCGCGCGCGCATCTGCCGTGTGCTCGGCATCCAGATCGAGGACGCCGAAGTCGAGCGCATCCTGCGCGCGCTGGGCATGGGCGTGGAAGCGACGGGCGAGGGCTGGCAGGTCACCGCACCGAGCCGCCGTTTCGACATCGCCATCGAAGAAGACCTGATCGAAGAGCTGGCGCGCATCCACGGGTACGAGCAGATTCCCACCACCCTGCCGGGCGGCGCCGCACGCGTGGCCATGCCCAGCGAAACCCGGCTGGACGAGCTGAGCGTGCGCCGCCAGCTGCTGGCCCGCGAGCTGCAGGAAACCATCAACTACGCCTTCGTCGATGCCGGGCTGCTGGCCTCGTGGCAGTTGAACGAGCAGCTCGTCGCGCTGGCCAACCCGCTCTCGGCCGAGCTGGCGGTGATGCGCCCGGCGTTGCTGCCGGGTCTGGTCGCCACGCTGGGACGCAATGCGGCCCGCCAGGCCGGTCGCGTGCGTCTGTTCGAGCTGGGTCGCGTATTCGCCGCGCAGGCGGGCGAGGGCGCGCCTGCGCCGCTGGAAACCCAGCGCGTGGCGGCAGCGGTCTGCGGTGACGCTGACGCCGAGCAGTGGGGCGTGGCCAGCCGCAAGGTCGATTTCCACGACCTCAAGGGCGACCTGGAGGCACTGGCTGCCGCCACCGGTGCACAGCTGAGCTTCCGGCCCTCGCAGCGCGCCTACGGCCACCCGGCGCGCTCGGCCGAGGTCTACCGTGACGATGTGTGCCTGGGCTGGATCGGACAGATCCACCCGCGCCTGGCCAAGGCGATGGATATCGACGTTGACGTCTATGCCATGGAGCTGGACCTGGCACCGCTGGCCGCACGCGCGCTGCCACGTGCGGGCGAGCTCTCGCGTTTCCCTGCCGTACGCCGCGACCTGGCCGTGCTGGCGCCGGAGGGCGTGAACTGGGCGGCGCTGGCTGAGACCGTTCGCGCAGCCGCCGGCCCGCTGCTGCGTGAGCTGAACCTGTTCGACCGCTACATCGGCCACGGCGTCGAGCCGGGCTTCAAGAGTCTCGCTATGGGCTTGATTTTGCAGGACAAGTCACGCACTCTGACGGACCGCGACGTGGACGCGGTGGTGACCGAGGTGGTCGCCGCCATCGAGCGTGAGCATCACGCGCGGATCCGCGGCTGAGCGGGAAGCATTCAGGGGTAAGCAGGCAATGGCACTGACCAAGGCGGAAATGGCCGAAAAACTGTTCGACGAAGTCGGTCTGAACAAGCGCGAGGCCAAGGAGTTCGTCGACGCATTCTTCGACGTGCTGCGTGATGCCCTGGAGCAGGGACGCCAGGTGAAGCTGTCCGGCTTCGGCAATTTCGACCTGCGGCGCAAGAACCAGCGCCCGGGACGCAACCCGAAAACCGGCGAGGAAATTCCGATTTCCGCCCGTACGGTGGTGACCTTCCGTCCAGGCCAGAAGCTCAAGGAAAGGGTGGAAGCGTATGCTGGATCCGGGCAGTAACCGAGAACTTCCGCCGATTCCGGCCAAGCGTTACTTCACCATCGGTGAGGTAAGCGAGCTGTGCGACGTCAAACCGCACGTGCTGCGCTACTGGGAAACCGAGTTTCCCAGCCTTGAACCAGCCAAGCGGCGTGGCAACCGTCGTTACTATCAGCGACATGACGTGCTGATGGTGCGGCAGATCCGCAGCCTGCTCTACGAACAGGGCTATACCATCGGCGGCGCACGGCAGCGACTGGACGGCCCCGATGCCCGTGAGGAATCGGCACTGAGCAACCAGATCATCAAGCAGGTGCGCATGGAGTTGGAAGAAGTGCTGCAATTGCTTCGCCGCTGAAGCAATTTCCATTTTAATCCGCTATACTTCACTGCTCGCTGCTACAGCGGGAACATCGCAATAGACGTCGGGGCGTAGCGCAGCCTGGTAGCGCATCTGCCTGGGGGGCAGAGGGTCGTCGGTTCGAATCCGGCCGTCCCGACCAAAACTAGCGATAGATCAAGGGCTTGCACTTCGTGGTGCGAGCCCTTTTTCGTTCTACACCCTATTACCACCCTATCTACACCCTATCTGGGTAGCGCGATGCCGGTGTCTACCGGCTGCCAGGGTGCTTCATGGCCGCCCAAATAGTGCTCCGTCATCGATGCGTTGCCGTGGCCCATGAGGCCCTGAATCCGCTCCGTCGTCCAGCCCGCATCGCGCAGCAGCGCGCCGCCAAGGCTGCGGATCTCGTGGAAGGTCGGCGGCGAATCACCGGTGACACCTGCCGCGTCGCGTGCCTTGGCGAACGCGCGGGACAGCTGCTCCGGCAGCACCTGCGTGTGGTGGGTGCGGTCCTTCGCCCGCTGATCGGAAGGCTTGGCCCGTTCCGGCAACCGGTGGATCAGGTAGGGCGATGCCACGTCATCCCGGCACCGCGCCAGCAGGTCGGCCAGCGGCCCGGCCACGGCGATCTGTAGTCGAACGTTCGTCGATCCCTCGGTCTTGGACGGCACCACCCACAGGTGGCCATCCCGCACGTCGGCGAACCTCAGTGTCACGACGTCCTCGCGGCGCAGCAGCGTCAGCAGGGACAGGTCCATGGCGTTGCGCAGCCATGGGGCAGCCTGATCCCACACAGCCCGGTACACGTCCAGCGTCAGCCGCACGCGCTTGCGCTCGTGTTGGAACCGACGCGTGGCCAGCGCAGGGTTTGTGTCGATCCAGCCTTCCTCGACCGCGCATGCGAGAATCCAGCCCAGCACCAGCCGGAACTGCTGGCGCGCGCGGTCAGAATCGGTCACCTCGCGGATGAAGGTGGCGCACACCTTCACCGTTACGTCTGCCACGGCCTGCGTCCCCAGCTTGGCCTCGATGCGCCGGATCACGCTCTCGTAGACCTCCGCGGTCTTCGGCGCCCACTTTCGGCCCGGCACGTCGTCGCGGCGGAACACCACGATGGCATCGGCCACCGTCTCTGCCGGGGTCAGCACCCGGGCGACCAGGTCGTCGCTGGGCGTCAGCAGGGCGTTGAGCTTCTTCGCGGCCGTGAACGCGCGCACCTTGTCGGTGCCCATCCACGTCTCTTTCTTCGTGACGGGGTGGCGGTACTTGAACCCGTCCCGGTTGGGATACAGGTTGTCCGGCCACCCTTGCCGGCTCTTGCTGCGGGGGCGAGGCGTCATCGTCAAGCCGCCTGCAGCACGCGCGCCACCAGGTCATCGCCACCGGCCAGCCATTCGTGCTCGTCGATGAACCACGAGCCGCCCACCTTGCGGCCGGGGATCTTCCCCTCGCGCAGCAGGCGCTGCAGTACCTGCATGGATAGGCGGCTGCCTTCTTCGAAGTAGCGGTCCAGCCACCGCTCGGGCGTCATCAGTTGCATGCTGGTCTCCTTCAGTTCGTGGCCAGGGCAGCGCGGAGCTGCTCGGCGGTGGTCATGCGATCAGCCCCAGCGGCAGGCCGGGCTGTTGCTGGTGGATTCGTGCCTCTGCCATCGCGGCGTATTCCGGGTTCAACTCGCAGCCGATCCATCGCCGCCCAAGCCGTTCAGCTACTACGGCGGTCGTCCCGGCGCCCATAAACGGGTCCAGCACCACGCCGCCGGCGGGCGCGCCAGCCAGGACGCATGGCTCAATCAGCCTCTCGGGGAACGTGGCAAAGTGTGCCTCCTTGAACGGCATGGTTGGCACGGTCCAGACGCTGCGCTTGTTGCGGCTTTCGGTATCAAAGGTGGCTTCGTCGCGGTCGCTGCGATGCTGGGCGGCTCGCTGTCCAGGCAGCACATGCGCGCCAATGGCGCCACTTCTGCTGAATGAATCGCGCCTTGATCTGCCGCCTACAGCCTTCATCGCACCGTTGGTCTTCCCCGGCACTCGATCGCTCCCCGCTTGGGCGGCAACGTTCTGTGCCCAGCGTGCAATGCTGCTCGCGGCCGCCTGCTCACGAATAGCGCCTTGATCGAAGTAGTACCGGGGTGATTTAGCGAGCAGGAACAGGTATTCATGCGCCTTCGTGCAACGGTCAGTGACGCTCTCCGGCATGGGGTTTGGCTTCGACCAGATAATGTCCTGGCGCAGATACCAGCCGTCCTCCTGCAGCGCGAACGCAACGCGCCAAGGGATGCCGATCAGGTCCTTCGTTTTGAGGCCGACCGGGGGACGTCGCACATGGCCCTTCACGACGGCGGCCATCGTTCCTGCCGCAATGGACGAACAAGAGGTGCTGCCCCGGCTCCCCGATTCGGTGTAGCCGCCGGCGCTGGAGGCGTAGCTGTCACCCAAGTTCAGCCAAAGCGTGCCGTCATCGCGGAGCAGGCGGCGAACCTCCCGAAAGACCGTGACCAGGCGGTCGACATATTCAGCTGGCGTGTCCTCAAGCCCGATCTGCCCGTCAACGCCGTAGTCGCGAAGGCCGTAGTAGGGCGGGCTTGTCACGCATGTCTGGACTGAGCAGGCATCCATGCCGCGCATGATTTCCGAGCAGTCTCCAATGTGGATCATGCAGCCACCACCTTCCGCCCCCGGCGCCACGCGGCGCGGGCGGCGAGGAACGTTGCGCGGATGGCGGCGACCTCGGCGAGCCCGACGAGCATGGCGATGGCGAGGATGCCGGTCTTTGCGAACAGGTCTGCGAAGTAGGCGAGGATCACGGGCACCCCCGGAAGTCAGGGCGCCACGGGCACTCAGCTGGCGGCGCGAACCACGCGGCCAGCGCACACAGCGCCAGCAGCAGGGAGAAACAGAGCAGCGCGGTGCGTGGCTTCACGAGGCACCACCTTTGGCGCGAGGCACCGGCTTGCGCTGCACCTCGCTCAGCGTGCGGCGGCAGAACTCGCACTGCCCTTTGCCCCATTCGCCTCCGCTCCAGCGGTGGCGCTCGCCGACCGGCTTGCCCGTCTTAGGGCTCCTGCCGCCGAACAATCGGCAGCTCACCACGACAGGGCGGCTCACGACTTCACCGCCTTGCCGTCGATCAGCTTGGCGAACTCATTTGCCTGCCGAATGAAGTCGCGTCGAGGGTCAGTCTCGGGCAGGTTGATAGCTGCCAGAGCAGCGAATCCGATCAGGTCGCGGAACTGCCCAAGGTCCACGGCCTGCGCTGTCACCGAAGGAGCATTGGCGCGCATATGCCGGTGACCGGCAATGAATACACCGCACGGGCCAGTGCCTGCCTTGCTTTCTTCGTGCGCAGCGGTGCACGCGGCGTTGAATGCAGGGGTGTCCTCCTTTGGCATCAGAGAAAGCACATAGCCATCGGGGACCACGGCCTGCGCGGGCGGGGCGGCGTAGAGGTACATGCCGGGGGCCAAGGACAACCCCACTTCAACAATGTCACCGTCTTCCTTTACGCGAGCCACCGGCTCCTGCCCCACCGGCTGGCGGGCGGCAATCTTCTTCCCCTCTTCCACGCCTTCGAGATACGCGGCGCGCTCGCCATCAGTCCGCTGGCGCAGCTCATCGCAGCCTTGCGCATACACCGGCTGGCGGGCGGCGAGAGCCGTTTCGAGCGCCGTCGCTACCTGCCGGAGGACCTCGGCCTTTGTTTCCTGCACGCGCACGGTCCCCGGCATACCGCCGATCGAGTCAGCTTCGAGAGCGTTCGACTCGTGCTTGTCGGCGCACGCGCGCCAGTTCTCGGCCAGAGCCACCAACGCATCCCCCTGACCGGCCGGGGAGGGCTGGGCGTCATCCATGTTCGCCGCATGTCGGGTGGCGAGGTCTTCGGCGATGTAGCGATACGCTGCGCTGGTCTTACCGACGTACCGCGCGACCACCTCCAGCACATCCGCGTCGGAAAGAAGGGATCGGCTGGTCTTCACCTTCTCCGCCAGCTCCATCAGGGTCAGGCCCGGCTGGCCGAACAGCGCCTCGCCGATCTGTGCCACGCAACGCTGGGCTGCTCCGTCTGCCATTTCGGTGTTCATGCGTCGGCTCCCACGGCTGCGTCGATGCCGCTATCCAGGCGATCACCATCGGCCCCATCGCTGATGGCGATGGCGCGCACCCGCCGATAACGCTCCGCATCAACCCGCAGCGCCTCAACCTCGGCGCGCAGGCTGGCGATCTCGGCCTTGCAGTCTGCGAGGACCAGGTCGGGATCGGTTTCGTCGGCGGGGATCCGCATGCAGCCGTGTCCGTCTGTGATCCTTTTGATGGCCGCATCTATCCGCTGCTGGATGGTGCTCATACCCGCTTCTCCTTCTGCTTGGTGCGTCCTGCGTGGCCACCCTCGACTACTTGGCGGCGGCTGACGGTGGATCGGTCGATCGGGCTAGTGCCGATGCGCTGAACCTTGCCGCCTGCTGCCTCGAAGCGCGCAATGTCGGCCGCGATCTCTGCCGCCTGGCGGGCCTTCTCCTGCTGGGTCGCGCTGTCGAACAGCGGCTGCACGTGGATGCTGGTCACGATTTATTCTCCTGATGCGCCAACAGCGGCCAGCGGGTGCGCTGCTGCCAGATGTGCGCGACGTGGTTCAATGCGATCTGCTCGGGATCGCGGCGGGAAGGCGCCAGCGGAGAGCGCAAACGACTCTCGGCGCTGATGCAGGGGGTGCAGCGGCGGGACACGCGGCCGGCGACCACCTGAAAGAAGCGGGGCGGCAGCTCGGCGCGGCATTTCGTGCAGGCGTTCATCGCAGCCTCGACTTCATCAGGTTGGCCCACGTCAGCGGGTAAGGTCCGCGCTTGATCCGCTCGTATGCCGTGGAGCGCGATACGTCCAACAGCTCAGCGACCTGCACCGTGGTGTAGCGCTTGCCCTCGATCACAGATGCGAACAGCTGGGCGCGGGTGTGTCCGGCTCGAACCCTGCTTTTTTTGTTCATCGAGTAGCGCGGGCGCGGCTTGTCGACCAGGTGGCGGTGGAAGTGGCTCATGCGGCCTCCTGATGATCGCCAGCGCGCAGGCTCTGCTCGAAGTCGGCCACCATCAGGCGGAACGGCTCGAGATCGGCGCGCAGCTGGGTGATGTAGGCCTCGTCGCGGTCGAAGCGGCGCCACCACAACTGGCGGCCCACCGATGCCAGCGCCGGGCAGTACAGCCCGATGTGCCACCACTGCCGCCCGGTCAGCCACATGCAGCCCTGGGCCTGCTCGAACACCTCGCTGGCATCACCGTCGATGTGGAAGGCGCGCAGCTTCTCCGGGTTGATGAAGCACTTATATTCGCTGCCGCCGTCCTCGCTGATGAAGCCGTCGGCTGAGCAACCGTAGTTGCCGCAGTCGCTCAGCACGAACCCAGCGCGGCGCACCAGCAGGCCGGACTGCACCTCATGCTCGGCGCGGGCCTGAGGTTCCAGCTCATGGCCACGGCGCATGGCGAAGGTCTCGAAACCCTCGTCAAGCGGCTCGCCGCTGATGCGCTCGATGGCCAAGCGGAACGCGTAGTTCTTGGACGCCTCGCTGAAGTCGCCGATCGGCTCACCGGCGATGGCCTTCTCGATGATTGCCGAGCGCGGCACGGCCTTGTAGCCAGCGCGCTCCATGGCAGTCTTCTCGGCCAGGCCGGACAGCACCGCATCCACATAGGTGCGCTGCTGGTCGGTCAGCTCGCCGACGCGGCTGCGCGCGGTGCTGAACATGCTGGCGGTGATGATCCCGGCGCGGGCGCGGTGCCACGCTTCGCTGCCCTGTTCGCAGGAGACGAGGATCATTCGACCACCTCTGCAGTGGCGCGCTCGGCCTCAGCCTTCAACGATTCCAGCCCCGAGCCGCCGATCAGCTTGCGCTGCTGCGGAGTGAGCTTCGACCATGCCTCGCCCAGAGCGTCCAAACCGGCCATGCCAATGTCCTGCAGGCTGGCGTACAGCGCGGTGCGCTCGGCCTCCTGATCCTCCGTCAGCGGCGCGGGCAGCGCCTGCTGCTGGACTTGCTGACCCGACAGAACTGCCAAGCCTTCGCCGCCATCGGTGTTCAGATGGTGGATCGCGGTGTCCAGGCGCTCGGTCTTCGGCCAGTATTTGTAGGCGCGCTTGACCACGGTCTTCTTCGCCATTTCGCCCCAATCGGTCAGCCACGGGCAGGACTTCTGCTTGGAGATCCATGCCTTCCAAGCAGACGAGCGGTCACGGATGGCGTTGATTTCGTCCACCGACATGGCTTCGGTGAGGTAGTCGCCATCGGCAGTCTTCACCACCACGTAGACGCCCACCACTTCGCCACGGTCTTTGGAAAACGGATTGCGCAGGTGGGTCGGCTGCTGATCCACGCCGTTCAGCCCGAAGGTGTCGGCCTCGTACACCAGTTCAGCCTGACCCCAGCGGATCGAGCCGGAATCAATGGCCAGGTCCATCAAGCCCATGTAGCTGATATCTAGGCAGATTTTCCCGTCGCGAGGAACCAGGTAGGCCTGCTTCTTCGCCGGGTTGAGGCTGATGCCGATGGCCGCGATGTTGACGACTGCGGCGATGACCGACGAACGGTTCTGCATCGCAATCTTCATCGCGTAGTCGTTGCCGTACAGGGTCTGCAGGGCGAACTCTGCCTCGCGGTCGAACACGATGGAACGGTCCGCCAGCACCGAGACGAACGAGTCCTTGGTGCCGTAGATCGAGTCTTCGATGGTGACGATCTGGTTCATAGATGTCTCAATTGAATAGGTACCCGGCTTTCGGAGCCGCTGCCGGGCGAGCGGTCGCATCCCTGCGGTGGATTACTCGAAGGGGTCCACTTCGGAGTCGGCTTCGGAGTCGGCTACGACTTCCGGTTCGGGCTGGACGGTGCAGGTGATCCGCGACTCCAGCGATTCCAGGCGTGCGGTCAGCTCCGCGACGCGCTTCTCAGCTTCGTTAGCGCGGGTGTGCTCCTTCCAGCGGGCGCTATCGGCTTCATCGGCCTTCTTGCGGGCAGCGTAGACCGACTCCGGCAGATAGCCGAACTGCTTGTCACTGGCATAGGTGATGGTCAGTTCGGCGTCGCGGTCCAGCTTGTAGTGCTTGCCATCCGGAGTGCTGCCGTCGCCTTCGCAGATCACAGCGTGGGCCAGGATTTCAGCCGCCAGTGCGGCGTGCTTGGAATCCAAGACGATGTAGCGGGAACTCCAGGTCGAACCGGTGTTGATGACGATCTTCATTGGTCTGTCCTTAGTCTCGTGTGGGTAGTTGCCGGGTTGTGGAACCCGCCCGGCGCGGGGCCCTACTGGGGAGGCAGGGCAGGGGAGTCAGTTCGGCCAGCACATCGCGGCCGCGAGCGCGGCTGTGATGGCGTAGCAGCAGAGGCAGGCGGCGAAGTCGCGCCAGCTGCGGCAGCCGAAGGCGGTCAGGAGGCTCACCATTCTTCGTGCTCGTACTGGCCGACGAAGCCGATGTAGTCCCCGTTACTCGAAAACTGAGGCTGCCCGCCAAACTCTTTTCCGTAGTAGGCGACCACTCGGGGATCAATGCGCGATCCGCCCTTCCGAATCTGGTCGCGCGTCTGCTTCCTGGCCTTGCACGACTTTGTGGCGAACTTGCCCCAGCCACGGCGAACGTCAGCGGTTCTGACCATCTTCTTGACGCCGCAACCGCACTTACAGGTGATCTCAGTCATGGCGGCCATCAGGCAGTTCCTCCACGCAGAGGCCGTTGATGGCCTCCCAGTTGTTGATCTCGATATCTGCGTTGCCGGTCAGCACGCCGCTGCAGTCCACGACCGACAGGCCGGGCTGATACGGATTAACCGGCGGGTCGATGCGAGGCAGGCCGCCGAACTCGCGGGCGAACTGTTCGTCCAGGTGCGCGCGGATGCTCATGCCATAGCCCCCACGATCAGCGAGAAAGCCACCCCGCAGCAGAACGCGAGGAAGTAGCCGGTGATGGTCTTGAGCGCGTACCAGTGCGCGGCGCGGTCGGCGGCGGTCATGCGGCACCTCGGACGCGGGCAAGGGCGGCTTCGGTACGCTTGCGTGCTTCAGCGAGATCCGAGTATTCCCGGTGACCGACTGCACGCTCAGCGGATACGGCCTCGATCAGCTCGGCGACTGCGGCGCGGGCTTTACGCACCTTGTCCCACGTCACCGAGCATCCGAGATCCTGCAGGGCCAGTTCGGCCTCTTCCATCACCGCCAGCACATCAATGCGCGCGCTCATGCCGCGTCCCTCGCGTCGCCACGGGCTTCTTCGGCCCGGTCGAACTCGGCCTTGGCCGCGTCCTCTGCCCACTCGCGGAGGATCGGGCGGACGTGCTCCATCAGCGAGCGGTACAGCCCCAGCGCCGCGTCGGCCTGCTCAGCGTCGGCCTTGGCCGAGTGAACCTGCGTCACAAACAGCGGCACCGAGCGCAGCAAGTCTTCTGCCATGCCGAACGAAATCCACTCGACCGTGGCTGCAGAAAGCCGCGCCTCGTCGGCCAGATACTCTTTCAGGAGCTCCGGAGAACGCTCAGCCACATACGCGTCCCGGCGGTCCAGGTCGAGGTTGTCGCTACGGTTGTCCCAGCTCAGCTGAGCGGTGCGGGCGGAATCGGTTGCGGTGCGCAGACCCATGGTCGTCTCCAAGCCCCTGCCCGGAAGTGGGTGGTGTGGGGCGATGTGGAGACGATATGCGGAACTGGATATTTATGCAATCCCGAACGGGATATTTTTATGCATCAGCCGACGAACGGTAGGTCGCGGCTGTGACTCGCGGGTCAGCGGTGCGGCGAACTCAGTCGCACTTCGTTTGTTTCAACCCTTACGGCCAGATAGCCCAATTCATCAGGCTTGATGCCTGCCAAGGGTATCGTGACGTTATTCCATGCTCCCGAAACAAGCGGACTCAGGGCCGTGTACTGCGTGCGTCTCAGGCTGGAATCCCATTCCGGTGATCCGTCTTGGCGCCGGTTGTACTCGACCAGAAACTTTGCGCCGGCCAGTGACGCAGCTGACGGATTTCCGACCTGTATGACCACTTCTGTCCCGTCAGCCTTTGCTGAGCTCGATTGGAAGGAGATCAGCAGAGGGCCGATATCAGTACGGGCCGTACTGTAACCATCGGACATGGGGTCAAGATACGCGCTCGCAGTCGCTGAATTCATCATAGATTCCAGCTTCGCAGTGTTCTCTAGCACAGCGACGCGCTGTTTCACGTCATCCAGTGCCCCTTTTAGGGCAGCCACTTCGTTTGAGGCTTCCGTGCTGCTGCCTCCTGGGCTGCAGCCCCAGCACAATGCGGCGACCACGACCGCGATCACTTTTGCTTCCGTTCTCATAGCATCTGCTCCCTAACCAAGCCAGCTTCATCGAATCCGATGCCCTCAACGCGACACTCGCGGGCTCTCTCCATCTTCTCTTTCAGTGCGAGCAAGTCCTCGTCTGTGAGACACTCAACGACGCCTCTAACGTGGCCCGTCTCTTGGCGGACGAGCCAGGCCAAGCTATACATGCGCGAAAGGTCGCGCAGCCGACTGTAGATGACGTCCCTGGTCACCGAGTCCAACCCCTGTCGCTGGAATGCGACGACCTTCCCTCTACGAACAAGGGTGGGGGCGGATGGTTCCTTCCGCTTGACCCCCATTGCCTGCGCCATTTCTGCTGCAAGTTCCTTCAGCCGCTCGTCGCTGATCGTCATGATCTCACCCTGTTTTACGAAGCTCGGCAGAGAAGCGGCGTAGAGCAACGATCACGTTACTGTTGTCCAGGACACCTTCGGCGCCTTCATCCCGGACCACCCTCATGGCCACGTAGAGGCGCTCTGCATAGGTATCAGGGGAGGAATGCTCTGGGGCGATTGCCTCCAGCTCCCTCACCAACTTCACTGCGGCCTCGACTATGGCTCGCTCTGATCCCACAGGCTGAGACTGTGGCTTCGCCGCTCCGCCAGATAGGTCCTTCCACATGAGGTCACTCGCGGACACGCCGAAGTGGGCTGCCAGCTGCCCCAGCTTCTCTGGGTTCGGCTTGCTGATCTTCCCGGACATGTAGCGGCTGACCCAAGACTGTCCGGCACCCGAAGCAACCGCAGCGTCGGCTGCTGTTGTTCGGTGACTCTCGATCAGATAGCGCAAGTTCCGGCGCGGCAGGTCTTCAGAATGCATATGCGGATGATCGCGCATACCGTTCGTCGGACAAAATGCATTTGGGGATTCCAAATGTATCCCGAATGGGATATTTTCCATGGCCATGAACCCTTCAGATGCCATCGAACGTCTCCGCGCTGCTGGCCTCACCGAGCAAGCCATTGGCTCTGCTGTCGGCGCTCAGCAGTCCACCATCAACCGGATTCGTAACGGCCACATGCAGCCCACCTACAAGGTTGGTAAAGCGCTGGTCGATCTGGCCGTGGCAACCGAGCGCAAAGCGGCGCGCCGCCGCAAGAAGGTGGCCTGAGATGAGCATTCGCGCATCTATTCGCCGTTGGCTCGGATTTCCCAGCGCCGCCGATGAAGCAATGTGGCGGCTCTGGGTGGAGCGAGAGCTCATCGATATGAGCCGAGATATCGGCGCTCTTATCCCTTCGGAATCCGGCGATACGTCTCGTTCACCAGCTTCATCGAGTGGGGCGCAATGTCCTGCGGCTGGCGGAGCAGGCCAGGTTGAACGCGAGCAATCGCCGCTCGCGCCTGATCCGCAGGAAGTAGGCAGATGAGCTCGCTCACCAAAGCCTCGAGTCCGAGCAAGCGTCCTTTTGTCTCTGAATCCATGTCCGTCTCCGGTAGTTGGTTGGTTGGGTTGCACCTCCAATCCTACCGGCAGACGGGCGCCTAACACCCCCACCTCAGCGGCCCCGAGCAGGGAAGGGCACCACGGTGCCGCTGCCCGCCACGGACACCGCCGCCGGCCGCTGGGGCGCCAACGTCGAAACGACTCGATCCCCATTCCACCGCAGCACGTACCACCGATCCAAGAACCGACAGAGCGTGAGGACATTGCCCTTCGGCACATGGATCTGACTCGCCTCACTCACTGGCCGCACTCCGATTTGGGATGCGGCCATTTTCAGAACCAGTCAGGGGAACGCAGGGGAAAACGTCTTCCCCCGGATTCCCCTCAACGAGATAACTGCATGAAAAGCCTGCAACTTACCTACGAAGACGGCCTGACGCGCAACCCTACGCTGCGGGATCACATGGCATCGATGGTCCACCGCGGCGCAGGCCTGACGGCGGTGGCCGGGCAGCTGGATATGGCGCCGTCGAAGCTGAGCGAGAAGCTGGCCGGCTGTGACAGCAGCGGCAAGCCGCGCGGGCTCTCCATCGACGACCTGGAGCGCTACATCCAGACGACCAAGGACGTCACGCCGATCCATTACCTGGTCGAGCGCTACCTGATCACCCCCGAGGCAGCGACGGCAGAGGCGCTGGCCGAGCTGCACAAGCACCTGTCCAACCTGAGCGGCACGCTCTCCAAGCTGGGGATCAAGTGGCCATGAACGTGACCGAGAAAGCCATGCTGGCCGTGCGGGTGTTCTGGCACACCGCTGGCTGCCTGATGC
>JAAIGF010238094.1_pt1 | contig 19411 bp, 9 predicted proteins | sample 6487441 | NCBI WGS metagenome assembly JAAIGF01 (sample SAMN13974129, study PRJNA590717) | phyllosphere metagenome | biome: pepper field; feature: multiple bacterial spot infested pepper fields; material: pepper leaves; isolation source: leaves from pepper fields | host: Capsicum annuum ... | reverse complement strand
GTAAGCGGGCGCATAGCCCACCACGAACGGGAAGCGACGCGCGCCCGGGCAGGTTTCGTCGGTGGCGTTGGTGCCGCTGGCCTCGACATACTGCCAGTCCAGGCCCTTGCTGCTGACCTGCAGCGGGGCGCTGGGCAGGCGGGAGAAGATGCCCGACCACACGCGCATCGCGCCGGTGGCGCCAAACAGGCCGGTCTGTTCGTTCTGGTCGTTGCCCATCCACACCACGGCCAGGTGATCGCCGGTGTAACCGGCATACCAGCTGTCGCGACCGTCGTTGGACGTGCCCGTCTTGCCCGCTGCCTGCAGTCGGCCCAGGCCATCGGCATTGAGCCGCGAGGCGGTGCCGCTGGACACGACCTGCTGCAGACCGATGCTGATCAGGTTGGCCGCGATGGAGTCGCCTTCCTGCGCCGGTGCCGGGCTCTTGTCATAACGTTTGAGCAGCTTGCCCTGCGGATCGAGCACGCCACGCACCGCATGCAGCGGCTGGATCTCGCCACCGGAGGCGAGGAACTGGTACAGCTGGGCCATGCCGTACGGGCTCTGGTCGGTGGCGCCCAGAATCACCGACGGGTTTGAATCCGCCTTCAGCCCGGCCAGTACATGGATCAGCTGGGTCACCCGCTGCGGTCCGACCTGCATGCCCAGCCGCACCGTGGCCTGGTTGTAGGAGTGGGCCAGTGCGTCGATCACCCGCACCGTGCCGTGACTGCGGTTGTCCGCGTTGCCGGGATTCCAGTTGCGGTTGCGGCCCAGCTGCACGGTAACCGGAGAGTCGTCCACCCAGCTGGACAGCGCGTAGCGGTCGGGCTGGGCCAGGGCGAGCAGGTAGACGAAGGGCTTGAGCAGCGAGCCGACCTGGCGCTGCGCGTCGATGGCGCGGTTGAAGCCCGGGTCGGCGACATCGCGGCTGCCGACCACGGCCAGCACGTCGCCGTTGTGCACGTCGGTCAGCACCAGACCGGCCTGCAGTTCGGGGCGGCGCTTGTTCTCCAGCGACTTGATGGTGTGGGTCACCGAACCTTCGGCATAGGCCTGTGCGGAGGGTGACATACCGGTCATCACACTCAGGCCGGCGCCCTGCAGGGCCGCCTCGGGATAGTCATGTCCGAGCTGGCGCCGCACCAGGTCGACGTAGGCCGGGAAGCGGTTGGCCGCGACCAGCCCTGGGGTCCTGGACACGCCCAACGGCGCCTTCTGCGCACGCGCGTACTCGGCGTCGTCGATCAGCCTGGCTTCGTGCAGTTTGCCGAGCACGAAGTTCCGGCGGTCCAGCGCCCGCTCCGGGTTGCGCCGCGGGTCGTAGTACGAGGGGCCCTTGACCAGCCCGATCAGCAGCGCGATGTGCTCGCTCTCCAGCGAGTCCAGCTCGCGGCCGAACCAGAACTCGGCGCCGGAGGACATGCCATGGATGGCCTGGCTGCCCCGCTGGCCGAGGTAGACCTGGTTGAGGTACGCCTCGAAGATGGTGCGCTTGTCGTAGCGCGCTTCCATGATCAGCGCGAACAGCACCTCGTTGAATTTGCGGGTGACGGTCTGCTCCTTGCCGATGCCCAGCAGGCCGGAGCGGGCCAGCTGCTGGGTCAGGGTCGAGGCGCCCTGGCGACTCTGGCCGCCCGACCGCACGGTCACCCAGACCGCGCGCGCGATGCCGGACAGATCGATACCGTGATGCCGGTTGAAATCCTTGTCTTCGACCGCCTGCAGGCCGGTCACCAGCAGGTCCGGCGCTTCCTCCATGCGGATCAGGCGGCGCTCTTCCTGCTTCTGCCCGTAAAGCGTGGCAATGCGCGCCGGGTCAAGACGGGCGGCCTTGAGCGCCTTGCGCTCGCCCGCATCGCGCAGCGAGGCGATGCGCCCACCGGACAGGGTCAGCTCGATGCGGCGCGGGGCCACGCGCCCGTCCACATCGTTGTAGCCGCGGCTGGAAATGGTGAAGCGACTGCCGTCCACCGCATAGGTGGCCGGGCTGCTGCCCTGGCCATCGTCGCGGTACGCCGCAGCGGCCAGCTCGGTCTTCAGGGTCGCCGCATCCATCGCCTTGCCCGGGACCAGCACCAGCGGGCGCGCGTAGACGCGGGTCGGAATCTGCCAGCGCAGCTCACCGAAGCGTTCGGTGACCTGATGGTTCAGGTACATCGTGTACGGAATCAGAAAGCCCAGACCCAGCGCGACCGCCGCCATGCTCCAGGTGATCAGTCGGCGGCGCCAGGGGGAGGGCTGGCTGTCGTCGTCGAAATCGTCGTCGATGTCGTCGGAATCGTAGCGTCGGGGCACGGGAATGCGAGAATGTAGAGTCCAGCGAGTCTACCCCAGCCGTTCCGGCTGGCGGGGACCCTGGTGCGTATCCGCTTAAGCTGGAGTTGCAACGGGATGAGCATGTCCTGGGCCCAGGCCCGTTCCTACCTGAACCGCGTTAGTGGCATGGTCCAGCGCGGACTGGCCAGCCTGCGCACGCGCGGCTGGAGGGCCACCTGGCAGCGGGTGCGCGTGCATGCCCGGCCGCCGGCCGCACCGCCGCTGCGCCCGCTGTATCTGCCGGGCCGGCAACCGTTTGCACCGTTCGCCGTGCCGTGCGGCCCCACGCCGCAGGTCAGCATCGTCATTCCGGTCTACAACCAGGTCGAGCACACCCTGGCCTGCCTGCGTGCGCTGGCAGCACACCCGCCGCAGGCCACGATCGAAATCCTGGTCATCGATGACGGCAGCAGTGACCAGACCGCGCAGTGGCTGCCGCAGGTACAGGGCCTGCGCTACGAGGTCCGCGAACGCAACGGCGGCTTCATCGAAGCCTGCAACGATGGCGTGGCGCGTTCCCGTGGCACCTATGTGGTACTGCTCAACAATGACACGGTGCCGCAACCGGGCTGGTTGGACGCCCTGCTGAACACCTTCACTGCATGCCCGCAGGCCGGCATGGTCGGGTCGCAGCTGCTGTACCCGGATGGGCGCCTGCAGGAGTCCGGCGGCGCGGTGTTCGCCGATGGCAGCGGCTGGAGCTACGGACGTTTCGAGTCGGCAGATGATCCGCGCTACGCCAGTCTGCGCGACTGCGACTACTGCTCGGGCGCGGCCTTGATGCTGACGCGTGCGTTGTGGGATCAGCTCGGCGGCTTCGACACGCGTTATCGTCCGGCCTACTACGAAGATACCGACCTTGCCTTCCGGGTCAGGGCGACCGGCCTGCGCACGCTGGTACAGCCGGCAAGCCGGGTCATCCACGATGAGGGCACCAGCAACGGCACCGACACCCGTACCGGGGTGAAGGCCTACCAGGTGCGCAACCAGGCCGTCTTTGCCGAGCGCTGGGCGCCGGTGCTGGCCTCCCACCCCGCGCCCGGCAGCGTACCCGGCCCGGCATTGCTGCACCGCCACCAGCGCCAGGTCCTGATCCTGGACGAAGAGGTGCCACAGCCGGCGCGCGACTCGGGCTCGCTGCGCCAGTTCAACCTGATCCGCCTGCTGCTGCAGCAGGGTCTGCACGTGGTGTTCGTTCCGGTCCGGCGCGAGCATGGCGGCGCGGCAACCGAGGCCCTGCAGCAGCTGGGCGTGGAAGTCTGGCATGCCCCCTTCCTGACCGGCCTGGGCGGCTGGCTGGCCGAGCATGGTGCGCGCTTTGCGGTTGTGATGATGGTGCGCCACCACCTCGCCCGCGAGTGCCTGCCGCTGCTGCAGCGGCATGCGCCGCAGGCGCGCCGGGTGTTCGACACCGTCGACCTGCATTACCTGCGCGAGCAGCGTGGGGCGCAGATCAGCGGCGATGCAGCGCAACAGCGCGATGCCCTGCGCACCCGCCACAACGAGCTGGCGGTAATGGCGCAGTGCGACATCACCGTGCTGGTGAGCTCGGCAGAACGCGAGCAGCTGCTGCAGGATGCGCCCAGTGTCCACGTCGAGCTGATCTCCAACCTGCACGAGGTTGCCGGCAGCGGTGCCCCTTACGCGCAACGGCAGGATCTGGTGTTCGTCGGTGGCTTCCGCCACCGGCCCAACCTTGATGCCATGCACTGGTTCATCGGTGAGATATTCCCGCGCATCCGCCAGCAGCTGCCGCAGGTGCAGCTGCACTGCATCGGCGCGGGCGCGCCCGACAGTCTGCTGGCCCTGGCCGCAACCCAACCGGGGGTGGTGATGCATGGCTTCGTCGAGGACATCACGCCGTTCATGGAGCAGATGCGCATCTGCGTGGCCCCGCTGCGCTTCGGCGCCGGGGTCAAGGGCAAGATCAACCTCAGCATGGCTCACGGCCAGCCCGTGGTGGGCACCGCCTGCGCGGTGGAAGGCATGCACCTGCGCGACGGGGTGGACGTGCGTGTGGCCGACCAGGCGCACGCCTTCGCCGATGCGGTGGTCGCGCTGTACCAGGACCCGGTGCAGTGGCAACAGCTGGCCGACGCCGGACTGCGCAACGTTGCCGAGCATTTCTCGCTGGATGCGGCGCGCGTGGCGGTGCGTCGGGTGTTTGTCGACTGAGCTCAGTGTTCGCCGCCACGCACCTGCTGTAACCGCTGCTCGAACGCGGCCAGCTCGGTCATCCCCGGCTGCCACTGCGCGGCCTGGCGGGCTGCGGTTTCAGCAAAGGCCAGGTCACCGGCGCCCAGACGCTCGCTGCCGATGGCCACCCAGCGCTGGGCGAGGCGGGCGCGCGCAGCACCCAGCGCACTGTCTCCGGGCGCCAGCGTCTGCCACGCCTGAAGGCAGGCGCCCGCAGCCTGCACCCGGTTCTGCCGCAGGGCATCTTCAAAGCAGCGACGGCTGGCCGGGGTCATCCGTCGTGCCGCGGCCAGCACACGCCTGTCCTGCGGCGCCAGCGTCTGTACTTCGCGCAGGGCATCAAAGGCGCTGTCGCCCGGCGGGGTGATGAAACGCCCTGCGGCCTCGGCGGCGATGATCGCCTGCAGCAGACGACGCACTTCGCGTTCGCGCTGGGCGGTGGACAGCAGCTGGCGCGGGGCACCCTGCTCCGCGCTGCGCAGGCGCTGCAGCTCTTCGCGCGCCTGGGCCAGTGCCGGTGCGGACGCTCCACTGGCCTGCGCCTGCGCCAGGCGTCGCGCCGCCGCGTCGGCGCGCGCACTGGTCTCCAACCGTCGGGCATCACGCAGCAGCGCATTTACCAGCTGCTCGCGAAGTGTGGACAGGGCCGCTTCGATCGGCGGCGTAACCTGTACCTGCAGCAGCGGCTGCAGCCGGGTGACCGCTGCGTCCAACCGCTGACGATCCAGATCACGCTGCACCCGCTGCAGTTCATGCTCGAAGGCGCGATTGAACTCGCCCTGGGTCTGCGGCAGATCGGCGTGACCGGCGTCGAAACCACGCGCCTGCTCGAGCGCTGTGGCCGCTGCCAGCAGTTCGTTGCGGCTGCTGGCCAGGCGCGACCGGGCCAGCAGATCGGCCAAGGCGTCGTCACGCGCCTCGAGTGCCGCCATGTCATCTGGCCGGTGCTGCAGGACCCGTTGCAGCAGCGGCAACGCCGCATCATCACTGCCGGCAAGCCGGCCCTCGGCCAGCGCCTGCTGACCCTGCTGCAAGGCCTGGTCGACGCCGGCGGCGGCGGTCTGACGGGCACGCAGCTCCGCCGACAGCACATCGCGCTGCGCCTGCGGCACCTGCAACAGCTCGGCCAGCTGCAGTGCCTGCACGGCCTGCTCCAGCCTGCCCTGCGCCAGTGCCTGCGCCGCCTGGTCCAGTGCGGCCTGTCCGGTGCGCGCCAGTCCCTCGCGCGCCCGGCTGCGGTCCGCATCCAGCGCCAGGGCCGCTGCATAGCGTTCGCGCGCGCCGGTTCCATCCGATGCGCTCAACCGGCCCTCGCGCAGCGCGCGATCACCCTGCAACAAGAGCCGGTCGATCTGTGGCGTGTTCCAGAACCAGTCGGCCAGAGGCTTGCGCAGCACCGCCAGCAGCAGAAACAGCAGCAGCGCCGCCAACGCGCCCCAGCGCCAGATGCGCTGGGTGTGGCGCGCCTGCAGCCACCACCAGCGCCCTTCCTGACGGACGCGCTGCAATGAGGGATGCAGGCTGCCGTCGCCGCCGCGTCCCGGTGTGCCTCTGCTCATGTCCGTGCGCGCGCGGCAGAGGCGCACGCGGTGACGTCTGCCGTCAGCGGCACCTCAGCCCAGCCGCCGCGCCTGGCTGACGCCTGGCAGCGCGTCGAGCTTGCCCAGCAGCGTGGAAAGCTGGTCGAAGTCATTGACCTTCAGCCGCAACCGCAGATGCGCGCGGCCACTGTTACGTACGTTGTCACTGTGGATGTCCAGCACATAGGCGTCTTCCTGGGCGATGAGGTTGGTGATGTCCTTGAGCAGCCAGCGACGGTCGACAGCGTCGACCACCACGTCCACTTCATAGCCACCCCCGGCCTGCCCCCACTCCACCGGCAGGATGCGTTGCGGACTGGCTGCCGACAATCGTGCCAGCGACGCACAGTCGGCGCGGTGAACGGTGACCCCACGGGTACGGGTGAGATAGCCCACGATGGGCTCGCCGGCCACCGGCTGGCAGCAGCGCGCCAGCTGCACCAGCAGGTTGCCCACGCCCTGCACCGTGAACTTGCTGCGCCCCAGACCCTCGCGCCGCGCCGTGGGTCGCGGCAGCGGCGGTGGGGCCGGTGGCTGGTTGGCGCTGCGCTCTGCTTCCAGCAGCGCGCGGCTGATCTGGTTGGGGCCGGTATCGCCAAGTGCCACCTGGATGTACAGATCGTCCACGCTATCGGCGTGGAAGCGGCGGGTCACCGTCGCCAGATCCGCCTGCCCCAGCCCCAGCCGCTTGAGCTCCCGGTCAAGCAGCTCGCGGCCGGCCTGGACGTTGCGCGTGCGGTCGAGCTTGTGGAACCAGTTGCGCACCTTCTCCCGCGACCGGTTGCTGGCCAGATACCCGTTGGCCTGCACGAGCCAGTCGCGGCGGGGGTCGGCCTCCTTGGCAGTAAGGATTTCCACGCGGTCGCCACTGCGCAGGCGGTAGGTCAACGGCACGATGCGTCCGTTGACCTTGGCACCACGGCAGCGATGCCCGACCATGGTGTGCACGTGGTACGCAAAATCCAGCGGCGTGGCGCCCTGCGGCAGGTCCAGCACCTCCCCCTTGGGACTGAGCGCATACACGCGGTCCTCGGTCAGCTCGGCGTCCAGCGCACCCGCCAGTTCGCTGCCAGGGGTGTCCTGGGCCTGTTCCAGCAGCTGCCGCATCCAAGTGATCTTGCGGTCGAAGGCTTTCTCGGCACCCTTGCCGCCTTCCTTGTACTTCCAGTGCGCGGCCACGCCCAGCTCGGCCTGCGCGTGCATGTCGTGGGTACGGATCTGCACCTCGATGGTGCGCCCTTCCGGGCCCACCACCGCGGTGTGCAGCGAACGGTAGTCGTTGGCCTTGGGGCGGGCGATGTAATCATCGAACTCGCTCGGCACCGGCGCCCACAGCGCATGCACCACGCCGAGAGCGGCGTAGCAGGCGGCCACGTCGTCGACCATCACCCGCACTGCGCGGATGTCGTAGAGCTGGTCGAAACTGAGCCGCTTCTTCTGCATCTTCCGCCAGATGCTGTAGATGTGCTTGGGACGCCCACTCACCTCGGCGCGTACACCCTGCGCCTGCAGCTCGCGCGACAGCAGCTTTTTGACGTCGTCCACGTAGCGTTCGCGCGCCAGCCGGGTTTCATCCACCTCGCGGGCGATGCGGCGGTAGGTCTCCGGTTCGAGGAAACGGAAGGCGAGGTCTTCCAGCTCCCACTTCAGCTGCCAGATGCCCAGCCGGTTGGCCAGCGGCGCATGGATGTCACGGGTCAGCTGGGCAAGGGCCCGGCGCTGCTCCTCGTCCAGGCGGTCAGCACCGCGCATGTGCGCCAACTGGCGCGCCAGCAGGATCGGCACCACGCGCAGATCATGGATGATGGCCAGCAGCAGCCGCCGCAGGCCCTCACTGTTGCGGCCCGCCTCACGTCCAGCGTGCAGTGCCCACACCTGGTCGGCCGCCTCCTGACCGTCCAGCAGGCCCGCCACCGCTGTACGCTGCGGCGCGGCCAACGGCAGCTCCGGCAAGCCGCTGCGAAGGCCCGGGAGCGCGAACACCAGTGCGGCCAGCACGGCACTGTCATCGGCCGCCAGCAATGCGAGCGCATCAAGCGTATCGCCCAGAATCGACCAGCTGCCGCGCATCTGCGCACTCTCGCCGCCGGTGACCTGCAGCTGCTGCCACTGCTCCAGCAGTGCCTCGCGCACTGCGACGGGCAGCACCGCCGCCGAAGGGCGGTTCAACAAGGCATCCAGGCCGGGGACAGAAGCGGCGTTCACAGCGTCGGCAACGAAAGAAGAAGTCTCTACGGTAGCGCTGCGGTCCTGCAGGGACAATGACCTTGATCTGGAACGGTCCGCATCGGCTCACGCCGGCAGCGGATGCGACGGTCATCTGCCCTGCCCGTCGCCGCCTGGTTGCAGCACGGCGGACACGTCCTACAATCCAGCCATCCACAGGAGACTGCCAATGCACGCCTACCGCCTTGCCCTGGGTCTTGCCGCCCTGCTCTGCCTGCCCGCCACCGCGCTGGCCCAGCGCGTTGTCGAGGGCGACCTGCAACAGCAGATGAGCCAGGAGGAGTTCAAGGCCGCCGGGCTGGACAAGCTGAGCGAGGCCGAACTTGCCTCGCTCAACCGATGGCTGCAGGGCAAGGTCGAGCAGGCCACCGCGCAGGCGGTGGAAACGGCGCGGGAGGAAGGCCGCCAGGAGGTCATCGTCAAGAACCGCGGTTTCTTCGACTTCGGCAGCAAGGAAGCCATCGAGAGCACGCTTGAGGGTGAGTTCCGTGGTTTCGCCAAGGGGCGCCTCTACACGCTGGCCAACGGGCAGCAGTGGGAGCAGAGCGATGACAGTGTGCTGTCCGGGGTGCGCCGACAGGCGCCGAAGGTGACCATCACGCCCGGCCTGGTGGGCGTGTGGTACCTGAAGGTGGAAGGCAGCAACACCCAGGCCAAGGTCCGCCGCATCAAATAGTGACCCGACGTGATGGCGGGCACTGCCCGCCATCACCTGCGACCAGCGTGAAACGATGTCCGCTGGCAGGCTTACGTGCCGGTGACCAGCTCGATGAAGCGTGCGATGTCCGGATCGGACAGCCGCGCGTAGACCCCCGGCTTGCCCTGCTTGGCGCATGACTGGCCCCAGCTGACCACCCCCACCTGGATGAAACGGGAGGTGCCGGGTACGGCAGTGAACAGTGGCCCGCCCGAGTCGCCCTGGCAGGAATCACGGCCCTTCACGCCCGCGCACAGCATGGGGTTGGGTTGGAAGGCGCCGGCGTAGGCGAACTGGCATTCCCATGCCGAGACCACCGGTACGCTGACCGACTGCAGCACGTTGGGGAAGATTCCCTGACCCGGTCCGGGCAGCATGTTGCCCCAGCCCGCCACCGTGAGCACCGTGCCCGGGCGTTCCAGGGTGTCGCCCCCCGGCGACGGCAACAGCACCGGAGCAATCTCCTGTACCGGCTGGTCCAGCACGATCAGCGCGATGTCGTAGGCAATGGTGGTGGCGTCGTAAGCAGGATGCAGGAACACCATCGGTTTGCCATCACGATCGTCGGCGATGCCGCGCTCCACGCCCTGCCCGGTCTCGCGCTGGTCGGCCCGGTTGAGCACGATGGACATCGCCTTGAGCTCGTCCTCATTGATGCAATGCGCTGCGGTAAGCACGACGTCGGGGCTGATCAGCGCGCCGCCGCAGACGTGATCGAACATCTGCTCGTCCTCGTCAAACACGCGCAGCTGCGCGACGAACGGCAGCTGGCCCTGAGGCACACGCTGGCCGCCGACTATCTGTGGCGTGATGCCTGGCGCGGGCGTGCCTGCCTGTGCGGACACACAGGCACACACCGCCACAGCGGCGACGGTTGCCGCCGGCAGCAGACGGCCCGCAGCGGACAAGCGATGCAACATGTATTTCATGGCGTTCTCCTCTCACCGATCCCGTTGTCGGCAGGCGATGATTGGAGGAGCAAAGAACCGCAACTGTGGGCAGCCTCACGCTATAGGCATATGCACGCCCTTGCTGCGAGTTTGGAAGACGCCGCCTATAGCGATGCCGAGGCGATGAGAACGGCCGCATCCGCCGCCTTCGCCGGTGACGTTGCGCCACGTCCGTTCTGCTTTGCCCCACGCTTCGGCATCGCCGATGGCGGTGCTGTCCGAGGCGGGGAGCAGCCGGCCGACCCGGGCAGCGTCCGGGCGTGCTGATGGAAACGGCCAACGGCGTCATGGGGCAGCAGCGTTGCTAGGGCGCGCTCCGTAGCGCACCGAGCCGCTGCGCCACTTTCTTGGCCGAGATGCCGCCGCGCGCGGCAAGCTCCTGGGCGAACAGCGAGACCCGCAGCTCTTCCACGTCCCAACGCAGCGCCTGCCATGCCGGCCGGGGCAGCAGTCCCTGCTCACCGGCCAGCTGCAAGGCCTCCAGGAACGGGGTCAGCTCGAGCATGCGTGCCTGGTCGCGGGGCGGATCACGCTTGGCGCGTTCGGCGCGCAGGATCATCGCCTTGAGATAGCGCGGGAACTGGGCCAGTGCGTCGGCCGGCGTCTGGCGGAGGAAGCCGGGATGGATGAGGCCCGCCAGCTGCGCTTCCATGTCGTCCAGGTTGCCACGCGCCCAGCCCATCAACGGCGCTTCCAGCGCAGGTTTCAGCTCGGCCACCAGCGTAAGGATCGACTCGGCCAGCTTGAGCCGCTGCATGGCCTCACCGAACAGCGCCTTGCCTGCACTCTCGCGGCGTTGCGCGAACGCCTGCGGGTCGCGGATGTCACCCAGCCCCTGGTCCAGCACCGCATTGAGCGCGGCATCGACCAGATCGCCACGAAGCCGTTCCTGCGACTCGATGGCCGCGTACAGCAGCCCGGTCTTGGGCGATACAGGCAACTGTTTGCGCGCCTGCTTGATCTTTTCGGCAAGGCCGATCAACAGCAGCCGGCGCACGCCGCCCGGATGCGCATCGGCTGCCTGCTGGCGGTCAGCGAAGATGCGCAGTGCTGCGGTATCGCCTTCATCGACCAGCGCCGGCCACGCCGGCACACCCGCCTCGCCCGGCACCTGCAGCGGAATGGCGGCGGCAGGGAAATCACGCAGGCCCTCGGCTACCATCGCCCGACCCGCCCGCGCCGCGAACGCCTGCCCTGCCTGGTCACCAAAGCGCGCGCGCAGCGCCTCCAGGTCACGCGAACTGGCCAGCACCTTGCCGTTGCTGTCGCGCAGGCGCAGGTTCATCCGCAGATGCGCGTCGATCGCAGCCGGCTCGAAATCGGTCGCGGCCACCGTCGCGCCGGTGGCCTTGGACAGGAACCGCGCCAGCTCGCCTTCGAGCGCGTCGGCACCGGGCTGGGCAAAGGCCTCGAAGAACGCGCGCGCGAAATCCGGGGCCGGCACGTAATTGCGTCGCATCGCCTTGGGCAGGCTGCGGATCAGTGCGGCGGCCTTGTCTGCCACAAAGCCCGGCGCCAGCCAGCCCAGCCGTACCGGGTCGAGCGCATTCAGCAGGTGCAGTGGCACATCCAGCGTGACCCCGTCATCCTCGGCGCCGGGTTCGAAGCGGTAATGCAGCGGCAGGCGAGCATCGCCCAGCGCCAGATACTTCGGGAACCGGTCTTCCTCGCTGCCTTCGCCCGGCAGCAGGTCGGCCTGGGTCCACAGCAGGCTGCGGCGCTGCTCCGGGGCAAGCGTCTTCCACCACGCGTCCAGACCCGAGGCCGAATGCAGGTGCGCCGGCACCCGGTCCAGATACCAGCGCGCCTGCCAGTCCTCGTCGGCCACAATGCCGGCACGGCGCAGCTTGGCCTCTTCTTCGCGGGCCTGTTCCAGCACCTTCTGGTTGTCGGCGACGAAGCCGGCACGCGTATTGATTTCGCCGGTCACCAGCGCCTGCCGGACAAAGATGTCGTGCGCCTCGCCCGAATTGATGCGGCCGTAATGCACCGGCTTCTTCGGCGCCAGCACGAGGCCGAACAGACTGATCTGCTCGGACGCCAGCACCTGACCCTGCGCGCGGGACCAGTGCGGATCGAAGTGTCTGCGCAGCAGCAGGTGGGGCAGCTCGGCGATCACCCAGTCCGGCTCGATCGCCGCCAGCGTCATGCCCCAGACCTTCTGGGTATCGAGCAGGTTGGCCGCCAGCAGCCACGGCGGCGGCCGCTTGGCCAGCACCGAGCCGGGGAACGGCAGGAAGCGGCGTTGACGCGGCGCCTGGAAGTCGCCCTTGTCGGTGCGGTGCCCGACCTGGGTGGGCAGACCCGCAACCAGTGCACGGTGCAGGGTCTGGTAGGCGGCCGCGCGCACCTTTTCGCTGAAGCCGCCGCCTGTCGGCGCCTGTTCCTGCTGGGCACGTACCGGCACCGGGGCGGGCGCGGTCTCGGCCTTGCCTTCACGGGCCAGGCGCGCGGCACGATGCAGCTGGCCACGCGTCGCCTTGACCGCTGCCGCGTCGTCGCGGCCGGCGGCCGGTGCGCTGCTGCCCGCCAGCAGCGGGCCGAGTGAGGATTCCAGCGGCTCTTCCTTCCAGCCCAGCTCCTCGCACAGCAGGCGCAGCTGGCGGTGCAGCTCGCGCCATTCGCGCATGCGCAGGAACCCAAGGAAATGGCGGCCACACCAGTCGCGCAGCCTGGACTGGGTCAGGTCTTCGTGGGCCTGTCGATAGCCGTCCCACAGCCGCAGCACCCCGACGAACTCCGAGCGTCCATCGGCAAACTGCGCGTGCGCGCTGTCGGCCGCGCCACGGGCTTCGGGCGGCCGTTCGCGCGGGTCCTGGATGCCCAGGAACGAGGCGATCACCAGCATCGGCCGCAGACAGCCTGCCGCCTGCGCGGCGACCAGCATGCGGGCCAGCTTCACATCCACCGGCAAGCGCGCCATCTGCCTGCCGATGGCGGTCATGCGCCGCTCGGGGTCAATGGCACCCAGCTCGGTGAGCTGCTGCCAGCCATCGGCCACCGCGCGCTCGTCCGGTGCTTCCAGGAACGGGAAGTCTTCAATACGCCCCAGGCCCAGCTGCAGCATGCGCAGGATCACCCCGGCCAGGCTGGAGCGGCGGATTTCCGGGTCGGTGAACTCCGGGCGTGCCTGGAAGTCCGCCTCGGCGTACAGTCGGTAACAGATGCCCTCGGCAATCCGTCCGCAGCGGCCCTTGCGCTGGTTCGCGCTGGCCTGCGAGATGGGTTCGATGTGCAACCGGTCCAGCTTGTTGCGCGGGCTGTAACGCTTCACGCGCGCAAAGCCGGGGTCGACCACGTAACGGATGCGCGGAACCGTCAGCGAGGTTTCGGCGACATTGGTGGCCAGCACGATGCGTCGGCTCGGGCCCGGGTTGAACACCCGGTCCTGGTCCTGGTTGGAGAGCCGCGCGTACAGCGGCAGCACCTCGGTCTGGCGGTACTTGCGCCGCTCCAGGGCCTGATGGGCATCACGGATTTCGCGCTCGCCCGGCAGGAAGACCAGGACATCGCCGCGCGAATCCAGACGGGTGATTTCGTCCACCGCCGCGACGATCGCGTCATTCACCGTGCGCTCGCCTTCCTGTTCGCCTTCCCCTTCCAGCGCGCGGTAGCGCACCTCCACCGGATAGGTGCGGCCTTCCACGCTGATCACCGGCGCATTGTCGAAATGCTGGGCAAAACGGTCCGTATCGATGGTGGCCGAGGTGACGATCAGCTTCAGGTCCGGGCGCTTGCGCAGCAGCTGCTTCAGGTAGCCCAGCAGGAAGTCGATGTTGAGGCTGCGTTCGTGCGCCTCGTCGATGATGATGGTGTCGTAGCTGGACAACCAGCGGTCGCTGGCGATCTCGGCCAGCAGGATGCCGTCGGTCATGAACTTGATGCGGCTGTCGTCGCTGACCTTGTCGTTGAAGCGCACCTGGTAGCCGACCAGCTGGCCCAGCTCGCTGTGCAGTTCCTGCGCCACCCGGCTGGCCACCGCGCGGGCGGCGATCCGCCGCGGCTGGGTACAGCCGATCATGCCCGCCTGGCCGCGACCGGCTGCCAGACACAGCTTGGGCAGCTGGGTGGTCTTGCCCGACCCGGTCTCACCGGCAATGACCACGACCTGATGATCGCGGATCAGCGCGACAATCGCCTCGGCTTCACGCGCAATCGGCAGCTGCGGGTCCAGAGTGATGGATGGCTGCTGCGCGGCGCGCGCCTGACGGCGCTGCACCGACACCTGCAGGGCCTGCTCGAAGCGCTGCACCAGGTCGGCATCGGTCGGCTTGGCCTGCAGGCGCGAGAGCATGCCCAGCAGGCGACCGCGGTCGCGGCTCATCGCCGCATCGATGGCCGACCGTTTCTGACGCAGCGACAACGCCGCCTTTTGTTCAATAGATGCCATCGATCAATTCGTTAGAAAACTTGAAAAACACCAGTCATTAGTTCTGGTCTATCGTTAAACCCATCCCAGCCCGAAAGGAGGCAGCACCCCATGGCCAAGACCAAGACCCCGGCCAAGCCCAAGACCGCCAAGCAGCAGCTTGAAGCGACGGCGCCGTCGGCCCCGAATATCGATATCGGGATCAATGTAGCCAATCGCAAGAAGATTGCCGACGGGCTGTCGCGCTACCAGGCCGATGCATTCACGCTGTACCTGAAGACCCACAACTTCCACTGGAACGTTACCGGGTCGATGTTCAACTCGCTGCATACCATGTTCGAAACCCAGTACACCGAACAGTGGGCGGCGCTGGACGAAGTGGCCGAGCGCATCCGCGCACTGGGCTTCAACGCCCCCGGCTCGTACCGCGAGTTCGCCGCGCTGACCACGATTCCCGAAGAGCCGGGCCTGACCGACAGTGCGGACTGGCGTGAGATGGTACGCCAGTTGGTAGTTGCCAACGAAGCGGTGTGCCGCACCGCGCGCGAAGTACTGGACGTGGCCGACGACGCGGACGATGCCCCGACCGAGGACCTGATGACCCAGCGGCTGCAGACGCACGAGAAGTACGCCTGGATGCTGCGTTCACTGCTCCAGTAAGGGGTTTCCCGGCCGGGCTGGCCGCCCGGCACCCGCAGAAGCCGGAGCCACGGCAACGGCAACGGCAAAGGCCGGGTTGCTGGGGGTGGCGGGGTGGGGTCGGTTGCGGGGGCCGCCGCAAGTACGTCCGTGTAGGCTAGGTCGCCGCTTGCTCGCGTGCGCTGTCCTGCGCACACGGCAAGGCCTGGGTTGGGCTCCTGCCCAACCCGCCGGAGGCATGCCTCCGGCCCATGCGGCTCACACCCCCGCAACCGCCCCCACCCCGCCTCCGAGAGGTTCCCGGCACCTGCCAAGCAGAGCCACTGAAAAGCAAGTTGATGACGGGGAGTAGAAGGGGGACGGCGTTTTCCTGCGGAAAACGCCGTCCCCCTTCTCTCTTTCAGCGTCATGAATTCTGTAAGAACAGCTGCGAAACCGTCAGGAGGAAGGCCAACGGCGGCCGATAGTCTGTCCAGGCGGGGCGGTCGGGGTTTGCAGGAGTGTGAGCCGCATGGATGCGGCGACCAAGCCCCCATGGATGGGTTCACGGCGTCTCCTGCAAGCCCCGACCGCCCCGCCCGCCCTCAGCAGCCGGGCTGTTGCTGTTGCTGTTGCTGTTGCTGTTGCTCCGGCTCCGGCTCCGGCTCCGGCTTCTGCGGGTGCCGGGCGGCAGCCCGGCCGCACCCCCGGCGGGGTAAACTAGGGTGATGGCTTCCCGTCCCGCGCTTGACCTGCTCGCCCGCGTCTTTGGTTACGACAACTTCCGTGGTCCCCAGCAGGACATCGTGGAGCATGTGGCCGCCGGACACGATGCCCTCGTGCTCATGCCCACCGGTGGCGGCAAGTCGCTGTGCTACCAGGTCCCGGCCCTGCTGCGCGATGGCTGCGGGATCATCATCTCGCCGCTGATCGCGCTGATGCAGGACCAGGTCGAGGCCCTGCGCCAGCTCGGCGTACGGGCCGAGTACCTCAATTCAACGCTCGATGCGGAAACAGCCGGGCGCGTCGAGCGCGCCCTGCTCGCCGGTGAGCTGGACATGCTGTATGTCGCGCCGGAACGGCTGCTCACCGGGCGCTTCCTGTCGCTGCTGGCGCGCAGCCGCATCGCCCTGTTCGCCATCGACGAAGCGCACTGCGTCTCGCAGTGGGGTCACGACTTCCGCCCCGAATACCGCCAGCTCACCGTGCTGCACGAGCGCTGGCCCGACGTGCCGCGCATCGCCCTGACGGCCACCGCCGACCCGCCAACCCAGCGCGAGATCGCCGAGCGGCTCGATCTGACCCAGGCCCGCCACTTCGTCAGCTCGTTCGATCGCCCGAACATCCGCTACACCGTGGTGCAGAAGGACAATGCGCGCAAGCAGCTCACCGACTTCCTGCGCGGACACCGCGACGAGGCCGGCATCATCTACTGCCTGTCCCGACGCAAGGTTGAGGAGACCGCCGATTACCTGAGCGGCCAAGGGTTCAACGCCCTTCCCTACCACGCCGGCCTGCCGGCCGAGGTGCGCGCGGCCAACCAGCGCCGGTTCCTGCGCGAGGACGGCATCGTCATGTGCGCCACCATCGCCTTCGGCATGGGCATCGATAAACCCGACGTGCGCTTTGTCGCGCACACCGACCTGCCCAAGTCGATGGAGGGCTATTACCAGGAAACCGGCCGTGCCGGCCGCGACGGTGAGCCGGCCGAAGCCCTGCTGTGCTACGGGCTGGGCGATGTGGTGCTGCTCAAGCAGATGATCGAACAGGGCGAGGCCAGTGAGGAGCGCAAGCAGCTCGAGCGCGCCAAGCTGGACCATCTGCTGGGCTACTGCGAGTCCATGCAGTGCCGACGCCAGGTGCTGCTGGCCGGGTTCGGTGAAACCTACCCTGAGCCCTGCGGCAACTGCGACAACTGTCTGTCGCCGCCGGCGGCCTGGGATGCCACCGTATCGGCACAGAAGGCGCTGAGCTGCGTGTTCCGCAGCGGCCAGCGCTACGGCGTCGGTCACCTGATCGACATCCTGCGCGGCAGCGAGAACGACAAGATCCGCCAGGCCGGCCACGACAAGCTGAGCACCTATGGCATCGGCCGCGACCTGGACAGCCGCACCTGGCGCAGCGTGTTCCGCCAGCTGGTGGCGGCGAGCCTGCTGCAGGTGGACAGCGAAAATCACGGTGGTCTGCGCTTGACCGAAGCCAGCCGCGAGGTGCTCAAAGGACAGCGCACGATCCGCATGCGCCGCGAGAACCCGGCCAGCCCCAGCGGTCGCGAGCGCAGCGCGCAGCGCACCGGGCTGTCAGTGCTGCCGCAGGATCTGGCCTTGTTCAACGCGCTGCGCGGCCTGCGTGCCGAGCTGGCGCGCGAGCAGAATGTGCCCGCCTTTGTGATCTTCCACGACAGCACGCTGCGCAACATCGCCGAGCAGCGCCCGACTTCGCTGGACGAACTGGCACGGGTAGGCGGCATCGGCGGCAGCAAGCTGGCCCGCTACGGGCCGCGCCTGATCGACATCGTTGCCGAGCAGGGCTGACCGCCGAACGGGGTTGCGCGGCGAGCGAACCGGGCAGGCCCGGCGGCACCAGCGCCGTCCCCCGTGCATCCTGCCCAAGTTGCCGGTAAGGTAGCGCCCATGCCATTGCCGTCGCTGCTGCTGCGCCTGTTGTTGATGATCAGCCTCGTCCTGAACGGGCTGAACATCGCGGTGGCCGCACCAATGGCCGCGCACCTCGCGGCAGCCGCTGATACGCACGCGGCCCATCGCCTGCCGGTGCAACCGCCGTGTCACGATGCAGCGCCTGCCGCACACGGGTCCGCTGATGCGCACGCCGCACTGGAGCCGGCCGCCACCGACCACTGTCAGATCAAGGACTGCCTGCGCAGCTGCGCGCAGCAGCCGGCACTGGTGCTCGGCATCGCGCTGTTGCCAGCCGGGCCGTATGGCACGGTCATGCCACAAGGTGCTCACGGCCCGGACCGGCCCTCACCGGCGTTGCCGCGGATTTCGCGTCCTCCCATCGCCTGAGCCGGTGCTGCGCGCCATGGCGCGCCCCGTGATGCTGGCCAGTCGGCCAGCGCCCTCCTGCGTCTGGAGTTTTTCTGATGAGCGTTTTCTCTTCCGACGGCCGCCGCCCCGCGCTGCCGTCCCGCCGCCTGTTCGTGCAGGGTCTGGCCGCCGGTGGCGTGGTCGCCGGGCTGGGCGCGGCCGGCCTGCCCGCCCGCGCCTCTGCAGCTGCCGGCCGCGCGCTGGCCGCCGCCCCGCAGGTCCTGCAACAGCAGCACCTTACCCTGGCCATCGGCGAGTCGGCGGTGAACTTCACCGGCCGCACGCGACCGGCCATCACCGTCAACGGCAGCCTGCCCGCGCCGATCCTGCGCTGGCGCGAAGGCCAGACGGTGGACATCCATGTGCGCAACACCCTCGCCCACCACCCCACCTCCATTCATTGGCACGGCATTCTGCTGCCCGCCAACATGGACGGGGTACCCGGCCTGAGCTTCAACGGCATCGCACCCGGGCAGACCTGGCACTACCGGTTCACCCTCAACCAGTCAGGCACCTACTGGTATCACAGCCATTCCATGTTCCAGGAACAGGCCGGGCTGTACGGCGCGCTGATCATCGATCCGCTGCAGCCGCCGCCTTACCGCTACGACCGCGAGCATGTGGTGCTGCTCTCCGACTGGACCGACCTGGACCCGGGCGCGCTGTTCCGCCGCATGAAGAAGCTGGCCGAGCACGACAACTACTACAGGCGCACCCTGCCCGACTTCCTGCGCGATGTGCGGCGCGAGGGCTGGTCGGCTGCACTGGCCGACCGTGGCATGTGGGGCCGGATGCGGATGACGCCCACCGACATCTCCGACATCAATGCGCACACCTACACGTACCTGATGAACGGAACCACGCCCGCAGGCAACTGGACCGGACTGTTCCGCCCCGGCGAAAAGATCCTGCTGCGCTTCATCAACGGCGCAGCGATGACCTATTTCGATGTGCGCATTCCCGGGCTGAAGATGACGGTGGTGGCGGCCGACGGCCAGTACATCCATCCGGTCAGCATCGACGAGTTCCGCATCGCCCCGGCAGAGACCTTTGATGTGCTGGTCGAACCCAGCGGCCAGGATGCCTACACCGTGTTCTGCCAGGACATGGGCCGCACCGGCTTTGCCGCCGGTACGCTGGCGGTACGTCATGGCCTGCAGGCGCCGGTTCCAGTCAACGATCCCCGTCCGCTGCTGACCATGGCCGACATGGCCCATGACATGGGCGCTCATGGCGGACATGACCATGCCGGCATGGCCGCGATGGCGCCCCCCTCCGGCGGGCACGCGGGACACGCCGGGCATGGAGATCATGGGGGTCATGGTGGGCATGGCGGCGCCGGACCCGGCGTCCAGCATCCGGCCAGCGAACGCGGCAACCCGTTGGTGGACATGCAGAGCAATGCCACCCAGCCACGCCTGGACGAT
>JAAIGF010232337.1_pt1 | contig 19419 bp, 19 predicted proteins | sample 6487441 | NCBI WGS metagenome assembly JAAIGF01 (sample SAMN13974129, study PRJNA590717) | phyllosphere metagenome | biome: pepper field; feature: multiple bacterial spot infested pepper fields; material: pepper leaves; isolation source: leaves from pepper fields | host: Capsicum annuum ... | reverse complement strand
TCCGGGGGCATCGCGCACCCATCATCCGGGTATTGCGCGGGGACGATTGACGATGTCCATGAAGCAACTCCTCCTCGATGTCGTACCCGGTCCGGACCCAACACTGGACAATTTCGTCGTGGGCGACAACGGCGAAGCCTTCGCCGCCATCGACACCCTGTCGCCAGGCCGCGCCCTGTATCTGTACGGCCCGGCGGGCTGCGGCCGCACGCACCTGCTCAAGGCCGCCACTGCTGCGCCCGGCACGCTGTACCTGGACCCGGGCAGTGCCCTCAACCACTTCGACACGGCCATCAGCGGCATCGCGTCGCGCGTGGCGGTCGACGACCTGCACCGCATGGACGCCAAACGGCAGACCGCGGTGTTCAAGCTCTACAACCAATGGCGCGAGTCGGCAGCCACCGAGCACGCCATGTCGCTGATCGTGGCGGGCGACCGCCCGCCCGCGCAGATGGCATTGCGCGAAGACCTGCGTACCCGCCTCGGCTGGGATCTGGTTTTCCGGCTCGAACTGTTGTCAGATGACGACAAACTCGACGCGCTGTCCACCCATGCCATCAACCGCGGTCTGCACCTGGTGCCCGACACCCTGTTGTGGATGATCAACCACTACGACCGCGACATGGGCCGCCTGATCACCCTGCTCGACGCGCTCGACCGCTACTCGCTGGCGAACAAACGCCCCATCACCGTCGCGCTGGTGCGCACGGTGGCGGCCCAGCTTCCGCCCCCGCCGGGCGCCCTGACTTCGACATGACTCCGTCTCCTTTCTTCGAGGCTCGGCGCATTGCGCTGTTCGACCTCGACCACACGCTTCTTCCCCTGGACAGTGACTATCAGTGGGCCGATTTCCTTGCCCACACTGGCCGCGCCGGCGATCGCGAGGCAGCCATCGCCCGCAACGTCGAACTGATGCACCGCTACGACGCCGGTGAACTCACCGCCGAGGAATCGGCCGCGTTCATGCTGGGCCTGCTGGCGCGCAACACGCCGCCCGAACTCGCCCAGTGGCATGAAGAGTTCATGCAGACCGTCATCCGCCCGGCCATCAAGCCGCAGGCGCTCGAACTGGTCGCCCGTCACCAGGAAGCCGGCGATCTGGTCGCCATCGTCACGGCCACCAATCGCTTCGTGACCGCCCCCATCGTGCGGGCCTTCGGCGTGCAGCACCTGCTGGCCACCGATCCTGAATTCAGCAAGGGGCGCTACACCGGCCGCATCGACGGCACGCCGTGCTTCCGTGAAGGCAAGGTCACGCGCGTCGACGCCTGGCTGGCCGCGCACGGCCGCCGCCTGTCGGACTTCGACGAATCGTGGTTCTACAGCGACTCGATGAACGACCTCCCCCTGCTCGCCGCCGTCACCCACCCGGTCGCGACCAATCCCTCTCCCGCCTTGCGCACCCTGTCGCAGGAACGCGGCTGGACGGTCACGGACCTGTTTGCATGATCAAGAAGCTCATCAACCGTATTTTCAAGCCGCGCCCGATACTCGGCCTCAAGAAGCGCGAGCCGCTGCGCGTGCCCGTCGCCGAACACGGCATCGACCGTCGGCTGGTGTCGCGTCACGCCATCAAGGTGTGCGACGTGCTGCAGGACGCCGGCTACGAGGCCTACATCGTCGGCGGCGCGGTACGCGACCTGATCGCCGGGGCCGAGCCCAAGGATTTCGACGTCGCCACCAACGCCACGCCCGAACAGATCCAGCCGCTGTTTCGCCGCGCCCGCATCATCGGCCGCCGCTTCCAGCTGGTGCACGTCGTGTTCGGGCAGGAAGTCATCGAAACCTCGACTTTCCGTGCGCCCAGTGCTGAAGGCCAGAGCACCGATGAACACGGACGCATCCTGCGCGACAACGTCTTCGGCAACCTGCAGGAAGACGCCGCGCGCCGCGACTTCACGCTGAACGCGCTGTACTACGACCCCGCGACCGAAACCGTCATCGACTACCACTCGGGCGTAGCCGACCTGAAGAAGCGCCTGGTGCGCATCATCGGCGACCCGGTGCGCCGCTACCGCGAAGACCCGGTGCGCATGCTGCGCGCCGTGCGTTTCGCCTCCAAGCTCGATTTCCGCATCGACCCGGCGACCGCCGAGCCCATCAAGGGCCTGGCATCGCTGGTCGAAAACGTGCCAGCTTCGCGTCTGTTCGACGAGATGCTCAAGCTGCTGACCTGCGGCAACGCCATGGGCTGCCTGCGCGAACTGCGCTCGCAGGGCCTGCACAAGGGGCTGCTGCCCATGCTCGACGTGGTGTTCGAGCAACCGGGCGGCGAGAAATTCGTCGAACTGGCGCTGGAACGCACCGACGCGCGCGTGCGCAGCGGCAAGAGCGTCAGCCCCAGCTTCCTGTTTGCGGCCCTGCTGTGGCAACTGGTGCTCACTCGCTGGGAGCAGTACCAGAAGCGTGGCGAACCCGCCGCCGTGGCGCTGGGCATGGCGGTCGATTCGGTGCTGGACGACCAGACCGAGAAGCTCGCCATCCAGCGTCGCTTCGTGTCCGACATGCGCGAGATCTGGTTCATGCAGCCGCGCTTCGAGCGCCGTGCCGGCAAGGCCGCCTGGCGCATGATCGAACAGCCGCGCTTCCGTGCTGCCTGCGACTTCCTGCAACTGCGTGCGGCCGCCCATGAGGTCGACAGCGTACTGGCGCAGTGGTGGATGGACCTGGCCGACGCCAACGACGCCACCCGTGCCGACATGCTCGAAGAAATCGCCCGCCAGCCGCGTCCGGCCAGCGCATCGGGCGACGCCCCGCGCAAGCGCCGCCGCCGCAGCAGCAACGGCCGTGGCCGTGGTGCCGATTCCGATTTCGGCAACAAGGCCGGCGGCCCGCCGCCCTCCGACGCGTGAACGACACGCCCGTCACCGCCTGGATCGGCCTGGGTGCCAATCTGGGCGACGCGGTGGGCACGCTTCACGCCGCCCTCGATGCCCTGCGCGCCACGCGGGGCATCACCAACGTCACCGTCGCCCCGTTCTACGCCAGCGCCCCGGTCGATGCCCAGGGCCCGACCTTCGTCAACACGGTCGCCCGGCTGCGCACCACGCTCGATCCGATCGCCCTGCTCGACCGCCTACAGGCCATCGAACTCGAACACGGTCGCGAACGTCCGTATCGCAACGCCCCCCGCACGCTGGATCTCGACATCGTCGCCATCGATGGTTTGACGATGGAAAGCGAGCGGCTGACCTTGCCGCACCCCCGAGCGCACCAGCGAGCTTTCGTGCTGCGGCCGCTGGCCGATCTGGACCCGGGCTTTGTGTTTGCAGGACATGCTGCGATGCCTGAGCTACTGGCTGCGTGTGCGGATCAGCAGATCGATCGGCTGACCGGGTAATCGAACTGCTGGCGTGGTGCGTCAAAGAAGCGCTGTAACCCCTCGACGTTCCACGGGCTCATCCCACAAAACAAAAACCCCCGGCACCGACATCATCGTCGGTCCGGGGGTTTTGCCTTTCATCGCTCAGGCGGCGCACTCTCCTCCGCCTTGCTCGATCAGTCCTGCTTCACCGCCTGCGGATTGTCAGCGATGTACTGACGCACGATGCTGCGGAAGTCGGTGTCGGCCTTCAGGCACAGCTTCAGGCTGCGGCCGGCTTCGATCTGTGCGGGCCACGCGCCGACGATGGCTGCGATGCCCGGGTTGGCTTCGAAGCGCACGCGTGCCAGGGCGGCGCCGCCGCCTTCGGCTGCCAGGGCATCCAGCATCTCCTGGACGCTGACGGTCAGGGCCGGCAGGTTCAGGGCGGTGCGGCCACCAAAGGCTTCGCGGGTGGCTTCGAAGACGGCGATCAGGCCTTCGATGGTCGATGCCGGCGACGACAGCGCGACACGCGTGTCGGCCGACACCGGGCACACCGATTCCACACCGGCCAGCGGCTCGCGGATGATGCCCGACAGGAAGCTCGAGGCAGCCCCGTTGGGACGGCCCGGACGCACCGACACCGTCATCAGGCGCGCCGTGCGGCCGTCGATGAAGCCCTTGCGGGTGTAGTCCGCCACCAGTTGTTCGCAGATGAACTTGTGGATGCCATAGGACGACTGCGGCGTGGGCAGCGTGTCGTCACGGACCACGGCCGGCAGCGGCAATGCGGCATCGCTGCCGAACACCGCCACCGAGCTGGCGAACACGAAGCGCGACGGCTTGCCGCCGGCAACCGTGCTGGCACGCAGGGCGTCGAGCAGAGCCCGCGTGGTGTCCAGGTTGGAGCGCAAGCCCAGGTCGAAGTCCGTCTCGCACTCGGCCGAGACGGCCGATGCCAGGTGGAACACGCCGTCGAAACCTTCCTTGCCCAGATCGGCAGCCTGCTCCAGCAGCGCGCCGGTGCGCGCTTCCACGCGCGGGTCGGCAGCCAGGTCGGCCGGGGGCGGGAACAGATCGGCCAGCACCAGCGTCGAGATGCGCTGGCCGGCCAGCGTGCCGCGAGCCAGCAGCGTGCGCGCCAGGCGCGCTCCCAGGAAACCGGCGCCGCCGGTGATCAACAACTTCATGGCATGCGTCCTTTAACGATTGACCAGCTTGGCCGGCGTGAGCCAGATCAGCAATGCGCCGATCAGCAGCACACCTGCAAGCATGTACATGCCCGACGCGGTACTTTGCGTCAGGTCCTTCAGGTAACCAATGACGTACGGGCTGACGAAGCCGGCGAGGTTGCCCACCGAGTTGATCATGGCAATACCCACGGCAGCGGCAGCGCCCGACAGGAAGGCGGTCGGCAGCGACCAGAACAGCGGCGAGCACGTCAACACACCCGCAGCAGCAACCGACAGCGCGATCACCGACACCACGGTGTTGCCTGCGAACGAGGCCACGATGGCAAAGCTGATGGCAGCAGCCACGGCCGGGACGATCAAGTGCCAGCGACGTTCACGATGCTTGTCCGAGCTGCGGCCGATGATGTTCATGACGACCACGGCCACCAGGAACGGAATCGCGCTGATCAGGCCGATCTGCAGGTTGCCGGTGATCCCCGAAGACTTGATGAACGTCGGCATCCAGAAGGTCAGTGCGTACTGGCCCATCACGATGCAGAAGTAGATCCCGCACATGGCCCACACGCGGCCGCTCTTCAACAGCGCGCCGAACGAGTGGTTCGATACGGTGTGCTTCTGGTCTGCAGCGACTTCGGCTTCCAGCAGCTGCATTTCGTTTTCGGTCAGCCACTTGGCGTCGCGAATGCCATTGCGCAGCACGAACAGCACCATGATGCCGACGATCACGGCGGGAATCGCCTCGATCACGAACATCCATTGCCAGCCAGCCATGCCCTTGACGCCTGCGAAGGTGTCCATGATCCAGCCCGACAGCGGATTGCCGAAGATGCCGGCAATCGGGATGGCCGACATGAACAGCGCGACGATGCGTGCGCGGCGATGTGCCGGATACCAGTAGGTCAGGTACAGGATGATGCCGGGGTAGAAGCCGGCTTCGGCCGCGCCCAACAGGAAGCGCGCGATATAGAACTGCGTCGGCGTTTCAACGAACATGAAGCAGCCGGAGATGATGCCCCAGGTGATCATGATGCGGGAGATCCAGACCCGCGCGCCAACGCGGTGCAGGAACGCATTGCTGGGCACTTCGAAGAAGAAGTAGCCAATGAAGAACAAGCCTGCGCCCAGGCCGAACACGGTTTCCGAGAAGCCCAGGTCTTGCGACATCTGGAGCTTGGCAAAGCCGACGTTCACGCGGTCGAGGTAGGCGACCACGTAGCAAAGCATGATGAATGGAACGATGCGCCAGAAAACCTTTTTATAGGCATTCTCCAACGGGACGTTCTCCCCCGTTGCGAGCGACGGTGCATGGGTCGACATCGGTAACTCTCCGTACGTACGCGCCATCGTGTCGTGGCGCTTTTCTATCGTTGGCCCGTTGCCGGGCGGGATGTTTTGCCTCGACGCCTCAGGCGCCGGTGCGGGAAACGGGGCGGTAGGGAGCGAACCAGTCCAGGCCGGCCGACGTGCCTGCGCGCGGACGGTATTCGCCGCCGACGTGGCCGTCGAAGCCCAGCTCGTCGATCAGCGCGAACAGGTAGGGGTAGTTCAGCTCGCCCAGCGAGGGCTCGTGACGCTCGGGCACGCCGGCGATCTGCAGGTGGCCGACACGGCCGGTGGGCAGGTACTGGCGCAGCTTCATGGCCACGTCGCCTTCCACGATCTGGCAGTGGTACAGATCCATCTGCACCTTCAGGTTCGGCGTGCCGACGTCGGTCACGACGGCATGTGCCTGGTCCTGGCGGTTCAGGAAGAAGTTGGGCATGTCGCGCAGGTTGATCGGCTCGATCAGCACGTCGACGCCGATCGAAGCCGCCTGCTGGGCAGCCCACGACAGGTTCTCCAGGTACACGTCGCGCAGCGCGCCCGCGTCGGCACCAGCGGGCTTGAGGCCGGCCATGACGTGCACGCGCGGGCTCTTCAGTGCCTGCACATAAGGCAGTGCACGCTCGGCGAAGTCACGGCGGAATTCTTCCTGGCGGCCCGGCAGGCACGCGATGCCGCGCTCACCCGCGTCCCAATCTCCCGGGGGCGCATTGAACAGGACTTGCTTGAGGCCGTTGTCGGCCAGGCGCTCGGCCAGTTCCTGCTTGTCGTACGCATAGGGGAACAGGTACTCGACTGCATCGAAGCCATCGGCTGCCGCGGCCGCAAAGCGGTCGAGGAAGTCGTGCTCCGTGTACATCATGGACAGATTGGCTGCAAAACGAGGCATGAAATTTCCAGAAGCAGAGAAATCGGGGGCTTGGGCGCGCAGACGCGCTCAGAGACAGGCGGCGCTCACCAACGCGCACCGAAGGTGCTGCGCAGCACGTCGATCTGCGCGTCGGTCAAGGGCGCGGGCTGGGTCATCAGCCACAGGCGGGCGGTCTCTTCCAGTTCTTCGAGCGTGGCCATCGCCGCGCCCGGCGAGTCGTGCCAGACGTTCGGACCGAGCCGGTCGAGCATCACGGCGCGAATGGGCGCGCCCGCGTCGCGTGCGGCGTCGATGGTCTGCGCCACGCGCTGCGCCGCAGCCGGGTCACCGGGGCGGTGATAGGGAATCAGCGGCACGTGGCCGACCTTCATCACGAAATAAGGCGTGATGGGCGGCACGATGTCGGTGTCGCGCCAGACGCCCTTGAGCGTGAGGGCGACCAGATGCGTGCTGTGGGTGTGGATGACGCACCGCGCGTCATGGTCGGCGCCGTAGATCTGGCGGTGCAGGGCCAGCGTCTTGCTGGCGCGGTCGCCGCTCAGTTGGGTGCCGGCTGCATCCACATGGGCGATTCGGGCCGGCTCCAGGAAGCCCATGCACGCATCGGTGGGCGTGATCAGGAAGCTGCCGTCGGCCAGCCGCACGCTGATGTTGCCGGCCGTTGCGTGGACGTAGCCACGCTCGAACAGCGAGCGGCCCACGCGGCAGATTTCCTCGCGGGCCGAGGCTTCGTCCAGGAACGGAACCGGCGCGCTCATGCAAGCGCCCCGAAGGACTTGATGAAGAAGTCGTCGGTGCCGAAGTTGCCCGACTTCAGCGTGATGTGCAGCGCCCCCGCCGGGGCTGCCGGGCTGGGGGCGTGGCACCACGGCACACCGGGGTCGATCTGCGCGCCGATCTGCATGCGCGTGATGTCCAGCGCCTGCACGCATGCGCCGGAGGTTTCACCACCGGCGACCACCAGGCGACCCACGCCGCGCTCGACCAGGCCACGGGCAATCGCGGCCAGTGCGTGTTCGACCATGGCACCGGCATCGCCCACGCCAAGCTTGGCCTGCACGGCCTTCACGGCGCCGGCCTCGGCAGTGGAATACACCAGCACGGATTCATTGGCGATCAGCGGTTCGGCCCAGGCCAGCACCTCTGCCACCACGTCTTCGCCATTGGCCAGACGCATCGGGTCCAGCGCATAGGCCTTGCCGCCCTGGTCGATGAAGTGCTTGACCTGGCGATTGGTCGCCAGCGAGCAACTGCCCGACACGATGGCGCGCAGGCCTTCTGCCTTGGGCAGATCGGCGGCGCGGGCATCGGCCTGCAGGCCCCAGTTCTGCGGCAGGCCGATGGCCACGCCGGAACCGGCGGTCAGCAGCGGCAGCGACGCCAGGGCCGGGCCCATGCGCACCAGGTCTTCGTTCGAGATGGCATCGACCACGGCCAGGCTGACGCCCTCGGCGCGCAGCGCATCGATACGCGCGCGCACGGCATCGGCGCCCTGCGCCACGGTGCGATAGTCGATCAGGCCGACGCGGCGCTTGCACTGCGCCTGCAGCACGCGGACCAGATTCGGGTCGGTCATCGGCGTCAGCGGATGGTTCTGCATGCCCGATTCGTGCAGCAGCACATCGCCCACGAACAGGTGGCCCTTGAACACCGTGCGGCCGTTGTCCGGGAAGGCCGGGGTCGCGATGGTGAAGTCGGTGCCCAGCGCGTCCATCAGCGCCTCGGCCACCGGACCGATGTTGCCTTCAGCGGTGCTGTCGAAGGTCGAGCAATACTTGAAGTAGACCTGCTCGACGCCTTGCGCGCGCAACCACGTCAGGGCTTGCAGCGACTGGTCGATGGCGTCCTGGACCGGAATGGTGCGCGACTTCAGCGCCACCACGATGGCATCGGCGTCGATGGCGGCACCGTCAGCGGGCACGCCGATGGTCTGCACCACGCGCATGCCGCTGCGCACCAGGTTGTTGGCCAAGTCAGTCGCGCCGGTGAAATCGTCGGCGATGCAGCCCAGCTTCGGTTGCTTCACGGCGGTGCTCATGCCTGCTCCTTGCCTGCGGGCAGGGTGATGCCGGACAGCTTGGCGTAGTACTTCACGACGGCGGAATCGTCTTCACCGCCATAGCCGGCCGAGGCCGTGCCGATGTAGAGCTGATGCGCGGCGGCGGCCAGCGGCAGCGGGAAGGAATACTTGCGGGCCGCGTCCAGCACGATGCCCAGGTCCTTCACGAAGATGTTCACGGCCGACAGCGGCGTGTAGTCGCCTTGCAGGATGTGCGGCACGCGGTTCTGGAACATCCAGCTCATGCCGGCCGAATTGCAGATCACTTCGTACAGCGCTTCCGGGTCGGCACCGGCGCGGATGCCCAGCGCCATGCCTTCGCAGGCGGCGGCGATGTGGATGCCCGCCAGGTGCTGGTTGACCATCTTCACCGTCGAGCCCACGCCCGGCTTGTCGCCCAGGCGGTAGATCTTTCCTGCGTAGGCTTCCAGCACGTTGCCGGCAGCCTCGAAGGCCTCGGGCGCGCCCGAGGCCATCACCGTCATCTGGCCTTCCGCGGCCTTCTTCGCACCGCCCGACACCGGGCCGTCGATCAGGTGGATGCCCCGTTCCTGCAGGCGCTGCGCCCACTGCGGCGGCAGGGTCGGATCGACGGTTGCGGCCGTCACCACCACCGAGCCGCTGCGCAGCGACGAGGCCAGGCCACCCTGGCCGAACAACACGTCTTCGGTCTGGGCAGCGTTGACCACCAGCACCAGCACCACGTCGCACTTCTCGCCCAATTCCGCCAGCGACTTGGCCACCTGGCCACCGCCTGCCGCGAACTTCTCGCCCGCTTCCGCGCGCGGATCGATGCCCCAGGTGGTCACGCCAGCGCGCACGGCCGACAGCGCGGCGCCCATGCCCATCGAGCCCAGGCCGACGACGCCCAGGACCTTGCCGGAGGATTGGCTCATTCTTTCTTTCCTTTGAGAGATGTTGTCTTGCGTGCAGCGCGCGGCGTTGCCGTATGGCGTGCGACGGCCGGGGCCGGCACGACGCCGCCTTCGACCAGCCGGCGCGCAGCCTGCACCATGTGTTCGGTCGCGGCGGCACGCGCCGCGACGGGATCGCCCGCCTCGATGGCGTGCAGGATCGCGTGATGTTCGATGCGCACTTGCTGGGCGAAGCCCTCGTTGCGCTCTTCGTTGGCGCGCGTGACGCGCACGGCGTCGCGCAGGTACTGGCCCAGGAAACCCAGGAGCAACGTGAACTGCGGGTTGTCGGAGGCCTGGGCGATGCTGCGGTGGAAGGCCAGGTCTTCGGCCACGCCATCGCCGCCTGCCGCTTCGGCCGCATCGATGGCGGCCAGGGCGGCGCGAATGGCACGGATGTCGGGGCGGCGTGCGCGCAATGCGGCCAGAGCCGCGATCTCGCCTTCGAGCGCGCGGCGCACTTCCACCACCTGCACGACCGAATCCATGCTTTGCATCACAGACGGGTCGAAGGCCAGGGGCCGCGTCGGCGGCGTCATCGCCACGAACACGCCCGCGCCCTGACGCGACACCAGCAAACCACGCGACTTCAGCTGGCTGACGGCCTCGCGCACGACGGTGCGCGACACGCCGTGGATGCCGACCAGCTCCGGCTCGGTGGGCAGGCGCTGGCCGGGCGCAAACACGCCTGACTCGATTTGTTGGGCAAGCATCGCGGCCAGTCGGTCCGACAGCCGTTCAGGGGCCAAACGCAACAAAGCGGAGGGTTCTGCCAATTGGTCTTCTGATCTTGTCATACGGTCATAGTATGAATTTGGTGCGCACTATACGCCTGGGAATTTCACCTAGCAAATGCGCCGAAGCGGCGTGGGATCAGGCTCGCCCATGGTTCAGCCGGGCCCGTTACTTGCGTTTGCATACAGGCACGCGCGCCGTCGGCGCGTAGCATGGCGGTCCCCCGATAGGACAGCTTTCAATGCAAGACAGCCAACTCGTAGCCGACCTTTGCGCACGCGTGCAGCGTGGCGAACGCCCCAAATACGTATTCTTCTGGGGCCACCAATCGAGCCGAAACAGCATCACGTCGGCATGCTTCAGCCAGTGGTACGGCGCCCCCTTCGTCGTCGATGGCGACAGGTATCGCACCGCCGAGCATTTCATGATGGCCGCGAAGGCACGCCTGTTCGGCGACGACGCCGCCCGCGCCAAGGTGTTGGCTGCGCCTACTGCCGGCGCAGCCAAGGCGATCGGGCGCGAGGTCAAAGGCTTCAATGAGCAGACCTGGGTGGCGCATCGTTACGAGATCGTGGTGAGCGCCAACCAGGCGAAGTTCTCGCAGAACGCCGACCTGAAGGCCTTCCTGCTTGGCACTGGTCAGCGGGTGCTGGCCGAGGCCAGTCCGGTCGATCGCATCTGGGGCATCGGCCTGGCAGCCAACGATGATCGTGCGCCCAACCCCAAGCGTTGGCGCGGCCTCAACCTGCTGGGCTTTGCGCTGATGGACGTGCGCGCCAGACTGGAGGCAGCATGAAGTGGCGCGCCATTCCCCCTGCCCTGCTGTGGTTCACCCTGCTTGGGCCGCTGATGACGGCCATCGTTGCGGCCATCGGCACGATGGTCGGCGCGATCGAGCTCGGTCCGTCGATGGAAGGCAATTACTGGGTATGGCTGGTCACGCTGCCCTATTCCTACATGCTGTTCGGCGCCGCCAGCTTCATGGCGGGCCTGATCTTCGGCGTCATGCGTGGCCTGTCGTCGGGGTGGCTGGCGACTCGCGCAGGCGCGCTGCTCACGGGCGCGATTGCCGGGGCCATGGCCAGTTCGGGGGAAGCCACGGCCAGCGAGTTCGTGACGCCGCCATTCATGGTGCTCAGCATCGCCGTGGGCGCGCTGATCGGCGCCCTGTGCGGCCTGTTCGTTCATCAGCGTGAGGCACGCGCGCAGCGGATCAAGGCTGCGCAAACGCCGTCAGCCTGACAGACCCTCGAACAAGGTGCGCCAGATCGCCAGCTTCTGCTCGAAGCGCATGCTGGCGGCCGCCGCCGAGGACGACGGCAGCTTGAAGACGGCATAGCCATGGTCGCCCAGATGGTGACCATGCTTCCACGACAACCCGCCATTGAAGCCGATGCGCTGCAAGGCAGGCGCCTGGTCGTGCAGCCAACCGGCCAAGGGGTTGACCGCCGCATCGGTAATCGCCGTGTCGAGGCTGCCCTGGCGGCGGCACTGCGCCACTACATCCCATAAACCGACACGATGTTCGCGCAGTCGGTGCAAGCGGGCTTCATATGCCAGCCCAGGCAATGAAGTGTCGTCCAGACAAGCGCCGAGCAGGCGCCAGAACTGGTTGGTGGGATGGGCGTAATACTGGGATTGGGTCAGCGACGCCACACCCGGGAAACTGCCCAGCAGCAGTACCCGGGTGTCGGCGTGGATGTGTGGAGGAAGCCCGGTGAGCAAGGCTTCCGACACCGGGGGTAGCGGGCTTGAAGCCGTCATGCTCAGGCAACGAAGGACGCAAACGTCTCGTCGAGCTTGTCCAGATAGCGTTGCTTGTCTGCGTTGCTGGCAAAGCTGCCATCGAAAGAATTGCGGGCCAGCTTGTAGGCGTGCTTGGCCTGCAGGCCGGTTGCCTCGAAGGTGCGCAGGAAGTTCTCGTTGATGTAGCCGCCGAAGTAGGCCGGGTCGTCGGAGTTGATCGTCACCACCAGACCGGCGTCCAGCAACTGGCCGATGTTGTGGTCCGACAGCGTGTCGAACACGCGCAGCTTTTCGTTGGACAGCGGGCACACCGTCAACGGCGTGCGTTCGTGCGCCAGCCGCTGCATCAGCGCCGGGTCATGCACCGCCTGCACACCGTGGTCGATGCGTTCCGCGTGCAGGATGTCGAGTGCCGACACGATGTAGGCCGGCGGACCTTCCTCGCCCGCGTGCGCCACGATGCGCAGGCCCAGCCCACGGCAACGCGCGAACACCTGCGCGAACTTCTCGGGCGGATGGCCCAGCTCGCTGGAATCCAGGCCCACGCCGATGATGCGGTCCAGGAAAGGCTGCGCCTCGTTGAGCGTGGCAAAGGCATCTTCTTCGCTCAGGTGGCGAAGGAAGCACATGATCAGCACGGCATCGATGTCGAATTGCGCCTTGGCGTCCTGGCAGGCGCGATACAGGCCATCCAGCACCGTCTGCATCGACACACCACGCGCCGTGTGCGTCTGCGGATCGAAGAACAGCTCCGCACGCATCACGTTGTCGTCGGCGGCACGGCGGAAGTAGGCCATCGCCATGTCGTAGAAATCGCGCTCGTGCAGCAGCACGCTGGCCCCGGCGTAATAGATATCCAGGAAGCTTTGCAGGTTGGTGAAGGCGTAGGCACTGCGCAATTCTTCGACGCTGGCGTATGGCAACGACACGCCGTTGCGCTGCGCCAGTTCGAAGATCAGCTCGGGTTCCAGCGAGCCTTCGATATGGATGTGCAGCTCGGCCTTGGGCATCGCACGCAGCAGATCGGGAATGCGGTCGGAGGCAATGGCGGCGATGGCGGAGTCGGTGGCGAAGTTCATGTACAGATAAGCGTAATGCGTGATGCGTAATCGACCAGCATAGCGCAGGCACGCAAGCCGGCCGTCGGCGCGGGTGGCCGGAACCCGTCGTCCAGATGCGATCAGGCCGGCACGCCTGACTTGCGCAGCTGGCGGGTTCGCTGCACGACCATTGCCACCAGCATCACGTTGAAAACAGCCAGGCCGCCCAGTATCCACAGACAGGCATTGGCGCCCAGCGTTTCGTACAGATACCCGCCCGCCAGGGGCGTGACGGCCTGACCGATCAATGACGGGCGGGCCAGTTTTCCCATCAGGACCGGATACGCCGAGGGCGATACCAGCACCAGCGGCAAGGTCGCCCGCACGATGGCGCGCAAGCCGTTTCCACAGCCATACAGCACGACTGCCGCTGCGGCCCAGGCGGGATGGAACGACAGCAACAACAACCCGGCCGCGACCAGCAGCGCAGAAACGAGCGCGCTCCAGACCGGATCGTTGGTCTTGATGGCGATGTTCACGATTCGCACCGCCACCATGCTCGGCCCCATCAACGATGCGACACCGATAGCGGCGACCAGCGAGTAGCCGATGCCATTGAGCAACGAAACCAGTTGGACGGACACCGCCGTCATCAGCACGGCAGCCAGGGTGAAGCTGGTGAGCAGCAACAGATAAAGCTGCCGATCGATGTCCGTTGCCCCCTGTGGATCTTCCTTCTTCCTGGGCATGGCGGAGACCCCGCGCCCGGCGGGCAGCGCTTTCCAGTACATGGGCCAGATCAGCAACACCAACGCCGCGGCGTAGACCAGACAGGCATGACGCCAGCCCAATTGCTCGACCAGCACAGCCACGACAGGCCACGACACCGTCGTGGCCAGCCCCGATATCAGCGTGATCGATGAAATCGCCGAACTCGCCTGCGTGCCGAACAGTCCGCCCAGCGTGGCAAAAAGCGTTTCGTACAAGCCGATCGCCATGCCCACGCCAATCACCAGCCAGGCGAGGAAGAACACTTCCAGGCTCTGGGCAAAAGCCATGACGACCAGGCCCAGCGCCACCACCATGCCGCTGCTGGCCAATTGAATCCGGCCGCCATAGCGCGCGACCAGTTTCCCGCTCAATGGCGCGAGCAGGCCCGATACCAGGATGCCGACAGAAAGTGCGCCGTAGATCCACTGGCGTCCCCAGCCTGTCTCGGCTGCGATCGGGTCAGCCATGACAGATAGCAGGAAGAATGAACCGCCCCAGGTGATGATCTGCGCGATGCCAAGAACGAGGACGCTGGAAGCGGAGATGGGGCCGACGGGATGTTTCATGCCAATGAGCAAATAATGAAGGGTGCGCCACCGTCTTAAAGAGCCCGAGTGCAGACGGAAAGAAAGAAATGCTCACGCACCAGCGCTGATATGTGAATTCCTATGTTCGTATCTCACTGATACGATGGTCGGAACAGCAAATCCTCGGGGCCACGCATGAGCAACATCGATTTCCGGCTCATCCGGCAGCTGTGGATGTTCCTCGCCGTGGCCGAAGAACAGCACTTCGGGCGCGCCGCGGCGCGGCTGGGCATGTCCCAGCCCCCGCTCACCGAGCAGATCAAGGTGCTGGAACAATCCCTGAAACTGCGCCTGTTCGACCGCTCGCGCCGGGGCACGCGGCTGAGCCCGGCTGGCGCGGCCATCCTGCCCGCCGTGCGGCAGTTCGCCGGCCACGTCGAACAGCTCGAACGCGTCGTGCGCGAGGTCGCGGCCGGCCAGTCCGGCGTGTTGCAGGTCGGCGCCATCACCTCGGCCATGCTCGACACCGTCCCGCCCGTGCTGGATCGCCTGCGGGAATCGCATCCTGGCCTGACGGTATTCATGCGCGAGATCGACAGCGTCGATGCCGTGCCGGCGCTGGAAACCGGCGAGCTGGACCTGGCGTTCGTGCGGGTGGACGGCGAGATCGGCGGCGGCATTGCCACGCTGCCGCTGACCCAGGACCGGCTGGCCGTCGCGCTGCCATCGAGCCACCCGCTGGCCACCCTGCCCCGCGTTCGCCTGCAATCCCTGGCCAGCGAACAGTTGGTGATGTCGGCCCGGCAAATCAGCCCGATGTATTTCGACATGCTGACCGCCGTGTGCCGCGCCCACGGGTTCTCGCCACGGGTCGTGCACGAGGTCCGCTCGGTCGCCTCGCAGATCGCCTACGTCAGTTGCGGCCAGGGGGTCGCGCTGGTCCCCCTGTCGATGCGCAAGCTGGCGCCCGCGAACGTGACGGTCCGCCCCCTCAAGGAAAAGGTCATGGTGGTGGCCGCCACGCTGGCCTGGAATCCCGACCGCCACCACCCGGTGGTCGAGACGGTGGTTGGCTGGCTGCGTGAGCGACGAATTTCCTTCAAGAGTCCGACCTGGGCAAGATGAGTGCTCAGTTCGCGTCTGGGGCAACCGCCTCGGTTGTGGAAACGCCTATGTCGTCCACGAAGCGACCGATCCGCCGGCACGCCTCTTCCAGCCTTTCCTCGTCCACGACAAAGCCCAATCGCACATAACCCCGTGCGCTGTCGCCGAAGGTACTGGCATCGATCAGCGATACCTTTTCGGCGTCGAACAGGCGCTCCGTGAACGTCAGGGGGTCGAGACCCGTCCCGCTGACGTCGATCAGCATGAACATGCCGGCTTCCGGCAGCAGGCAGCGCAGACGCGGGATCTGCTGGATACGCGCGAAGACCAGATCGCGCCGCGCGCGATAGATCGCCCGCATATCCGCGGCGACCTCATCGCGCATCTGCAATGCCGTCATGGCAGCCTGCTGCACGAAGCCGGGCAAGCCGAACAGCATGGCCAGGGCGAGCGTGCCCATATGGGCAATAAGTTCCGACGGGCCGATCGCCCAGCCCACGCGCCAGCCCGCCATGGCATGGGACTTGGACAAGCTGCCCAGCGTGATCGTGCGCTCGGCCATCCCGGGCAATGACGCCATGCTGAGGTGCGGCGGTTCGAAGCTCAGGTCGGCGTAGACCTCGTCGGACAGCACCCACAGGTCGTGCTCGATGGCGATGTCGACGATGCGCTGCAGGTCGGCGGCGGGCACGACCACGCCGGTAGGGTTGCAGGGCGTGGCGAAGAAAATGGCGCGGGTCTTGTCGGTGACGGCGGCGGCGATGGCGTCGCAGTCCAGGTGGAAGGCGCGGTCGCGATGCACGGGGACGGTGACCAGATGCGCGCCGGTCGCACGTACGCAGGCCTCGTAGGTCAGGTACATGGGCTCGGGGACGATGACTTCGTCCCCGGCTTCCAGCAGGCACAGCGATGCGGCGAACAGGGCGTTCTGTGCGCCGGGCAGCAGGATCACGTTGTCGACGCCCCAGCTTCCGCCGTTGCGTTGCTGGTGCTGCTCAGCGATCAAGGCGCGCAGCGGCTCACGCCCGGATTGCGTGGCGTAGTGGGTGTCGCCTGCCCGCAGCGCCGCCACCGCGCGTTCGACGATGGGCGCGGGCGTGGCGAATTCCGGGTCGCCCACGGTCAGCACGATGACATCCTCGCCCGCATCTTGCGCCTTCAACGCACGGCGATGGATGCCCCAGGCCAGGGCCCGCTTGCCCTGGATGCGATGGACCAGACCCGCATACTTCATTGCCTTCCCCGTTGTTGTTTTTCCATTGCCGCCGAATGCCGGCCGGCGCATGTGCAATCGCCGCCGAAGCGATCTCGGCGGCGATGGGTGTCACCTTGGTCCTACATCCCGCTGTAGTTGGGTCCGCCGCCGCCTTCCGGCGTCACCCACACGATGTTCTGTGTCGGGTCCTTGATGTCGCAGGTCTTGCAGTGCACGCAGTTCTGCGCGTTGATGCGCAATGACTCGGTGCCGCTGTCGTCGGCCACGAACTCATACACGCCAGCCGGGCAGTAGCGCGACTCCGGCCCCGCGTACCTGGCGCGATTGACCGCGATCGGCACCGACGCGTCCTTCAAGGTCAGATGCGCCGGCTGGTTTTCTTCGTGATTGGTGTTGGACACGAAGACCGAACTCAAGCGGTCGAAGGTCAGCTTGCCGTCGGGCTTCGGATAGTCGATCGGCTGGAATTCGGACGCCGGCCGCAGATGTTCATGGTCGGCCTTGCGGTTGTGCAGCGTCCACGGAAACTTCCCGCCCAACACCTTCTGCTCCAGCCCCACCATGAAGGCGCCGACGTACAGGCCCTTGCCCATCCACTGCTTGAAGTTGCGCGCCTGGTTCAGCTCGTCATGCAGCCAGGATTGGCGGAAGGCATCGGGATAATCGGCCAGCACGTCGTGCGAGCGATCCGCGGCCACCGCGTGAAACGCCGACTCGCCCGCCATCATTCCGGTCTTGATCGCCGCATGGCTGCCCTTGATGCGCGAGGCGTTCAGAAAGCCGGCCTCACAGCCCGCCAGCGCACCGCCCGGAAACACCAGTTCAGGCAGGCTGTTGATGCCGCCCGCGGTAATCGCACGCGCCCCGTAGGAAATGCGCTTGCCCCGTTCCAGCATCTTGCGAATGGCCAGATGGGTCTTGAGCCGCTGGAATTCCTCGAAGGGCGACAGGTACGGGTTGGCATACGACAGCCCCACCACGTAGCCAATGGCCACGCGCCCATCGGCACCGTGATAGAGGAACCCGCCGCCATACGTCTTGGCGTCCAGCGGCCAGCCAGCCGTATGCACCACCAGGCCGGGCTCGCGCTGGGCCTCGGGCACCTCCCAGATTTCCTTGACGCCAATGCCGTAGGACTGCGCATCGCTGTGCTTGCGCAGATCGAAGCGTTCCATCAGCTCACGGCCCAGATGGCCGCGCGTGCCTTCACAGAACAGCGTATAGCGTGCGTTCAACTGCATGCCGAGTTGGAAGTTGGGGCCACGCGAACCGTCCTTCTCGACGCCCATGTCGCCGGTGATGACACCGCGCACGCTGCCATCGTCACCGTAAGCCACCTGGGCCGCCGGGAAGCCTGCGAATATCTCCACACCCAGTGCCTCGGCCTGCTGGCCCAGCCACTTGGTCACGTCCGACAAACTGATGACGTAATTGCCGTGGTTCTGGAAACAGGCGGGCAGCAGTTTTTCAGGTACCGCATGGGCCTTGTCCGGCGTGAGGAACAGAAACTGGTCGCGCGTCACCGGCACATCCAGCGGGGCGCCTCGTTCCTTCCAGTCCGGGATCAGCTCGGTCAGTGCACGCGGGTCCATCACCGCGCCCGACAGGATGTGCGCGCCGATCTCCGAGCCTTTCTCCAACACGCAGACCGATACGTCCCTGCCCTGCTCGGCCGCCAACTGGCGGATGCGGATCGCCGCTGACAGCCCGGCCGGGCCACCGCCGACCACCAACACGTCATAGTCCATCTCGTCGCGCACGATGCCGTCCGCCGCCTGCTCGTTCATTGCTGTGTGCCTCGGTGATTCCAGGTGCCGGGTCGTCCGGCACATGACCGCCACTGTATGAAGGGTGGCTGGCCGATTCGCCTATTTCGCAGCGACGCTTCTAATCAACATCGGCCGTTCTTATATTGCGAGCCCTGCGACCCGCCGCGAGCACACTCCGCTCCATCAAACGAACCGGAGTATTCTCGTGAACAGCTACGACGTGATCGTCATCGGTGCTGGCGTGATCGGCAGTTCCGTGGCCTTCCACCTTTCCCGCCTCGGGTCCAAGCGTGTCCTGCTGCTGGAACGCGGCACCATCGGTGCCGGCACCACGTCCCAGTCCTCGGGCATCCTGCGCACGCACTATTCGGTCCGCGAGAACGTGGAACTGGCCCGCCGCTCCTGGGACGTGTTCAACAACTTCGCCGAGTACGTCGGCGACGAAGACGCGTCGGCCGGCCTGGTGAAGTGCGGCTACCTGATCGCCGCCCCCGAAGGCGACAAGCTCGACCCGCTGCGCGCCTCGCTGGCCCAGCAGATCGAACAAGGCATCCCCCTCGAATATCTGACTGCGCAGCAGGCCAGCGAACTGCTGCCCATCTGCCGCTTCGACGATGCCGCCGTGATCGGCTTCGAACCCGAAGCCGGCTTTGCCGACGCCACCATGGTCGCCATGGGCTTTGCGCGCGGCGCCCGCCGGGGCGGTGTCACCGTGAAGGAAAACGTCAGCGTCAATCGCCTGCTGATCGAAAACGGCAAGGTGGTGGGCGTGTCCACCACGGCGGGCGACTTCCAGTGCGGCACCGTGGTCAGCACCCAGAACATCTGGACGCCAGAGCTGGCGGGC
>JAAIGF010093989.1_pt1 | contig 19426 bp, 27 predicted proteins | sample 6487441 | NCBI WGS metagenome assembly JAAIGF01 (sample SAMN13974129, study PRJNA590717) | phyllosphere metagenome | biome: pepper field; feature: multiple bacterial spot infested pepper fields; material: pepper leaves; isolation source: leaves from pepper fields | host: Capsicum annuum ... | reverse complement strand
CGGCGCCGAGGGCCACGCCGCAGTCGCCCCCGATGACGATCGCGGGCTCGCGGCCGGTGCCGACGGCGTCTTCGATCCGCTCTCGCATCCGCATCAGGGCGCTCAGCCGGTGCACGCCCGTTCCCTGAGCGTCTCCGGCTTCGGGGACGGGGTCGAGGACGGTGGTCGAGGCGCGCGGCAGGTCGCCGGCGATCGCCTCGGCCCCGTCGATGAGCTGCATCGCGCGCGACGACGACGAGCCCTGCCACTGCGGAGCGACGATGAAACGCGCCACGGACACCTCCGGGAGAGACGAGAGTGCACCGCCCGGCACAGCGGGACGATGCACTCTCGGGACGGGTCAGACCTGGTCGGGGCTGGGCGCGTCGATCGCGGCGCGCTGCGGGCCGCCGACCTTGAGGGCTGCGAGGCGAGCCTCGACCTCGGTCAGCTCGCCCACGTCTTCGAGCGCGTTGAACTGCGCGTCGATGCTCGACGCGGCCAGTTCCTGCTTGCCCGCGGCCAGGGCCTCCTGGCGGCGGATCTTGTCTTCGAAGCGCCCGAGCTCGCTCGTGGGGTCGAGGACGTCGATCGACCGGACGGCGTCGTGCACCTTGTTCTGCGCCTCGGCGACCTTGGCGCGCGCGGTGAGCTCGTTGCGCTTGGCCTTCAGCTGCTCGAGCTTGGTCTTCATGCCGTTGAGGCCGTCTTTGAGCTTGTCGACGACCTCGGTCTGCGCGGCGATCGTCGGCTCGGCGGCCTTCGCCTCGCCCTCGGCGGTGATCTGACGCTGCAGGGCGATCTTGGCGAGGTTGTCGAACTTGTCGGCCTCGGCGATGTTCCCCGACGAGCGCAGTTCGTCGCCCTTGCGGCTCGCGGCGAGGGCCTTGTTGCCCCACTCGGCCGCAGCCTGGCGGTCTTCCTGGTGGTCGCGCTCGAGGAGGCGCAGGTTGCCGATGGTTTCGGCGATGGCCGACTCGGCGTCGGCGATCGAGTTGGAGTAGTCGCGGACGAGCTGATCCAGCATCTTCTGCGGGTCCTCGGCCTGGTCGAGAAGCGCGTTGATGTTCGCGCGAACGAGGGTGGTCATGCGACCGAAGATGGACTGCTTGGCCATGCGGGGGTTCCTTCCTAAGGCGACGATGTCGAGTCTGGTGTCGAATGCTACGAATTCTCTGTGACGGCCGGGAGCGGCTTGCGACGGCGGATCAGAAGCGCCCGCCCCCGCGGCGCGACCGGCCGCCGCCGCTGCTGCGTGAGCCGCCCGAGCGCATGCCGCCGCCCGAGCGCGACCGCGACCCGCCGGAGCGGCCGCCGAATCCGCCGCCGAAGCCCCCACCGAACCCACCGCCGAAGCCTCCGCGTGAGCGCGATCCGCCGCCGAGGAGGGAATTGACGGCGATACCGCCCAGGATGGCTCCGAGCATGTCGCCGCCGCCGGCGGAGCCGCCGAAGCCCCCGACGTCGTTCTGCGCGAGAGAGCCGGCCTCGCTCGAGAGCTGCACCGCCCGCTGGGCGAGTGTGAGCGCCGCCACGGGATCGCTCGCGCGCAGCTGCTCGGCCTGGACGAGCGCGGCGCCCGCCTCCGCCAGACGGGTACGCGCCGTGGGTCCGACCGCTCCGCGCCGCGCCGCGATGAAGCTCTCGGTCGACGAGACCTGCGCCCGGGCTTGGACGAGGGCGCTGTCGAGCTGCGAGGCGGCGCGCCGCTGACGCTCGGCCTCGTCGCGCGCCGCGGCGAGCACCGTGTCGATGGTGGTGTTCGCCTGCTCGAGGGTCGCAAGGGCCGCGAGAGGGTCCGACCGCTCGCCGCCGAGCGAGGCGCGCGCGGCGTTGCGCTGGGCGGTCGCCGCGGCCACCGCCCCCGCGATCCGGCCGTCCGGGTCGGGAAGGGCCCCCGCCGCGGCGATGTCTCCGTCGATCTCGGCGGCGAGGTCGGCCGTGCGACGCTCCGCCGCCGCCAGATCCGCCGCGAGTGTCGAGATCGCCTTCTCGAGGGTCTCGGCCTGGGCCACGGCCGCCTGGCTCGCGCGCAGGGCGACGGCGGCGTCACCGCGTTCGCCGGCGGCGAGCGCCGTCGAGGCCTCCGCGATCTGCTGGGCCGCGAGGTCGAGGCGGGCGCGGGCCTGGGCGGGGTTGTCGGACACGGCGGAGAGGGCGTTGTCGGCGTAGCGCTGACGCAGGCGCGTGAGCTCCGCGTCGGCCCCGGCGAGGGCCGCCGCCGCGGCGGCGTGCTGTTGCTGCACGCGCGCGAGAGCCTCGGGCGCCTCGGCCTCGAGCGCCCGGAGTTCATCGAACGCCGCCGCCTTGGCATCCAGGGCCTGGTCGGCGGACGCGCACAGGCGGAGGATCTCGGCGTACCCGGCGCGGCGCTGCTCGGGGGTCTCGGGCGTCTCGTCGTCGAGCTGCTGCGAGATGGTGAAGGCTCGATCCAGGTCGGCCTTCGCCTGCGCCAGCACCTCGACGAACGGGGCGGCCGCCTCGTCGCCGAACTGGGCGCGCGCGAAACCGAGCTCCTGCTCGCTGTTCTTGACGGCGTCGTCCGTCGCGACGAGCGCCGACCCCGCGCGCCGGGCGAGGTCGTCGATGTCCTCGACCGAGGCGGCGGAGCCGCCGGATGCCGCGCGCCGACGGCGCAGCCCGAACCACAGCAGGCCGCCGCCGATACCGAGCGCGAGCAGCACGAGGAGCACGATGAGGCCGAAGTCCGGACCGCTGCCCGCGGGCGTCGGCGGCGGGGGAGCGGGGGCGGCGCGCTCGGCGGCGGTGAGACCGTCGGCGGCCTCGAGGGCGGCCCCGGCCCAGTCGCCGTTCGCCAGTGCGGGCTGCACGAGGTCCTGCTCGATGTCGGCCAGCTGCGTCGAGGTGAGGGCGCCGTCGTCGACGTCGCCCGAGAGGTAGTACGCACGACCCGTCACCGAGACGGCGAGCAGGTACTGGTGCGGACCGAGGTTGTTGCGGTTGGCCGTCTCGTTGGCCCAGTCCGCGGCCGCCTCGGGCTGCGTGAACTCGTCGACGTACGCGACCCACATGTCGAAGCCGGTGTCGTCGGTGAGCCGCATGAGTCGCGACTGCACCTCGGCCTCTTGCGCGTTGGTCAGGACGTCGGCCTGGTCGAGGACGAAGCTCGAACCCAGAGACGGCGGCGGGACGGCCGCGGCGGACAGCGGCCATCCGAGCACCCCGGCGATCAGCACGAGCAGAGCCACCGTCGCTTTCGCGGCACTGGGCTTTCGCATGCCTCCCCCTTCGGCTGCCGGACCCGTCCACTCTATAAACGACCTCCGACACGGGGGTAGGAGCGGCGCGTCCGCTCTCAGCGCACGCGAGCGCCGCATAGGCTCGAACGCTCGGAGGTACAGCACCATGGACGACCGTTACGGCACCGACGTGCTCGCGCGCGGCTGGCGCGACGCCGGACGCATCACGCCCGTCGAGGTCGCGGCATCCGCCGATCTCGTCGTCGAGGTCGCGGGCGACGGCTACGTCGGCGCGGTAATCCGCATCGACGGCATGAACGTCGAGCTCGAGGACCGCTTCGGCATGCGCCGCCTGTTCCCGCTCGGCGGCGGGTTCCTCGTCGAGGGGAAGCCCGCGGTGCTGAAAGCCCCCGCGGCCGCACCGAAGGGCCGCACGCGCACGGCCTCCGGCTCGTTCGCGGCGGAAGACCAGCGCGCCCGCACCGCCCGCGCGAGCCGCATCTTCGTCGAGGGCAAGCACGATGCCGAACTCGTCGAGAAGGTCTGGGGCGCCGACCTGCGGGCCGAGGGGGTCGTGGTCGAGTTCCTCGAGGGCGTCGACCTTCTCGAAGAGAAGCTGGATGCCGAGCCCCCCACGGCAGAGCGCCGCTACGGCGTGCTCGTGGACCACCTCGTCCCGAACTCCAAGGAGTCGCGCATCGCCGAGAAGATCGCGCGCGGCCGCCACGGCGCCCACGTGCGCATCGTCGGCCACCCCTTCGTCGACGTGTGGCAGTGCGTCACCCCGCGCGCCCTCGGCATCGCCGCGTGGCCCGAGGTGCCGCGCGGGATCGAGTGGAAGGTGGGCGTCTGCCGCGCCCTCGGCTGGCCCGCCGAGGAGCAGGCCGACACCGCCCGCGCCTGGCAGCACATCCTGTCGAAGGTCACCACGTTCCGCGACCTCGAACCGGCCCTGCTCGGCCGCGTTGAGGAGCTCATCGATTTCGTGACCGTCCCGTGAGCGGCCGCAAGGTGCCTGTGCGCCACACCCCCGAGGGGCAGCCGAATACCCTGGATGCCATGGACTCCGCCCCCGTGTTCCGCGACAAGCCGGTGTCGTTCGTGCGCCGCAGCGGCCGCATGTCGGAGGCGCAGGACCGCGCGTGGGCCGAGCTCTCGCCGTTCTACCTGCTGCCCGTCGAGCGGGCCGCCGCCGCGACGAGCGTGAAGGCCGGCACCGCGGTCGACCTCGCCGAGGTCTACGGCCGCACCGCGCGGCTCGTCGTCGAGATCGGCTCGGGGCAGGGGCACCAGATCGTCTCGGCCGCCGCGAGCGACCCCGACACCGACTTCCTGGCCGTCGAGGTCTTCACCGCGGGACTCGCCCGCACGATGCTCGACGCCGACCGCGAGGGCGTGAAGAACCTGCGCCTGGTCGAGGCCAATGCGCCGGAGGCGCTCGAGCACCTGTTGCCCGCGGCATCCGTCGACGAGCTCTGGGTGTTCTTCCCCGACCCCTGGCACAAGAACAAGCACACGAAGCGTCGCCTCGTCGCCCCCGACTTCGCGCGCATCGCCGCCGGAGCCCTGCGACCGGGCGGCACCCTGCGCCTCGCGACCGACTGGCAGGACTACGCCGACCAGATGCGCGACGTGCTCGACGAGGCTCCCGGCTTCGAGCGGGCGTTCGCGGGGGAGTGGGCCGAGCGCTTCGAAGGGCGCGTCCTCACCGCGTTCGAGCGCAAGGGGCTGCGCGTCGGCCGCGACATCCGCGACCTGACCTACACCCGAGTCTCACCGTGACCGCCCACACCGCGGTGCCGGTCTGCGAGCGTTCCCCGTGGACGCCCAAGCTGATCCCGGCGCTCGCGGTGTGCCTCGCCGCCCCGGTGCTGTTCGTCGTGCAGGTCGTGTGGCTCGGGTGGATCCTGCTCGTCCTCGCCGTGGCATCCGCCGTTCTCGTCGATCGCCTGGGCGGCGTCGCCCTCGCCCGCTCCGATGAGCCGAGCATCGCGCGCGACATCTCGCTCGTCGCGATCGGCCAATTCATCGTCAGCCTGATCCCGCTGCACGCCGAGCTCGACAACGCGGCCTTCGTACGGTTCACGCTCGCCCTCGGCGGGGCGGTTGTCGTGCCGTACGTGATCTCGCGCTTCGTCTACCGGGATCGCGCGATCGCGTTCCCCTGGCGCGGCGGCGGACGCTGGACCTGGTGGCAGTGGGCGTGGCTGGCCGGCGTCATCGTGCTCGGCTACCTGATCCTGCCGTTCTACTTCATCACCTCCGGCGTCTACATGAACTGGCCCGGGGTGACCACGCCCGATCTCATCGCCCGGCTGTTCGTCGGCGTCGGCGCGGTCGGCATCTGGGACGAGCTCTTCTTCATCTGCACGGTCTTCGTGCTGCTGCGCCGCCACTTCCCCGACCTCACCGCGAACCTGCTGCAGGCGATCGTGTTCGTCTCGTTCCTGTGGGAGCTCGGCTATCAGGCGTGGGGGCCGCTGCTGACGATCCCGTTTGCGATCGTGCAGGGCTTCCTGTTCCTCAAAACCCGCTCGCTCTGGTACGTGGTGACGGTGCACCTGCTCTTCGACGCCGTGGTCTTCGGCGTCCTCGTCCACGCCCACAACCCCGGCGCGGCATCCATCTTCCTGATCTGATCCCGGATGCCGGGAGCCCGTCTGCGGCCAAGGCCCCGGCGACCCCGTGTAAACGCCCCGGCGTGGCAGAACGCCGGGCCGGAGCGTTTCCACCTCGGGGCGGCGTTCATTCGAATCGCGCTGCACGGGCCCTGCCCAGGCGCGCCCGCTAGCCTGGACACCGGACGCCCCCCGCGTCCCCGGACGACGGATCAGTACCCGGAACGCGACAAGACTGGCCAAGGAGCACTGTCATGTCGTGGCTCGTCCTCATCCTCTCCGGCGTCCTCGAATCCGTCTGGGCCACCGCACTCGGTCGTTCCGAAGGCTTCACCAAGCTCTGGCCCACGGTGATCTTCGGCGTCGCGCTGGTGGCATCCATGGGTGGGCTCGCCTTCGCCATGCGCGAGATCCCCACCGGAACGGCGTACGCCGTGTGGGTCGGAATCGGCGCCGCGCTGACCGTCGTGTTCGCCATGGTCACGGGCGCCGAGCCCCTCTCGGTGGTCAAGGTGCTGCTCGTGCTCGGGCTGGTGGGGTGTGTGATCGGCCTCAAACTGGTCAGCGACGCCCACTGACCAGGGACTTTTCCTGAAAGTCAACCGGATGGAACGTTCGGGTTGATCCGCTACGATCTGGCTTCACTGCACTTGTCCGGGCCCGACACCGTCGTCACTCGCCCACGTCTTCCCCTGTGAAAGGTTCCGAGTGAGCGCACCGCCGAGCGAGCTTGCCTCCCCGACGCGTCCCTCGCGCGTCATCGAGCGCCCGAGTCGATACCGCCGTCTCGACCGGCTGCGCGGGTCGCGCATCGGTCGCGCCCTGCGCCAGTACGGCGAGGACGTGCTGCGTCCGCCGCAGGGCGTCGTGCCGGTGGAGCGCGGATCCTTCACCCGTGTGCTGCTGCTCTGGGCCGTCGCCCGCGCGGTGAACTTCGGGTTCCTCTGGGGCTTCTACTCGATCGCCAAGGCCGCGCGCTGGGGCTTCGGACCCGACAGCGAGCGCCTCGGAACGTTCTTCGACTACCTCACCGGGTGGGATGCCGATCGCTACGGGCAGATCGCGGCCGAGGGGTATCCGATGTCGCTCCCGATGAACGTCTCGGGCGACATCCTCCCCAACAACTGGGCGTTCCTGCCCGTGTTCCCCGGGCTCGTCCGGGTGCTCTCGGATGCCACCGGCCTCGGCTGGCAGCCCATCGCGATCCTCCTCAGCCTCGGCGCCAGCCTCGGCGCGACCTGGCTGCTGTTCCTGCTGCTGCGCACCGTCACCAAGCCGCAGCCGGCCTGGTGGGCGGTCGTGTTCTTCTCCTTCGCCCCGATGTCGTTCCTCTTCGTGATCGGCTACAGCGAAGGCCTGTTCATGGCGCTGATGTTCGGAGCGATGCTCCTCGCCATCAAGCGCAAGTACCTGTGGATCCTGCCGATCGGACTCGTCACGGCGTACACGCGCCCGGGCGTTCTGGCTCTGGGCCTTGCTCTCGGCATCGTCTTCCTCGTCCGCTTCTTCCGTCGTCGCGTCGATCCCTTCCCCGTGCGGGAGTGGGCGTCGCTCATGGTCACCGGCGGCACGATCGCCATCGCGGGACTCTCGTGGAACCACATCGCGCAGTACGTGACCGGTACCCACAACGCCTACATCCGCACCGAGCTGGGCTGGTGGTTGGACTACGTCGGCAACGACGCGTTCACCCCCTTCACGCCCTGGTTCCGCCAGGCGGGAACCCACCTGGGCGTCGTCGGCATCGTCCTCGTGATCGCGTTGATCATCGCGTTCCTCGCGCTGATGTGGTCGCGGCCGGTTCGCCGCCTCGGGCTCATGGTCGTGTCGTACGCGTTCAGCTACGGGGTCTACATCTTCGCCGTGTTCCTCCCGCAGCAGAGCACGTTCCGCCTGCTCATGCCGATGGCTCCGATGATGGCCGACGAACGGTGGTCGTCGACGCCGCGGCGTCGCGCGGCGATCCTGACCGGATGCCTCGTGCTCCAGGTCGTCGCGATCCTTCTGCTCTGGACCCGCGGGAACCCGTGATCCGCTGATCCGCACGAACGACGAGGGGGCGACGCCACGGTGGCGTCGCCCCCTCGTCGTTCGATCGTCAGTCGGGGCTGCCCGCGGGGTCGACGGCGTCGATCACGTCTTCCTCGACCGGGTTGTCGGCATCCATCTCCGCCGTGCCGACGGCCTCGTCCGAGGCCGTGGTCGCAGCGTCGTCGCCGGCGCGGCCGCTCACCGCTCACCCCCGGCGGGAGCCGGAGCGGTCTCGGGAGGAAGCGGCACCGTGGGCTCCGTGGGATTCGGCGCGAGGGGCTCGGGCGTCGTGGGGGTCCCGGGCTCGGTGGGCGTCTGGGGGAAGGGGGCGGGAGTGCTCATCACGCCACTCTCGGCGCACCCCGACCGCGGCGCGACCCCCTTCCGCCTGGACCGCGTGGGGTGTACCCGCACTAGGCTCGACAGTCGATGAGCACCACAAAGGGGGGACGACATGTCCACGGCGCATGACGTCACGCGACGAGAGGCGATCGCACAGTACCGGCTCATCGGGGAGCCGTCCGAACCCGATCTGCAGGGCCTCGTCGAACTCGCGGCGACGGTCTGCGGGGTTCCCACCGCCGTCATCAACATCATCGACGACCGCATGCAGCACCAGGTGGCGGCGGTCGGTCTCGCGGCGGCGTCGTGCTCGCGCGAGGACTCGATGTGCGCGGCGGTCATCACCAACCCCGGTCGCGTCGTGGTCCCCGACGCGCAGCTCGACGAGCGGTTCGCGCAGAACCCGTTCGTGACGGGCGAGATCGCGAACGTGCGGTTCTACGCCTCGAGCCCGCTCATCACCCCCGCGGGCGTGGCGATCGGCACCCTGTGCGTGTTCAACGACGTCGTCGGGGAGCTCTCGGATGCCAGCAGCCACGCGCTCGACCTGCTCGCGCACCAGGTCATCGACGTCCTCGAACTCCGTCGCATCCAGCGCGAGCTCGTCGAGTCGAACGAGCAGCTCGAGCAGTTCGCCGTCCAGGTCAGCCACGACCTGCGCAACCCGCTGACCGCTCTCGCCGGCTTCATCGAGCTGGCCGCCGACAGTCCCGAGATGGCGGAGGCGCCACGTGCCGCGCAGTCGCTCGTGCGGGCCGAGGCCGCCGCGAGCCGGATGACCTCGATGGTCACCGACCTTCTCGATTTCGCGCGGATGGGGGGTACGCGACCCAGCATCACCGACGTCGATGTCGCGGACACCGTGGACACGGTGCTCGAAGACCTCGACGGGGCCTTGGTGCGCACCGCGACCGAGGTGACCGTGGACGTGTCCGCCGTCGTCCGCGCCGACGACACCCTCCTGCGGGTGCTGCTGCAGAACCTCATCGCCAACGCGGTGAAGTTCACGGCCGCCGCCGAGAGGGTGCCGCGCATCCGCGTGACGGTGGAGACGCTCCCGGACGGGTGGCGGGTCAACGTCGACGACAACGGCGAGACGGTCGAGCCGGAGCTGCGCGATCGCGTCTTCGAGCCGATGCAGCGCGGTCACGGCGCCGACGTCCCGGGCATCGGCATCGGTCTGGCGACGTGCCGGCGGATCGTCGACGCGCACCGCGGCTCGATCGGCCTCGACGAGTCGCCCGAGGGCGGCACGCGCGCGTGGTTCGTCCTGCCGAGCGCCGCGTGACGGTTACCGGGCGAACCGCCTGAGCGCAACCGTCGCGACGAGCTCCCGGGCGTGCCCGTAGCGTGGACGCACATCCCGACGACCAGGAGGAGCGACCATGGCCCGCAATGTGCGCCTGATGCGATGCGCCCCCGAGGACGTCTTCCGTGTCCTCGCGAACGGCTGGTTGTACCCCTTGTGGGTCGTCGGTGCATCGCGCATGCGCGACGTGGCCGAGGAGTGGCCCGCGGAGGGATCCACGCTGCACCACTCCTTCGGATCGTGGCCGGCGCTCGTGAACGACACGACCGTCATGCGGGTGTGGGATCCGCCGCGTCGCGCGGTCCTCGAACCGCACGGCGGCCCGATCGGTGTCGCCCGGGTGGCGGTCGACGTGAAGGCGCGCGGCGACATGTGCGTCGTCCGCATCCAGGAGGAGCCGGTCACCGGGCCCACGAAGCTGCTTCCCGACGTCGTCTTCGACGCCATCACGCGGTGGCGCAACGCCGAGACGCTGCACCGGCTCGCGTACCTCGCCGAAGGCGGGGCCCCGGGCACCAGCGGCGGGTCCGCGGCGCGCGGCCACGAATCCACCGCCGAACGGGAGCCGATCGATCGATGAGTGAGAGCTACGACGCCATCGTGGTCGGTTCGGGACCGAACGGTCTCGCCGCCGCCGTCACCCTCGCCCGCGCGGGACTCTCGGTGGCCGTCTACGAACGCGCGGACACCTTCGGGGGAGCGTCGTCCACGGCGGAGCTGACCCTGCCGGGGTTCCGGCACGACGTGGGCTCGGCGGTGCACCCGCTGGCCCTGGAGTCATGGTTCTTCCGCGAGTTCGGGCTCGACCGCCGGGTGCCGTTCGTGGTGCCGGAGGTCTCGTACGCGCACCCCCTGGACGGGGGCCGCGCCGGTCTGGCGTTCCGCGACCTCGATCGCGCCGCCGATGCGCTGGGCGTGGACGGCCCGGCCTACGGGCGGATCATGCGCCCCCTCGTCGAGCACCTGCGCGGAGTCGCCGACTTCACCGGCAACGCCCTTCTACGGATCCCCGGCGATCCTCTCGCCGCCTTCTTCTTCGGCATCCGTTCGCTCGAACAGGGTGGGCCTTGGTGGAATGCCCGGTTCCGCGAAGAGGTCGTGCCGGCCCTCATGACCGGTGTCTCGGCGCACACGATCCTGCGCCAGCCGAGTCTCGCCGCCGGGGGCGCGGGACTCGTGCTCGCCACCTACGGTCACGGACGCGGGTGGCCGATCCCGATCGGCGGCAGCCAGTCGATCGCCGACGCGATGGTCGCCGACATCCGGGCGCACGGGGGTGTGCTGCACGCCGGTGTCGAGGTCACGTCCCTCGACGAGCTGCCGCCCGCGCGTGCCGTGTTGCTCGATACGACACCGCGCGCCCTCCTCCGTCTCGCCGGGAACCGGATGCCGACGGCCTACCGGCGCGCGATGGAGCGGTTCCGCTACGGCGGCGGAGTCGCCAAGGTCGATTTCGCGTTGAGCGATCCGGTGCCGTGGGCGAACGCCGACGTCGCCCGTGCCGGAACGGTGCACGTCGGCGGCACGCGGGCGGAGATGGCCGCCGCCGAGAACGCCGTCGTGCGCGGGGATCTCCCGGACGCGCCTTACGTGCTCACCGCCCAGCCGACGCTGTTCGACGGCAGCCGCGCCCCCGAGGGCAAGCACGTGCTCTGGGCCTATACGCACGTGCCGTCGGGCAGCCCGGCGGATCGCGAGGAGGCGATCGTCCGCCAGATCGAGCGCTTCGCCCCGGGATTCCGTGACACGGTGCTGGCGTCGGCCTCGCGCACGGCCGAGGACGTCGCGGCGTGGAACCCCAACTTCCCGGGCGGCGACATCTCCGCGGGAGCCCCGACGCTCACGCAGCTGGTGGGGCGTCCGGTCTACAGCCCCGACCCCTGGCGCACCCCGATGAAGGGCGTGTACCTGTGCTCGTCGTCGACGAGTCCCGGCCCCGGTGTGCACGGTCTCGCCGGCTGGCACGCGGCGCTGAGCGCTCTGCGCCACGAGTTCGGGACGCGTCTGCGGCCCGGCCTGGCGCCACGCGACGATCAGCTCGTGTCGGCGCCCTAGCCGTGCCGGAGGGCGACAGCGTCTACCGACTGCGGCAGCGCCTCGACTCCGCCACGACCGGCCATCGGGTGCGCGACGGGGAGCTCCGATCCGGCGCGGCCGCCGGGACCACGCTCGCGGGTCTCCGCATCGCCGGGTACGACACCCACGGCAAGCATCTGCTCACCCGCTTCGACGACGGCACGACGCTGCATACGCACCTGCGCATGCAGGGCTCGTGGACCATCACCCGCCCGGGCCGGGCTCTTCCGACCTCCGCGCGCGAGAAGGCACGGGTCCGCATGCGCCTCGACGACGGTCGGGAGGTCTGGGGACTCGATCTCCCCGTGGTCGAGGTCGTCTCCACCGCGCGCGAGAACGACGTCGTCGGATATCTCGGTCCCGATCCGTTACGGCAGGACTGGGATGCCGCGGACGCGGTCCGCCGATTGTCCTCCCGGCCGGAGCGGCCCCTCGTCGCCGCTCTCCTCGATCAGACGCGCATCGCCGGTCTCGGCAACCTGTGGGTCAACGAGCTCGCGTTCCTCCGCGGGATCCATCCCATCGCCCCCATCGGCACGGCCGATCTCGACGCGCTGGTCGCCCTGGCCGCGCGGTGTCTGCGCATCTCCGCGACCGTCCCGGGGATGTACCAGGTGACGACCGGGGATCGTCGCCGGGGCTCGTCGCACTGGGTCGTGGGGCGAGCGGGCCGTCCGTGCCTGCGGTGCGGGACACGCATCCACGTCCGCGATGAGGTCAGGGACGACCCGGAGCAGCGCCGCACCTGGTGGTGTCCGCGCTGCCAGCCTGCTCCCGGCGTCTCCGTCGTCGGCGATGTCGGAGCCCGGGGGTAGAACGGGACGATGGCCGTCGATCGCGAGAATCTGTTGCGCGTCACCCGCATCTACGCGGAAGACGCGGCGCTCGAGCTCGAACGCGGGCGCGAGATCGTGGCGCGCTGGCCCGATGCCGACATCGTGCCGGTCGCGTCGCACTGGCGGATCCCCGAGGTCCACGGCGACGAGACGAACGTCGCCCGGTGGGTGCGGATCAAGACCGAGGCCCTGGTCCTCGGGGTGAAGAAGAGCGTCACCACACGGGTGAACGGTCGATCGGCCGACTTCATCGCTCCCTCGCTGTCGAACGGCTGCGCCATGGCCTGCAGCTATTGCTACGTGCCGCGGCGGAAGGGCTACAGCAACCCGATCACCGTGTTCGCGAACATCGAGCAGATCACGAAGCATCTCGCCCGGCACGTCGCCGCCCGCGGGCCGAAGACGGAGCCCAATCAGTGCGATCCCGAGGCGTGGGTCTACGACATCGGCGAGAACGGCGACTGCTCCGTCGACGCGATGATCAGCGAGAACGTGCGCGACGTCTGCGATCTCTTCCGCATGACGCCGACGGCGAAGGCCTCGTTCGCCACGAAGTTCGTCAACCGTGATCTTCTCGAGTGGGACCCGGCCGGCCGGACCCGTATCCGCTTCTCGCTCATGCCCGCCGCGACCGCGCGGGTCACCGACCTCCGCACCTCGCCGATGTCCGAGCGGATCGCCGCGATCAACGACTTCGTCGACGCCGGGTACGAGGTGCACGTCAACTTCTCGCCCGTCATCCTCACCCCGACCTGGCTCGCCGATTGGACCGCGTTGTTCGACGAGCTCGACGCCGCCCTTCATCCTCGCGCCAAGGCGCAGCTGGCGTGCGAGGTCATCTTCCTCACGCACAACGAGGCCCTGCACGAGGTCAACCTCGGGTGGCACCCCACCGCCGAGGAACTGCTCTGGACGCCGGCGGCGCAGGAGCAGAAGATCTCGCAGAACGGCGCGGTCAATGTGCGCTACCGGCATCCGCTGAAGGCCCGGAGCGTCGAGGCACTGACCGCGCTGATCTCCGAGAAGCTGCCGTACTGCCGCGTCCGCTACGCGTTCTGAGGGCGACTACGAGATGTCGCCCGCGGGGGAGTCCGAGGTCGTCGCCGCGTCGTCGGCATCCTGCTGAGCCGCGGCGCCCTCCTCGGGAGACTCGCTCCCGGCGCCGTTCGAGTCCTGGTCGGGAGCGTCGTCTGCGCGACCGTCGTGGTTCATCATGCTGTCTCCATCCGTCGGGGGCATTTCCGCAACCCGCCAGCGACGCTGTCACGGCGCTCCCCGCCTGTCCAGGGGGTCGACGCCGCGTCGTGGGCGCTACAGAGGGGTGACGCCGTATCGCTCCGTGAACGCCGCGGCGGCGGCATCCTCGAAGTCGTCTGCCTCGTCGCGCAGGTCGATGTCGTTCATGCCGTTCACAGGAACGGCGCCAGGGCGCCGGCGGTCAGGGCGAAGCCGAGGGCGGTCACGCCGACGGCGGTGGCGGCGGCGAGCGAGACGCGTTCCGCGCGACGACGTCGCGCGATGTTGAGGGGATCCATCGTGCTGCGCAAAGAAGACTTCGCCGTCTCCAGCGCGTCGTACCGACCGATGGGGATGCCGTGGGCGTCGCGCGCCACGTAGCCGCCGGCGACCTGGTCGACGCAGCCGAAGTACTCGCCGGCGCGATGCGCCACCCAGAACCCGGTGTCGACCTTGGCCCACATCGTGCGGGTGGAGGTCGTCGCCACGGCGGGAGCAGGGCGGTCCGCGATGCCGACCGAGGCGCTCGGGGAAGAGGGGGAGACCGGGCTCATGAGGTGCTCCTTTCGTGAGCATTTAGCTTCCCTTAGAACATACTCGCTTAGTAACTAGCTCGCCTAACTATTATTCTGAGGTATAGTTCACCCAACCGAGGGGAGGTCTGCCGTGACCGACGTCGATCTCACGACCCGCGGCGCGACCGCCAGTCAGTCCACCTACTGGTACGGCGACGCCGTCTCGGATCGCCGACAGCGCCACAAGGCTGTGCTCGAGGCCCTCCGCATCTACCGCGCCGCCGAGGTGGCCATGCGCCGCCGCACGCGGGACTCCATGTCGATGGGCGAGAACGAGCTCCTGGTGCTGCGTTATCTTCTGCGGGGCTCGTCCGGGGGCGTGCGCCCCGGCGAGCTCACGCGCTACCTCGGCCTCTCGACCGCGTCGACGACCGCGCTCCTCGACCGGCTGGAACGCTCCGGACACATCGTCCGGGTCGCGAACCCCGACGATCGTCGGAGCGTGTTCATCCAGTCGACTCCGCGCGCCGATGCCGAGGTGCGCCAGACGCTCGGCAACATGCACAGCCGCATGCTGGCTGCCGTGATCGACATGTCTCCCGAGGAATCTGCCGTCGTGGTGGCTTTCCTCCGCCGGATGAGCGACGCCGTGGACGGGGTCGCGGTCGAGGGCGCCGCGGACGAGTCCTCGTGATCTACGTGCTCGTCGGCGGGCCGCGCGACGGACAGCACGTGGACGACGTCCCCCGGGGGTACCGGCTCTCGCTCGCGGATCCGCCGCCCGAACCGTTCGGGGAGTTCGAGACCGTCCGCGCGGTGTGGTTCGAGCTCGACGAGGCGATGTTCCGGCCCGTCCGGCGCCGAGACTGAGGCGTACAGCACCGTTCTCGTCGGAGCAACCCACCCCCTCCCTCCATCAGCGACACCGCAGGGTGAGGGGATGCGCTGCGTGACATATGCCGGAGAAACCGTGATGACGACCGATGACGTCGCCTCGTCGCTCATCGAGCTGACGGCGGCCGTCGCCAAAGAAGGCCAAGCCGAAGCGGTGAGCATCCCGATCGTCACGAGCGACCGGAAGGTCGCGCAGGCCGAACTCGTCATCGGCGTCGGAAACGACGTGCTCTCCGCGCCGGTCGAGTGGGACGACGAGGAGCCCGACTTCTCGTCTGCGGCCCGAGAGCTCAAAGACCATCGCCTCTACCCGCACACGCAGCTGCGCATGGTGGAGCCCGACGCGGATGCCGCCGACGGGGCCATCGACTGGGACTTCGACCAGCCGACCGAGGCCTGAGACCACCCCGGAGCAATCGGGTGAAACGGATGCCGCCACTCTTGCGTCGAGTCGGCGGCATCCGTTATGTTCGCAAGTCCGTGCCGATCGGCACGGCACGCTGAGGAAAGACGAGACGATGACCGCGAACCGCGATCGCCGCCTGGAGCAGCAGGGGCAGCAGGACACCTACCTGCCGTTCCTCCTCCCGTCGTACCCTCCGGCGCCGGTCGTCTAGACATTCGTCTTCTCACGCCCCGCACCGTCAGGTCGGGGCGTTTCTCTTTCCACGCGAGTGGGGGAGTGTGCCCCACCTGAGGCTCACTCATCGCGCGACGCATCACGCGAGCGCCCCTCACAAGAAGGAAAGGATCCATGCAGAAGCTCACCGAACGACTGGTGTCGTGGGCGAGCCTGATCGATGAGAAGACCATCGAACAGGCCCGCACCTCGTCGACCATGCCGTTCATCCACCCCCACCTGGCCCTGATGCCCGACGCCCACCTGGGCTTGGGCGCCACGGTCGGCTCGGTCATCCCGACGCTCGGCGCCATCATGCCCGCAGCCGTCGGCGTCGACATCGGCTGCGGCATGATCGCCGTCAAGACGCAGTTCCGTGCCGCGGACCTCGACGGCCTCGATCTCGCGGAGCTGCGGCAGCAGATCGAGCGCGCCATCCCGCTGTCAGCCGGACGCGACAACCGCAAGATCGTCGCCACCGCCGAGCCGCGCGTCGCCGAACTCGAGGCGCTCGCCGAGAAGGCGGAGTTCGATCCCGCGGCCTACGCCGGCCACTGGCGGCACCAGCTGGGGTCGCTGGGCAGCGGCAACCACTTCATCGAGATCTCGCTCGACGAGAACGACGATGTGTGGATGTTCCTGCACTCCGGCTCCCGGGGCGTCGGCAACCGCATCGCGCAGCATCACATCAAGGTGGCGCAGCGGCTCGCGAAGCAGTGGTGGATCGAGCTTCCGCACCCCGACCTGGCTTACCTCGTCGAGGGGACGCCCGAGTTCACGCGCTACATCCGCGAGCTGCGGTGGGCCCAGCACTTCGCCCTGCTGAACCGGGAGGAGATGATGGACCGGGTCGCGAACCAGCTCGGCCGATTCCTGGACACCCCCGTGCAGGAGAGGGAGCGGATCAACTGCCACCACAACTTCACGGAGTCCGAGAGGCACTTCGGCAAGCAGGTGTGGGTGTCGCGGAAGGGCGCGATCAAGGCCGATGCCGGTCGCCCGGGGCTCATCCCCGGATCGATGGGCACCGCGTCGTACGTCGTCGAGGGGCGCGGCAACCCCGTCGCGCTGAACTCCTCACCGCACGGCGCGGGCCGCGAGTACTCCCGGTCCGCCGCCCGGAAGACCTTCACGCACGAGCAGTTGCGTGAGGCGATGACGGGTATCGAGTACCGCGACACCGAGGCCTTCATCGACGAGATCCCGCAGGCGTACAAGCCGATCGACCGGGTGATGGCGGATGCCGCCGACCTGGTGACCGTGCGTCACACGCTGCGCCAGATCGTCAACGTGAAGGGCGACTGAACGGATGCCACGGACGCGACACCGCGTTCGTGGCATCCGTCCGTTCGGGCATGGCGCCTAGCCTGGGGGGATGCGCCAGAGGACGAAGACGTGGAGAACCGGAGGCATCCTGCTCGGAGTCGCGGGGGTGCTGACCCTGCTCGCGGGGCAGTACATGATCAGCGCCTTCGTCCTGCGCATCGTGATCGATCTCGTCTGGGCGGCCGGGGTGCTGGTCTTCGCAGTGGGGTTCTCGCGCGACGGGAGCGTCGTCGCGCGCCGCCCGCTCGGAGTGACGGCGCTCGTCGTCGTCGCGGTGACCCCGCTGGTCGCCGACGGAGTGGGCATCTCCCTGCCGACCCCGCTCTCACCGGATGAGCCGGCCGCCGTCGCGGCATCCGTCGTGTCGTGGAGTGGATCGATCGTCTCGATGGCCGCCGGACTCGTCGCCGCCGTCCAGATCGCGCGACTGGGCGCGGTCCCGCGCCGGTGGCGATGGATGCCGATGTGGGCTCTCGGTGTGAGCGTCGGGGCCGCAGCCCTGCAGTACGTCACCGTCGTCGTGCTCTTCGGAGCCGGGGCAGGTCAAGACGTCTTGGTGGCGGTCAACATGATCGGCATCCTGGTGGTCCTCGCACCGACGCTCGGACTGGGGATCGTCGCGCTCCTCGCGGCGGCGTCGGAACGTCCTGACAGCGTCGACGTGTACCGCCCGGCGTAGCGAGCCCCCCACCCGGGGAGACGAATACACCTTCAGGTGGATGCGGGCGTTCACCTTCGTCCGAGAACATGGGGGAGTCGCCGCCGATCGGCGCGCGACCGAACCCCCGGGAGCAGACACTCATGCCTTCGACCGTCGTCTCGACCTCGCCGCCCCTCGCCGCTTCTTCGATCCACGACGTCGAGGAGGCTGCCGCGTGAGTCCCGCGAACGCCCTCGAGCGCCAGCGCGCCACGATCCGCGCGGCACAGGCGCGGCTCGCGGCCTTCATCACGAGCACGGCGGCCGACGTCGAAGACGCCGCGCGCGATGCCGAGGCGGCGCTGCGGACCGCGGTGTCGTCGGGCGCGGGCCTCGAGCGCGTGTCGGCCGAACTCGAGCTGAGCCCCCGCGCCCTCCGCGCGATCCTCGAGGGGTCGGTGCGCCTGCGGAGCCTTCACCCGGACGACCGCCTCCGGCCCGCGTGACCCCGTCCGAACGGCGAAGGCCCCGACGAGCGCACTCTCGTGCTCGTCGGGGCCCCGGGGCCGGCATCCGGGATCGCGTTCAGCGGATCCGCTCGGCGCGGTAGGTGTCGCTGCTGAAAGCGAGGATCAGGTAGCCGATGATGTGCAGCAGCACCAGCAGCGCGATCGAGAAGAACCATCCGTGGCCGAAGGCGCGTCCGACGCGGATCGACACGATGATGTAGAACACGATCCCGACGATCGGGACGATGTACAGCAGCGCGAACCAACCCGAGAACCCCGCGATCTTCGTCAGGAAGATGAGGTTCACGATGGGGATGATCGCGAGCCAGCCGGGGTACCCGGCCTTGCTGAACACGCGCCACAGTGCCACGACGAGCAGCACGTAGACGGCGAGACCGATGAGCGAGTTGGTCGCGCTGAGCGCGAAGATCGAGGTCTGGTCGGTGATGGAATACGGGCTCGAAGTGTGCATGCGCTCATCGTAGAGGCCTCCCAGCTGTTGTTCAGGTTCGGATTCCGGATGCCGGGCCCCGACGCCGGGGTTACGCTCGGGGGACGCGAGGTGGGAGGGCCGATGGGCGAGCGCAGATTCGAGTGGGGCGGCCTGAGCGCCGACCGCGCCGACTACGTCACCGCCGCCGAGGCGCTGGCCATGCTCGAGGTGCTCGCGATCGCGCATACCGACCTCGATGTCGCCACGGAGCTGCGCGACGGAGCAGCCCGTGCGCGCTTCGCGCGCGGAGGGCGCTGGGCGGTCGTGTCGACGCCCGGATCGCGGTGGTTCTCGGTCGAGACCGACACGGGCCACCGCACAGAGCTCGTCGACACCACATCGTCGAAGGACGAGAGCGCGCGGCTGCTGGCCGTCTACGTCGACATCGCCGAGGCGTATGTCCGCGGAGACGCGGCGCCGGCGCGCTCCGGCGTGCTCGGAGGGACCGCCCTGACCGTGGATGTGAACGGGCGGCCCGTCGTGCTGACGCCGTCGTTCGGTCGCCGCGTGAGGGCGCTGTTCGGGCGCTAGGCCCGACCGCTGTCGGGGTCAAGCCTCTGGGGCTCCCGCCCTCGCCTTGCCAGGGTGAAGGGGTAAGCGACGAGAGGAATGCCATGAGCGACCCCCAGAACTCCGCCCCCGCAGACGACGCCGCCGACCGTGCCGTTGCCGTCCAGATCCATCTCTTCGGGGGTCATCGGCTCTCCTGAGTAGCTGCAACGGCATATCGCGATGGGGCGAACTTTATATCGAGACTTGGCGATATACAGATCGTTCAAGCAGATAGTGCATATCGAGCGGCGT
>JAAIGF010157709.1_pt1 | contig 19433 bp, 19 predicted proteins | sample 6487441 | NCBI WGS metagenome assembly JAAIGF01 (sample SAMN13974129, study PRJNA590717) | phyllosphere metagenome | biome: pepper field; feature: multiple bacterial spot infested pepper fields; material: pepper leaves; isolation source: leaves from pepper fields | host: Capsicum annuum ... | reverse complement strand
TGCTCCGAGGGCACGCCGCGAAGGGCCATCCATGGCCCATCGCGGCTCTCGCGACATCCATGTCGCTCAACCCTCTCCACAACGATTCCGCTCGGCCTGCTGAAGGGGCGATTGATGTCGCCTGTTAATTTTGTGGCATGTAAAACATGAAAAAGCCAAAGCAGCGAACGGCCGCTTCCGCCACTTCGCAGTCAAAGCGCCGATTCCGAACCGCGTGAACAGATTCCAAAAAACGGGCCGCCATTGCGGCGGCCCGGGTATTCAACTAGCAGCGTCACCACACGGCGATATGCGAGTCGGCCCTTGGCTCGGTACCGCCACACAGCACGCCGCTGTGCGGGTCACGCACGATGATCTGCCCGCGGCCATAGTCGGTGGAGTCGCAGGCCACGCTGACCTCGTGACCCAGGCGCGCCAGCGCCGCGGCCAGGTCCCGCGAGGCGCCCTGCTCGATGCCGACCTTCCTGTCGCCCAGCCACTGCCAGCGCGGTGCGTCGAGCGCGGCCTGGGGGTTGAGGCCGAAGTCGACCAGGTTCATGACCATCTGCACGTGGCCCTGGGGCTGCATGTAGCCGCCCATCACGCCGAACGGCGCGACGGCCTCGCCGTCCTTCGTGAGGAAACCGGGGATGATGGTGTGGAAGGTCTTCTTGCCGGCGACCAGGGTGTTGGCGTGGTTGGCCTCGAGGCTGAATTCCTGGCCCCGGTTCTGCAGGGCGATGCCGCTGTCGGGCACCACCACACCGGAGCCGAAGCCGTGGTAGTTGCTCTGGATGAACGACACCATGTTGCCTTCGGCATCGGCGGTGGCCAGGTACACGGTGCCGCTGGCGTGCGGGTCGCCGGCTGCAGGCGTGAGGGCGCGTTCGCCAATCAGCTTGCGGCGCCGTTCGGTATAGCCGGGGCTGAGCAGGTCGGCCACCGCGACGCGCATGTGCTCGGCGTCGGTGATGTGGTGCAGGCCATCGGCGTAGGCCAGCTTCAGCGCCTCGATCTGGCGGTGCCAGGTCTGCAGGCTGTCACGATGATCGAACTCGAAGCCCTGGAGGATCTGCAGGGTCATCAGGGCGACCAGTCCCTGGCCGCTGGGCGGGATTTCCCACACGTCATAACCGCGGTAGTTGATGCTGATCGGCTCGACCCAGCGCGGTTTGTAGGCGTGCAGGTCTTCCTTGCGCAGGTAGCCGCCAGCGGCGCGCGAGGCCTGGTCGATACGCTCGGCGATCTCGCCGCGGTAGAAACTCTCGCACGCGCTGTCGGCCAGCGCTTGCAGGGTGCGTGCCTGGGCCGGGTTGCGGAACAGCTCGCCGGCTTGCGGCGCGCGGCCGTCGATCAGGAAGGTGTCGAACCAGGCCTGCATGGCCGGCTCGCGGTGCGCGGAAAATTCATCCAGGGCCACCTGCCACTGGTGGGCGACCACTGGCGACAGCGGAAAGCCATCGGCGGCCAGGCTGATCGCCGGTTTCAGAAGGTCGGCGAACGGCAGGCGACCGAAGCGTCGCGACAGTTCGGCCCAGGCCGACGGGCAGCCCGGCACGGTGACCGGTGTCCAGCCGTAGGTGGGCATCTGCGTGTGGCCGGCGGCCTTCACGGCGTCGATGTTCAGGGCGGCGGGGGCGTGGCCGCTGGCGTCCAGGCCATGCAGCTGGCCCTTGACCCAGACCAGGGCGAAGGCATCACCGCCGATGCCGCAGCCGGTAGGCTCGACCACGGTCAGCGCGGCGGCGGTAGCAATGGCCGCGTCGATGGCGTTGCCGCCGCGGCGCATGATGTCGATGCCGGCTTCGGCGGCCAGCGGTTGCGAGGCGGCCACCATGCCGCGCCGGGCGAACACGCTCTGGCGCTGCGAGGCATAGGGATAACGGTGTGCGGAAAAGCTCAGCATGCGGATACCTCCGGCAGGACGCGGCTCAGGAACGCCCGCGTACGCGGGTGGCTGGGCGCGCTGAAAATCTGTTCGGGCGGGCCTTGTTCGATCAGCTCGCCCTGATCGAGCACCACCACGCGGTCGGCCACTTCCCGGGCGAAGCCCATTTCGTGGGTGACCACCACCATGGTCATGCCCTGTTCGGCCAATTGTTTCATCACCTGCAGTACTTCGCCGACGGTTTCCGGGTCCAGGGCACTGGTCGGCTCGTCGAACAGCATCGCCTGGGGCTTCATCGCCAGGGCACGGGCGATGGCCACGCGCTGCTGCTGGCCACCGGAAAGCATCGACGGGTAGTGGTCGGCCTTGTCGGCCAGGCCCACCTGCTTGAGCAACTGGCGAGCGTGCTCGAGGGCTTGCGCCTTGCTGATGCCGAGCACCTGGATCGGCGCCTCGATGATGTTCTGCAGGGCGGTCATGTGCGGGAACAGGTTGAAGCGCTGGAACACCATGCCGATGTCCCGGCGCTGGCGGGCGATATTGCGCTCGCTGTCGCGCACCAGCGAGCCATCCGGGCGCTCGCGGTAACCCATGGGCTGGCCGTTGACGCGAATGCGCCCACCCTGGATCTCCTCGAGCAGGTTGATGCAGCGGATGAAGGTGGTCTTGCCCGAGCCCGAGGCGCCGATCAGCACCACCACCTCGCCACGTTTGACCTGCAGCGACACACCCTTGAGGATCTGCACATCGCCGTAGGCCTTGTGGATATCCAGGGCTTCGATCACCAGATCCTGATCTGTACTGTGCATCTCAACGCCCCCTCAACAGTTTTGCCGTGTAGTTGCCGAACAGGCGCCTGGACGCCGTGGCGGGGCGCCGGTCGGACTGCCCGAAGCGGCGTTCCAGCCAGCTCTGGAAGAAGCCCCACAGGGTGGTCAGCAGCAGGAAGTAGATGGCCACCACCAGGTACAGCTCGAATACCCGAAAGGTTGCCGAGGTGATCATCTGGGTGCTGAGCAGCAGCTCCTGCACACCGATCACGCTGACCAGGGTGGTGTTCTTGAGCATCACGTTGAACTCGTTGCCCAACGGCGGCACGATGATCCGGAACGCCTGGGGCAGCACGATACGGCGCATCAGCTTGCCGAAGGTCATGCCCAGGGAGCGGCCGGCCTCGTACTGGCCCTTGTCCACCGCGGCGATGCCGGCGCGCATGATCTCCGCCATGTAGGCGCCTTCATTGAGGCCCAGGGCGATGATCGCCGCCTGCAGGTTGCCCGGTATCACCACCCAGCCCAGGTCCAGGTCTTCGAAGCGGAAGATGCCGCCCGCGGCCAGCGCCGTGTACAGAAAGACGATCTGCACCAGCAGTGGCGTGCCGCGCATCAGCCACACGTAGAAGCGTACCGGTGCCTGGATGAGCGGGTTGCCCGACAGGCGCATCAGCGCCGCCACCAGGCCCAGCACGCAACCCAGCGCCATGGACAGCACGGCGATCACGCAGGTCAGCCACAGCGCGCGCAGGTACACGTCGCTGGGCTGCAGCAGGTACTGCCAGAAGATGTCCCAATTGAAATTCATCTAGGTGGCCCTCAGTCCAGCTTGTCACTGGCGACGTGCCATTTGGCGAGCAACGCGGCGTAGCTGCCGTCGGCGCGCATGTCGTCGATCACCTGCTGTACGGCGGCGGACAGCTGCTGGTCATCCTTGCGGATGCCGATGCCGGTGAGGATCCGCCCGAACGCCGGCACGCCTTCCTGGAACAGATCGGGAGCCATGGCTGCGTAGTAGCCGGCGGTTTCCACGGTGGTGCCGTAGGCGTCGACCTGGCTGATGCGCAGCGCCTGGAAGGCGTCGGTGTCGGTGTTGTAGACCACCAGTTTCATCGGCGCCTTGCCGGCCTTGGCCAGCTTGTCGTTCTCGGCGTCGAGCAGGGTCTTGATGGTAGAGCCGTTGAGCACGGCGATCTTGTGGCCGGACAGGTCATCGAGCGCCTGGATGTTCTTGGGGTTGCCCTTGGGCACCACCACCGACTGGCTGGAGTACATGTAGTTGACGATGTCGATTACCTCGCGGCGCTCCGGCTTGTCGAACAGCTGGTCGACGATCAGGTCGCACTGGCTGGCCAGCAGCGCCGGCACCAGCCCGGAGAACGGCGTGACGCGCCAGGACACCTGCTTGTCGCCCAGACGCTTGGCGATCTCCATGCCCAGGTCGATGGCCAGGCCGGTGGGCTTCTGCGCAGCGTCGAAGGACACCAGCGGCGGCGAGTCCATGCCCGAGCAATAGGTCAGCTTGCTGACGTCCTTGAGGCGATCCGGCACGGCGGGCGCGGCCGAGGCCAGGGAGGCGGCCAGGCCCAGGGATACGACGGCGGCGAGAGAGCATGAAAGGCGCATGGTGGTACTCCGTTTGCTGTGATCGAAAGGGCAGCAGTGAAGTGGCAAGAGAGGCGACCGTCGGCGGTCGTCCGCTTGTTATTGTTCGCTTTGCAGGAACAGCGTCAGGGCCGGCAGGGTGCCCTCGATATGTTCGCGGAGCACACGCTCGGCCAGGTCGGCGTCACGGGTGCGCAGGGCAGCGAGAATCTGCGCGTGTTCCTCGCGGCCGCTGAGCGGCTTCTCGCCGTGTTCGAGCCACAGGCGCATCGGCGCCTCGATCAGCGAGTAGAGCGCGACGATCTGTTTCATCAGTCGCGGGCGTTCGCTGATGCTGCACAGGTACTCGTGGAAGATGCGGTGGCGCACCACCCACTGGGCGGTGTCGTTGCGGCACTCGTCCATGTCGTCGAGCAGGCGCTCGAGCAGGATCAGGTGGCGCTCGGTCACCTTGGCCACCGCCACCCGGATCGCCAGGCCCTCGAGGGCGCTGCGCATTTCGAAGACTTCGCGCATCTGCTCGATGTCCAGGCCACTGACCACCGCACCGCGGTTGGGGCGCAGGGTGACCAGGCCCTGGGCATCGAGGCGGCGGAAGGCTTCGCGCACCGGCATGCGGCTGGTGCCGATTTCCGCGGCGATGTCCTCGGCCACCAGGCGGTCACCCTTGCGGTAACGGCCGGCGCAGATTGCCGCGAGCAGGAAGTTGTAGGCCTCTTCTTCGGCGGTCACGGGTTGACGCTGGGCGTAGAGCGGAGCGGTGAGCATGCTGAGCTTCCTGAATAAATGTATCCAATTATCCGTTTAGCCAATACAGCAATAGCCGGGCCAATCTTGACCGGAGATCAGAATCGGGTGAGTTAACAGGGAGTTAGGTGACGAAGCCGGCATTCTGGTGGGCTGGTGGCGGGTAACCCTTGTGTCACCGAATGAAGCACGGCAGGGGGGCAGGCGCCCGGTTACTGGGCGTTTTGGTGGCGGCGAGAGGTTCTGCGGTCGGCGTGGGGAATGGGGGTAACCCCCGGCAGCGAGCCTTGTGGGTGGTCATGCTTTCGGCTCGATGGCACCGGCTGTTGCAGCAACAGGCCGGTGCCCGGGTGGCGTGTTTTCAGCGGGGGTGGGCAGGTGTGTTACCGCCGTCACCCGGCACGCGGGATGAAAGGTGCAGCGTTCAGCCCTCTGCCATGGCATAGACCCGCAGGCGGTGGCCATCCGGGTCCAACGCCACGAAGGTGTAGCCGAAGTCCATCGCCACCGGCTGCTGGAGGATGCTCAGGCCTTTACGGCTCCAGCTCTGGAAGGTGGCATCGACCGCACTGGCGTCGGCCAGCATGAATACCACTTCGCCTGAACAACCCGGGTCGCGCGGCGCTGGCTCGACCCCGTGCCTGGCCCACAGTCCGAACTTGAAGCCGGCTTCCAGGATGAACAGCGCGAAGGTCGGTGAAACCTCGACCGGCGCCACGGCGAACAGGTCGGCATAGAAGCGCGCGCTGGCTTCGGGCGCTTCGACGTAGAGCATGAAGAAATTGGGTGTGGTCACGATGGCCTCCAGGACACGAGTGGGGAATTCACGGGGGACGTCTTGTCCGCCGGTGCCCAGGCAGCCTAAGGGCCGGCACTACCCGTTTCTGTCAGCAGTGACGCGCTCACTGTGCCGCGATGCCCTGCTGCTTGCGCCAGTCGCGCAGCAGCGCATGGCGTCGATGCGGATAGCGCTGTGGCAGCGCCTCGAATGCCAGAATGCGGTCCAGTCGCAGGTGTCGGAAGGCGTCGCGACGTTCGCACCAGACCGCCAATACCCGGCAGTCGTCGAAGTATCCCAGTGCGAAGGGCCAGACCGTGCGCGACGACTCCCGGCCATGCTGGTCGCGATAGCACACCAGGGCTTTGCGCTCGGCCTTGATCGCTGTGCGGATCAACGGTTCGTCGATGCCCGTCGGCAGTTTCGCACCCGGCCCCACCAGCAAAGTGGAAGCCTCCAGCTCGTCGCGCAGGGCCTGCGGGAGGACCGCTGCGATCTTGTGCAGGGCATGACGGGCCGCCAGCCCGAGACGATCATCGGCGCGCCGCGCCACCCAGCGTGAGCCCAGCGCCAGAGCTTCCAGCTCTTCCTGGGTGAACATCAACGGCGGCAAGGTGAAGCCTGGGTGCAGGATAAAGCCCAGCCCGGCAGCACCTTCGATGTTCGCGCCCTGTTCCCTGAGGGTACCGATGTCGCGGTAGAGGGTGCGCAAGGTGATGCCCAGTTCTTCGGCCAGGCTGGCGCCAGGCACCGGAAAGCGATGCCGCCGAAGGATCTCCAGCAGGCTCAGCAGGCGTTGCGAACGGGACATTGGGCTAACTCCTGGTCGGCACGGCGTGGCAGGGCGCCTCGCCAAGGGTGGGCAGATCGCTGCCTGGCGCGAATCGTTAACAACAGCGCCGGGCGCTGCTCACTCGACGGGGTGCTGGCCGCTCATGTACTGGTCGAACCGGGCGATGTGATCGTCCAGGTTGTCTTCGAGCATCATCCGGTACTGGTCGCAGAAGTACTTGAGCATGGCATCGCGGGCCTCGGCCATTTCCTCGCCGGACTTGAAGCCACGGGCGCTGACCCAGGTACTGAAACGGGTGGCTGCGAAGGTCATGGAGGCCGCGACCGCGCCAGGGTTGTCGCTGTCGCCCAGTTGTCGGTTGGCGAGTTCGATGTGCGCGTCGGCGCGGTCGTAGAACGCGTTGTCGGTGGCTTGCGGCATGCGGTATGTCCTGGTGGCGGCCATTCAGGGAGTGGGCGCCATTTGAGCATTCTCGTGTCGCTCTCGTCACGTGAGTGAGCGGCGGCTCCGACTGCCATGAGTTGTCTGTGCCGTGTTCCGGTCGATGGCGATCAGCGCTTTTAATTGGCGCTCGCTGGCAGAGCGATGACTGCCGTCGAGCGTCCTGCAAAGTGAGGGTGGTCGCGGTGTTCCAGCGCTTGCAGTGGGATTGCGTTACGCGAGCAGGCGTTATCCAGGGGGCAGGCTCGGGTATCGGCGTCTGCCGATACCCGAGCCTGTGCTCAGCGCCGCTGGGCGCTTAGCGGTGGCACGCGGCCGGCCCAGGGCTGGGCCTGTTCCAGTTGCGCGGCGAGGGCCAGCAGGGTGCCTTCCTCGCCGAAGCGCGCGGCGAAGTGCGAGCCCAGCGGCAGGTCGCCGGCGGTCCAGTACAGTGGCACCGACATCGCCGGCTGGCCGCTGGCGTTGAACAGCGCGGTGAACGGCGAGTAGCTGTGGAAGCGGTCGATCATCGTCGCCAGGCTCAGGCGTTCATCGAACGGGTCGAGGCTGCCGATCAGTGGCGGTTCGCGGGTCAGCGTCGGGGTGAGGATCAGGTCGAAGTCGGTGAGAAAGGCGGCCAGGCGTCGGCCCAGCATATGGATGCTGGTGACCGCGTCGGCATAGCGCACGCCGCTGGTGTCACCCTTCTCGCGCAGGATGATGCGCGTGCGCGGCTCCAGTTCCTCGAGGCTAACCGGGGTACCACGCATCTCGCCGAGCAGCCCGACGTAGCTGCTGGTGCTGGCGCCGATGATGTCGAACACCTGGTCGAGAAAGGCCAGGGCGTCGACCGGCAGGCTGGCGTGCTGCACATGGTGGCCGAGGGACTCGCACAGCCTGGCGGTATGACGCACCGCGGCCAGCGCCTCCGGGCCGCTGGTCCAGGGCGCCAGGTGCTCGACCAGGGCGATGCGCAGCGGCCGTGGTGGGCGACGCAGGCTGTCGACGAAGGGCTCGGCCTGCCAGGGCGCGGCGTAGGGCGCGCCAAGGTCGGCGCCGGCGGTGATATCCAGCAGTGCGGCGCTGTCGCGCACCGATACGGTGATCGCATGGGCGGTACTCATGCCGGCCCAGCCTTCGCCGGTCAGCGGGCCGCTGGGCATGCGCCCACGGCTTGGTTTGAGACCGAACACCCCGCAGCAGGAGGCCGGCACGCGCAGTGAGCCACCGCCGTCGTTACCGTGGGCGAAGGGCACCACGCGGGCGGCGACCAGCGCCGCGGCGCCACCGCTGGAGCCACCGACGCTGCGCGCGGTGTCCCAGGGGTTGCGGGTGGCGCCGAAACGAGTCGACTCGGTGGTGTAGGAGGTGCCGAACTCTGGCGCCGTGGTGGTGCCGATGAACTGGCAGCCGGCCTCGCGCAGGCGGCTGACCACCGCGTCGTCCAGCCCCATGCGCGCTTCGCCAAGGGCCCGCGAGCCGTTGCTCATGCGTGCGCCGTCGAGCGGCGCGAACAGGTCCTTGATCAGCGTCGGCACGCCGCGCAACGGACCGTTGCCGAGTTTCGCCTGGCGGGCGCTGTCGTAGAGTTTCTCGGCCACCGCATTGAGCTGCGGCTCTACCTGCTCCAGGCGCGCGATGCTCGCTTCGAGCAGCTCACCGGGGCTGACCTCGCCTTTGTCGACCAGGCCGGCGAGGCCGATGGCGTCGTGTTGGTCCATCAGGGTATGAATGTCGTGCATGGCAGTACCTCGGCTATGGGTTACACCCGCTGGGCAGCCAGCGGGGCAAAAGTGAATTCAGGGGTGTGAGGCGAGCGCCGTGTCGCGCGGGCGGAGTAGGGCGGCCACCCCCCAGATGGCCGCGCCGGCCAGGCTGGCGGTGGCCAGCCAGCCGACGGCGCCGCGCAGGTCGTAACCGAGCGCCATCAGGGTGGCGACCGCCAATGGGCTGGCGAATTGGCCGATGTACAGGCAGGCGGTGAAGCCGCCCAGGCCACGGCCACGGGTGCTGGCGCTCAGGGCGTTCATCACCGGTGTCATGGCGTTGGGCACCAGCAGGCCGATACCGAGGCCGTGGACGACCACCGCCACCAGCATGGCCTGGTAGCTCTGGGCGTGGATCAGCAGCCACAGGCCGGTGGCCATCAGCCCCAGCAGCAGGGCGTTGCAACCGGGGATGCCCAGGCTGCGACGCAGCAGTGCCCAGGTCAGCGAGCCGCCGAGGCTGGCCAGCAGACCCAGCCCGGCGCAGGCGCCGATCAGCGTGCTGGAGGTGATGCCCATGCCGGCCAGCAGCAGCGGCGATTGCACCGGCACCACCACGGCCAGCACCATGCCGGCGAGAATCAGCAGATAACCGACCACCAGGCGCGCAATGGACACCTGCTCGTCGTCCGCCTGCACGCTGCTCGCCACACGCCGTGGCGGCTCCCAGAGCACACGCAGCATCGCCGGAACCAGCAGCAGCGGCAGCAGGTACAGGTAGAACGGCAGCCGCCAGGACTGCTCGCCCAGTGCGCCGCCGGCCACGAAGCACAGGGCGCCGACCAGGCCGATGCCGACCACCTGCAGGTTGACCAGGCGCATGCGCTCCTCGCCTTGCCAGTAGTCGGCGATCAGCGCCGCGCAGCAGGTCATGATCGCCGCTTCGGCGCAACCGAACAGCAGCCGCGCGCCGACGATCTGGCGCAGGTCATCGAGCAGTGCCGGCAGCACGCCGAGCAGGGCGTACAGCAGGGTGGCGATGATCAGCAGCGCCTTGCGGCCGACACGGTCGGCAAGCCAGCCGGCCAGCGGCGCGAACAGCGCGATGGCCAGGGCCGGGCCGGTTATCGCCAGCGGCACCAGCACGTCGGCGCGGGGCTCGAAGGGGCCGAATTCGGCGCCGAGTTTGGGCAGGATGGGCGCGACCATCACCGAGCCCATGATGGTCAGGCTGCTGCCCAGTACCAGCACCAGGCCCTCGCGACGGGTCATGGCCTGGCGTGAAACGGTAGATTCGATCGTCATGGCGGCCACCTCAGAAACTGTATGCGACGCGCAGGGCGAGGTTGTAACCCTCGGTGCGGTTCTCGGCGCCGAATTCCTTGTAGGCGTGCAGCCACACCGGCGGCAGGCCCGGTTTGAAGAAACTCAGCGCCGGGCCGACGGCCATGACCCGGGCGCGGTTGCCGGTCTCCAGGTAGGGTGCCTCGTCGTCGCTGATCTGCTGGTAGTAGTAGCCGCCCAGGCCCAGCGTCCATGGCCCGACGTGCTGGCCCAGGGAAAACTCGTGGCGGTACTCGGTGCCGCTGCGGTAGTCGGTGGCGTGGTTGCGGGTGTTGAAGTCCAGCTGCTGGCTCGACGACACCTCGAAGCCGCCATCGCTGAGCCAGGTGGCGTTGAGTGCGGGCGAGATGGTCCAGTGGTTGAGGCCGGGGGAGATCAGCCGGTTCTTGTCGTAGTCGCCGGTCGGCGCCTGGATCTGCAGGCGCGTGTTGACGAACAGGTTGCGGGAAATGTCCCACTGCAGGATCAGCGGGGTGACCTGGGTGTCCGCCTCGCGGAACACTTCCTTTTCCAGGCGCAGTGGGCCGAACGGGGTGTCCACCTTGAGCCGCGCATCCATTTCGAAGAACGGCTGGGCGATGGCGAAGCCGTAGCGGGCGCCGAACAGCTGCTGCTCGGTCATGCGGATGTAGGCCACGCCAACCGACAGCACGTCCAGCGAGAAGGCGTTGCCGACCTTGTCGCCGTTTCGGTCCTTCTGCACGTTGGCGGAGTAGTAGGCCGTGCGCAGGCCCAGGGTGCCGTAGGGCGTGGGCGGCGGTGACATGCCGGCACCGAAGTCGTAGACCCCGGCGGGCGTGGTGGGCGCGCCGTTTTCCGTGGCCTGGGCGTGGCTACCCAGCAGCAGGGTGGCGCCGAACAGGGCGGACAGATGAATGAATGACGCACGGCGAACCGGCATGGCTGACCCCTTTTATTATTGTGTGGGAGGTCAGCCTAGGGCCGCTTCAGCGTCGGCCGTTATCCGTTTTCAGCACAGTGTTGGCGGGCCTGACGCAAGGTCTCCGACGGCTTGCAGCCGAACAGCTGGCGGTAGTCGCTGGCGAAGCGGCTCAGGTGCCAGAAGCCCCAGTTGGCGGCGATGCTCTGCACCGAGTCGCCGGCTGTGGCGTGGCGCAACTGGCGGTGTACCGCGTTTAGGCGGATGGTGCGCAGGTAGGCCACCGGGTTGATGCCCAGCGCTTCCTGAAAGCAGTACTGCAGCTTGCGGCGGCTGGCACCGATCTGGTTGCACAGCTCGAGAATGTTGATGGGCCGCTCCGGATGGGCGAGCGCGTATTCCCGCGCGCGGTCGACCATGCGCCGACGCGCGCTGGGCGACAGCGAGTGATCGTCTTCGCTGTCGATCAGTTCCAGCAGGTGCATGACCACCGCATCGCGGATGGCGCCGCGGATGGTGCCGTGGTCGAGCAGCGTGGCGCCGGGGGCCTGCCTGTCGAGCACGCTGCCGAACAGGCTGATCAGTTGCTGCTGGTCGGCCTGGCCGAGCAGTTGGTAACAGCGGGACAGGCGCGTCAGGTCGAGCTCGCGCTGCTGCTGGTGCAGGGTGCGCTGCAGCGACTGCTCGTCGATGGCGATGCACACCGCGTCCAGGTCGCCATGCACGCGCAGCTCCGGCAACTGGGCGCCGCGGCCGATCAGCAGGCTCGGTGCGTGAATCGAATGGCCGCCGCAGTGCAGGTGCGGGTCGACGCAATGCATCGGCATGGCGAAGACAATCGCCCCGGGCCAGGTGGCCGCCTGTTTGAGCATCGCCTGGTTGGCGCGGTCGCGAATCAGCTGCATGCCGTCGAGCTGCAGCTCGAGTATTTCTCCGCTGAAGCGCCCGGCGCTGAGCTGGTCATAACGCAGCTGCCAGCCGGACAGGTGCGCATGCTCTTCGACGTCGTGGGAGCGCCGGTAGCTGATCGCCGAGGGCAGGGCAAAGAGGGGCAAATCGGGCGGGCTAACGACAGGGCTGTGCATTTTCGAAACCTCTACTGCGGTTCGATGCGGTGTCTCCACAATAAGGCAATTTCCGTTCCGTAAAACTGCTTAATGATTAATAAGATTAACTTGTGCCGAAATGGGATAACCCCGGGTGGGCGCCGGATGACTGCGCGAGGTGACGAGCAGGCGTCTAACTTGCCCATTGCCGCTGGGCATGAGCGTTATGCACCATGATCATTTGACCCTCACCGCCTGAATGCATAGGGTGGCGACCCGTTTTTTCCGATTCAAGGTCGCCCATGTCCGCTCGTCCCAAACTGCCGTTCACCATCTACTTGCTGGGTGCGACGATTTTCTCGCTGGTCACTGCCGAATTCATGGTCGCCGGCATGATGCCGGCCCTGGCCGACGCGTTCTCGGTGAGCCTGGGTGAAGTCGGTAACCTGATCGCCTTCTACGCCTTGGGCATGGCCCTGGGCGGCCCGCCGGTAACCGTGCTGCTGCTGTCGCGTGGCATCGGCAGCAAGCCGGCGCTGGTCGGCTTGCTGGCGGTGTACGTGCTGGCCGGAGCGCTGGCTGCGGCGGCCACCAGCTACCCGGTACTGGCCTTGGCGCGCGTCATCATGGGCGTGTCCAGCGCGGCCTGCATCGGCCTGTGCATGACCCTGTGCGCGGCGATGGTGTCGCATCAGGAACGCGGCCGTGCGGTGTCGGTGGTGCTCGCCGGGCTGATGCTCTCGCCGGTGGCCGGCGTGCCGATGACCGCCTGGATCGAGCATCACTACGGCTGGCGTGCCAGCTCCTGGGCAGTGGTCGGCCTGGCCCTGGTGTGCACCCTGCTGGCCGCCATGCGCTTGCCCAAGGGCGAGGCCGGTGGCCAAACCCGGCTCGCCGAGCAGATCAGAACCCTGCGCACCCGCCGCTTGTGGGGCGCCTACCTGACCAGTGGGCTGATCATCGGGGCCACCTTCGCCGCCTTCAGTTATTGCACGCCGATCCTCATCGAAGAGGTCGGCCTGGCGCCTGGCCAGGTGGCGCCGATGCTGGCGCTCTACGGCGTGGCCAACCTGATCGGCAACATGCTGGTCGGCCGCGTCGCCGACAGCCATACGATCAGCGTGGTGGGCCTTGGGCTGGCCATGATGGTGCTGGTGATGAGCGTCTTCGCCCTGGCCGGCGATAACCTGTGGCTCAACCTGAGCTGCTTCATCGCCATCGGCCTGACCGGCGTGGCGCTCAACCCGGCGATGGTCGCGCGGGTGATGAAGGCCGCCGAGCCGGGCGCCCTGGTCAACACCCTGCACACCTCGGTGATCACCGCCGGGCTGGCCTTCGGCAGCTGGGCCGGCGGCGCGGCCATCGAAGCCGGTTACGGGCTGCGTGCGCCACTGTGGGTCGGCGCCGCCATCGCCCTGCTGGGCCTGCTCAGTGTGCTGCGCCCGCTGGCCAGCCGCCACACGGCGACCACGCCGTGCACCTGAGCGCAGTGTTCGTCTAGACCGACAGGGGCAACTGCACCCGGAACACCGCGCCGCCACCGGCAGCATCCTCGACGCTGATTCGCCCGCCGTGGGCCCGCACGATTTCCCGCACCAGGTGCAGGCCCAGGCCATGGCCGGGCTGCTCGGTCTTGCCGCGGTAGAAGGGCTGGAAGATCTGCTCGCGATCTTCCCGCGCCACGCCGGGGCCCTGGTCGGCCACTGCCATGCTGCCGTCGGCGCCGATGCGCAGGCTGATGGTGCCGATGCCGGCACCATGTACCAGGGCGTTCTGCAGCAGGTTGGTGACCACCCGGCTCAGGGCACTGGCCTGGCCCATCACCCATACCGGCTGCTCGGGCGCCTCCAGCACCAGGTCGTCGCAGCGCGCCAGGGCCAGCGGCGCGATGTCGGAAATCACCTCGCGGCCCAGGGCCACCAGGTCCACCGGCGCGAACTCCATCTTGGGTGCCTGCAGCCGTTGCAGGTCGAGCAACTGCTCGGCCACGGTGGCCAGGCGCGCCAGGTCGATCTGCAGCATGGGTTTGATCGGGTGCGCGGGCATGCCGTCCAGGCGCGCCATCAGCACGGCGATCGGCATGCGCAGTTCATGGGCGGCGTCACGCAGGAAGCGGTCACGGGCGTGATAGGCCTTGCTGGAACGCTCCATGGCCGCGTTGAAGGCACTGACCAGCGGGCGGATTTCCCGCGGCACCGAGTCCTCGGGCAGGTGCGCATCGGGCTGCGAGATGTCCAGCGCTGCGGCGCGGCTGGCCAGCCGGCGCACCCCGCGCATGGCGCGTAGCACCACGATGGGCGTGGCCAGCAGGGTGAACAGCAGCAGCGGCGTCAGGAAATAGGGGCTCAGCAGTCCGGTGGCCTGGACGATCAGGCTGGTGAAGCTCAGGTCGGCCACGCCGCCGACCATGATATGCACGCGCTGGCCCTGAATCTCCTTGACCTCGATGCGTGTGGTCAGCTGGCGATGTTCCGGTAGCGCGCGTATCTGCGAGGTGCCGAGTACCGGCAGGTAATTCGCCAGCTCGCGATATTCGCCTGGCACGCTGCCCAGTTCCTTGCGGCGCCCGTTACCGTCGGTGATCACCACCCACAGGCCGGGGTTGGCCGCCTGTAACTGGCGCAACGGCTCGTTGGACTCGAAGACCAGCCCCGCAGGCTGCACCGAGATGGAGTCCTCCAGGGTCTCGATCACCGCGTCATCCATGAAGGTGAACTGGTCGTCGATGATGTGATACAGGGTGCCGGCAATCGCCGCCATCAGCACCACCACCTGCATGATGCACAGCGACCACAGCAGCCGGCTGATCAGCGACGGGTTATGGGCTTTTCTCATCGGTGTTCCTTGATCAGGTAGCCGACGCCGCGGATCACCGCGATCTCCACCCCCGCGTCGGCATCCTTGAGTGCCCGGCGCAGCCTCGAGACATGCGCATCCAGGGCGTTGGACTGGATCTCGTCGGCCAGGCCATACACCGCTTCGTGGAGGTTCTCGCGCAGCACCGTGCGGCCCTGGCGGTAGATCAGCGCCTCGAGGATCAGCAACTGGCGCCGCGGCAATGGCAGCGCCTGGCCGTCGACGATGGCCTCGCGGGCGCTGAAATCGAACGACAGGGCGCCCAGCGTCGCGGTGGGCAGCACCAGCGTGGCCGGGCGCCGGGCAATCGCACGCACGCGGGCCAGCAGTTCATCGATGGCCACCGGCTTGACCAGGTAATCGTCGGCGCCGCCATCGAGGCCGTCGACCCGCTCGGCGATCTCGCCACGGGCGGTGAGCAGCACGATGGGCAGCGCCGGGCACAGCCGCCTGGCACTGGCGATGAAACCCACACCATCGCCATCGGGCAGGCCGCGGTCGAGGATCAACAGATCGTGCACGTTCATGCGCAAGGCCGCCCCCGCGGCGGCCAGCGAGTGCACGCAATCGACCAGCAAGCCATGCCGGCCCAGCGCCTCTTGCAGGGCCTGGGCCATGGGCAGGTCATCTTCGACGAGGAGGATTCGCAAGGTGCATTACCGCGCGGTTTATCGGAGCGGCACATAGTAGCGGAGGTGGCAAAACCGCGGCGCAATGTTCAGGCAATGTTGCCGGGTGACCATCGCCTGCAACGGCCGACAGGGCCGTTGAGGCAAGGCGGCCGCCGCCCACGAGGCGCTGCTGGAACGCCGGGCCTGTGCACGCAACTTTCGGGCGGGTTGAGGCATGAATCGAACTATCGTGGTCTTCGGGGCGCAGAACAGCGTAGGTGCACTGGCCGCTCGGCAGTACGGCAATCAGGGCTATGACGTGGTGCTGGTGACCAATCACGCGCATTGCGTGCAGGCGCTGACCTGCGTGCTGGAAAGCGAAGGCATTGCCACCCGCACCTTTACCGGCGAGCTGTCCTGTCCCGAGCAAGCCAGGGCGATGATTCGCTCGATCCGCAGCAGCGTCGGGCAGATCGACGCCATGTACTACGGCCTGGACTCCAGCAATGGGCCGGCTCACGCCGCCGAAGCCGCCGAGTTGAGCCTGAGCCTGGCCGCGCTGGTCAGCGAGCTGCTGCCCGACATGCGCTCGCGCAAGGCGGGCGCCATCCTGCTCGATCAGGGCGCCGCGGACCTGTCGTGCGCGCACGGCGCCAATGCCCAGCTGTGCCTGCAATGTCTGCAGGAGGCGCGCGCCTGTGAAGGTGTACAGGTGGGCACGCTCAGCCTGGGCGCCCTGATCGGCGGCCAGCGCGCCTGCTGAGCGCGTCACGCTCGGCGCCATTTGCGGTTGCCTCGCCAGCCGTTGCCCGACAGAATCGCTCGCCGCGCGGCCAAGCCCTGGTGCGCGAGCCGATCACGAGGCCGCCGTTGAACCCACGCCAATTATCCGCGCGCCTGGAGCGCGTCGCCGCCCATGTGCCCCATGGGGCGCGGCTGGCCGATATCGGCACCGACCACGGCTACCTGCTCGTCGCGCTGATGAACCGCGGCCTGATCAGCGCCGCGGTGGCTGGCGAGGTCGCGCGCACGCCATTGCGCGCGGTCGAACGCAGCGTTCGCGAGCATGACCTGGGCGATCGCATCGCGGTGCGCCTGGCCGACGGTTTGGCGGCCATCGAGCCCGCCGACCGCATCACTGCCATCAGCTTTTGCGGCATGGGCGGCGAGACCATTCGCGACATTCTCGCCCGCGACAGGGCGCGCCTCGGCGGCACCGAACGGTTGATCCTGCAACCCAACGGTGGCGAGCAGCCGCTGCGCCAGTGGTTGATGGACAACGGCTACCGCATCCTTCATGAGGAGCTGTTGCAGGAAAACCGCTTCTTCTACGAAATCATCGTCGCCGAGCCCGGCGAGCCGACGCGCTATAGCGAACGGGAACTGTATTTCGGTCCGCTGCTGCTGCAGGCGCGCGACCCGGTGTTCGTCGCCAAATGGCAGCGCCTGCTGCGCCTCAAACAGCAGACGCTGGCCGGCCTGGCCCGCGCTCGGCAGGGCCAGACCGATGAAAAGCTGGAGCAGCAAGTGCGCTGGATCGCCGAGCTGCTCGCCTCCGGCGACGGTTCAGCACGCAGCTGAATGCGCCGTACAGAACTGCGCGCTCAGTGCCCCAGGCGAATGCGCTGATCCGCTACCGCCTCGATCAGCGCCTCGTCGTGGCTGACTAGCAGCACCGCGGTACGCCGTTCCCGGGCGGTTTCCACCAGCAGCTCGATCATCTCCTGCTGGGTGATCAGATCGAGGCGCGAGCTGGGTTCGTCGGCGAAGATGAACACCGGGTCGAGCAGCAGTACGCGCAGCAGGGAAAAGCGTTGCAGCTCACCGCCGGAGACGTTGCCGGGCAACCGGGCGAGCAGGCCGTGGTCGAGACGCAGGCGAGCCAGCAGCCCGTCGATACGGCTGGCATCGAGGCGATGCAGGCGCACCAGGTCATCCAGGCAGCGGCCCAGGGTGACCGTTGGCGCGAAGGCCGCCACCGGATCCTGATAGAGCTTCTGGAAGGCCACGCGCGGCGCGTTGCGCTGCTTGCTCACGCTACCGCTGCGCGCCTGCATCAAACCGAGGATGACGTCGCCCAGGGTCGACTTGCCACAGCCCGAGGGGCCGGTCACGCCGACTACCTCGCCGGGGCGCGCGTCGAACGTCAAACCCCCGAACAGCACTCGCTCGCCGCGCTCCACCGCCAGGTCGCGCACCTGTACCACCGGCTCGCCGCTCGGCGCTGACGGCTCACGGCGCGGCCAGCGCGCCGGATCGGCATTCAGCAGGCGGCGGGTGTATTCGTGGGTCGGTGCGTCGAGCACCTGCGCGGCACTGCCGCTCTCGATGATCCGGCCCTTGAGCATGATCATCACCTCGCCACCGAGCCGGCGTGCCACCTCGATGTCGTGGGTGATGATCAGCAGCGCGCCGCCATCGACGATGCCCGCCTGCAGCAGGCCGATCACTTCGCCGATACGTGCGCTGTCGAGGCCCTTGGTGGGCTCGTCGGCGATCAGCACCTTGGCGCCACCGGCGTGGGTGGCGGCGAAGGCCAGGCGCTGGGCCATGCCGCCGGAGAGCTGGAAGGGAAACTTCGCCTCGGACTGCTCGATGCCCAGCTGCGCCAGGTCCTGGCGGCTTTGCTGGCGCGAGGCCTGGGCGCTTTTGCCGACCACGTAGCGGTAGGTTTCCGCGACCTGGTCGAGGGCGCGCATGGTCGGGTCCAGGCTCAGCCAGGGTTCCTGGGGCAGCACGGCGAGTTCGCGGCCCCAGGCGGCACGCCGGCCGCTGGCCTGGCCTTGTTCGCGCAGGCCGCCGGCCAGTTCGATTTCGCCATGGGCCGAGAGGCCCGCTGGCAGGTTGCCGACGATGCCCTGGGCGAACAGGCTCTTGCCCGAGCCGGTCTCGCCGATGATGGTCAACACCTTGCCCGGCCACAGATCGATGGACAGCGGTTCGACCAGTTGCGCCGTGGCGGTGCGGATGGCCAGGGCGCGGGTGCTCAGCAGTGGTTTCATGGCTTGCGCCCCCCGGCAATCAGCAGCAGTGACAGAACGATCAGGAAAATCACCGTGATCGGCAGGGCGATCACCGAGGGTGCTTCGGCGAAGTACGGCAGCAGCTCGGTGATCATCAGCCCCAGCTCCGCGGTGGGCGGCTTGACCCCCACACTGACGAAGCCCAGGGCGGCGATGGCCATGATCGCTGCAGCAGCGCCAAAGGCGGCGATGGTCATCAGCGTGGGCGCCAGTTCCGGCCACAGGTGGCGACGGATGATGTACGCCGGGCCGAAACCGAGCAGCTGCGAGGCCGCTACCGCCGGCGAGGCCAGCACGGTGCGCGCCAGGGCGCGGGTCATGCGGAAGTATTCGATCCACAGCACCAGCGCCACCGCACCGTACAGGGCGAGAAACGAGCCGGGGTAGATGGCCACGATCAGCAGCACCAGCAGCAGGCCGGGCAGGGCCAGGAACATCTCGGCCAGCAGCCCCAGACCCTTGTCGGCCCAGCCGCCTTTCCACGCCGCCAGGATGCCCAGCAGCACGCCGGGAATGGCGGCGGTGGCCACGCTGACCAGCGCCAGGCCCAGGGACAGGCGCACCGCAGCGGCCAGGCGGGCGAGCATGTCGCGGCCCAGGTGATCGGTACCCAGCGGGTGGGCGCTGCTCGCGCCGGCGAGAATCGCGCTGTAGTCCTGTTTGGCGATATCCACGCCCCAGAACAGCGGCACGCAGACGGCGAAGGCGACCAGCGCGGCGAGCAGGGCGAGGCCGATGAAACGAACGGTCGCGCGCGGTACGGGCGCCGCTTCGGCGATGGCGGTTTCCAGGCTCATGCGCTTCTCCGACGTGGGTCGATCAGGTGGTTGAGCAGGTCCACCACGGTATTGAGCAGCACGAACATCAGCCCCATGGCCAACGCGGTGCCCTGCACCATGGGCACGTCGCGCTGGACGATGGCGTGCACCAGGCCATGGCCGATGCCCGGCCAGGCGAACAGGGTCTCGACCACCACCACGCCTT
>JAAIGF010193971.1_pt1 | contig 19442 bp, 17 predicted proteins | sample 6487441 | NCBI WGS metagenome assembly JAAIGF01 (sample SAMN13974129, study PRJNA590717) | phyllosphere metagenome | biome: pepper field; feature: multiple bacterial spot infested pepper fields; material: pepper leaves; isolation source: leaves from pepper fields | host: Capsicum annuum ... | reverse complement strand
ACCAACGCACGGCTGCGCCGCCAGAGCGTGACGACCAACGGTCGTCACCTACCAGGCGGGCCGATCAACCCGGTAGGTGACGACCGTTGGTCGTCACGCTGTTGCTGTTGCCCGCCATCATCGGCGCAACATCCATCCGCCGACGCCGCGCTGCGCGCTCGCCGGGCAGAGCCCAGCGCTACCAACGCACGGCTGCGCCGCCAGAGCGTGACGACCAACGGTCGTCACCTACCAGGCGGGCCGATCAACCCGGTAGGTGACGACCGTTGGTCGTCACGCTTCTGCATTGCGCACGCATTCAGCCCAGCGCCTGCCACCAGCGCTGCAGCGTGTCCGGGCCGGTCAGGCGCTGCCGCCACCAGCGCAGCGCTGCACCATCTTCCCCGGTCCGCCAGGCCAGCCAGAAACTCTCGTCAGGTTTGTGCTCGGCCACCTCGCGGATCACCAGCTCGCCGCGGGCGGCCGCCGCGCGTGCGCAGGGCTCGGGCAGGTAACCGAAGCCTACGCCCTGACACTGCAGCCGCACCTTGCTGACCATGTCCGGCACGGTCAGCGTCTCCTGCCCCATCAGCAGTCCGACGGTACGCGGCAACAGGCGCCGCGCCGAGTCGGCCACCGCCACCGCGCAGTGGTCGGCCAGCTGCTCACGCCCCAGCACCCCCTCCACCCGGGCCAGCGGGTGCCGGGGCGCGACGGCGAACACGAATGCCACCGTGCCCAGCGGTTCGACCACGTACCCACCACCGCTGGGGCCCTCACCGGCGGCGCCGACCAGCAGATCGGCACGCCGGTCCAGCAGCGCCTCCCAGGTCCCGGACAACGCCTCGCTGACCAGCCGCAGCCGGGTCTGCCGGGCCACCTCACGAAAGGCCTGCACGTCAGCGCCCAGCAGCCAGGCCGGGAACACCGAATCCAACGCCAGGGTCAGCTCCGATTCCCAGCCCGACGCGACCCGGCGTACCCGCAGCTCCAGCTCCCTGGCCGCGCGCAGCAGGTGGCGCCCTTCGTCCAGCAACGCGCGCCCGGCGACGGTCAGCTCCGCCCGAGGCCCTACCCGGTCAAACAGCTGGACGCCCAGATCGTCCTCGAGCTTGGCCACCGTGTAGGAGATCGTGGACGGCACCTTGTGCAGGGCCTTGCCCGCCGCCGAGAACGAGCCACGGCGGTCGATGGCATCGAGAATCTGCAGGGCATCGAGGCTGAGCTTAAGCATTCGATTTTTTTGATGATGGCTTGCAAAACTATCCGTTTTTCAACGCCATCGCGCAAGCCGATACTTCTTCGCAACGGGGGAACACAGCACACGTTGCGGCGCCCCACTTCATCGAAACCATCGAACGAGGAGTACACCATGCTGCAGATCCGCAAGAGCGCAACCCGTGGCCTGGCCGAGCATGGCTGGCTGTCTTCGCGCCACACCTTTTCCTTTGCCAGCTACCACGACCCTCGCTACGTGAGTTTCGGTCCGCTGCGCGTGATCAACGAGGACAAGGTCATCGGCGGCCAGGGCTTTGGTACCCACAGCCACAGCAACATGGAAATCGTATCGTATGTGCTCGGCGGCGCGCTGGAGCACAAGGACTCGATGGGCACCGGTTCGGTCCTGCGCTATGGCGATGTGCAGCGCATGAGCGCCGGCAGCGGCGTCTCGCACAGCGAGTTCAACCACTCCGCCACTGAGCCGGTGCATTTCCTGCAGATCTGGCTGTTCCCGGACGCCGAGAACATCGCGCCGTCCTATGAGGAGACCCACTTCAGCCCGGAAGCGAAGCAGGGGCAGCTGCGGCTGATCGTCTCTCCCGATGGTGCCGACGGTTCGCTGAAGATCCACCAGGACGCGCGCATCTACGCCAGCATCCTCGATGGCGCGCAGCGGCTGACCCACCTCCTGGCAGAGGGCCGTGGCGCCTACATCCAGGTCGCCCGTGGGCAGCTGCAGGTCAACGGCATCGCGCTGGACACCGGTGACGCCCTGCAGATCAGCGACGAAGCCATGCTGACGCTGGACAATGCCATTGACGCTGAGGTCCTGGTGTTCGACCTGCCGCTGTAACCCGCGCCCCAGCCGTGCCCCGGGCAGGTGACGACCCTTGGTCGTCACCCCTGGCGGCGCTGCCGCGCCTTGCGGCGCCGTGACCCGCGGGCGGCAAGCCAACGGCGTGGCGACCAGCGGTCGTCACCCACCCGGGATGTTTACATGGGTGGAGATGATGTTAATCTTTCGCACCTGCTAATCATTCTCATTTGTCACTGTGCGATACATACCTTCCCCTACCCTGCTGGCAACCGCGCTGGCCCTCGCTTGTGTATCGCCACTGGCCGTTGCGGCCGAACCGACGTCCACGTCCACTGCCCGTGATCTGGATGCCGTACACGTGCTGGGTCGCGCCCAGACGCTGTACAAGGCTGACGACGCGGCCGTCGGGACGCGCACCGACACGCCGCTGGAAAAGGTGCCGCAGTCCATCCAGGTGCTGCCCCGTGAGTTGATCGACGACCAGGCTGCCCGCCAGGTCACCGACCTCTACCGCAGCATCAGCGGCCTGAGCACTTACAGCTATGGCGGTGCGGTCCTGCGCGGGTTCCGCCAGGACAACGTGCTGTATGACGGTCTGCGCGGCGACCCCTACGCCGGCTTCTCCGTGCCGCAGCTGTTCAACATCGAGCGCGTCGAAGTGCTGAAGGGACCCTCGGGCGCGCTGTACGGCGGCGGCGATCCGGGCGGGGTGATCAACTACGTCACCCGCAAGCCACGCGCCGTCGCCCAGCGCACGCTGGAGCTTCAGGTCGGGGATGAGGGGTTCCGCGCCGGCTCGCTGGAAGCAACCGGTCCGCTGCGCGGCACCGACCGCATCCGCTACCGCGCCGGCCTGTACGGTGAAGTCGAGGACGGCTTCCGCCGCAATACCGACCGCGACGGGGTCATCGCCGATCTTTCGGTGGCGTTCGATATCGGCCAGACCGGCGAGCTCACCCTGCAGTACACCGACATCACCCAGAACCTGGGCGGCAACCGCCTGCGCGGGGTGCCGGTGAACGACAACGGCACCTTCCTCACCGACATCCGCTGGAATCACAACGAAGCCACTGACTTCCTCGACATGTCAGCCAAGGTGGCGCTTGCCCAGTACCGCTTCTCACCGGGCGTCAACTGGGACGTGGACGTGGCAGCGCGCTGGTTTGAAAACAGCGAACACCAGATGTATCACGAGCCACTGGGACTCATCGACCGCGACCGCGACGGCGTCGCAGAGTGGATGACCCGCCAGTTGCGCAACCAGCTGCGCGACAACGAGGGACTCACCCTTGCCGCCAATGCGGTGTGGCGTACCCGTACGGGGGCCATGGAGCACAAGGTACTGTTCGGTGCCGATACCTACCGGCTCGACGCCGACTTCAACGCACAGACCGCCAACAGTGCCGACCTGGCGCGCAATGCCGGACCGGTGCCGGGTCTGGACCTTTACCATCCGGTGTACGGTGCCAGCTCATGGCGCGATTACGGCCTGGACCGCCTGCCGTGGCGCAACACCAGTACCCGCAGCGACCGGCAGGGTCTGTACGTGCAGGACGAGATCGCACTGACGCCGCGCTGGCAGCTGCTGGCTGGCCTGCGCTGGGACCGCTTCAAGGACGTGGACAATCTCAGCGGCGTGCGCGTGGACGGCAATGACACAAGCTGGCGTCTGGGCAGCACCTACGCAGTGACTGAAGCGGTCAACCTCTACGCCAACATCGCCGCCGGTTTCGTGCCGCAGACAGCGGCCAACCAGGACCGCACGGCCGGCGGTCCGTTCGATCCCGAGCGCAGCCGTCAGTGGGAGCTGGGCATGAAAACGCTGCTCGGTGAGCGCTACACCCTCAACGGCGCGGTCTACCGCATCGAGCGCAGCAACATCGTGCAGGCCACCGGCACCGTCGTGAACGGGGTCAATCAGCTTCGGGCGCTGGGGCTGGTGCGCAGCACCGGTGCCGAGCTGGACCTGCTGGCCGACATCACCGAGCGCTGGGTCCTCAACCTCAGCTACGCCTACAACGATGCACGGGTCATCGATGCCGGCACCGGCGGCATCACCGAGGCGGTGGGCGGCCGCTTCGCCAACGTACCGCGCAACACGCTGGGGCTGTGGACGCGCTATGACATTCCGGCGTGGAACTCCGCGCTCGGCTTCGGCGCCGACTACATGGGCGACCGGGTCAGCCTCGGGGGCCAGCGGGTCAAGCCGTACACGGTGTTCGATGCAAGCTGGAAAACGCAGTGGCAGCAGTGGCAGTTCCAGGCCAACATCAAAAACCTGTTCGACAAGGTGTACGCGAGCAGCGGGTTCGTTGCACGCAGTGGCCACTTCCCGGGCGAGCCGCGCCGGCTTTATCTGCAGGCGACCTACAGCTTCTGATCAACGCGGAGCAGACCGATTACAGGGTGCCGACCGAAACGTGGGCACGCCGGCCGTGTCGTCCTTCAGCCCGGCGCGAACAGATCGCCCTGCGCCGCCGGGTAGACCAGATCCGCACCGCGCGCCTGCGCCAGCGGGTTGAGCAGGTGCGGGCGAGGCTCGCCGAGGCCCATGATGTGCAGCACCGGATGACCCCGGTGCACCAGCAGGTCGCTGATCATCCGACGATGGCAGCGCCACCAGGGCGCTTCGGCGCACATCAGCGCGGCGCGCCGGCGGCCTGCCAACGCCTGCAGCCGCTGCCAGCCCTGTGCAAACTCGGTCGAGTACATGTGGTCTGCATACCCCTGGAACGCCTTGTTGTCCCAGCCATCGTTGGGGGATCCCGGCTGCGGTGCGCGGCGCCCACCCAGCTCGGGCAGCCACTGGTAATCGATGCCTGCCACGGGCAGCGCGGCCGCCATCGTTTCACTGGCAAACCACGGGTGGCGACGTGAGCCGGGAAATCGGCGCACGTCGGCCACGGCTTCAATGCCATGTCGCTGCAGCAGGTCCACGAAGTCGGACCATGGATGGGTCGAATGCCCGATGGTCCAGATCGTCGGTGTCGAATCGCGTTGATGGGCAGCGCTCATGCCATCAGTACAGCGCAGCCGCGGTTGCCGACGCGTCAACGCCGTTGCAGCGCCTCGCGTAACAGCACACTCCATCTGCGGCTGCGGCGGCATCTTGAGTCGCGCGTGTGGGCCTCCTCTTCGATGCGGACATTATCAGGACGCATAAACAAAACGCCCGAAGATCGATGATCTTCGGGCGTTTCTTTTAACTGGCGGAGTGGGAGGGATTCGAACCCTCGATAGAGCTTTTGACCCTATACTCCCTTAGCAGGGGAGCCCCTTCAGCCACTCGGGCACCACTCCGGGGTTTTGCATCCGCTCAACGCTCAGGCGTCTCAGCGGGGACGCGAATAATAGCCTTATTCGCGACCAAAGGTAAAGCGTTATTCAACAGAATTTTCATCCGTGGTGGTCACGTCATCTCCGCGCTGGATGCGCTGGTAGATTTCTTCGCGATGCACGGCCACATCCTTCGGCGCAGTGATGCCGATACGGACCTGGTTGCCCTTGACGCCCAGCACAGTCACGCTGACCGAGTCGCCAATCATCAGGGTTTCGCCGACGCGGCGAGTCAGAATCAACATTTGGGTATTTCTCCATGGAACCGTGTGGAAGGGTATCCCCCACCGGCTTAGCAGGCTGTCAAGGCCCGCTCCACGACAAAGGGAAAAGATTGCCAATTTTACCGTCAGCCCTTCTGCAGCGACAAGCAACAGAAGGGCGTGCGGTGTTCAGGCAAGGTCAGAGCCGCGGGCGGATCCACTCGGGAACGGCCGACAGTGCAGACGCAAGGGCGGGCCCGTCCTCACCACCACCCTGGGCGAGGTCCGGGCGGCCGCCGCCCTTGCCTCCAATCTGACCGGCCACATGCGACAACAGTTCCCCGGCCTTGACCTTGCCCATTGCACTGCCATTCACGCCAGCCACCAGCGCCGCCTTGCCGTCCTGCGCACCGGCCAGCAGGATCACGGCGTCGCCGAGCTGCTGCTTGAGACGATCCACCGCGTCACGCAGTGCCTTGGCATCGAAACCCTCCAACCGGGCTACCAGCACCTTCACCCCGGCGATATCAACAGCCTGGCTGGAGAGGTCGGCGGTGGCCCCGGCGGCGACCTTGGCCTTGAGCGACTCCAGCTCGCGCTCGAGCTGCTTCTGACGCTGCCCCATGAGGCGGATCTTCTCGACCACATCGCCTGCGCTGCCGCCCAGCAGTTCGGCCGCTTCAGCCAGACGTGCCTCTTCGGCATCGACATGGTCCAGCGCGCCCTGCCCGGTCACCGCTTCGATACGCCGCACGCCTGCGGAGACACCGCCTTCGGAGGTGATCTTGAACAACCCGATGTCGCCGGTGCGACCGACATGGGTGCCGCCGCACAGTTCGGTGGAGTAGTCACCCATCTTCAGCACACGCACCTGCTCGCCGTACTTCTCGCCGAACAGTGCCATCGCGCCGAAATCCAGCGCTTCCTGCATGCCCATGTTGTGCACTTCGGCCGCACTGTTGGCGCGCACCTGCTGATTGACCTTGCGCTCGATCAGCGCCAGTTCCTCGCCACTGATCGGCTGGAAATGCGAGAAGTCGAAGCGCAGGCGATCCGGCGCGACCAGCGAGCCCTTCTGCTGCACGTGGGTGCCCAGCACTTCGCGCAGGGCGGCGTGCAGCAGGTGGGTGGCGGAGTGATTGAGGATCGTGGCGCCGCGGCGTTCGGCATCGACCTGGCCGGCAAGCACGTCGCCCACCTTCAGGCTGCCGCCGCTGACGCGGCCGACATGACCATGGAACTGGCCGGCGAACTTCTGCGTGTCTTCCACCTCGACCTGTACACCGGCGCCGGTGAGCTGGCCGCTGTCGCCTACCTGGCCGCCGGACTCGGCGTAGAAGGGCGTACGGTCGGTGAGCACGATCACCTCATCGCCCGCCTCCACCGCCTGTACCGGGCGTCCGTCCTTGAGCAGGGCGACCACGCGCAGCTGATCGGCCTGCAGGTCGGCATAGCCAAGGAAGGTGGTCGGCGCCAGGGTAGCCACCAGATCGGCCGGAAGCGTCACGCCACCGCCGAACTTCCCGGCTTCGCGCGCACGGCGGCGCTGACCGTCCATGGCGACCTTGAAGCCGTCCTCGTCCACCTTCAGCTCGCGCTCGCGCGCAATGTCGGCCGTGAGATCCAGCGGGAAACCATAGGTGTCATACAGACGGAAGGCGTCTTCGCCGGCGATCACGCCGCCAACGGCCTTGGCCGCCACGTCCTCGAAGATCTTCATGCCGGCGTCGAGCGTTTCGGCAAAGCGCTCTTCCTCGGCCTGCAGGGCGCGGGTGACGGTGTCGGCCGCTGCCGGCAGCTCCGGATAGGCCTGGCCCATCTGTTCGACCAGGGTCGGCACCAGCCTGCTGAAGAACGCCTGGCGCACGCCCAGCATCCAGCCATGGCGCAGGGCGCGGCGGATGATACGGCGCAGCACATAGCCACGACCTTCGTTGGACGGCAGTACACCGTCGACGATCAGGAACGCGCAGGCACGGATGTGGTCGGCGATGACGCGCAGCGACTTGTTTTCCAGGTCGGTCGTGCCGGTGAGCTCGCCGGCCTTGCTGATCAGGGCCTGGAACAGGTCGATCTCATAGTTGGTATGCACATGCTGCAGAATCGCCGCCAGGCGCTCCAGCCCCATGCCGGTATCCACGCACGGGGCGGGCAGCGGCTGCAGGGTGCCGTCAGGCTGACGGTCGAACTGCATGAACACCAGGTTCCAGATCTCGATGAAGCGGTCGCCATCCTCGTCCGGCGAGCCCGGGGGGCCGCCGGCGATGTGTTCGCCGTGATCATAGAAGATCTCGGTGCACGGGCCGCAGGGGCCGGTATCGGCCATCTGCCAGAAATTGTCCGAAGCAAACGGCGCGCCCTTGTTGTCGCCGATGCGCACGATGCGCGACTCGGGAATGCCGATCATGTCGCGCCACAGCGCGTAGGCTTCGTCATCGGTCTGGTAGACGGTGACCAGCAGACGATCAGCCGGCAGCTTCCAGACCTGGGTCAGCAGCTCCCACGCCCAGGCAATGGCATCTTTCTTGAAGTAATCGCCGAAGGACCAGTTGCCCAGCATCTCGAAGAAGGTGTGGTGACGGGCGGTGTAGCCCACCTGGTCAAGGTCGTTGTGCTTGCCACCGGCACGCAGGCAGCGCTGGACATCGGCGGCGCGCACGTAGCTGCGCTTTTCGGCGCCCAGGAAAACGTCCTTGAACTGCACCATGCCGGAATTGGTGAACAGCAGGGTCGGGTCGTTACCCGGCACCAGCGGTGCCGACGGCACGATGGTGTGGCCCTTGTTCCTGAAGAACTCAAGGAAATCGCTGCGGATCTGGGAGGTCGTGAATTTGGCGGATGCGTTCATGTGGGGCTGGCAGTCTGCGGGCCGGGCGGTCCACCGCCACCGGCCACACTGGCCAGGGTCGGGTTTCGGACCTCCGAAACCCTGAAGGGTAACAGGCCGGAGGCGCTCAGTCCTCCGGGTCGTAGCGGGTGGCCCGTCGGATGCTGTCGCCGTCAAAGCCGCGACGGGCCAGCAGGTCAGCCGCCTTGCGCCGTTGCGGCAGGTCCAGCGGGCCCTCGTCGCCGAACCGGCGGCGGACCAGATCACGCGCATTTTCCTGCCAGTCACCTTCGAAGGTATCCATGGCCGCCGCAATCGCGCTGCTGTCCAGCCCATGCGTCCCCAGCTCGGCGCGGATGTGAAGCGGCCCATAGCCGGTGTTGGCGCGGCTGCGCACCAGACTCTGGGCAAAGCGTTCGTCATCCTGCCAGCCCTCACTGCTCAGGCGGTCGACGGCGGCCTGTGCCTGCTCGGGATCAATGCCCTTGGCCACCAGCTTGCGACCCAGCTCGCGGCGCGAATGCTCCCGGCGCACCAGCAGGCCGAGGGCCCGTTGTACCGGAGTCTGCTCGGGGCGGCGGCGCTTGCGCCGGCCCGGCCCGGTCTCGGTCTCGTCCATAACTGTCCCATCACGTCATTGCGAGGCTCAAGCCGTCGCCGTGGGAGGGTAAATCCACGGGACAGGGCAGCGTCACTGACGGCGCTCCCCTGCCCCGCGGCAAGCCCTTACTTGTCGTCGTCGCCGTCGTCGTCGCCTTCCTCACGGGAAGCTTCGGCCGGCTGGAACTTCTCGCGCAGCTCGGCTTCGAGCTTGGCCGCCACCTGCGGGTTGTCGCGCAGGTAGCCACGGGCGTTGTCCTTGCCCTGGCCGATGCGTTCGTCGCCGTAGCTGTACCAGGCACCGGCCTTGTCCACGAGCTTGGCATCCACACCCATATCGATCAGTTCACCCTCACGGCTGATGCCTTCGCCGTAGAGGATTTCAGTGATGACCTGCTTGAACGGCGGCGCCAGCTTGTTCTTGACGACCTTGATCTTGGTCTGGTTGCCGATGATCTCGTCACCCTTCTTGATCGCACCGATACGGCGGATGTCCAGGCGGACCGAGGCGTAGAACTTCAGTGCATTGCCGCCGGTGGTCACTTCCGGGCTCTGGCCCGGCATCATCACGCCGATCTTCATGCGCAGCTGGTTGATGAAGATCACCAGGGTGTTGGAACGCTTGATGTTGCCGGTCAGCTTGCGCAGCGCCTGGCTCATCAGACGGGCCTGCAGGCCCGGCAGCTGATCGCCCATTTCGCCTTCGATTTCGGCCTTCGGGGTCAGCGCTGCCACCGAGTCGACCACCACGATGTCCACCGAATTGGAACGCACCAGCATGTCGGCGATTTCCAGCGCCTGCTCACCGGTATCGGGCTGGGACAGCAGCAGGTCGTCGACGTTGACACCCAGCTTGGCCGCGTAGACCGGGTCCAGGGCGTGCTCGGCGTCGATGAAGGCGGCGGTGCCCCCCTTCTTCTGGCACTCGGCGATGGCCTGCAGGGTCAGCGTGGTCTTGCCCGAGGACTCCGGACCATAGATTTCCACCACACGGCCCTTGGGCAGGCCGCCGATGCCCAGCGCGATGTCCAGCATCAGCGAACCGGTGGGAATGGCTTCGATGGGCTCGACCACGCGGTCACCCATGCGCATCACCGAGCCCTTACCGAACTGCTTTTCGATCTGGCCCAGTGCGGCTGCAAGGGCGCGCTTCTTGTTCTCGTCCATCGTCTTGGTCCTTGAGGAAGTGGTCATCTGTCTTTCTAGGTCAACTCAGGTTCGGGGGAGACTGTAGCGGCGACCCATCGCACAGACTGAGACGGGGCCAACGAAGTCGATCATTATCGCCGCTGGCGCCAGTTCCCGCCGTACCCGGGTCATCGGTTCGGCCGCAGCAGGCCGCAGTACAGCCCTTCAATCGAGAAATCCTGGTCGGGCAACACGTCGATGGGGGCGTAATCAGGGTTGCGCGGCAGCAGCCGGATGCGGTCCTTGGCGATCTTCAGCAGCTTGACGGTGATCTCGTCATCGATGCGGGCCACCACGATCTGCCCGGTACGCGCGTCGCGTGTGCGGTGCACGCCGATCAGGTCGCCGTCGAAGATGCCCTCGTCGATCATCGAGTCACCCTGCACCTTGAGCAGGTAGTCCGGCGCCGGTGAGAAGAACACCCGGTCGAGCACCACGAAGTCATCCGAGCCGATGTCGGCGCCGATCGGCAGTCCGGCAGCGACGCGGCCCAGCACCGGCAGGCGCAGCACGCTGTCATCGCTCCGGGCCTCGACAGCCGCCGGCTTGACCGCCGCCGGCTGTACCAGCCGGATGCCGCGCGCCTGTCCCGGCACCCGCCGGATGGCGCCGGCCTGCTCCAGCGCCTCCAGGTGATACTGGGCCGCGCGGACGCCCTTGAAGCCGAACGCGCGGGCAATTTCAGTCTGCGACGGCGGCGCGCCATCGCTCTCGATACGCTCGGCGATCAACTGCAGGATCGCCTGCTGGGTGTCGGTCAGGTCCATGGTTAGTAGTATTACTACTAACGAACCGGAATGCAAACAGGAAACCGCGCGCATGCCGGTAAGCCAAGTGCCGCGCTCTGCCCGGAAGCCCTACCGGTTACGGCCGCCGACCGCTGCGCCAGATCGAGAACAGGATCCAGACGCCGCACACTCCCGCCCCGACGAACCCGGCCACGCCCAGCGCCAGCAACCAGCGGCTGGAAAGCCCGCCCACGCTGTGCATCACGATGGACGAGCCGATGATCAGCGCGGCGGTGATGATGCCCACCACCATGCGGTTGGCGGCCTTGTTGACCTGGTCGCCGAAACCGGCCAGCGCGCTGGTCTGCACGTTCAGCTGCAGCCGCCCGCGGCGTGCCGCCTGCACCAGTCGGCGCAGATCACGAGGCAGATCGCCGGCCAGGTCGACCAGCCCGAGCAGACTGCGGCGGCCACGCTTGAGCAGCGCTTTGGGTGCATAGCGCTGCAGCACCACACGCTCCACATACGGCCTGGCCGCGCTGGCCATGTCGAATTCCGGGTCAAGCTGCCGCCCCATGCCTTCCAGCGTCAGGAAGGCCTTGATCATCAGGGCAAGATCAGCCGGCAGCACCAGCTGATAACTGCGCAGCAGCTGGGTGATGTCGGCCAGCATGCGGCCGATGCGCAGGTCCTTGAGCGGTACGCCGCGATACTGATCGACGAACTGCCCGATGTCCTGCTGCAACCGGCCCTCGTCCACGGCCACGCCCCCGGCCCAGTCGAGCAGGATGTCGGCCACCGCTTCGGGTTCCTGGTCGACCAGCCCGTGCAGCAGCTGCGCGATCTGGAAACGGCGTGCCTCGGACAGCGCGCCGACCATGCCGAAGTCGATCACGCCGATGCGGCCATCGTGCAGGTAGAAGATGTTGCCGGGGTGCGGGTCGGCGTGGAAGCAGCCGTCCTGCAGCACCATTTTCAACACGATGCCAGCGCCACGCTGGGCCAGGGCCGCGCGATCCAGCCCCGCGGCATCAACCGCAGCCAGATCACGCCCGGCGATGCCTTCGACGAAGTCCTGGACGTTGAGGCTCTCGCAGGTCCATTGCCAGTGCACGCCGGGAATCAGAATATCGTCGCGGCCTGCGAAATTGCGCGCGATGCGTTCGGCGTTGCGGCATTCGGCGGCAAAATCCAGCTCGCGACGCAGCGAGGTGGTGAACTGGGCGACCACTTCGGTGGGCCGGTAACGGCGCAGGTCGGGCACCTGTGCTTCGATGATCTCCGCCAGTCGGGCCAGCAGCCGCAGATCTGCCTCGACCACATCACGAATGCCCGGACGGCGGACTTTGAGCACGACCTGGCGGCCGTCATGCAGACGTGCACGGTGCGCCTGGGCCAGCGACGCCGCAGCCATCGGCGTCTCGTCGAGCCACGCGAACACCTGCGATGGGTCCTCGCCCAGATCGCGCTCCAGCTGGTCACGGATCTGCGCATAGGGCAGCGCAGGCACTGCGTTCTGCAGTTCGGAGAACTCGGCGATCCATTCGGCGCTGAACAGATCCACGCGGGTGGCCAGGATCTGCCCGAGCTTGACGAAGGTCGGCCCAAGCTCCTGCATCGCCAGCCGCACCCGCTGCGGCGCGGTCAAGGGCGCCCGCGCCGGTTCGCCCCAGTGCAGCAGCCTTCCGGCACGTTCAAGGGCAGCGGCCAGGCCGATCCGCCGAACCAGGTCCCCAAATCCGTAACGGATCAGGACACCGGCGATTTCCTGCAGCCGGCCCAGGTCACGGACCGTTCCCAGTGTTTCCCACATTGATGGCTGCTCCGTGCCGCGATTGCGGCCTCCAGCATCTCACAGCCGCCGCGCGATTCCGTCGAGCGCGGTCGCCACGGTCTGCCGCCGGATGGCTTCGCGGTCACCGTCGAACTGGAACAGCTCCGCATCGGCGTAGCCGCCGCGGCGTTTCCAGCCGATCCAGACACTGCCGACCGGCTTGTCCACGCTGCCACCGCCGGGCCCGGCGATGCCGGTCACGGCCACGGCGAAGCCCGCGCCGGAATTGACCAGCGCCCCGGAGACCATTTCCAGCACCGTCTCGCGGCTGACCGCCCCGCTCTGCTCCAGCGTCTGCGCGCGCACGCCGAGCAGACGCTGCTTGGCTTCGTAGCTGTAGACCACGATGCCGCAGTCGAAGAACGCCGAGGAACCGGCGACGTCGGTCATCACCTTGGCGATCCAGCCGCCGCTGCAGCTTTCTGCGGTGACCAGCAGAAGACCGGCCTGCTGCAGGCGCTGGCCAAGGGCAACGGCCTGGGCGTTGAGGTCGGCATCGGTGACGTAGGTCATGGACAGGGGTCGTGATGAAACAGGCACGTTGTAACCCGCGAGGCCGCGCGCGTCGAGGGGGGCGTGACGACCAACGCTCATCACCTGCCAGCGCGATGCCGGGCAGAGCCCGGCACTACCATTCGGGTTGCTTTTCCGGCAGCAGGGCGCGGATGGGCTCGCCGTCGATACCGGCAGCCAGCTTTTCGGCTTCGGCGATCGGGATGTCCACCTGCAGCAGCCAGCCGTCCTCGTCGGCCTGCTCGCTGCGCACCACCTCGAGCTGATGCAGGCGGGCGCGCAGGCGGCCGGCTTCCGGCGGCAGACGCAGTTCACCGGTCACGTGCTGCAGGCCCAGCCGCTTGCCCAGCACCGACTGCAGCAGCTCCAGGCCGCGACCATCACGTGCCGACAGCCAGACCCGCTCACGCCGCGATTCATCCGGTACGCCGTCCTGACCGTCGTGGCGGACCTCACCGTTGTCGAGCCGGTCGATCTTGTTGAACACCAGCAGCTGCGGCAGCTCGCCCGCACCTACGGCTTCCAGCACTTCGTCCACCTGGGCGATGCGCTCTTCGCGGTGCGGGTCTGCCGCATCGACCACGTGCAGCAGGAAATCGGCCTCGCGCGCCTCGGACAGGGTGGAGCGGAACGCGGCGACCAGGTCGTGCGGCAGATCGCGCACAAAACCCACCGTGTCGGCCAGCACGACATTGCCGCCGGGCAGCACGATGCGGCGCACGGTCGGGTCGAGCGTGGCGAACAGCTGGTCGGCCGCGTAGGCCTCGGCGCCGGTCAGCGCGTTGAACAGCGTGGACTTGCCCGCATTGGTATAGCCGACCAGCGCCACGCGCGGCAGTTCGCTGCGCACACGGGCGCGGCGCATCTGGGTGCGCTGCACTTCCACCTTCTCCAGCCGCTTCTGCAGCTGCTCCACCCGCTTCTGCAGCAGGCGGCGGTCGGTTTCCAGCTGGGTTTCACCCGGGCCACGCAGGCCGATGGAACCACCCCGCTGACGCTCAAGGTGGGTCCAGCCGCGCACCAGCCGCGTGGCCAGATGGCGCAGCTGCGCCAGCTCAACCTGCAGCTTGCCTTCGTGGCTGTGCGCGCGCTGGGCGAAGATGTCCAGGATCAGACCGGTACGGTCGATCACCCGACGCTCAAGAAAGCGTTCGAGGTTGCGCTCCTGCACCGGGGTCAGCGCATGGTTGACCAGCACCAGGTCGGCACCAGTCGCTTCTGCGGCGGCCTTGACCTCGTCGAGCTTGCCGCTGCCGATCAGAGTCGAGGGATTGGGCCGGTCCAGCCGCGCGGTGAGCGTGGCGGCGATACTTGCGCCCGCCGAGCGCGCAAGGTCACCGAATTCTTCCAGCACGTCCTCTTCGAGCTTGCCGAAGTGCGGCTGGATCAACAGGGCGTTTTCGCCCTTTTTCGAGCGGTCAAACACGGACCGCTCCGCAATCAGTTGTCTTCTTCATCACCCGCCTGGGTACCTTCAGTGGACTGCACGTAGCCGCCGCCCGGACCGACCTTGACGTTGCGCGCCGGCACCACGGTGGAGATGGCGTGCTTGTAGATCATCTGGCTGACGGTGTTGCGCAGGACGACCACGAACTGGTCGAACGATTCAACAGTGCCCTGCAGCTTGATGCCGTTGACCAGGTACACCGAAACCGGCACGCGTTCGCGCCGCAGAGCATTGAGAAAAGGATCCTGCAGCGATTGCCCCTTGGACATTGCCAACTCCTGTTTATAGTTTTTATGGTTGCTGGTCACATGGACGGCCGCCAGAGGACCGCCAGCCTTGCTGATGTTACACGCTGCCGGGCCACGGCACGGGGCGTTCGACAAAGGTCGACACCGCCTCGCGCAGCGCCTCGGACTGAACATGGGGATCGAACCAGCGCGCATCAAGCTCACCGCGCAGCCAGGTGAGCTGACGTTTAGCCAGCTGGCGGGTGGCCTGGATCGCCCGTTCGCGGAACGCCGCGGCACTACCCTGCCCGTCCAGAAACTCCCAGGCCTGCCGGTAGCCGACAGCGCGTACCGCAGGCAGGTCCAGCGGCGCTGCCACCGCCGCCATCTGCGGGTGCGCACGCAACGCCCGCACTTCGTCGACAAAGCCCTGCGCCAGCATCAGGTCGAAGCGACGCTCTATCCGATCGTGCAGCACGCTGCGCGCGGCAGGTGCCAGCACCAGCTTGAGCGTGCGCAACGGCAGACGGCCGCTGCCGGGCAACGCCTGCCACTGGCTGATCGGCCGTCCGCTGAGCCGGTACACCTCCAGCGCCCGCTGGATGCGCTGGGGATCGGTGGCATGGATGCGCGCGGCGGCAGCCGGGTCCACGGCCGCCAGTTCGGCATGCATCGCCGCCAGGCCACGCTGTTCGATCTCGGCCAGCAGGCGCGCGCGCATCGCTTCGTCGGCCGGCGGCATCGGTGACAAGCCCTCCAGCAGAGCACGGAAGTACAGCCCGGTTCCGCCGGCCAGAATCGGAATGCGGCCGCGCGCTACGATGCCATCGATCGCACGCCGCGCATCCACCGCGAATTCCGCTGCCGAGTAGGTCTGCCAGGGGTCGCGCAGGTCCAGCAGATGATGTGGCGCCTGCGCGCGCTCGGCCGCGTCGGGCTTGGCCGCGCCGATGTCCAGGCCCCGATATACCAAGGCCGAGTCGACGCTGACGATCTCTCCGCCGAGCTGCCGGGCCAGCGCGATGGCGGTGGCGGTCTTGCCGCTGGCGGTCGGCCCCATCAGGGCGATCGCCAGCGGGCGCCGGTCGACGCCCATCAGTCTTCGTCCGGCCAGCGCAGGGTCGGCGCGGCGTCCACGCGCGGCGCCGGCACCGCATCCACGGCCTGCCAGATCTTCAGCGCGTCGACGGTGGCGGCAACATCGTGCACGCGCACGATGCGCGCGCCCCGCTGCACCGCAATCAGGTGTGCCGCCACCGAGGCGGCCACCCGCTCGCCTGGCCGCTCACGCCCGGTCAGCTCACCCAGGCTGCGCTTGCGCGACAGACCGGCCAGCATCGGCAGACCCAGTTCGGCAAAGCGCGCGGTGCGCGCCAGCAGGGTGATGTTGTGCTCTGTGGTCTTGCCGAACCCGAAACCGAGGTCGATGACCAGCCGCTTGCGCTCGATGCCGGCCATCTCGGCGGCGAACACCCGCTGCAGCAGAAAACCGTACACCTCGGCCACGACGTCGCCGTAGTGCGGGGCGGCCTGCATGCTGCCCGGCTCTCCCTGCATATGCATCAGCACCACGGCGGCACCGCTGGCGGCGGCCGCTTCCAGCGCACCAGGCTGGCCCAGCGCGCAGATGTCATTGATCATGCCGGCACCAGCGGCAACCGCGGCCCGCATGACCTCCGGCTTGAAGGTGTCGACACTGATCGGCACGGTGGTGCGCGCGGCCAGCTGCTCGATGACCGGAATCACCCGTGCCAGTTCGTCCTCCACGCTGACCGGGGTTGCGCCCGGTCGTGTGGATTCGCCACCGACATCGAGCAGGTCAGCGCCCTCCTCGACCAGTTTCAGACCATGGGCCACCGCAGCGGCGGTGGTGTCATGCGCGCCGCCGTCGGAGAACGAGTCGGGGGTGACATTGACGATGCCCATGACCCGGGCACGGTCCAGCCGCAGAACGCGTCCGGCGCAGTCAAGCTGGGGGGCGGTATCGAACATGTGGATTCCTGCAGACAACAACGGCCGCCAGTTTACGCGCGGCCGCGTCGGCTCAGAAGTCGCCCAGCCGTGCGCTGTCGGTGGGCGCTGCCAGCCACGTCGCCAGGTCGCCGGCGATCGCGGTGACCACCCGGTCCAGTACCGCGCACGAGCCCTTGAAGCCACCCAGCGCGCCGCCACGGGAGACGCGGCGCGCGGTCACGGTCGCCACACGGCTCCCGTCTTCGTACAGTTCGCCACGCACTGCGGCGGATTTGAAGTGACCGATGAAGGCATTGCCGGCGCTCTGCGCTTCCACGAACTCCAGCTTGAGCGACCGACCGGCGCCGCTGTCGGCACCCACCGCGCCTTCCACCAGCGTATTGCCCAGCGCGTTGGCCTTGGTCGCCAGCTCCACCGACAGCGTGGTACCGATGCCACACTCGGCCTTGATCGCCTCGGCGATGATCGCGTTCTCGGCGTATGGCACGGGCTGGTTGACGCGGATATCGGCAGCGCACGCAGGCGCCGCCAGCACCAGCCCAAGCAGGGCCAGCGGGTAGACAGGCTTCATCGAATTCCCCGGATTCAGCGGCTGCCACCATGGCGGCCGTCCGCCGCATGCTGCTCCCTGCGGTGGGTCAATGCAAGCGTCGGTCAGCCAGCCTGCCGCGCACGTCGGCCTCAGCGGCGGCGCTTGCGGTCCACGTACAGCGTCTTTGCGATGCTCAGGACGATGCCCAGCCCGATGCCGACAGCGCAGCCGAGCAGCAGGTTGTCGGTGCCCAGGCCGACGGCGACGCCCACCACGGTGGCGATCACCATCTCGAGGGTGTGGGAAATCGGTTCGGGACGCGGCGGCTGGGACATGCGGCAATGACCATCAAAGAGCGGAAACGACCGCTATTGTCATCCAAGCCGTGCCGCTGCGGCGCTGACGGCCTGAACGGACAAGGCCGGGTCACCCCGGCCTTGTCTTCCTTGCAGATCAGCAGTGGCGCACTCAGTGCTGCTCGGCCGGCCCTGCAATCGGCGGCAGCGGACGGGCGTCACCGCCTGAATCGTTGCCACCGCCATCCTTGTTCGACTTGCCCCAGCCGGCCGGCGGCGGCGGATCGCGCCCTTCCATGATCGCGTCGATCTGCGGCGCATCGATCGTTTCGTACTGCAGCAGCAGCTGGGACATGGCGTGCAGCTTGTCCAAATTGGCGGTCATCAGCTCGGTGGTGCGCGCATAGGCCTCGTCGAGGATGTTGCGCACTTCCTCGTCAATGCGGCGCGCGGTGTCATTGGACACGCTCTTGTGCTGGGTCACCGAGCGGCCGAGGAACACTTCATCATCCTCTTCGCCATAGGCGATGGGACCCAGCTGGTCGGACAGGCCCCACTTGGTGACCATGTTGCGGGCCATCTTGGTCGCACGCTCGATGTCGTTGGACGCGCCGGTGGTGACCTTGTCGGCGCCGAAGATCAGCTCCTCGGCCACGCGCCCACCGTACAGCGAGCACAGCTGCGATTTGATCGCCACGCGGTTCATCGAGTACCTGTCGCCTTCCGGCAGGTACATGGTCACACCCAGCGCGCGGCCGCGCGGGATGATGGTGACCTTGTAGACCGGATCGTGCTCGGGCACCAGCCGGCCGACAATGGCATGGCCGGCCTCGTGGTAGGCGGTGAGGGTCTTTTCCTCCTCGCTCATGGCCATCGAGCGGCGTTCGGCCCCCATCAGGATCTTGTCGCGGGCGCGGTCGAAGTGGTCCATGCGGACCTCCTTCTCGTTGCCACGCGCGGCGAACAGCGCGGCCTCATTGCACAGGTTGGCCAGGTCGGCGCCCGAGAAGCCGGGAGTACCGCGGGCAATCACCATCGGCTCGACGTCGTCGGCCAGCGGCAGCTTGCGCATGTGCACCTTGAGGATATGCTCGCGGCCCTTCACGTCCGGCAGGCCGACCACGACCTGGCGGTCGAAGCGGCCCGGACGCAGCAGCGCCGGATCGAGCACGTCGGGACGGTTGGTCGCTGCGATGACGATCACGCCTTCGCCGCCTTCAAAGCCATCCATCTCCACCAGCAGCTGGTTCAGGGTCTGCTCGCGCTCGTCATGACCACCGCCCAGACCGGCGCCACGGTGGCGACCGACCGCGTCGATCTCATCGATGAAGATGATGCAGGGGGCATGCTTCTTGGCCTGCTCGAACATGTCGCGCACGCGGCTGGCGCCGACGCCCACGAACATCTCCACGAAGTCCGAGCCGGAGATGGTGAAGAACGGCACGTTGGCCTCACCCGCGACGGCGCGGGCGATGAGCGTCTTACCCGTGCCGGGCGGGCCCACGAGGAGCACGCCGCGCGGGATGCGACCGCCGAGGCGCTGGAACTTCTGCGGGTCGCGGAGGAACTCCACGATCTCCTGAAGGTCCTCCTTGGCCTCCTCGACGCCGGCGACGTCATCGAAGGAGACGCGGCCATGCGCCTCGTTCAGGAGCTTGGCCTTCGACTTGCCGAAGCCCATGGCCCGGCCTGCCCCGGATTGCATCTGGCGCGCTACGTT